>JAABUK010004113.1_pt1 | contig 23989 bp, 23 predicted proteins | sample 5559141 | NCBI WGS metagenome assembly JAABUK01 (sample SAMN10711869, study PRJNA513367) | rock metagenome | isolation source: Antarctica rocks | place: Antarctica: Victoria Land, Pudding Butte nord | collected 2016-01-03
GCTTTGCTGGGCATGGCAACGCCGGACGGGATGCCGTTGTCCCCGGTGGTGCTGGCGGGGGTGGTGCGGGTGCCGCGGCGCCTTGTGGTGGAGCGGGCAGGAGCCGGCGGCGGCTTGTGGGTGAAGTGGCTCATGCCGACGGCCTGCTTGGGCTGGCCGCGCATCGGTCGCAGCCCGGTCATGCCGCCGCCGCCCACGGTGCCAGTGTCCGGCATGGCGTTGGCACCGGGCGCTGCTCCGGTGCTGCTGGGTCCGGCGGGGGCCGGGATGGCAACGGCGCTGCCATTTGGGATCGCCTGCTGGGCCAGCAACGGCCCGGCCGGCATGGAGAGCAGCGCCACGCACGTCATCAGAACCTTGCGCATAGGCAGTCTCCCGTCGCGGCGGCTGCAGGCACGCGAACGGTGCCGCTTTCCACAGCGAAACGAGCCAGTCCTGAGTTGGTTCCGGCCCGGCGCCCCCTGCCCTGCCCAGAGCCTGCTTGAGCAGGCTCTGGGCTGGCCCAGCGGTGCTTTTCTGCGCCGGGTGCGCTGGGACCTTGCCCCGGTGCGGAGATATCGGGGCTGCAGCCCATCCTGCCCGGCATGAGAAGTCCCCTGCTGGCCCTCAACCGGCGCCCACTCGGGCAGGCTCTCAGGCGACCTGTGCCGCCATCGCGCGGAGGTCAACCGTAGGCCGTGCGCCATAGGCCTCGATCACTGCCGCCGCCGCTAGGCTGCCCAGCCGGCCGCATGCCGCCAGCGGGCGCCCGGCGGCGTGGGCGGCGAGGAACCCGGCGGCGTAGGCGTCGCCGGCGCCGGTAGTGTCCACCACCTGGGCCGGGGCGGCGGCAACTTCCACCCGCTCGGCGCCGCGCAGCACCAGGCTGCCGTCGGCGCCGCGGGTCAGCACGGCCAGATCCACGTCGTGGCCGGCGCGTGCGGCCGCGTCCTCCCAGGCGTTCTCCTCATACAAGCTGCACAGCTCGGCCTCGTTGGCGAACAGGATGTCCACCGAGCCGGCGACCAGGGCGCGGAAGGCGGCGCGGTGCCGGTCCACGCAGAAGGCGTCAGACAGCGACAGCGCCACCAGCCGGCCGGCGCCGTGCGCGACCTCTGCCGCGCGCTGGAACGCTGCCTTCGCCTCCGGCGGGTCGAACAGGTAGCCTTCGAGGTAGGTGACGGCGCTGTCGGCGACGGCGGCCTCGTCCAAGTCGCCGGGGCCGAAGGTGACGCAGGCGCCGAGGAAGGTGCTCATGGTCCGCTGGCCATCCGGGGTGACGGCGATCAGGCAGCGTGCGGTGGGCGCGCCGCCGTCCAGCGCCGGGGTGGGGAAATGCACTCCGGCTGCGGTGATGTCGTGGCGGAACACGCTGCCCAGCGTGTCACTGGCGACCTTGCCGAGGTAGGCCACGCGCGCGCCCAGGCCGGCGGCGACGGCGCAGGTGTTGGCAGCCGAGCCGCCGCTGCTTTCCTGGCCCGGCGGCATCGCGGCATACAGGGCCTCCGCCTGTTCGGCCGAGATCAGCGCCATGCCGCCCTTGCGCAGGTCGTGCCGGGACAGGAAGGCCTCGCCGGTGGGTGCGACCACGTCCACGATGGCGTTGCCGATGCCCAGGATGTCGAAACGGGGCTGGTTCTGGGGCATTGAGGGTCCTGACGGGGCTGGGGGTGTGCGGAGCGGCGGCTGCGCCTAACATCCGGCCCCATCCACGGCAACCCAGGAGGCCCAATGTTCCAACCGCTGCTGCGCGCTGCGGCCCAGCTCGATGATCCCGTGTTCCTGGGCGCGGTGCTGCGCAGCCTGGCGCTGTCGCTGCTGCTGTTCCTGGCGATCCTGGCGGGGGTGGTGTGGGGGGTGCAGGAGCTGGTGACGGCGCCGGGCTGGCCGGTTTGGCTGGCGTGGCTGGCGGCGATCCTGGGCGGGGCCGGGACGGCGTTCCTGTCGGTCTATCTGTTCGTACCCGCCGCGCTGCTGGTGGCGACGCTGTATATGGACCGCATCGCCGACGCCGTGGACCAGCGCTTCTATCCGGAGTTGCCGCGGCCCCGGGGTGCGCCATTGACGGTGCAGGCCTGGGACGGCGCGGTGCTGGGGCTGCAGGTGCTTGGGCTGCAGGTGGTGGCGCTGGTGCTGCTGGTGCTGCTGCCGGGGGTCGGGCTGGTGCTGGGGTGGATCATCACGGGATGGGCCATCGGGCGCGGCCTGTTCGTCGGGGTGGCCATGCGGCGGATGAGCCGGCGGGAGGCTTTGGCGCTATACGACTCGCGCCGGTTGACCGTGCTGGTGCAAGGGGCGTTGCTGGCGGCGGCGAGCGTGGTGCCGCTGCTGAACCTATTCGTGCCGGTGCTGGGCACGGCGGCGATGGTTCATGTGCTGAACCGGAGGACGGGGGGCTGGGCGGCGCGGCTGCCGTAGCTGCTCCCGGGTCGGTGTTTGCGGGTTGTTGCGCGGCGTCATGGCATGTTAGGGGCAAAGCTTCCGACCGCAACGCCCGCCGCCTCTGCGCCGGGCGAGCATCCCTGGAGGGAGGTCCCCTTGTTCAAGCGCCGCAAACCCGACCAAGCTCCCGACGACGCTCCTGCCCAGCCCGGCGACGGCGATGCCCCGCTTCACGCCCTGTCCGGCGCCTTTCCTGTTCCGGCTGTTCCATTGAATCCGCCCGCCGATAACGGCGTCGGCGTTCCCCCCTACCGTCCCGCCGCGCCGAAGGAGGCTCCCGTCATGGGCCGCACACCGTTCCCCACTCCCAATTTGCCGCCGGTCCCGACCACGCCCGGCCCGGCCCCGCTGCCGGGGATGGCCGGCCCGCAGCCCCGCCCCGGCGTCCCGCCCAGCCGCGGACGCGAGCCGGCCGAGCGGCGCACGCTGGTCGTGGGCCGCGGCATCTCGCTGCAGGGCACCGTGACCGACGCGGAGCGGCTGGTGGTCGAGGGCACGGTCGAGGCGAGCATGATCCAGGCGGCGGAGCTGAGCATTGCCCAGGGCGGCATCTTCAAGGGCGAGGTCGAGGTCGAGGACGCGGAGATTGCCGGCGTGATTGATGGCACGCTGACTGCCCGCGGCAACCTGGTCGTGCGCGCCACGGGCAAGGTGCTGGGCACCGCGCGCTGCCGCCGCCTGCAGGTGGAGGATGGCGGCCAGATCACCGGGCGGATTGAGATGATCCAGGAAGGCGCGGTCCTTATGCCGCGCGCGGCCGAGCCGGCGCTGATGCCGGCTACAATGCCGACGACAGCGGGCTAGACCGGTTTGCGTCCAAACTGGACGCAAACCGGTGTCGCTTTTTTGTTTGTGAGCAGAGACTTGCAGCTTCAGGTCTGATCGCTGCGCGCCCGGACCGGACTGCAATCTGCTCTAGCAAACAGACGGCGTCCCAGCCTACTCTGCCTGGGAAATCAACAGCCGGGGAGAGCGTCATGCCGATCACGCGCCGCATCATAGGGTCCAGCATCGGGGCCGCGCTGGCGGCCACCGCATTGCCGCGGCTGGCTGGCGCGGCGCAGCCGCCCGCGACGGGCCAGGCGCCGGGCTTCTTCCGCTATCGCGTCGGCGATATGCAGGTGACGGCCATCAACGACGGCCTGGCCTACCGCGGGGTGGACGGCTTCGTGCCGAACGCGCCGCCGGGCGCCTTGCAGCAGGCGATGGCGGAGCTGTTCATGCCAAGCGACCGCTTCCCGATCAGCTTCACGACGCTCGTGGTCAACACTGGCGGCAAGCTGGTGCTGCTGGACACTGGGAACGGCGACCTGGGCGCACCCACCACCGGCACCTGGATGGGCAATTTCCGGGCGGCCGGGTTCGATCCGGCGGCGGTGGACACCATCGTGTTCAGCCACTTTCACGGCGACCACGTCAACGGCTTCCGCCTGAAGGACGGCACCGCGGTGTTCCCGAAGGCCGAGATCATGGTGCCGGCAGCGGAGTGGGACTTCTGGACCAGCGACGACAAGCGGGCGTCGGCACCGGACGGGATCAAGCCGACCTTCGACAACGTGCGCCGGGTGTTCAGCCCGGTGGCCGGTCAGGTCACGCGCTATGAGTGGGACAAGGAGGTGGTGCCGGGCATCACCTCGATCCAGGCGGCCGGGCACACGCCGGGGCACACCTGCTTTGCCATCACGTCCGGCGCGGGGCGGCTGCTGGTGCTGTCGGACACGACCAACAACCCGCAGGTCTTCGCGCGCCATCCCGAGTGGTCCGCGGTGTTCGACCAGGACGCTGCGATGGCCCGCGCCACCCGGCGCCGGATGCTGGACATGGCTGCGACAGAGCGGATGCAGGTCTCGTTCTACCATGCGCCGTTCCCGGCCACGGGGCACATCATGCGGGAGGGGGACGGCTACGCCCTGGTGCCGCTGATGTGGACGCCCGCGACCTGAGATGACGGGCTTTACCCGGCGGGGCTGCCTGTGCTGCGGCCTGACTGGGCTGGCTGCGGCGGCGTGGCCGGGCCGGGCGGGTGCGGCGGAGGCTGCGCCGGCGCCTTCACCGGGGCTGATCTCGGACTTGGTGGCGGCCAACCACATCCTGTTCGACCAGGGCGTGGTGGACGGGTTCGGCCATGTCAGCGTCCGGCACGACAAGCAGGCCGACCGGTATTTGCTGTCGCGCAGCATGGCTCCGGCGCTGGTGCAGGCGGCGGACATCATGGAGTTCGAGCTGGACAGCACGCCGGTCGCGGCGGGCGGGCGGACGCCCTACTTGGAGCGGTTCATCCACGGCGCGATCTACCGGGCGCGTCCGGACGTGATGGCGGTGGTGCACAGCCACTCGACGGGGATCATCCCGTTCGGGGTGGCGGGCGGGGCGGCGCTGCGTCCGGTGTTTCACCTGGCGGGGTTCCTGGGGCCGGAGACGCCGGTGTTCGAGATCAGGGACGTGGCCGGGCCAGCGACGGACCTGCTGGTGCGGTCGGATGTGCTGGGGGAGGCGCTGGCGCGGAGCTTGGGCGGGCATTCGGTGGTGCTGATGCGGGGGCACGGGTCCACCACGGTGGGGGCGGACGTACGGCAGGCGGTGTTCCGGGCGGTCTATGCCGAGGTGAATGCTCGGCTGCAGTCGGACGCGCAGCGGCTGGGGCCGGTGACGTTCCTGACGACCGAGGAGGCGGCGGCGGCGGCGCAGACCGGCAACGGGCTGGTCGGGCGGGCATGGGAACTGTGGCGGATGCGGTCGCCCTAGGCAGGCTTCTTGCGCACGCACGAACGCTCAGACGCATCCGCGCCATGAACCTGGAAAACGCGCTTGGACGTGTCCATGCCAATACGGATAGCGGGCTCGACGGGCGGCCTCCTCTGATGAACCTGCAACCTCATCATGGCACATAGATGCCGGGCGGAGGCCGTCCACACCAAAAGGGCCGCCAGCACGGTGCTTGCTGGCTCTGGATTGCCGCGATGCAAGGGCGGCTCGCAATGACGGTGCAGTTGCGTAAGGGTCAGGGCAGACGGCCGTTGGTATCAGGCCGAGGACGGGGCAGACGCCTGCACCTGTTCCGCTCCCGTCGCAGCCCGTGCTGGAGCAGTCTGCCTCCAGGTCCGGAAGCGAACCGCCCCAGTTCGTTCGATTGTCCGCAGATGCATGCGATGGGGTCCGAAGCCTTCGCGTCCGGACCTGACCACAGCCGGCTTTACTGTGTTAGGTCGTGCTGCAGCGCCTGGGCGAAGCTGCCCAGCCGAGCCTCCAGCACGCTGGGCACCTCGCAGGCATAGCGGATGGTACGCCCGATCTCCTCGTATTCGCGGATGAGGAAGGCGCGGCGCTGCACGACCTCCTCCCGTGTCGCGGCGGGCGTGTCGGGCGGCAAGGCACGCAATTCGTCGCTGACGTGGCCGGTGATCTCGGTCAGGGTCCGCTGGCGCCGGCCGATGCCGCGTAGCCGTTCAATCACGTCCGTGCGCTGCCGGTTGGTCTCGTCCACCAGCCCGGTGAACAGCAGGGACAGGGCGGCGGGGCGGTCTGCGGCGGGGATCGTGGCGGCATAGGCGTCCAGCCGTGCCACCGCCTTCGGGACCGGCTGGGTGCGTGGGGCGGCATCCGACACGGCGGCGGCGACCTGCGGGTGGGCCCGCCAATCCCCGGCCGCTTCGTGCCCGGGCCAGAGCGTGCCTGCCGTCAACGTCGGCACCAGGCGCTGCACACAGGGCCAGTCGGGATCGGCCGGCGGCGGCCCGGCGGCGCCCAGGACCAACGCAGCCACGCCAACCAGCACGAGCCTCATTCCGCCCCGCCCTTCCGCGCCATCATGCCGCGCCCGGGGTCGTAGCCCACGGCAGCCACCGCCATGAACACCACCGAGCAGCCCACGACAACGAGCGCCGAGATCCAATCCACCCTCTGATACAGCGCGAACCGGATCAGCTCGGTCGCCGAGGTGAAGGGGTTCAGCGTGCACACCCACCACAGGAACAGGCTGCTCTCCTTGACCCGCCATAGCGGATACAGGGCGGAGGAGGCGAAGAACATCGGGAAGATCACGAAGTTCATCACCCCGGCGAAGTTCTCCAACTGCTTGATGAAGGAGGACATCACCAGCCCCAGCGCCCCCAGCATCAACCCGGACAGCACCAGCGCCGGCAGCACCGTGACGTAGCCGCCCAGCGGCGGCTCGATCTCCCAGAACCAGGCGATGCCGAGAAAGATGTAGGCCTGCACCACTGCCACCGCGACGCCGGCCAGCAGCTTGCACAGCAGCAGGTACCAGCGCGGGAACGGGCTGACCATCAGCGTCCGCATGCTGCCCATCTCGCGGTCATAGACCATGGACAGGCTGCTCTGCATCCCGTTGAAGAGCTGGATCATCGCGACCAGGCCGGGTGCGATGTAAACCTCGTAGGGGATGTAGGTCTCGTAGGGCGGGATAATGGACACCCCCAGCACGAACCGGAACCCGGCGGCGAAGATCGCCAGCCACACCAGGGGCCGCACCAGCGCCGATATGAACCGCCCGCGCTGGTGCACCCAGCGCAGCCCCTCCCGCCGGACGATCCCCGCCATGCAAAGGGCGTAGGCTGCAGGGCCTAGCCGGACAGCCGCCGCCGCTAGGGTTGGGGCGATGTAGTTCATGCGGCGACCCTCGTCATCTGTTCGAACGCGCCGCGCAGCCCGGCGGCGCCCGTCCTGTCCACCACGTCCGCAACCGGCCCGGCGGCCAGCACCCGGCCACGGTGCAGGACGATGACCTCGGACCCCTCACCAGCTTCCTCCAGCAGGTGCGTCGCCCATAGCACCGCCAGGCCGCGGTCCCGGCACAGGGCGCGCACGTGCTCCAGCAGGAAGGCGCGGCTATCCAGGTCCAGCCCGGCCGTGGGTTCGTCCAGCAGCAGCAGCGAGGGCTCGTGCAGCAGCGAGCGCGCCAGCTCCACCCGGCGGCGCTGCCCGCCGGACAGCAGGCGCACCCGTTCCCTGGCGCGGTCCGCCAGGCCAACGCGCTCCAGCTCCGCGGCGATGCGCGGGGCCGCGGCGGCCGGGGACAGCCCATGCAGCGCGGCGTGGTAGTGCAGGTTCTGCGCGACCGTCAGGTCCAGGTCGAGCGTCGGCTGCTGGAACACCACGCCCATGCGCGCCAGCGCCGCGCCGGGGTCCTCGCGGAACGGCCGTCCGAACACCGCGATCCCGCCGCGGCTGGCGTGATACAGCCGGGTGATCAGCGCAAACAGGGTGGTCTTGCCCGCGCCGTTCTGCCCCAGCAGCACCGTGAACGCGCCGGGCTGGATGCTGAACGACACGTCATGCAGCACCGTGCGCGACCCGAAGGCGTGGGTCAGGCCGGCCACCTCAAGTGCGGCATGACTGGACGGGAGGGTCATTGCGTCACCACGACACCCCAGGGCAGCCGCCCCACCGGCACGGACTTGGTGACGCGCAACGCATCCACATCAATCACCGACAGGTCGTTGCTGATGCCGTTGGTGCTGTAAAGCCGCTTGCCGTCCAGGGAAAACGCCAGGTTCCATACGCGCTGGCCGACCAGCAGGTATTTGCGGACCTCGAACGTCTTGGTGTCCACCACCGCAATGCGGTTTGCCGGGCCGAGGGCGATGAACGCGGTCGAGGCGTCTGCGGTGATGGCGATGCCAATGGGCTGGACGCCCTCGGCGGGGACGCCGGGGATGTTGAAGGCGATGGTGTGCACCACCTTGTGCGTCGCCGCGTCTATGATCGCGACGGTGCCGCCGACCTCCGAGCTGACCCAAACCTGCTTGCCGTCCGCCGTGAAGCGCGCCACTCGCGGGCGGCTGCCGACCAAGACGTTGGCGACGGACTTCTGGGTGCCCGTGTCAATGAAATGCGCCATGCTGGTGGTTTCGGAGGTGTTGACCAGGGTGCGGCCATCGGGGCTGATGGCCATCCCCTCCGGCTCCACGCCCACGGGTATTTCCGTCACCACCTGCCCGGCGGCGATGTCCAGCACGGAGACGAGGTTGTCGTTCTCGTTGGAGATATACAACGTGCCGCCGTCCGGGCTGAGGGCGAACAGCTCCGGGTCGGGGCCGCTGGGCAGAATGCGGCTGACTTTCAGCGTTTGCAGGTCCAGCACCTCGATGTGGTCGCTGTCGCTGGTGCAGATATAGAGCGACTTGCCGTCGCGCGAGGCGACGATGCCACGCGGCCGGTCGCCGACAGGTATGGTGCTGGTGACGGCCATCGTGCCGCCGTCAATGACGGTGATGGTGTTGTCCTTCTCATTGGACACGAACAGCCGCTCCGCGCGCGCCGTGGGGGCGAAGAGGAGCAGGGCGGCGATCAGGACGGCGGCGGCCCCCTCTCCCCTCGGGAGAGGGTTGGGGTGAGGGGGTCTTGGCTGCGGAGCGGAGCACAAACCGCGATGCCGCAGCGCAGACCCGCAACGGGCAACGACCGCGCCCCAAGACCCCCTCACCCCAACCCTCTCCCGGAGGGAGAGGGAGCAGCGGACTTCTAGTACTTGCATGTGGTCTCCGGCTGATCAATGCCGAGCGTGTCCAGCTCGGAGGATTGGTGCAGGTAGCCCAGTTGCGGGCTGACAGACACCAGGCTGCGCGTGTCCGACAGCAGCACCGGCTGCCGCAACTGCCCGTCCCACGCGCGGAACGTCAGGCGCGCGCCCTTGAAGGCCGCCAGCTCGAACTTGGGGCTGCGCAGGTAGGCGCCGATGCTTGCCGGGTCGGTGCCGCCGCCGCGCGTCGCGGCCTCGCCCACCGCCCGCACTGCCATCCATGCGCCGAAGTCGTGCGTCGTCATCGGCCGGCCCGCCGCCTTCTGGAAGCGGAGCTGCAGCTGCGTCGCCCCCCACTGCTCGAACGGGCGTGACCAGGCGCCGGGCACCAGTCCGTGCGTGCCGGCAACTGGGCGCGGGTCGGTCTGCCGGTAGGCCAGGTCATCCCCGAAGTCCCCGGCCGTGTCCGCCACCACCAGCACGTCATACGATAGTCCCTGGGTGAAACGCGCGACCTCTGCGCCGATGGTGACGTGGCCGGTATCGGTGCGCTGGGCGCCGGGCTGGAAGGTCCAGGGCTTGTCAGCGGCCAAACGCAGGCCGAACTTGCGGGCGCTGCGCCGCAGGGCGTCGGCATAGGCGCGGTCGGCCTCGGCCGGCCCCTGCACCAACAGCAGGTTGCGCCAGCGCTTCACCGCCAAGTACTGCACCAGCGCGTCTGCCAACATCGCCCGGCTGGGCAGCAGGTGGAACACCTGCCGGCGGCAGTCGGCGCCACGCAGGGTGTCGTCTTCCTGGGTCGCGTCCAGCAGGGTGGCGTCCTTCGCCTCCGGCAGGTCGGCGACTTGCAGCAGCAGCTGCGCCGGCAGGTCGGTCACGATCACCCGCTGACCCGCCGCCAGCATGGCGTGCGCCGCAGCCATGACCCCGGCAGCATCCGGCGCCAGCGCTTCCTGCAGCTTGTAGGTCTGGTCCAGGAAGCGGCCCGTCGTCGCATTGTCCTGCAGCGCCACCCACGCACCCTGCACGCCCTCGTCCGTGATGGGCGGGTCCAGCAGCGTCAGCGGCGCCGCGTGCGGCGGCATGAGGGCAAGATAACCAATCGTGACCTGTCCTGCCACGGGCTGCGCCGATGCGGGATAGGCGGCCACAAGGCCGGCAAGCAATGCAATCAAGCCGGGCAGCGCCCGCATCGGTTTCCCCAACTTGGCTGCCTTCAACTGCAGCGTCTTATATGGGAGATAGTGGGGGATCATGCGCAGGTTGTCAGCCCCGCCGCGCGAGACCGCCCAACGTCCAACGCTTGGGCCGATCAGGGATGGCCTTTCCGCAAAGGCGCAGGATTCGGGTGGGACTCTGCTCCCCTTCCCTGTTCCGCTCCGAGGAATCGTGTCTGGGTGCATCCGCTCGGGCGGCCCAGCGTCCGCGGTCACGAGGGCAGCCTAGGGAAACGCTTACAACATTTCATTGCGTTGACGCATCTATACGGTGTTACTATGGTTTTAGCTGGCGCCCTGCTCGGCGCCGTACACGGATGCGCCTCCTGACAGCGGCGCCGCGCCTGGCCCTCATCCTCCCAGCAACCCCATCACACGGAGACCGAGCCATGACCCGAAGCTTTGCAGCCGCGCTTGCGGCGACCATCCTGCCCGCCGCCATCGCCTTTGCGCCGCAAGCGCGGGCTGAGTCCGAGGCTTGCGACGTCCCGGAAAGGACCGTCGAGCACCTGCAAGCCCAACTCGCCTCCGTCGTGCAGGAGGCGAACGGCGGGCTGTTCAGCCCGAACCGCATGTGGTCGGCAGTCGTGGACCGCAGGGGCCGGCTTTGCTCCGTCATCAGAACCGGCGATGCCTGGCCGGGCAGCCGCGCCATCGCCATCGCCAAGGCCTCCACGGCCAACGATTTCAGCAACAGTGCCCTGGCCCTGTCCACCGCCAACCTGTATGGCCCGACGCAGCCGAGCGGCTCGCTATATGGGCTGAACAACAGCAATCCCTTTAACCCGGCGCTCCTGCCGCAGGGCGTCGGCATCGGCTACGTACCGGGAGGGATCATCACCTTTGGCGGCGGCGTCGCGTTGTATCAGGGCGGTTCGGTCATAGGAGGGCTGGGCGTCAGCGGCGACACGTCCTGCGCCGACCATGCCATCGCATACAAGATGCGGCGTTACGTCGGGCTGAACGCTATTCCGAAGGGCGTCGGGCCGGGAAACACCGACAACATCCTCTACAGCTCCACGCCGGCCGTGAACCCCGCAACGTTCACCCACCCGCACTGCATCGCCAGCGACATCACGCCGTAACGTCCTGCCAGCGGCGGCGGCTTGCGTCCGGCCCTGGACACAAGGCGCTGCGGCTAAGAACCGATTCCGGTGGGCGGCGGTTGAGGGCCTGCGAGGGATTTTCCATCCTGGGAAGGAAGGGTCGCCGCCCCGATGTGGTTCATCGGGGCAAAGGCCTGACGCACCCAGGGCGAAATACCTGCAGAACCGACCCGTAGCCGACCGGGATAGGATCTTGTGGGCACCCCTTCCAGGGTGTTTGTCGGCGCTCCAGCTTCAATGGGTAAGCAAAAGTCCTGTTGCGGTTGGTTCGGTGTGGTCTTCGGTTCTGGAGCGGTTTGAGCGGCACGCGCCGGCGGGCGTGATGGCGCGCCTGGCGCTGGAGCACGCGTTGCCGGCGGGTTGGGTGGAAACGCGCATACCGCAGCAGTGAACAACAAGAGCGTCGCCGTGCTGGCATCGAACCTCGGTGCCTCCGACGGCGACATTGTCATCAGACACGTCGTTTGGCTTTCGAACTGTCACTTTTATCGCGCCACGTGCACCGTTCGCGTCGGGGTGAGTCTGGGTCTGACTCCCTCCGCGCAGAATAAGGTAGAAGCGGCTGCCCTCGACTTTGCTGCGCCACTACGATGACCTTGCCGGACGTAGGTCTGGCTGGATCGTGCATGGCCAGCCGCGCTGGTTGTGTTGCAGAGATCAGATAGGGCAAGGAGCGCCGGTTCAGGTCTAGGCACCAAGCCAAGTGGTCCCATACTCGTGAGCGCAGGCGTTCTGGCCGGAAGCGTAGTCCACCGGAGATGCCGGCAGAGTTTTTGACAGGCAATGCGGGATGGCCTCGACGATGGATATGGCAACGCAAGCAACAAAGGCTCCGCCGCCGGCGGCTGGCGGCCGATACACCCTGGCAGCGCAGGCGCTGCACTGGGTCATGGCCGGGCTGATGTTCGTCGTCCTGCCGCTGGCCTGGGTGATGGTGAGCATGGGGCGGGACAACCCTGACCGCACGACGCTGTTCACGCTGCACAAGTCGGTTGGCCTTACCATCCTGGCGTTGGTGGCGGTGCGGCTGCTCTGGCGCCGTCGGAACCCGGCGCCGGTGCTGCGCCATACCGCGCGGTGGGAGGCGGTAGCGGCTCGTACGTCTCACTGGATGCTCTATGCGATCATGATCGGGATGCCGGTCAGCGGCTACCTGCTGTCCGCAGGCAGCGGCCGGCCGGTCAACTACTTCGGGCTGTTCAGCATCCCGGGCATGCCGAAGAACGAGACGATGGATGGGATTGCGACCTGGCTGCATGTCGCGACGGGCCAGTGGGCGGTTTATGCGCTGATCCTGCTGCACCTAGCTGCGACGGCGTGGCACGTCGTGGTGCGGCGGGACGGGCTGCTGGGGCGGATGCTGCCGGTGCAGAGCGAGGGAGCATAGCAGGCGCCGGTCAGCCGCCCGCGTCCATCCCGAAGAAGGTGCAGCTCTCCGCGTTGCTGTCCCGATGCACCGTCACCCGCGCCAGTCCGGCGCAAACCGGCGCCAGCGCGCGCCAGATCCACACCGCCAGGTTCTCCAGTGTTGCCGGCCCAAGGTCCGCCACATCATCCAGGAAACGGTGGTCCAAGCCGTCCCGCACCCCCGCCAACGCCCGCTCGAACACGCCGAGGTCTATGATCATGCCGGTCGCCGGGTCGGGCGCGCCGCGCACCACGACCTCGGCCCGGTAGGAATGGCCGTGGATGCGCCGGCTCGAATCGGCATCCACGGTGCGGCCAGACAGGGTGTGCGCCGCCTCGAAGCGGAACCCCTTCGTCAGCTCGAACACGTCACGGAATCCCGATCAGCTTGTGCGTTTGCAGGCTCAGCCGCCATGCAGGGTTTGCAAGGCAGTAGGCCACCGCCGCGGCGGTGTTCGCCACCCGGTCCGGCCCATCCATCGGCTGCAGCCAGCGATGAGCAAAGCCGAGACCGTCCGGCAGCGCATCGGGCTGCAGCCCGGCCTGGGGATAGACCAATTTCAGCTCCGACCCGGTACGCAGCCGCCATGGCGCACTCGCCTTTGGGCTGACCGTGATCCAGTCCAGCCCCGGCGGGGCATCCATCGTGCCGTTTGTCTCGACCGCAACCTCGAACCCGCGGGCGTGGACGGCCTCGATGAGCGGCGTGTCCAATTGCAGCAGCGGTTCGCCGCCGGTGAACACGACGTAGCGGTTGGCGGGGCCACCGGGCCAGGAGGCTTCGATAGCCCCGGCCAGGGCGCCGGCATCGGCGAAGCGGCCGCCGCCCTCACCATCCATGCCGACGAAGTCGGTGTCGCAAAACCGGCAGGCAGCCTCCGCACGGTCTTCCTCGCGTCCGGACCAGAGATTGCAGCCGGCGAAGCGGCAGAACACGGACGCGCGGCCTGCCCGCACGCCCTCGCCTTGCAGCGTCGCGAACAGTTCCTTCACGGCGTAGGCCACCGGATGTCCTCCTAGAATCGGCTGGCTAGGCGGCCAGCCCCTCCGGCTCCTCAACCTGCAGCCGGGTGCGGATCAGCTTCTCGATCCCGCGCAGATGCGGGCGCTCGCTGCTGTCGCAGAAGCTGATCGCCATGCCGCCCTGGCCCGCCCGCGCGGTGCGGCCGATGCGGTGGACATAGGCCTCGGGCACGTTCGGCAGGTCGAAGTTCACGACGTGCGTCACGCCCTCGACATCAATGCCGCGCGCCGCGACGTCGGTCGCCACGAGTACGCTGATGCGGCCGGACTTGAAGGCGGCCAGTGCACGCTCCCGCTGCGGCTGGCTCTTGTCGCCGTGAATGGCGGCGGCGGCCTGGCCCACGGCCTCCAAGTGTTGGGTCACGCGGTCGGCACCGTGCTTGGTGCGGGTGAACACCAGGACGCGGCTCATCTTGGAGTTGCGGAGCATGTTGGCCAGCATCGCCCGCTTGCGCGCGGTTTCGACGAAGATCACCCGTTGCTCCACCCGCTCCACCGTGGTCGCGACGGGGGTCACCGACACCTGCACCGGGTCGCGCAGCATCTGCCCGGCGAGCGAGGCGATCTCCTTCGGCATGGTGGCGGAGAAGAACAGGGTCTGCCGGGCCGGCGGGATGCTCTGCACGATCTTGCGGATCGGGACGATGAAGCCGAGGTCCAGCATGTGGTCTGCCTCGTCCAGGACCAGCACCTCGACGCCGTTCAACTGGATCGCGCCGTCCTGCATGTGGTCCAGCAGGCGGCCCGGCGTCGCCACGACGATGTCTATGCCGCCGCCCACCGCTTTGACCTGGCGCAGCTTGGGCACGCCGCCATACATCAGCGCCGTACGCAGGCCAGTCTGCCGGCCATAGGTGCGGAAGCTCTCGGCAATCTGGCTCGCCAGCTCGCGTGTCGGCGACAGCACCAGCACGCGGCAGCCGCGGCGGGGTGGCTGGCGCGGGTTGGCCAGCAGGCGGTGCAGGATCGGCAGCGCGAAGGCGGCGGTCTTGCCGGTGCCGGTCTGGGCGATGCCCAGCACGTCGCGCCCGGCCATCACGTGCGGGATGGCCTGTGCCTGGATCGGGGTGGGGATGGTGTAGTCCTCGTGGACCAATGCCTTCAGGATCGGCGCAGCGAGGCCGAGGGATGCGAAATCGGACATGGATGGAGACTCTCATTTGGCTCGCACCCGGGCGGGTCAAGCCGCGCGGAGGATGCACCACGGTCTGCAGGACCGAGAACCGGCGCAAGGAGCTTGAAAGAGACTGTTTGTGCCGGGCATCGCACGAAGTCACGCCAAACCGCGCAACAGCGGTATGGGTTTGCAGTGCAGCAAAGTCAAGGAAAACCGGACTTCTTAAGGTGCTGACACGAAATGAACACGGAAGGGGTTGATCCCGCCGGCAATCCGGGCGACCCCCTTGGCGCCATCTGCCCTCGTTCCAGGTCCCACTATGCTCTTGCTCATCCCCGGCCCGGTTACAACCCACCCGGACGTGCGCGCCGCCGCCGCACGGGACTATGCGCCGTGGGACAACGAGTTCCGCGCCCTGCTGTCCCGCATACGGGACCGGGTGCTTGCGGTGGCGGGTGGAGCGCCCGGTGAGCATGCGGCGCTGCCGTTGCAGGGATGTGGGCACTTCGCGATGGAGGCGGCATTCCGCACCTTCGTGGCCCCAGGCGGGCGCATGCTGCTGCCGATGACCGGCCACTACGCCGACCGGCTGCAGCAACTGGCGACGGAGGCGGGCCGGCACGTCATCCCCCTGCCGGTTCCGGACGGGGAGCGCACCAGCCCGGCGGCGGTTGAGGCCGCGTTGCGCGCCGACCCCGGCATCAGCCACTTGGCCTGCGTTTACAGTGAGACCGCGACCGGCGTCGTGCATGACGTGCCGGCCCTGGCCGCCGCCGCAGGCCGGGCGGGGCGACGGGTGATCGTGGATGCGGTGTCCGCCTTCGGCGCGCTGCCGCTCGACATGGCGACGCTTCCGATGGTGGACAGCGTGGCTTTTACGACCAACAAGTGCCTGGAGGGACTGCCTGGCGCGTCCTTCACCGTGGCGCGGGTGGACCGGCTGGTGGCCTGCGCCGGGCAGGCCGGGAGCTGGTCGCTGGACCTGGCGGACGTTTACGCGCACGGCCTGCGCGTCGGTGCCGGCAGCCACCGCTTCACCCCGGCGGCGGGCGCCCTGGCGGCCTTCAATGTGGCGCTGGACCTGTATGACGCCGAGGGTGGGCAGCCCGCCCGGCTCCGCCGCTACATCGCCAATATGCGTGCCCTGTATGATGGGATGCGCGCCCTGGGATTGCGGCCCTGCCTGTCGCTGGACGTGCAGGGACCCATCGTGCTGAACGTGCATGCACCCGCGGACCCCGCCTGGAACCTGCAGGCCTTCGTGGACGCGCTGAAACGCCGGGGGGTGCTCATCAGCAATTTCTACAACACCGACGAGCCCAGCTTCCGTTTGGGCTGCATTGGCGCGGTGACGCCTGACGACATGCGCGGCGTGGTGGCCGCGATAGCGGACTCCCTGGACGAGCTGGGTATCCACGCGCGGCAGGCGGCCTGATGGCCTCCGACCTGGAGATCGCCCGCGCCGCCCGGCTGCGCCCCATCGGCGAGATCGCCGCCCTGGCCGGCATTCCCGTCGAGGCGCTGGAGCCGTATGGCCGTTACAAGGCGAAGGTGTCGCTGGACTTCGTGGCGTCCCAGGCGGACCGGCCCAACGGCGCGCTGGTGCTGGTGACCGGCATCAGCCCAACGGCGGCCGGCGAGGGCAAGACCACGACCACCATCGGCCTGGGCGACGCGCTGAACCGGGTCGGCCGGCGCACGATGATCTGCCTGCGGGAGCCGTCGCTCGGCCCCTGCTTCGGCGTGAAGGGCGGCGCGACTGGTGGCGGCCGGGCGCAGGTGGCGCCGATGGACGAGATCAACCTGCACTTCACCGGGGACTTCCACGCGATCACGTCAGCCAACAACCTGCTGGCGGCGCTGGTGGACAACCATTTTTATTGGGGCAACGCGCTGGGCATGGACCCACGCCGGGTGACGTGGCGCCGGGCGCTGGACATGAACGACCGGGCGCTGCGCTCCATCGTCAACGGCCTCGGCGGCATCGCCAACGGGTCGCCGCGGGAGGACGGGTTCGACATTACGGTGGCCAGCGAGGTCATGGCGGTGTTCTGCCTGGCGCGGGACCTGTCCGACCTGCAGGACCGGCTGGGCCGCATCCAGGTCGCGACCCGGCGGGACGGCACCGCCGTGACCGCGCACGATCTGCAGGCGGACGGCGCGATGGCGGCCCTGCTGCGCGACGCCTTCGCGCCCAACCTGGTGCAAACGCTTGAGGGATCGCCGGCGCTGATACACGGCGGGCCGTTTGCCAACATCGCGCATGGCTGCAACTCCGTCATGGCGACGCGGCTGGGGCTCAAGTTGGCGGATGTCGTGGTGACGGAGGCCGGGTTCGGCGCCGACCTGGGCGGCGAGAAGTTCCTGGATATCAAGTGCCGCAGCGCCGGGCTGTCGCCGGCGGCCTGCGTCGTGGTGGCGACCCTGCGTGCGCTGAAGCTGCATGGCGGCATCGCAAAGTCCGACCTGTCGCGGGAGGACCCGGGCGCCGTCGGCCGCGGCATGGCCAACCTGGCACGGCACGTCGAGAACATGGGCAAGTTCGGCCTGCCGGTGGTGGTGGCGCTGAACCACTTCACTGGGGACACCGACGCCGAGTTTGCGGTCGTGCGGGAGGCCATGGCCGTGCGGGGGGTGGACACGGTGATGTGCACGCACTGGGCGGACGGCGCCGCCGGGGCGGAGGACTTGGCGCGGGCGGTGCTGGCGCGGGTGGATGCGGGGACGGCGCGCTACCAGCCGCTGTATCCCTCTGACATGCCGCTCACCGACAAGATCAGGACCATCGCACGCGGCATCTACGGCGCGTCCGACATCCAGGTGTCCGCGCCGGTGGCGAAGCGGCTGGCAGCGTTCGAAGCCGCTGGGTTTGGCGGCGTGCCGGTCTGCATCGCCAAGACGCAATACAGCTTCAGCGCCGACCCGGCTTTGATGGGGGCCCCGTCCGGCCATGTGCTGCCGGTGCGGGAGGTGAGGCTGTCGGCTGGCGCAGGCTTCGTCGTTGCGGTGTGCGGCGACATCATGACGATGCCCGGCCTGCCGCGGGTGCCGGCGGCGAACAGCATACGGCTGGGTGCGGACGGGCAGATCGAAGGGCTGTTCTAGACGCCCCCCGGCGCATTCATCTGCTGATCAGCCACTTGCTTTCCCGAACTTGCGTCATTGCGAGGAGCGTAGCGACGTAGCAATCCAGCAGCGGCAAGTGTAGGCCACCTATTTCTGGATTGCCGCGCCGCAAGCGGCTCGCAATGACAAGCAGGAAACATCGGTACAACCATCAGGCTTCAGCCCAGCAAACCTATCGCCACGCAAACTCCGATGGACGCCGCCACCAGCAAGGTCAGCCATCCCGCCGGCATGGTCCATTCGGGACCGGCAAGCGGGTTCGCACCGTCCAGCTCCGCTTGCCCGTGCGCCTTCACGATGACCATCGTATCGGTTGCTATCATGCTGCCTCTCCCAGATCCTCGTGGAAGCGGTTGCCTGCCGTCGTCGCCTGGACGTGCCCGGCGCGGATGCTCCAGTCGCCAAAGCGCTCGCCGGGCTGCCGGTCCGCGGCATAGGCATGCAGCAACGGGCCGAGCGCGGCCAGGATCGCCGCCTCGTCCACATCCCGCCGATACAGCTTGTTCAGGCGGGTACCATCGAAGGCGGCGCCGAGATACAGGTGGTAGCGGCCGGGGCCGCGGCCCACCATCGCGATCTCCGCCAGGTAAGGCCGGGCGCAGCCGTTGGGGCAGCCGGTCATGCGGAACACAATCTCGTCCTCCGCAAGTCCGGCCTCCACCATTAGAGCGTCCAGCTTCATCATAAGGCTGGGGAGATAACGCTCGCTTTCCGCCAGGGCTAGGCCGCAGGTCGGCAGCGCCACGCAAGCCATCGCGCGCTGGCGCAGCCGCGACACGCCACGGTCCAGGCTGTATTCGGCCAGGGCGCTTTCGATGCTGGCCTTATCCTCCGCCGCCACGCCTGCGATCATCAGGTTCTGGTTGGCAGTCAGGACGAACTCGCAGCGGTGGATGTTGGCAATGGCGCGCAGGCCGGACATCAGCCGCCGGTCCGGGGTGTCCGTGACACGGCCGTTCTCGACGAAAAGGCCGTAGTGCCAGAGACCGCCGGCCTCATGCCAGCCTAGCCGGTCCCCAGTGCCGGTGAACGACGCGCCGTGCGCGGGGGGCAGGGCGTAGCCGAGATGGGTTTCAACCTCCTGCCGGAAGGCGTCGAGGCCCATGCGCTCGATGGTGTACTTCAGCCTGGCAAGCTTGCGGACGCTGCGGTTGCCGTTGTCGCGCTGCACGCGCATCACCGCTTCCGCCACGGCCAGCGTCTGGTCGGGCGTGCAGTAGCCCAGCGGCTCGCTGGTGCGCGGGAAGGTGTCGGGCTCGCCGTGCGTCATGCCCATGCCGCCGCCGACCAGCACGTCATAGCCTACGGTGACGCCGTCCCTTACGATGGCGACATAGCCGAGGTCGTGCGCATACACGTCCACATCGTTCTGCGGCGGCACGGCGATGGCGATCTTGAACTTACGCGGCAGATAGGTGAAGCCATACAGCGGCTCCTCCTCCGGCTCGCCGCCGGCGACAAGCTCCTCGCCTAGCCAGATCTCGTGCCAGGCGCGGGTCCGCGGCAGCAGGCTGTCGCTCAGAGTCTTTGCCAGCTCCAGCGCCGCCGCGTGGGCCTGACCCTCATACGGGTTGGAAGTGGCAATCACGTTGCGGTTCACGTCGCCGCAGGCGGCCCTGGTGTCCAGCAGGGCGTCGCTGATGGCCTTGATGGCGGGCTGCAGGTTGCCCTTGATGATGCCGTGATACTGCACGGTCTGCCGGGTGGTCAGGCGCATGGTGCCGTTGGCCCGCTCCCGCGCGATCTCCGACAATTGCAGCCACTGCTCCGGCGTCACGCGCCCGGCTGGGATGCGGAGGCGGGCCATGAAGCTCAACGCTGGCTCCATCCGCTTGCGCCCACGCTCGGACCGCAGGTCGCGGTCGTCCTGCTGGTAGATGCCGTGGAATTTCGTCAGTTGTGTGTCGTCTTCCGCGAGCGCGCCGGTCCAGGACTGGGTCAGTCCCTCGGCGATGCCGCCGCGGAGAGCGCGGCTGCGTGTCTTGATGTCCTCGTTCTTGGACGGGGGGGCTGTCTTGGTGTCGGACATGGAATGTCTCCTAGTACACGTCGAGCAGGTAGCGGCCAGCACGCTTCATGTCGCTTAGCTGCGCTTCGGCCGCTTCGGGGGTGATGGCGGAGCCGTCGGCGATGACGTCGCGCAGGGTGGCGTGCACGTCCTTCGCCATGCGGGACTGGTCGCCGCAGACATAAACGTGGGCGCCGTCCTGCAGCCAGGCGTGCAGGTTGCGGCGGTGCTCCCACAGGCGATTCTGGACATAGATTTTCTTGTCCTGGTCGCGGCTGAACGCTAAGTCGATCCGGGTCAGCAGCCCGCGGGCCAGTAGGTCCTGCCATTCCAGCTGATACAGGAAGTCGTGGGTGTAGCGCTGGTCGCCGAAGAACAGCCAACTCCGTCCCTGCACCCCTAGGGCGTCGCGCTCCTGCATGAACGCGCGGAACGGGGCGACGCCGGTGCCCGGCCCGATCATGATGATGGGCACCGCCGGGTCTGACGGCAGCCGGAAATGCTGGTTCGGCTTCACGTAGATCGGCAGCGTATCGCCGGCCTTGCGCCGGTCGGCGATGTCGGTGGAGGCAACGCCGCCCCGGTCTCGCCCGTGCGTATGATACCGCACGGCGCTGACCAACAGGTGCGCCTCCTCGCCGACCAGCTTCTGGCTGCTAGCTACGGAATACAGCCGCGACGGCAGGCCGCGCAGCAGCCCGGTCAGTTGCAGCGGGGTCAGCCGGTTCGGGTAGGCCTCCAGCAGGTCCACCACGTGCCGGCCCGGCAGGAACTCCGCGAGCCTCCCGGCATCCCCGGCCAGCGCCGCCAACGCCTTGTCGCCGGTCACCTCCGCCAAGCCGCGGACCAGGTGGCCGGTCAGGGTGGCGACATCGTGCTTGGCCATCAGCGTCTCGTGCAGCGCCACGTCGCCCTGCACTCCGGCTGCGGACATCACGGCATCCACAGTGGCCGGGTCGTTGCGCGGCACCACACCGATGGCGTCGCCCGGCTCATACGTCAGGCCCGAGCCGACCAGCGACAGCTCGACATGGGAGGTCTGCTTGCCGGAGCGGCTGCTGTTCAGGTTCACCAGGTCGGTGATCTCGGCCGCGAACGGGTTCAGCTTGTCATAGGCGGGTGCGGCTGCCTGGCCAAAGTCAACGTGGATCACGCTGGCGGCCGGGGCATCCTGCTCCCCGCGCAGCTCCTTCAGCGTCTTCGCCAGCCAGTCCGCGGCAGGCACGTCGTAGTCCAAGTCGCAGTCCAGCCGCGGTGCGGCCCGATGGGCACCCAGCGCGGCCAGGCGCTCGTCCAGCACGCGGCCGGTTTCGCAGAACTGGGCATAGGACCGGTCGCCGAGGGCCAGCACGGCGTAGGTTACGTCCTCCATACGCGGCGCAGAGTCTTCCAGCAGGGCGCCGAGCAGGCCGGTCGCACGCTGCGGCGGCTCGCCTTCGCCCCAGGTGCTGGCGATCACCAACAGGTTGCGCGCCTTGGCGAGGTCGGCCGGCGTTGCGTCGGCGGCGTCCAGCGCACGGGCAGCGAAGCCCAGGCGTCCCGCGTCCTTCGCCGCCTTGCGGGCCAGGGCCTCGGAGTTGCCGGACTCCGTCGCGAACAGCACGGTCAGCGCCGGGCGCACGACGGGCGCCGCGGCGACGGCTGGGCCGGCGGTTGCGGCTTCGATCCCGGCCAGGAAGCCGCTGAGCCAGCTCCGCTGGGTCGGGCTGGTGTCACCCATGACCTTGTTCAGCGCCGCAATGGCCTCGGGCGGGAAAGGGGCGTTGGCGGGCAGGGCGGTCATACGGTGGTCCTCACAGCAATCCGAGGTGTTCGACGACCACCACGGCAACGAAGGTCAGCACGGCGATTGCCGCCATGCCGCTCACAGCAACCGCCACCGGCCGCCATCCCTGCGCCTGCAGGGCACGCAGGTCAGTAGATAGGCCGACCCCGGCAAACGTCAGCAGGAACGCCCAGCGCGACAGGGATGCCAGGTTTGCCGACTGCGCCTGGGTGAAGGCGCCTAGGGTCGCCAGCAGCGAGATCACCAGGAAGCCCAGCACGAACTTCGGGAACTTGGCCCACAGGAAGGCGGCCTTGTTGCCGATCCGCTCGCCCTCGCCGCGTGCGGCCCAATACAGCGCGTAGCCGAGCACGACGAAGCCGATGGTGGCGTTGCGGGTGGTCTTGGCCAGCACGGCATAGCGCGCGGCCTCGTCCGAGAAGATGGCGCCGGCCGCCGTCGCCTCCGCCGTGTTGTCCACTGCCAGGCCGACCCACAGGCCGTAGGCGTGGTCGCCCATTCCAACAAGGTGGCCGATGACCGGGAACAGCACCAGGCTGACCGCGCCCAGCAGCAGGATGCTGCCGATGGCGAGCGCCACGTCCTCGTCCCGGGCGCGGATGGCGCCGCGGGCGGCGATGATCGCGGATACGCCGCAGATCGAGCTGCCGATGGCCAGCAGGCTGACCAGCTTGGGCCGCAGGCCGAAACGGGTCCCGAGCCAGGTCATGATGAGCATGGACGCCGCCAGCTCCGCGGCGACCAGGACCAGCGACGTGCCGCCCAGCCGCAGCACATCGCCCAGCAGGAAGCGCACGCCGAGCAGCACGATGCCGAGCTTCAGCCAGAACTCGTAGGTTGCAACCCCGGCGCGGAAGATGCGCGGGATGCCAAACACGTTGGCGATCACCAGGCCGTATAGAATGGCCCACAGCACGTATTCGATGTTGGGCACCGGCGTCGCATGCGCCTTGCCCCAGGCTGTGATCGCACCCTCGGTCAGCTTGCCGGCATAGCCGATGGCCAGCAGCAAGGCCAAGCCTGGCAGCAATTCCAGCCCGCGCGCCAGGACGCCGCCGCGCCGGGAGGGCGTGCCAAGTGCCGCGTCACTCATCTGTCAGCCCCTCGTTACCAGCCCACGTGCGGCAAGACTCCGGCCCAGGCCAGGCCGGCCAATGCCACCGCGAGCAAAGTGGCAAGCCAGTCCGGAGACAGGCGGAGGGTGGACGAACGGCTGGCGTCGGACATGGAGTGACCTCTCAACTTCCGTGAAGTAGGAGGACCGTCCAGGCGCGCACAATATCAGCCGCCGAGAAAGCGGTATCTTCCCTGCCGGACCCGCTTACCGCAGCAAATCCATCTCCCGGCAGGGGCTGTGCTGGGATGCCATTTTCAGGCCGCAGGTTCGCCCTCGACCGGGGTGACGCCCTGCGAGTGCACCAGCGCCGTGACCTCGGCGATGCAGGCGTCCAGTGCCGCCGGGTCGGTGCCCTTGGCGACCAGCGCGACGCCATTGCCGGTGGCGCGGTAGAACGGGTAGCTGCCAAGGTCCAGGTCGGGGAAGCGCGCCTGGACGGCGCCCAGGCCCTCGGCGATGGCGCCCTCCAGCAGTCCGATTGCATGGACGGCGCGGGACTGCACCGGGGTTCCGCCTGGCAATGTCGGAAGCAGGGTGGCGAACATGGCCTGCATGATGCGCGGGACGCCTGCCATGACGTGGACGTTGCCGATGGTGAAGCCCGGCGCGATAGAGATGGCGTTGTCTATCAGCGTGGCGCCGCGCGGCATGGTCGCCATGCGCTGGCGGGCGGCGTTGAACTCGCCGGGCTGATAGTGCCGCTCCATGCGTGCCCAGGCCTCGGGATGCCGCTCCCAGGGGACGCCGAAGGCGGCGGCGACGCACTCGCTGGTGATGTCGTCATGGGTAGGGCCGATGCCGCCTGTGGTGAAGACGTGGTCGAAGCGGGCGCGGCACTCGTTGACCGTCGTCACGATGGTGTTGGGCACGTCGGGAATCACCCGGACTTCCCGCAGCGGCATGCCGATCCCGCCGAGGCCGGTGGCGATGTGGCGGATGTTGGCGTCCTGGGTGCGCCCGGACAGGACCTCGTTGCCGATCACGAGCAGGCAGGCGGTGGGATTGGTCATTGCGGCCTTTCAGGTTCTTCTCCCTCTCCCTCTCCCTCTGGGTTACGGGTGTCGCACATGTGCGGAATGATTAAGGCGCCATCCGTCGGTGATGGCATCGAGCTTTGCGAGTCCTCTGGCGATGGTCTTGGGTCCTGGCGGCTTGTAGCCTTTGGAGGTGTATCCCGACC
>JAABUK010004114.1_pt1 | contig 23974 bp, 27 predicted proteins | sample 5559141 | NCBI WGS metagenome assembly JAABUK01 (sample SAMN10711869, study PRJNA513367) | rock metagenome | isolation source: Antarctica rocks | place: Antarctica: Victoria Land, Pudding Butte nord | collected 2016-01-03
GCTTCAGGTTGTTCCTCATCAACTGGCTGGCTTGTGCTGGCACCACTGCTGCTATTCTGGCGACCTTCAACAGCTGATACGTCTGGTGTGTTTGGACCCTGGGGACCAGATGCGAATGTTCTGGCACTTGCCGCCGCGGTTGATCGCAGCGCAGAAACTTGTGCTGCTTCTGCACCTGGAGCAGGGATCTGTGCTACAGATTCGCCGATGACAGCTCGTGCACCTTTCGCAAGTGCACTTGACGCCAGCAGTGGCCTCAGAGCAGTCAAATTGCGAAGCCTGTGCATGACTGCAAATGGGTACCCGCTTGTAAAAGTTCCGGGTTGACCACTTCGCTCCTTGTGTGTGCGTTCCGCTGACTAATCAGTGTAAACCAAAATATTCAATATGTACAGACAAAATCCAAACGTGGAGGGCGGTGTTACAGACAGGTCATGGGCACAAGAGGGGTTGGATGCCAGAAATGCCGCATGTTCATTCATTGCACCTCATGTTGTGTGATATCCTACATCAACATCCAACATAATGATTACTAGTGTTGCAACACCCAGTGCACGGTGACAGCGCAACTAGAACTGACTTGCCAAAATATAGATACGTTCACTCAGCGGGCGTAGCATTCCGAGCTTCAGTTCTGTGCAGCATATTTGGGTGTAAAGCCCATGGCTTGTCTGCAGTTTTCCAGAGTCAAATTGGCAGTCTTGTTAGCTTCCTCTGCTCCCTTGGCCAGCACCTACAGCTTCAAGCAGTCGACAAACAGCGCAAATCACCATGCAGCAACAGCAACTGCAGACTTTTGTGTGAGCAATCTCATGGCAGGCAGGCAGCTATAGCAGCAGGATAGGATCAGAGATGCCACATCACTGCAGCTCCATACAGGTACATGCCATGCTGACAAGGAGTCAAAAGACTGTAAAACGTGCAACACTGCACCCATTCATGACCTTATATGGCAAACTTGGGAGTGAGCTGCTGCAAGACAGAGGCAGTGAGCGCAACCTGATCCAGATATGTGTTGTCAGCAATGACTTCATGGTACCGTTGCTGAATAGGCTCCAAGTGTGCAACAACGGCATCTGCCAGAGTGCTCTTGAATTGGCCCCATCGCATGTCTTTGACCTCCTCAGCAATGACATCCTGCAGCATTGCACTCAGCCATTGCATGCCATTACACATGGGAATGCTGGTCAGCAATTACAGCTTCAGGCATGCCTCAAACCCACCTGGAGCAAGCTGCCATGAATGTGTCATGGCCACATGATGACGTCACTCAATGGATAATTGCCCATCTGAGGCCATTGGGCAGCACATGTCAGCAAAACAGCATGCAGCATAACAGTGACATGGTAATTGAACAAAAGGACATCTGGGCATGCAGATGTATGGGCATTAGACAAAAGGCAAGAGGGAAAGGCAGCTAAGCAGACTGTAAGGCAAAAACAGAAATGCTGCTCATTGTGGTGAAAGGCAGAAGTATGGGCATCAGACAAAAGGCAAGAGGGAAAGGCAGCCAACCATATTGTAAGGCAAAACCAGAAATGCTGCTGATTGTAATGAAAGGCAGAAGCAGAAAGGTAGCTGACCATGCTGACTCCAGTGCAAACGCTGTAAATGCCCAACAGATTGGTGGCTTCTGGCCTATCAGGGTTGCCAAACTCCAGCCCTTCAAAGGTGTCAGTTTTGGCCCTCTTGACCTTCTGCTGGATCAGCTTTGGATCATCCAGCAGATTGATTCTGCTGGCATCTAGCTCAGCAGATTTTGACATCTTGCTGCTGCCATCCTGCAGCACACGGTTGATTCTACAGCAGTCTTGACAGCATTTGTACCATACGGGAATGATGCACCCATCAGGGCTGGTGTGCCTTAATGTGTTACGCGCGCGTAACAGAGGACGGACTGCCGAATACAGTGTGTGCTGCTGTCAACGATTCGAAAACAGGAAGCTGGTGTGGATTGTGGAAGCTGATGTGTAAGATGCTGTGTTCTGTGTGATGGTTTGATCCGCATGAACGGAAGCTGAATTTTGTAATTCTCTGACCTGAAGACAAGAAAATTTTGGCTTCTTGATGTACAGCTTTTGAAAACAACATTGATGCAATGATGACAGATGAGGGGAAGCATGAAAGGCACTTATTGTTGCGTTATTTGATAGATTGTATATATATTCATATTGATGACTCACCGTGAGGCTCATGACTCGAGCTCCTACAGGGGCAATGAAGGCATCAGGCACTTTGAAGATCCGGCCGCCACGACCACCAAGTTTCTTCCATTTGTTGCCCCCATATTTGCTGTTCATGCGCTCTGCAATGTCTCGTGCTAGCTCCAGATGTTGCATCTGCAGCCAATGGTCTGCTCAAGAGCATGCTGATTAGCTGATGGCACCCTTATCTGTGACTGAACGGGGTGTAAGCCCATGTCTTACTCAATGCGTTGCAACTTCAACATGTGAGCTGGAAGCAACGTTAATGGTAGGAACCGTGGTGCATTCAAGCAACTAAGGACAGAGAACAACAATCATCAGGATACTGTTGCTGCCACATTTGGTGCTGGGCATGAACACAGCTGCAATTAGTATAAGTTCAGGACCACCCTGGTCATTGCAGACACATGAAAGGCAGACAGTAGTTATGACATATCAAGCGTACCTGGTCATTACCCACTGGAACAACATCTGTCTGCACAAGAAAATCAGCATCATTAGAAAGCTCATTGAGTGACACCAAACATCATATACTAGTTCGTCTGTCAGAGTGGCCTGGACAACATGCTACCATGCAGGTAGCCAGCTTGGACTGAAGCAAGGACATGCTACTATACATTTGTGCCTGTCTGCCAGGTGACATTACAGCAAGCTCTGGGCAGCAGGGGCGCTGTTGTTTTGTATGCTTTGCAGATTGCTATGCTGTATTGCTTGCATATGCTTAAAGGGTTGCACATGCTGCACTGATCGCATATGCTTCACTGATTGCATATGTTAGCTTCTACAGACAGGAAGTGGTGTGCTGTGGAGCAACAGGTATGGCATAATGATGTACCTGATACAGCAGAATGTCAGCTGCCATGAGTACAGGATAGGTCAAGAGGCCTGTACTCACTTCCTCAGCACCCTGCATGCACTCACCTAATGTTATGCATCTGACAAAGACAGCAGCACCAGTGGAGCGGTGTTGCACGGAACCATGTGCTTGTGACATGATGCAAAGCAAGTAAATAAGTGTTTTAACATAGCAAGCACAGTTACACCAGGCTGTAAGGGCTATAGCCCTGTTCTTATGGCCTCAAGTCATCATCAGGGCTTGTGACAGCTGTTACTCTGCTATCATACATACATCACACAGAAGCACATCAATTAGGAACCAGACACTAAGTTCAAAATTCATAGCAAACATTCTCACCCTTGTTTGGCTCTTCTCTTTGAACTGCACCATCTTCCTGAGCCAGCCAATTGGGGTCCCACAGCTCAGCAGCCATGCCAGCTCAGCATGTGCACTCACATGGGACTGGACAAAGATATTGGCCCTCTCAGGATCAATGCCACAAGCTATATAAGTTGCAGCTGACTGGCGTGTGGCTTCAAGCAGCGCTTTAGGTTCGTGAGGCAGGGTTACGGCGTGAAGATCAACCACGCAGAAGTAGGTTTCTGCATGACAAGAACGATGTGTGTTAATTGGGAGCAAACTGCATGCTTTGAGCCATTGAGTGAGAGGTTAATGCACTGAAGGCAGGAGCATGTCATGAACTGACTTGACAGGAAGCCCATCTGAGGCATGCATGCAGTTGATCAAGCAAGACAGCAATCATCAGTGATATTCGTGATAGACTATTGATGTACCATATAGCTCCTGTAGATTGACCCAATTGCGTATTGCTCCCAGATAGTTGCCTAGATGGAGTGTTCCTGTTGGTTGCACCCCAGAAAGCACTCGTTTTCTGCAGCAGCAATGTTGCGCTTTGCAGAGGACTCGAATCTTACCAAACATGGTGACAGAAGCTTCAACAAACTGAGCTGCCTTCTGCAACCAAAACTGTTGGACGCAGGAGTCACTGTCAGCATAACGCACCGTCGGGCTGTTGCTGGGGCTTGTGTTTTGCTGCTGGCTGGAGACAAGGCTGGATCAGTGGTAATGTCAGCTGCGCATTGAGTTGCACGACAAGAGAGATCGTGGGTTGGTATTCGAGCCGAGGAGTGCAGCGAGCATCCTCCGCTATCAACTGCAGAATGCCTGAGTACTTTGCTGTGTCTCCGGTCAGGGTGTTTTGAGAGGTACGTTTTCAAAAACCGGAGTGTCAGCGGCTGTCTGAATAGCAATGATGCTGGCATGTGGTCAATCTAGTCGACACAGTCGGACTGCAGCAAGGCAGCGTATGCCAAGAAATCCACAAATCAACAACAAAACTGTTCTGCAGCAGCGGCGGGACGACAGTCCAGCACAGAGGGCAGAAGCTGCAACTACGCTACGTCGACAGCACAAAATCGTTCTTTCCTGTCACTTATGACAGTGGCTTGCAGGGTACCCCCACAAAAACCATATTTCTGCCAGATGCAATTATGCTTGTTGACCTGCCGCGCCCGATGTCGCGTGCATGGGGTGCAAGTGTTTCAGCGTGGTGCGTTACGCGGACTGCGTTCAGATTTCCTCCTTGCTTGGTGGCATGTGCACCATGTTACATAAACGGATTCAGAATCCGTCCAGAACTGCAGAGCTCAGCCCTGGCGTAATTCAGACGTCGACAGCGTTCTGCGAAGCCGGCAGGGCTGCGCTCTGATGCCGAGCTCTACGCAGAATGCAGCTCTGCAGGCTGGCAGAGCTCAGCCCTCGAGAGCAGAGCTAGCGAGCCAGCCCTGCCAGGTTTGCAGGGCTCAGCCAAGCCGAGCCCTGCACGCACCAAGCCATTGCAGGGCTTTTCCGTCCCCTGGTCTCTAGTGAGGTGTTGGACCAGTTTCCTCTATACTCTTGCGCAAGACATAACATCTGTAGGTAGGCTTGCTGCTATGATGCATCAAGCATTTGTAGGTAGGCTGCAATGCTTGATATCAAGCATTGCAGCCTACCTACAAATGCTTGATGCATCAGGCCATCTTTTGCTGTCAAACTGCATTTGAAACTGCTACAGCTGTTTGGACAAGACTCTACCATGACATGCAGCTAGCGAGGTAGAGTTGACAGGCAGATGCATGACAGGTTGGACTGGTGGACTATGCACAGGCGTTTAGCTGCCTTGCAAGAGTGTGCGGAAGCGCCCAATATTGGGGGCTGCTGAGCAGCTTGTGTTCTGGCTTTTTAGTGTAGCTGTGTTGGATGAGCAGCCAGAAGACCAACCTACACAGCAGCCCCCACCAGATTAGACTTTGCAAAGTGGGAGTGTGGGCAGCGCCAGCCAGGATCGCCCTGTTCTGAATCGTCAATGCCAGCCAGGCAGACTGCTGAGCATGGTCCTGCCTGGGGTTGACAACCCAGACACCCCCAAAAGGCCTGCAGAGCCTACTGACGCAGTACGGCTGCAAGTGTTGGACCAGTCAACTGAGGCACCACCGCTTATGCAACAGCGTCACAAGGTAGGCTTGATATCATGCCTACCTAGAGACGCTGTTCCATGAGCGGTGGTGCCTCATTGAATTGATCGATGCTGTAGTCTCACAACAACAATGGCCTGATATCACTGATGCACCCAATACCGGTGCATCATTACTGGTCATTCATGAATGCATTGGTGCACCACATCATGATCAAGGGATGCACAAACTTGCAGTGTTGGCATTTGTGATAGGAAGATGTGGTCAGCAGCCTGCGCATATGCACTTGTGATGATGTATGCGTTTTGTTCACTGTCAACAGCCAGAAGAGCAAGCTGCACAGCAGCCCCCACGTGGTGCACCAGACTAGACTTGGCCTGGTGACAGTCTGGTTACCGCCATCACACTCTTCTGAGTGGTCAGCTGTAGCTGAATGCCTCCAGGTCTGCTGAGTCTGCTGGCGCAATGATTAACCCTTGCAAATGGGTATATACATATATGCAGATGTTGGACCAAATGGCTCTGCACCACTGCTCATTAGACAGGCCTGACTTGGCACCATGCCCATGCTGAGCAACATCATGAATGCCAGTGGAGGGATTACTGTCTATGGTCTTTAGACAGTAATCCCTCATATCCTATCAGCACAGAATACAGACTTGTAGCCTACCTAGGTACGGCCGGCCTTGTCATCCCTGGATCTATTTTCATTGCGCTGTAGTTTGACCATGAATATAGATCCAGCTGGGATGACAAGGTAAGCTACAATTCTGCATTCAGTGCTGATATCGATAGGATGCATAACCTGCAAAACCACTCTGTGTCTACGCTTGTCATCTGCTACAGTGGTAGTATACTTGATAGAAGCAGCTACCTTGAGTAGTGCAGCCTTTGCAGGAATTGGCCGCCCTTTTCAAGCTGATAGCTAAACTATGTATACTGTAAACACTATAGCTAGCATCACGGTCGCCCAATGCAGAAAGCAGCTGCGCACAGCAGGTTGCGTCCCAACACAGCTCTCCTGACACACTTCTGCACAGGCGTCTAGGTGCCTTACAAGGGCGTGCAGCAGCGCCCAATGTAGCTGTGCTGGATGAGCAGGCAGATCTGGCTGCTCATCTAACACAGCTATATTGGGCGCTGCACACTCTAGAAGAGCGAGCTTCACGGCAGCCCTCACCAGAGTAGACTTTGCCAAAAGATAGTGTGCCCATGGGCAGCGCCAGCCAGGATTGCCCTGTTCTGACTCGTCAATGCCAGCCATGGCCAGGCAGACTGCTGAGCGTGGTCCTGCCTGGCCTTGACTACTCAGAACAGGGCAGTGATGACTGGCTTAGACTGACTCCCTCTGCCACCCCCAAGACTTGCAGAACCTACTGACGCAACCCCAGCAAACAGTATGGTTGCAGCTGGACTAATTAACTGAGGCACCACCGCTCATATGAAACAGCGTCTCTAGGTAGGCTTGATTCTACAGTAGTGTAGTAGTCTCACAAAAAAAAGACAGCATAATGCACACAGTACCGTTGCATTGGTGCTGAATGCATCAGGGCATCTTTTGCTGTCAGATGCATTTGGGACTCAGTGACTTTTATTGCTATTTGGACATGACGCTACCACGACATGCAGCTAGCGTGACGACAAGCAGATGTATCACAGGTACCTGTTGGGTTGCAGCTGGTGGACTACCACAGACTCCCACAAAGATGCTGAACATAAGTCAACATGCTTTTTCAGATTTGCTTCAAGTATGGTATACACACGAGAACCTATTGCACCTGCTGTGCAGCACAAACAGCCTTGTCCCATAGTCCGGCATCACTAGCCTGGGTATGGGTATAATGTGTGGGGTTTTCTGCAATGTTGCAGCTTTTCAAAAAGTGAAGGTGGTGGCCAACCATGAAGATGCTCCGGAGCCAGCATGATTGCTCATGAAATAGAATATTGCTAGCAAGTTGAGGCAGTCAAAAGTGCCAGGAAATGGCGAAGGCGTTTCCTTCATTTCTTGGAATTTGACTGAACATGTTTGCTGGTTGCAAAGTACAGTGTATGAGAGGCAGCATGGCAGATTTCCTGCAGAAGTTGATAGCGCATTCAAGGTCGCCTCAAACACGCTATCAGCATCTGCAGGGAATTCTGCCATGCTGCCTCTCATGCAATGTCCTTTGCTTCCAGCAAAAATGTTCAGTACCACTATGTCAGGTGGTATGATCCACAAGCCACCAGAGTGGAACATTCCTGTACACATGGAGGACATAATGGCTGAAAAAGATCTAGACAAATAGTTGCAGTTGCAGCTGGGCACCTAGAGGCCTCTTTTGCACAGCTGGGAACCTGCACTGCCCAGAGTAATCAGGCTGTTGGGTTTTCCCTAATCTGGTGCAGCCAAACACCATGGTCACTCTGGGCAGGCGCAGATTTCCAGCTGTGCAGAAGAGAAGCCTAGCTGCTGCTGCAACTCTGAGAGAAGTCATGGCGGACCCAGGCAGTGTGGCAGCTAGTCAGGTGACATGTCGTTAGCTGACATGTTGCCTTGATGCTCCATGGCTGTTGACGTGTTAACATTGCCTGCTTTGACACTGGCATCAGATGGGCGCTTGCCTGCCTGAATGCATGTCTGATGGGACTGGTTGCACGTGCTGCAGAGTAATACTGACACCCTTCTGCCACAGCTGCATGAGGCAGCTTCAAAAAGCTACCGGAGGACTGACATGCCATTGGTGTCCCATGTTGCTTGACTTGAAGCTGTCAGCTTTGACGTGCACAACGGTGCTTTGACATCAAGAGAATGCACAAACTTGTAATGTTGGCATGCTGCCCAGCAGCTGGCCACATTTCCCTGTCAAAACTGCGCAGTTGTGACAGGAAGATGTGGCAAGCAGCTTGACAGCAGAGGCCTTTGGCAGCATGCCCATGCTGAGGGAAATCATGCAAGTCGCGGGATTGCTGTCTATGGTCTAGACTGGCCTTTAAGATGTTAAAGACCACATCCTATCAACACAGAGTACATACTTGTAGCCTACCTTGTCATCCCTAGACCTATTCTCATGGCACTGTAGTTTGGCCATGAGATTAAATCCAAGGATGCATCATATGACAAGGTAAGCTACAATTCTGCACTCTGTGCTGATGGGATGCATGAATTGTAAAACCACTCTTCTTCTACGCTTGTCACCTGCTACAGTGGTAGTACACTTGGTAGAAGCAGCTACCTTGAATAGTGTAGCCTTTGCAGGTGTTGGCCACTCTAATGCTGATAGCTGAAATATGTATACTGCAAACACCAGCATCACGGTTCCTCAATGCAGGAAGCAGCTGCACGCAGCAATTGCAAGTGGCATCCCAACGTTGTGCAGAAGTGTGTCGGGAGAAATGTGTTAACACATGTCTCCCGACGCAATCCTCCACAGACGTTTAGCTGCCTTGCAAGATTGGGCAGCAGCGCCCAATGTAGTTGTGCTGGATGAGCAGCCAGAAGACCAATTGCGCGCAACCAATTGGTCTTCTGGTTGCTCATCCACCACAGCTACATTGGCCAAGCTGCACTGCAGCCCCCATCGGTGGCCACCAGATTACACTTGGCCAAGTGGTAGCGTGGGCAGCGCCAGCCGGGATTGCCCTGTTCTGAATCGCCAGGCAGACTGCTGAGCGTGTTCCTGCCTGGCATTGAGGACCTAAATCTAGCTGGACAGGGATGCCTGGCTCACACCACCCATGGAGGTGGTGGAGGGAGCCAGTCACCACTGTCCTGCATTCAATGGCCTGCAGAGCCTACTGACGTAATTCCAGCAAACAGTATGCCTGCAGGTGTTGGACCAATTGAGTGAGGCACCACCGCTCATGCAACAGCGTCTCTGAGTTTGCTGGATCCTGCGGTACCGTAGTAGTCTCACAACAAAAGATGGCCTAATGCATTCAGTACCGGTGCACTGGTGTATTGGTACTCAATGCATCAGGCCGTCTTTTGCTGTCAGATGCATTTGGGACTGCTACTGCTATTTGGAGGTGATGCTACCATGACATGCAGCCAGCGAGACGACAACGAGCTGCAGATGTATCACAGGTAGGATTGCAGCTGGTGGACTATACTCCCATAAAGATGCTAAACACAAGTCTACATGCTTTTTCAGATTTGCTTCAAGTATGTCATACACATTAGCAACCTGCTGTGCAGCTCAAATAGCCTTCTTCCATATTACCGCATCACCAGTCTGGGCATGGCATTTTTGATGATGGGTTGGTTTTTCTGCGCTGTAACACTTGCAGCTTGTTAAGAAGTGAAGGTGGTGCTGTGGTCAATCATGAAGATGCTCCCAGCATTGATGGAACAGAACATTGCTAGCAAGTTGAGGCAATCAATTTTGCAAAAGTGCCAAGAAACTTCAGGAAATAGAGACAGCGCTTTCTCCATTTGCTGGAGTTTGACCCAACATGTTTGCTGGTAGCAACGTACAGTGCATGAGAGGCAGCATGGCAGATTTCCTGCAGATGTTGATAGCGCATTCAAAGTTGCCTCAAACACGCTGTCAGCATCCGCAGGGAATTCTGCCATGCTGCCTCTCATGCAATGTCCTTTGCTACTAGCAAATACATTCAGTACCATTATGTCAGGTGATATGATCTACAAGCCACCAGTCTGAGAGTGGAATATTTCTGTAGACAAGGAAGACCCGATGGCTGAAGAAGATCTAGACAGATAGTTGCAGCTGCAGCTGGGCACCTCTTTTGCACAGCTGGAAACCCCAGGCTGTTTGGTAATTCCAGATCTGGTGCATCCAAAGACCACGTGTTCTCTGAGCAGACGCAGGTTCCAGCTGTGCAGAAGAGAAGTCTAGCTGCTACTACAACTCTAAGAGAAGTCGTGGAGCACCCAGACATGCGGCAGCCAATCAGGTGACATTTCTTGCGTTGATACCGCATCCCTTGGGCACTCACCTGATTGAATGCATGTCTGACATGAACTCGTTCCATGTGCCGCAAAATGCTACTCACACTTGCCACAGCTGCATGAGGCAGCTTTGAGTACCTACTGGAGGACTGATGTGCCATTGGTATCCCTTGTGTGTTTACTTGAAGCTGTCAATTTTTGCATGCACAACAGTACCACTACACCAAGCTGATGCACAGAACCACACTGCTTGTTGCTAACCTTTCAGAACTGCGCAGCAGTGACTGGTTCCCTCCAGGCATGCTGAGCCTGCCGGCGCAACATCCGCAATCCTTTTCTTAGCAGGGGAGCCTGCTGGCAAAACCCTTGCAAACAAAGGGTCTGCAGATGTTGGACCATTTGGCTCTGCACCACCGCTCAAGAGACAGCCTCTATAGGTAGGCTTGCTGCTGAGGTGCTCAATACATTGGGCCATCTTCAGCGTCGTGTCCACACAACAGTAGCAGCCTGAAATGCAGTCTAACATTTCAGACTGCCAGTGCTATTCAGACATAGCGCTACCATGACATGCAGCTAGCTAGACATATAGCGATAGCGAGACAACAAATGAGCAAATGCGTCGTTTTGTTGCCAGCGTATTTATAGCAGCTGCGTGGTTCAGTCAGCATTGTCAGGCCATGTCAGATGAAGCTGGCTCATGATTCTAGACTGAAGCTGCAAAGCATCACAGACTCTTGCACACAAGAGCCTTTGGTGCAGCCACAACTGCTGATTGCAAGCTCACCAAAAAAAAAAAAAAAAAAGTATAACAAACTATTTTGTAAAGTAAATTGTTATACTGTGTTTATAATTAAGATGTAACATTGTCCTCCCCTCCGTGTGTTGTGTCTGTTGAAGAAGCTTGCAGCATGTTTGTATTGACGTTGAGTGTATCCCATGTTCATGGGCACAACAGTTTGAGTTTACTGATATCAAACAATTGTGCTACCATCGACAGCTTATAAGCTAATTAGCTGCCCTCACATGCTGCTCTTATATGATGCATGGACTAGCGCATTACTGCATTTCCTGGAGTTGTTGGCAACTTCGACTTCCTCAATTACGCCTGCGCATGCTGATGGCATATTTGAGGCAATTAAAGTTGCCAAGGAACTTCAGGAAATGGTGTGAAGTGCTATTCCATGAGCATCAACATTGCCTGAATGCTGGGAGCATTGGCATCAGTCTCCACAGCATCACCTTAAGGCGCGAGATTGCACTAATGCATAGCTCATGCGTGATGTCTCTGTCAAGCAGTATCATGTAGTTCTGTGGCTTGGAAGCTCTAGAGATCTTGAGCTATGGCTTGCAGTGCCAGCAATGTGTTCAGTGAAACAGCAAGGAGGGCTATAACGTTGTTGCTGCAAGGCCCGCATAGCACTGCTACTGCTGTTTGGAGGTGATGCTACCATGACATGCAGCTAGCGAGATGCCAGGCAGATGCATGACAGGTGAGACTGGTGGACTATGCTCCTCTTGCTCCAAGTGTGTTATACAAATTAGCAGCTTATGCACCTGCTGTGCAACACAAACAGCAGCATTACTTATGGTGTATCGTAGCTGTGGGTGTCAGCCCGGATATGCATTGCTGCAGGTGCTTTCACACCTGTGAACTAGCGCACATTTGCCCATGCCCAAGGTGTGGCTAACAGCATGCGTGATTAAACGGTTGGTTTTTGCATATGTCAAAAGAAAAATCTGCGCCTTTTGGGCCTTTAAGGATGTGCAATCTCTACAGGCATTGTTGGACAATGATGTGAAAGATTTGTAGAAAATTCTTGCAAAGCCTGTAGAGTTTGCACATGCTTAACGGATGGTGCATGGGTCCATTGACTCTCTATCAAGCAGAGCCTTGACAGAGAGACCATTGATGCCAGAAACCATCCATATGCTGCCACACATGGCAGAACAACAGAATTTTGAAAGCTGGATGCAACAGGTAGCAGCTTATGCTCAAGTGGATGCTGTTCTGAGAAACGCTTCAACATATACACCGCACAGCTGTTGAAGCGGTTCTTGAAACAGGGCCTACTTGACCATAAGCTGTACTGCAGTATCTATATTAGCATATGTTACTAAGTCTTCAACTCAGTATCCTCTGCGTGAGCTGACATCAGCATGGACCACCAGCACAAGTTTGAGCTGGTGTGCATGCTGTTTGAAGCTGCTACCTCAGTTCAATGTAAAAGCCCTTCCATCGGGGAAAGTTTTGACGCAGACACAATGGATTAATGCATCATCTATTTGCTGTGATACATGGCAGAACAACGGAATTTAAAAGCTGTATGCACCTGAGGTTCGCTGATGTGCATGTGGGTGATGCGTTCACAGACTCTAATAGTTCCATCATGCTCACAGAACGCAGGGAACCTGGCAGCACCAAGTAGCAGCTTATGGTCAAGTGGGTGCTGTTGTGTGAAGCATTCCAACAGGTGTGTCGTACAGCTGTTGAAGCGGTTCTTGAAATATGGCCTACTTGACCCCAAGCTGTAGTACAGAGTGCATACTAGCACACATTACTATGTCTTCAACTTAGCGTCCTCTGCATGAGACATCAGCATGGACCAGAGCATGACATTTTCAGCTCAATGTATCAGTCTTTTCTTCAAGCAGAGGATGTGCTCTACAGGCGTTGCTGGACATTGATGTGAACGGCTCACAAAAAAGTCTAGCAAAGCCTGTAGAGTTTGCTCAAGCTCAATGAATGGTGCATGGGTCCATTGAGTCTCCCTCAAGCAAAGCCTTGACAGAGGGACAACGGGTCCTGGCAGCACCCATTTGCTGTAATACATGGCACAACGATGGAATTTGAAAGCTGAATGCACCTGAGTTTCGCTGGTGTACATGTGGCTGTGAATTCCTGATGCATTCACAGTCTCTAATGGTCCTATCATGCTCACAGACTGCAAGGACCTTGGCAGCACCAAGTAGCAGCTTGTGGTCAAGTGGGTGTTGTTGTGAGAAACACTCCAACTGCTGTACTGTACAGCTGCTGAAGTGGTGCTCAAAACAGCGCCTAATTGCCCATCAGCTGCAGTACAGTATGTGTACTAGCAAATGTTATAATGCCTTCAGCTGAGTGTCCTCTGCATGAGCGGACATCAGCATGGGCCACCAGCATGCAATTCAGCTGGTGTGCAGGCTAATTGAAGCCGCTGCTTCGTTCAATATGAACATCTGCTGGACTGCTATGTGAACTGTTCACACAAAAGTGTAGCAGAGCCTGTAGAGTTTGCACATCCTTTGCTTGATGGAGAGACTTGAATATTGTACAAAGGCAGCAGCTTCTACAAGCTTGTACACCAGTTACAACTCATATTGGTGGTCCATGCCGATGCCAGCTCATGCAGAGAAGCATGTAAGGAACATACAATTGTACTGTGTCACTACTCAAGAGACTCTGTGAACAGGGCTGATGCTCACCGCTTCCTTTTGGAGTGATGACCCTTGCTCTGAGCTTCATATTGATCAAGGCTGTATCTGCTTGTTGGGTTTGGAACTCCAGATCCAGAAAGGCGCCGAGGACTCTGAGCCTGGACAAGTGAGCAACCGAGCAGCTCAAGACTGTAACAGAACGTGCAGCAGTTTCGTGACACTTCGTTGTGTTGTAGCAGACCAGGATTTGACTGCAGCTTGTAAAACTTTGCACTTGATTGCAATATACCTTCATGGTGCCTTCGATCTACTCCTGCAACCTCACTCGGGGCCGAATTGACTCTGCGAGTACAAAGCAGCGAGTTTTGAAGAAGGCTCAATACGGAGAGGCTTGATGTTACTGGGTATGAGCCTGGCAAGCTTATTCACAAGTTGCAGCAGTGATCGTGCGAGCAACACACCAGATGTTCTTCGGGGTGTACTCGCAAGGACGCGTTCCGATCACAGGGGCTCAAACTGAATGTTGCGTACAATGGCGCAAAGTTGGCATGTACGAACGAAAGGCTGCGCCACCTTACGCAGGAAGCTGTGGCGATTGTCGGTCCTTTCGTGCAAGCAAAGTTGATGCCAGCAATCATCAACTTTGCTGGCACGAAGGGACCTATCATCGTCACAACTTTCTGGCAAGCAAATTGGTTGTTCATGTGTGCACTTGGGAAACGGCGCAAGACCTGACTTTTCCCCGATGTTCGGGACACACACACACACACACACACACACACACACACACACACACACACACACACACACACACACACACACACACACACACACACACACACACACACACACACACACACACAGAGTCGTTGGGGGCCAGCTAGCCCATATGACTAATTGCAGTTTTTCATCAGTAAACAAAACAGACAAAACGGTAACATAGACAAATTATCATCAGGAAAGTGTTGGAAATTGTCACCATGTTTGCGAAGTACATGAATTTGCAACCAATAAGAGTCTTTTAGCATGTAAACCAGATACCAGTGTCATGATGACTATGTCGACACGGAATTAGTAATGCGTAACAAGCTTGTGCATATACAAGTGACAGTGAAAGGAGGGGCTGACATCTAGAAGAAGAAGAAGAAGATTACAAGCTTTGCATCGCTGCCTCAGCAAACCCTACCAGATGTCATTCATTTATGTCAATTTAAATGTCAGTGGCCTCCAGACAGACATGCAAGCAGAGGCTAGAGCAAATGCAACACGCCTAATGCGAAGGTCACATCTGCACATGAAAAGTTTCAAGCAGAGCAGTCATCAATATTTTGTTTCAGCATCGTGACACACTGTGACAACAGATTCTAGCACATGTCACTGAGAGGATCAATCCCAACAGGCGCCCATAAGCTGTAGTATATGAGGAGAATTGAGCGCATGGCGAGAGAGATGAATTTGGCATCGCATAGAGTCTATGTGTAAATATGTGTCACCACACTCATGGCACCAGCGCCTATTCCAATCTTACATCAGTCCTCTTCATTATAATGATAATTCTTTACTAAGAAGCTTCAGGTTAGACCAGCTGCAGCATGGCAACTCACTCATGGCACACATGTGAGCTGTTGAAACCACGACTCAATGGACTTAAGTTAGCTTGATGCTGATACCGATTAACGCAACACTGGTTCTCGTTTGCATGGCTGACAAGAGAAATGCCATATATACTACAGCGCCCAACACCCTGAGCTGATTTACGACAGCACCATCAGCCGCCAAAAGGGACAAGCAGCAACAGCCAGGGGCATCAAAATGCCCATACAACAATAATACACTGGCATCTTGATCTTGACTATCACTTGCTCCAAAAAGCCTCTGCTAGAGACCGAACTCAAAAACCTGTACAAGCTATGCACCATCCAGATTGACAAAACATGCAGTGCTATCCACACCCAGTACAATGACAACCAAGCCATGTTGTCACCACCCACTCTACTCACAGTGAACTGGCCTACAAGCCCACACACCACTCCCAGACCTAGTATGAGCCCAGTCATAGGCTGAGCCATGCTGTTGGTCAACAGCCCATGCTTCTTCACAAACCAAGGCACTGCTAGCATGAGCAGGACACTGCCAGTGAGGTCAAGGGTCGCTGCAGCATAACACCACATTGTCTGCAACAACTCCACAGTTTGCCATGGACTCCAAATGTTAGCCAGGAAACCAGCTCTTCTCCCTTTACACTCTGAGAGCCTGCCTTCAAAATACCCAAGAGAGAACCCCCAGTAGAGCATGCCTCCCAGCATGAGTAACAAGCCGCACATGAGACAGTCAGCCAGCCTGTTGAAGAATTGTTGCAGCTGCTTCTGCTCTTCCTTTGCTTGCCGCCATGACTTGGTGTCGCTTTGTCCTTCCCGCAGAATTGTGTTTTGCTCAGCGCCTTGATCATTTGCAACACTTTTCAATCTGCACATCAGCATATGTGCTTAAACAGACAGCTTGCATTTATCAACCTGATGCAAACACATGGACAGACACAACAGAAGCACAGTAATATCCAGACGACAAATGCTGGTGATGTGCACGCACAAGAAGATGACGCAGACCAGAAAGATTACGCAATGCATTGGCAAGCTGCAGTATGTCATCAGCATGCACGTGAGATAGAATGCAAAGCCTATTGATTGACATGAAGTATTTGACAAGGACTGCACCTGTGATCCTCTTGTTGATGACGATGAGTCACCAGAAGACCAACAGCCTGCACTATTAGGCCCAGCTTCACATTTACATCCACTTGCTGAGGGTTCAATCCCTGCCGCTGTATCAGGATGTCTATCAGATATGAAGCATCATCCACCAGCGCAAGACCATCATCCGGTTGTTGCAAGTCCTTGAGCTGTGTGTAATGGCTTGATGAACCAAGGACTTGCCTCGGTCCTTTTGCAGGCAGGCTGGCACTGACCACAGCATTGTGTGATTGCACAGCTGCTGTCTGCTCATCTGGCCGAGTCTGCTGTGATGGCTGACGCATCTGCTGCAGATGCTCATTTGGGGACTGATGAGAACTTGATGCTTGCTGTTCAGCGATGTCAGCCGCCAAATGCTTTGGTGCTGGTGCACAGTCCTGCCTGTTCTGTCTCTGCTGATGATGATGGTGATGCTGCTCATGAAGCTGCTGCTCTGATGTCGACTGGTCAGCTGCGTCACTTACAGAGCCCCAACTTGATGTGCAATCCTCTTCAATCTCAGCAGATGCCTGCACACAGGAAAGGCAGACCCCTAAGTGAACGTCACCATGAAACACTGTCAGTATTACATTATGCAAAGCGTGTATCGTGACTGTATGACTTGTCATAAGCTGGACCCCTCATAGCATTGCTCTGACTTGCCTGGTGGCTTTGGTCAAGCACATTCACACTCCCGCGCTCACTTTCATCGTCAATGCTTCCCAACTTGCTGGCTTCAGCTGAGGGCGGCACCATTTGAGCCTCACATTTAGGCTGTGTAGACAGAATTGAATCAGGCACATGCATGAGAGCCTCTGTTGGCTGTTGCATGGGAGTCGCTGTTATCTTTTCAGGTGTTCTTGCCAGGTTTGCTGCTGCAGTCTCTGAGCCCTGATTGAGGCATGCTTGAGCCTGCTTATCCGCAGCCTTGGCTTGTTGCATAGCCTGCTGGGACTGAGCTTGCTTAATGCCACAGGTCCAGCCAACGAGAAAGGCTGCCGGAATGGCAATGAGAGTGAGTAGCAACGCTCTGCCGCTGCCAGCAGCTGTTTGACAGACCACAGGATCAGGGCTAGGTGGGCACTCTTGTGCTGGAACAGAGTCCGCTACTTGAGGTGCAAACACATGCTCTTTGACCCTCTGCTGCATTCGCACAGAGTCTGCATACAGTGATGCTACTGCAGCTGTTGCGTGCCTCTCAGCATCCTCCACGGCTTTCCAGCTGAACGGGTTGACAGCATCGTAGGCTGCAGCTGTGTGCAGCACAGTCAGCAAAATCACCCAGACCTTCAGCGAGGTCATGGGCCGCACAAATGGGAGGGCAATTGCAAGATCCGCTGGCTGTTAGCTATGTCGATGATGCAGAACCGCCAGTCACCGCAGGGTTCCTGTTACCTTCTGCCTTGCCTTGACATGACTAAGCAAAGACGAACAGGCATAGCATGCATTTCTTCTCTGCAGTTTCGGCGTCGTCGAAGACACGTAGAGTCGTAAATTCTCTAAGACTCACGTCGCAGCAATATCGCACGTATACGCTGCACCTCGTTGTCATCCGGGCAGTGAACGGCGGTTTCGGTAGCTCCCACATGTTGATACCAGGGCTTCGAAGTCTCACTAGCGACAATGGCTTTGCAACCCAGCTGTACTGAAGGATCCCGGTTGCATCATGGTGCTGCCAATTGTTGCAACCACTGCAGCTGTCGCTGCAGCGGTCTCATGGCTTATGCTTCCACGTACGGTGCTCGCTCGTAAAGTTGCCTTGAGGCTAGTGCTCTGTGGGCGAAAGTCTGGCTTGTTCTGTCTATAGGCCATGACTCATTCTCACCTGGAGCCTGTACGGTAATAGAGCCCTATCTATTGACCGAGGTAGTTGGTCAGGAGCTCGCAATACATCAGACATCTGACGCTATATGTGATCATTTGCTCAAGGAGCAGCCTCAAAAGCCTTTAGTACTCAGCGTACATGGGCCTCCTGGTATTGGCAAGTCTTTGTCGCACAGACTACTTGCTCAGGCCTTGTATGCCACGTCAGATGATGTAGGTTGTCCAGGATCGCTCTGCCCTGGCTACAAGGTCAGCTTCAGATCACTCCTCTGATGTCTCTTCATGTGTTTCTGCTGTGTATCTGAGATAATTCACCTTCCAACGTAGGTATTGCAAGGCATGGATCACATCAATGCTGAGCGTGCACAGCAGCACTGGTACCTGAAAAACTCGGTATTGAAGCATTTGCACCAGTATCCACAGTCCTTGCTTGTCATAGAGGAGTATGACAAACTTGATTGCCCCACACGAGCAGTGCTGCGCCAGTTGATAACAGCTTCCATCTCCACTAATGTGTCTATGGACAAGTAGGTAACGCTCTTCAGCCTTTCTTGACAGTTGCCTGTGCATAATGGGTATATCCTCATGAAGCCTGCGCAACTTGCACAGCGCATCTTACATACCTGTGCTAGCATTCACAGAGGAGTTTGACAGCTGCGCAGCAATTGTATGCGTCAACTTGTGTTGCTGCTGAGCTGCGTCTGTCTGATGCAGGTCAATAATAATTTTAGAGTCCAATCTGGGACAGAGTCAATTACACAAAATGCTGATTCAGGCCGGGGACCGCAAGCAGGTAACAAATCGCTAGCATGTGCTTCATATCACATGTTTACATAGGCTGACATCAACTTGGCTCAAGGCTGCCCTTCTCATCAGTTCCCAATTCTGTCAGCATGCACAGTCACTGTTGAGACACACATGTAAGCACAGATTGTGTGTGTTACTTGATCTTTTTGATCATGGCAGCTTGACACCCCAACCTACATATGTTGCAAGGTCAGCTCGCCAACCAGCTGCAGCAACTTCTGTTTTGCATCCCTTTTAGGTCAGAGCAGAGGATGCACACAGCAGTCTGAGGAATCTGGTTTACAACATTTGGAGCCAAGGCAATTGTGAAAGTCATGTGGACATCATCAGAATGCTGGGGGCCATAGACTTCTTCCTGCCCTATTTCCCTCTGGAAGCGTCCAACCTTCAAGACCTGTTTGCAAAGCGCTTGCATGACCAGGCAGAGCAGCTGCAAGGAAGCGATGCAGCCAACTTGACGTGGTCACCTCCTGTGATTGATTTCCTGCTGAGCAAGGTACAGCAGCTGGCATGTCCACACAGTTTCTCACTACGGTTGTGGACAGTCGCTGTGGTTAAGCATTCATTGACCGGCAGGTGCAGCACATGACATTGCTTGGCATGGGCAGTATGCCAGTATCAGCATACATGCAGTATTAACTTATCAAGGCTTTCTATGTGCCAGGTTGACTTTGGAGACTGCAATGTTGGCGAGCCAGGTTGCTACCCAGTCGAAGGTGGCAGACCTGTGTCTACTATCATGACCAGATATGTGACAAGGGCGCTGAAGCAGTGGCGAGCCAAGCAAGAACAGCAAAGGCAACAACAACGACAACAGAGCAAAGCCGTAAATCCAGGTTGGCAGGGCAGCATTCAGAGGCGGAAAGATACGCTGAAAAGAAAGTTGAGCAGCTCTTTGCAAGACATACACTTGCAAGTTGACAGACAAAGTCGTGTCCTCGTCATTGTGTAATGTTGAAATACATCAGCAGAAGCAGTGGCAACAGTAAACATTGCAGTAGCACAGCAAGTTGTGGCAACTGATGCTGGCTTCGGGAACTGATCATCGGATTCATACCACTAAGAAAACTGAAGCTGGCAGCTCATGTTACGATGTTGAGGCCGTAATTGAGTCTTACGCTCTCTCTGCTGTGAAGGGGTTTCTGTTTGGCTCGACCCGGCAAAGCACACCGAGAACCATTCTACTCTGTTGATCTTGTTTCTGACGTTGCTTGCAATCTGCTCACGATCTGGTCAGGCACAGTTCAAGTGCACACTTGACACCGAACTTCGATATCCTGCGCATCAACTGTCCAGTGCTGCACTGGTGCATCTGACAGCCTAAGGGGCATCTGATAGCTCGCCTGTCGTTATTGCCTTTGGTGCGCCGGTTGGCAGCATCTCGCGCGCGCCTGCCTGCTTCGCCGGTCCCCATCGTGATCAGGGGTCTCACGGATTCAGCTGCGTCGACCCTCACGCTGGGCTATGCCGCCATGCCGCATAGCTTAGCCATTGTTTGCGATCCCATCCGCCATGGTTCCGGTGAAAACATCCAGCAAAGCGGCAAGTCCTGCTGATCTGGAGCTGCAGCCCATTTTGACAGGCCAAGCACCAGCAGACAGGCACCAGACCAGGACCGCAAAGACAAGAGCCTTGCTGCGCGATCCCGTGACGAGAGCGGCTTTGGGAAATCTTGGACTGATCCTGACATGGTAAGTGCTGATACTCTAAACCCATGCCAGCTTTACATCAGCTGCAGCTTACACTCTTGTCAACCTTAGGTACTTCTTCAGCACCCTCTTGAGCTTATGGAATCGGAAATTGGTAGGGGAGGGTCATGGTGTGTTTGGCAAGGGTGCTTTTCCAGGTACACTGTCAGCAGATATATGGAAAGCGTGTGTTTCAAGAATGCTATCAGCATCACCGTGCTGGCACAGGCATGCGCCTGCATCTTCATCTTGACACCAAAGAGCAAGCGTCAGTCTAAACTTAGCTTATGTCACTGCAGCTCCACTGTTGATGACAGGCATACAGTTTGCCATTCAGAACCTACTAGCAAGGGCTGTTCTGAAGTTGGGCATTGTGCAGCGGTCTGCAAACGCAGTCGAGCTTGATTGGCATCAGTACTCACGCCAAGGTGAACTGCACACAGCATGCATGTTCACGTCATGCTGCTACCACGCAGTGATTTGCCAAAGTCTACTATATCCAAGACTCTTGACTCCCCAATCTATGGCATGGAGCAGGCAACACATGGAATACAGTCGCGTCACAGCCTGCCGATACGAGCATCTGCCATGCACACTGCCTGCATTGCTTTGCTTCCAAATGGACTATGCGTCTATGTCATGCACAGCACTTTCAGTGGGCATGCATCCCTCAGGTACAAAGGGAAATGATTGAACAGTTTCTATGTTGCTCAGATGTAAACTGAGGTGTCTGAACAGATCACCTGCATTGCAGTGCTGCCCAATGGAGTGTGCACTGGACTAGACATTGGGCTCTCCAACTTCAGTCTGGCCCTCATCACCCTCAGCTTCTACACCATGTGCAAATCAACCGTGCCCGTCTACTTGCTAGGATTTGCCTTCATCTGGGGCATTGAAAAGTGAGTCTCCTTATATACTTGATACGCGATACCTAATGTGTGAGGCGCAGCAGCAGCAAGCATTGTCAGTGCTAGTTAGTGCATATGCATACTTTTACGGTCAAGCTTTTGCTGATGCTGCCTGTGGTGTCATGATCAGCTGATGTCAACATAGCAGATGGACATGCTTGTCAGCATCAAGTGGCAATCCTCGCCATTGCAAAACCATCTCACAAATTGCAAAAAAAGCACAGCAACAATCATACAGACCAAAACATGCCTCTTTTGTCAAGTCCATGCAATGTACCATGGATCAGCAGGCAAGGGCATGTACAAGACTTGCACATGTGCCATCCCGTATACCATATAAGATGGACCTTGTCGCTGCTGGCTGACCTCAATGCAGCACAACCAGCGTTCAAGTCATGCAAGCCTGCTTTGACAACAGTTAGGGCCGTTCCCAGCAGAACACACTCTTCCTCACACTGAGGCAGGACGCATGCCTTGCAGGCCTAGTTGGAGTCTGGCGGGCATTGTGGGCATCATCTCTTGTGGGCTGCTGCTGCTGGTGTACGGTGAGAGCCACTTCAACCTTGTGGGCTTTGTAGTGGTCATGACAGCCAGCATGCTGTCAGGCCTGCGCTGGACCATCACCCAGGTGCTGCTTCAGGGCACTCCTGGGTCCAGCGGCCATGGCGCCTCTGGAGGTCCTGTTGAGGTCCTTCTGCAGTTGACACCTGGTGAGCGCTGCTCTGCTCCCTTTTCTTGGCTGATGCATCTGCCTGTTTTGGTGCCAAGTTCCGGCCCAGAGAAGGGCTATAATGCTGAGACACCTGTTGTTCATACTGGTGCTTCAATTGGTATGCTTCAAGTACCAGGCGGCTTGGCTGTATAGCGTATGTCTGCATCCCCTTCATGCAATATCTGGACATGTGACATGTCCCCTCCATCAGTAGCTGGTGATGAGCAGAGATAGCTTTGCAACCTTTGCTGGTAATGCATGTTGTGGTGTTGTGGAGGCGTCACTGCGAATAAGGCAAGGCCTGGTGATAGACATCAGCAGTCATAGTTGGTCTTTTTGTGGTCTCTCTGCAGCCCTCACATGCTGAATATTGCTACGTGGCTGCATACATACTTACAGTATGGATCCTGATCCTTAGTAAACTTTACACACACAAAAACTCCAGACACAGAAGTCAGTATGTAAATGATTTTGTTGAGCGCTTTTTGTTGCCCTGGGCAGCAGGTTAGCCTGAGGTCTTGGGAGCATCTAGTATGCCGGCTGCTTGCTCCTCAACCTGGCCCCATCATGAGCTATTTACTTATACTGCATCCCCCAACAGACAAACAAAGGCAAAGGCAGAGGTTGTGGCGGTGATGTGCAGTGATGTCAGGGACAGTCTTGTTGATGTCCCTTCTGGTGGAGCACTTGTGGGACACCATCCCTGGCTCCCCCTACTTTGCATCCCTGACCCATGTGGGGGTGACAGCCCTCATCCTGTGTGTGGGGGCCCTGTTGGCCTTCATGATGGTGTGGGTGGAGTTCACCGTCATTGCACAGACCTCAGCTCTGACCTTCATGGTTGCTGGAACCTTCAAGGAGGTGGTCACAGGTACAGCAGAGAAGAACAGAAATGAAAAGAAAAGACTACGCCTTTCGGCGTCAATTTAATGAGAAGCCCAGTATTATACCGGGTTGCAGTACAGCAGAAAACATGCTTGAGACATGACAAGCTGTGGCAATCTTGCCAAGTGTACACATGATTACAAACGTGAAGCTGGTGTGCAAATTTGAACAGGGAAAAGAAAGCTCTATGCCAGTAGGCGATCATGACAGGAGCCTCTGACTGTCAGTTGGAATTTTAGCTGCAGTGGCAGCCTGCACATACAAGTGTTGCCTTCATGCTGCAGTACAAACAGCTCAACAGAATGAACAGGATCTGGAGAAAGTCCTACTGCCAATCTGTGCACACCTCAATGTGCCAGTCCTGATCTGCGTTGCTGTTCAAAGTGTGGGGTCTTGATTGCTTATTGTGAGTGCAGTGGTGGCAGCAGTCCTGTTCCTTGGAGAGGAGTTCTACCTGATCAATGGCATGGGCCTGGCGGTGCTTGTGATGGGCGTCTTCTGGTTCAACTACACCAAGTACAAGAAGGTAGCAGCGGGCGAAATCAAACCTAGCAAATCTGCCAACCTGGAGCCTTGGAAAGAGGAAGACACACCAGATGT
>JAABUK010004115.1_pt1 | contig 23974 bp, 29 predicted proteins | sample 5559141 | NCBI WGS metagenome assembly JAABUK01 (sample SAMN10711869, study PRJNA513367) | rock metagenome | isolation source: Antarctica rocks | place: Antarctica: Victoria Land, Pudding Butte nord | collected 2016-01-03
TATATATACCTTATATACTATTATATAACCTACTTAGTAGACCTTTCTCTTAAATATAGGATAATATTAATATAATATTATATTATATCTTAATAGATATATATTATCTAGGTACTTCCTTATATTTTCCTAAGTTCCTTAAAGATTAATTCTAATATATATATTACCTAAGATATTAGTATATTATATCCTATATTAAGCTATATTACTTAACTCTATATCTTTTATATTTCTAAGCTACTAGCTTAGAGCTAGTAGTACCTAGCCTTATAGTAGGCTAGAATCTTATATATAATCTTAGTAATAATATCTTTATAATAGAGGTAGCTCTCTTAACTAATAGTATTTTAGGTATATTATTAGGTCTTAAGTTACTATCCTTAAGTTTAATAATAATATCCTTAAACTTATTATTAAAGATACGCTTATAAGTATTTCTTCCTAGAATTAAAGCTTAAAGCTCTCTTATAAATTATAAATTAAACTTAAGATAAGATATTTATATAAATTTTAATAATTATTTACTATTATATTTATTAATTATTATAAGGATAATAGGAGTAATAATAAAGGAAGCTTTATAATTATAAAATAAAGGATAGTAGAAGATTATATATTTATAAATTTAATCTTATAATAAATTATATAAACTAGGTCTTTATACTATTATAAGGCTATTATATAAATAGTATATTAAGGTATATTATAAAGGTCTTACTACTAAGTAAGAATAATAATAATTAAGATATAATAATATTATAATAATATTAAGATAATAGACTAAGCCTAGAGATCTAAAATATTAAAAATAAGATATATAAAATTATTTATAAGATCTATTAAAAGGTCTATAAATTATAAATATAACTATATATTATTAAGGCCTTACTACCTATTTTTAGTAGGGGAGGTTCTGCGACGTATAGTCCACTAGCGTCCGGGATAACGCCTTTGCAAACTGCTGTATGTACAAGACTCTTGGCAAATCCCTCTGGTGTCTTTCTGAGACTCGCCCGATAGACTAAGACTCCGTTCAGCAGCCAAGTATCGAAAAGTCTTCGACTGCATCCCAAGCTCCACGGACAAAGAGTAGAGTCGCTACCCTTCACCATACAATTAACAAAAGAGGAGGATGAAAGCCAACAATGCCGGTGAAATGTGCCTTTTCTCTATACTCTGTACAATAAGCCTCTATGCCTATCTGGGAACAGAAGTGCAATTAGGACATCATCTTCGATATATAGAAGCTAAGCAATGTTCTACGTTTGTTATGACCTTTGAATGTACGGCAGTTTATGGTGTCTTTACTTCTCAATTGTCAGTCCCTGATAATCACTTGCGCTCTTTTCTTATCCGTCTCATTGTCGATACGACCATCCCAATTCTCACCACCGGACACTTCTCTTCCCTCAAGCGTCACTACTCCCTACACTATCTGTTAGGTATGATCAATTCCGGTGTACAAATCAGAACCCCACTGACCCCCAAAATCCCAGTAATCCCCTCCAAAGAGACCTGCCAATTTACCGAGATTCTCCTCATAAATTCCCAGGTATGAGATGCTGGGTATCCAAGCTATGTTATGCAGGTTCCGATCCGCGATCAAAGATGGCACACGCCGCGCAGCAAGGTCCGCGGGTTCACGCGATGAAAAAATATTTTGGAGCATCTAAACAGAGCTATGAGGATTGGTGCAAGGAATGTGAAAGTGTAGTCGATCGCAGTCCTATATCCAGTCATGTACCACAGATTCCTATCGCATGTCGTAATCTTTGGTATCATTTATGTCCCGTACTCAAAGTCGTTCATCTATCCCTTCCAATTGGTGACCCCTTTCTTGCAAGTATCTTCGGAATTCCCTGTTGACGCCGTACCGAGTGTTTATATGCTTGTTGACGCCGGCGTGAGCCTCAAACCATGACCGTATCACCATCCTCGTCGCTCTCGTTCATCATACAATCACCATCATCATCATCATCATCATCATCATCATCATCATCGGCCCGTTCAGTCTGGTCGGCCTCGTCATAACTGAAGAGATCGGCATAATTTTCATCTACCACTCTCGCCGAGGCCTTCTCGATCCTTCGAGCTTCGCTCGCCGCCTCGGCTTCAGCAGCCTCAACCCGCTCTTGAGCTTCCGTTTGCCTACGAGCTTTCTCCTCCTCGCAGTCGCTCTCTACGGTAACCATATCGAATCCGTCGCTTGATGTAGAGTCCATAGAGTCGGCGGCATAGACGCGCTTGCGATGAAGTGCACCTGCAAAGCTTCGGTTGTTGACCATCGATGTGTTGACTGTATTGACAGTGTCGGCACCATCATCGCTGTCCACCATGCTAAACTCGCTAGGCGTTCTGATGCTGTTAGCGGGCGTGGATCCAGTGTGGACCTCCGGACCCGGCGTTGTGAATCCCAGATCCGCGGCTGGAAGCTGATCGTTGAAGACTCCGCCCGTTCCATCATCAAATCCTCCGGCCCAGAGAGATAAATATTTCCATTCACTGTCTTGGAGGCAAACCAAGGTGTTGGTAATGCCTATCTCGTGAGGTTCTTCCCGAATTAAACAATCTGCATACTGCAGCTTGCGCCTAGCAGTGGCTTCAATGGCCGCTATTGCCTGTAGGAAGAACTCATGTAAATTGAAAAATTCTGTCATAGCAGGATCAGAGCTGATATTTTGCTTCTTAGGTGCCTTCTTTATCCATCGTTCTCCCTTCTCTTGCCGTTGTGAGGAAAATCGTGGAATGCAGCGTTCATCTTGATTTTTCTGCAGAGACGAGACTTTTTGCTCCACTTTCCCACTCGTAGCCAATTTGTTCTCAAGGTTCCAGGATGACCAGGACCCAAACCCCGATGGTGGCGGCCATTGTCTTTGGTACTTGGCAGTTTCCGGTTCATCGGCCGTAGTATCCAAGCTATCATTGGAGGTCTCTAGACCGACTTCGGCGGTATTGACTTGCCTTTCTTCGTTACCAGGAGCATGAACCCAATCGCATTTCCGCACACCTCCCAATGGCCACTTTGGATTGTCTGCCCACGATACAGGTCGATCGTCAGTTGTGACATTGGGATCAAATTCGAATCTGCAGTCCTGCGGTGCACATCCAGAAGAGGCCTCGGATGGCTGGAGCGCAGGAAAACAATCCTCAGCTAGAGCCTCAGAAGGAACAGGATGAGCGCAATTTAGGTCATTGTCCGATTCACATGGCTCCGTGGATGGAGCACAATGAATGACAGGAACATTGTACGCCTGTGATCGAGTACGGTCTGGCAGTGTCAGTGGCTGATGCTCCTCCTTAGCAAGCATTTTTATTGTATTTCCCCTCCTGATTAGGCGATCCAGATCTGTGATATGGATCTGACGGTAGGTGCCCAATTCCATTTCGTGGTGTTCCTGAGGGCTTAACCTGACGATCTTCCAATCCCTGTTCCAACCCTCTTGGATATCCAAATTCGATGGGCCTTCGAATATGCCGAAGGAGAGCAAAGTATGCCAAAACGTGCGAGACAGAATCCGCTCGCTCACGCTGAGATGGATCCAGACTTTCGAGCGGCTCCAATTTTCGAGGAGTCCATCGCCACCAGGTCGATGGATTTCTGGGGGTGGCACATAGTCGTAGTTGACACAGAGCAATTTGTAGATCGTTCCGCGCACGTAGTCCTTGAGGAGATCCTTCAGACCTTTGATTGTGTCTTGGAGCTCGGGATGGGAATTGGATGAGAGCTTTCGGATCTCTGGCAACTCATCAATCTGTAATAATGTGCGAGATTCAGCCCCAATCACATCTCAGGTGAGGAAGTGGTAGGGTAAGAAAGTCACTAACCCAATGCATCTCCTCGCCGGCGAAGTCCTGGAAATCGTTGGTGATACGCTCGAGAAACCGCTTGCTCGCGTATTCAATTCGACTGTAGATCTTCTCGGGAAGATCCTCCTTCTTACGACCATAAACGCTACGCTGACGATTGCCATCAGGCAGCCGAGCGCGGTAAAGACTATCAAGCGCCTCTTCACCGACTAAAATTGCGAACGTATCCCGAGCGAGGTCATGGCTTTCAAGGCCGTCAGCAATCTTGAGGCCGACCTCTGGACAGACCTCCAGAAAGAAGGAGTTCGGGTAGGCACGAAGCCATCGGACGACGTAATCGGTGACTGGGCTATCTTTGATTCCAAGATATTTAGCAACAGCAAAGGTCGTCCACACTTTGGGCGCACTCTGTGAGTAGGAGTCAGCTTTGAGGACCCGTATGCGAGAATTCACTAGTATATCTCACGTCTAGCTTAGGATCTGTCCCTACAAGAGCAGCAATGACTCGCTCTATAGCAGAGCGATGTCGCACTGGCGAATATTCCAACGGCATGGGAACGCCTACCTCTCCTGGAGACAGTGGTTTCCCATCACTAGCTAAGTTCACGGAGTTGTATTCTCCTTTCATGGCCTTCTCGATAAGTGCGGAACTTGGCCGTCTCACAGATGTATATTCCTCGTTGCCGCCAACTAGGGTTTTGGAGACGCTCCAGATCTCACTTGCCCGGTACCATAGTCTTACGCCTTCGGAACAGCATAATTCCGTGGTTAAGTAGACGGCGTCATCGCCTTCGGTTGGGGGTGTTAGATCAATCACATACTTGACATTAGGCGAGTCGCGAAGCTTGTCACTCAACTTGCGACGTCGAATGGCCCGAAATTGAGCAGACGGGCCGAAGAGGGTCTGGAAATTGAATTCTACTGTTGGATCGGGCGTACAATGCTTTAGGAGCACGGCTTTCTTGACAAGGATTGGGGATTCACAGCGCCTGGTATATCTAGCATAATCAAGCTGGTCCTGTTCGGGCTGCTTTGGCGGAGGGTCGATAAAGACCCAGGTGTCGCCTGTCGGGTCACGCACCAAAGGCAGCTCCAGTGCTGATTGCAGTGACATTTCTTTGATTCTATCCTCGATGTTGACCCTTTGCGCGGGACTCTGAGCCTCATCCTTGGCGCTCAGAGAGGGCCCCGCTGGGTCGCCGAATTGTGTCGTTGAGGTCAAATTGCGCGCCACTAGGGACTCCTTGATTGCTTGTTGTAGCGCTTGATTCTCATCATCGTCGTTGGGCGCCATTCTGTCGGTGGAAGGTAGCTTCTGCCTCGACAGATGGTGGGTGTGTGTGGTGTTGTTACGCCAGGAAGGGTATGAAGTGTGCGCAGATTTGAATCGGTCTGATGGACAGAAGGGGAACTCGCACTCGGAGCTTTGGGACTTGTTATGATATTGCGGAAGTTGTCAAGAGAAGATGGGAAAGGCTGCCGGCCCTCGAATTTGCGGGGAAGAAGAGGACTATAACCGCAGCGCGGTGCGGTACAACTTCTACTACAGTAGAAGATACTGAGAGCGATGGGAAAGGAACAGACAATGTGTGTCCAGCACTTAGTCCTCACAATTGGAGCTAGTGACGGCGATATTGCTGGTGATTGAGTCGGAAGGCTTACATGAGTCAACGCGAATTAGCCTTGGGAGTGGCTTTGGGTTGTAAGAGGTAAGGCTCTTTCTTAGACCCTTACAGAAGGGCCACGCCATCCGGCCAAAGGAAATAGAGACATGTCCATGGGCGGTGAGGGGGGAGAAATGAGAATTCTGGCATACAAAGCTGAGATCAGGCTGCAGGCTGCTTCACCAGCTCACTTATGCAAGTCGGCACAGAAGCCTTTTTTAGGCCCCCCAAGCGGCTGAACACATAAATTTGGTGCCCAGCTCGCGCTTGATCAAGCAGCTGACCTGTCAGCTCTAATCTTTGTAGATGTACTCTGCATGTCCTGCCATTGGTTTTCCAACCATGAGCCGTCATTGACTTGCGGCTGTGTATTGGTTTTTCTCTTCTCGAGATGTGATACAATGACTCTCACTCTTTTGACGAGTGGGCGGGTCAGCACAGCATGTTTCAGAACCAGCAAATGAAGCGCAATGAGGGCTATAAGAAATACGAGAAGCTGCGACGAGACTGACACAGTCGACCGTTGTTCACAGCATCGCAATTGTTGGCAAACATCCGGAACCCGACCCGTGGACGAGGATTGTACCAGAAATATTATAGCGGCCGATCATGATAGGGACATGACAGCCAAGGATACCCGAATGATGTCGGGAGCATTGAGCGTTTCTCTTCCATGAGGAGTACTACCAGCTACAGGCTTGCAGCCCCTCTGAAGAGTACCTCGAGGAACTACGAATGCCCCAAAGACAGTACAGACTGTCCGATCGACTGGGGAGACAACTGCTGAGATTCGAATGTCGGAGCACGAGACCAATGGTTGCAAGCGGGAAATCCCCGGCGATCTCGCATGTGGGGAAACCTCTGGTGGCCCAAGAAGATCAAGCTCCCTTCGCCCTAGTAAGGTATACGACACAACGGTCCTTATCCCTTCTCTACTGCAGGTAGCATAGCTTCATTCTATGCTACCTCCAAGCACCATCTACGTTCAAAATCTCACTCACTACCAGTATCGAAGCCTTAAACTCTTCAAGAGCAGACAGCCCCAAAGCGAGCGTCACCGGACAAAATAGAAGATACAGGTTCTCACATCTCCAAACTCATCCGGCGACCTTCTCATCCTCCAGCAATGTCCCACATCACGCACCTCTTCACGCGACCTTCCACGCTCGGAGCCATTGCGGTCGCCGGCAGCGGCGCCTTCTATGTTGGCCTGAAATACAAAACCGTGATGGGCGCAGAGGCACAACGCGGCTCTGGTCCCAGTCAGAATAGTGGTGAAGGGCAAGACAGGAGCTATGAGGTTAAGGCTGGGAGAGAAGGAGGTGGGGTTTGAGCAAATCAATTGGCTAGGTTGGAGGTTGTGGGAGAGTCACCGAGGAAAGAGGTGATGGTAAGGGCGGTTGAGGGAGAGATGAGGCGGATGCGGGGGTTGAGTAGCTGGGGTGAATGAGTTTGGCGGTGAGGAGCGGAACTTATCGTCGAGAGAACGATGTGTTGAAACCGAAGTGGGAGGTCCATATAGAGAAACAGGATCGAGACGAGTATTGGCGGAACGATCTATCAAAGACATGAGTAACGAATTCAAGATTATGGAAATCTACGTATCCGCATAACAGCCAGTCTATATCACGAAGAATGTCCTTCTTGTCTGAAAATGTGAGGTTTGGTGCTATTCTGCCCTTTTCCAGTCGAAGAGGACTTCGCACCCTCACCATCTTTACATTGATCGCTAACTTGAACGAACGGGCAATGGCAATGTCACTACCACCCAGCCTAGTAAACTACTTGGCAGGGTATTGTTTGCATTGAGATCTCTCGTTCGCCCTCCATCTTGAGAGCATAGCTCGCGAGACGAAGATTCGCGGGTGACGCTGTCCTAGGAGGCATGTGTGGATTCTGCTTGCACGAAACCCAAGCCTTTACGCTTTTAACCGATTCTACCGTGACGTTTGGGATTATATTTAAGGTCTTAGCCTAAGACGACGACAATAACGGTGCAAAGCCAATGAAACGTTATGGTGATACTCCCTATTACCCAACATCACCACAGCTCAAAGCCCACCGAGCCCGCCCATCAATAACGCATCCATCATCTCCCCCTTACCAATCATTCCTTTCTCAGCGGGTAAACAAAGAAGGCCATTTGCTTGCCTCAGACTAGTGACCTTCGAGCTATGCTGACCTCCAGTACTGGTCGCATGCAGATAGCCATCGTTGCCTGCCGTCAATACCACCCTGTGATATTCTGCCCTAGCAGGATCACATTTCACCTCCTCTTCCAGCACCACCTTCACCCTCGGCAACCCATATGGTGTCTCTTTCCCGCTCGAGAACTGCAATGATGGTAAGACGAAGAGATGGGATGTCACGAGAGCAGATGCCGGATTGCCGGGTAAACTGAAGACGAGTTTGGTAGCTGGTTGGCCTGCGTTGTTCTTGATGGGAATGGTGGCGAAGGTGGTAGGTTTGCCGGGCTTCATAGAGACACGGCCAAAGTGTATGGTGCCGCCTAATGAGCGCTCGAGGGTTGGTTTTAGGAGATCGAGCTCACCCATGGAGACACCACCTGATGTTACGATGACGTCTACATTCCGAAGGGCATCGCGGAGGTGCTCTTCCAGGGACCCTGCTCTGTGGGAAACATTGTCAGTGAGGATTTTCCGTTTATCAGGGGATATAGCCATACTTGTCCTTGGCTATGCCATAATCCACCACCTGAAATCCCCAACCTTTGATTGCAGCCATTAGTGTGGGTCGGTTACAGTCTCGAACTTCCCCGAGCCGCAAAGGGCCTTCCCTATCATGCATCACAATCTCGTCACCTGTACTCAGTACCCCGATGACAGGCTTCCTGTATACCGTAACCTCTGCCTTGCCGACTGAGGCTAGCAGACCCAACTCGCCACCAACAGTAGTGATCTCTTCGCCCTTTCTCAAAACAAGATCGCCAGCTTGAATGTCACTCCCAATCTCTCGAATGTTCTCATTTGACCTGACCTCGTCCGTACGAATTTCCACCAACCATTCTTCTGTTCCATCATCAGTAGTACCTTTGAGATGAGTATCTTCTACCATGACTACTGCATTGGCACCTGGAGGGAGCGGTGCACCCGTGGTAATCCTTGCAATTTGACCTTGGTGCAAAGTTTGAATGTCGCCAGGGGCTGCATGTGAGACAGAAGCAACATGGAAGACACCTTTGACACTCGTTCCATGCTCAGACACTACGATAGCGTAGCCATCAACTATACTTGCTCGATATGCAGGCACGGGTTCGCTGGCTTGGACATCTTCTGCCAAGACGTAGCCCACCAGAGAATCATTGACTTGCATCTTGATGATTTGCGGAGATGGAGAGTTCTCTAGAATTAGCTTGACAGCATTTTCCACGGAGAGCATTGGGTAAGGCGATTCTCGATAGCGGCCTGAAGGTCCTGCTCGAGGGTCATTGGAGACAAGTCGATCTTCAGGACGTGTGTGAGCTTTGGGAACGGTATGGCCCCCATGGCCACGCGAATGATCATGGCTGTGACCATGATTGTGGTTGTGATCATAGTGGCTGTGGCTGGGCTTCTTGTTGCTACTGACGCCTGCTTCCTGTTCAAGTTTCTTCACTCCGCCAGCATGAAGTGTTCTTGAGTCGCCACCGGCAGCTTGCAGACATGCATGGGGTAGTAGCTTAAGGATAGCTTGCAAATTCTCTTTTGCTCCTTTGGGAGAGCCAGGAAGCGTCACAATTAGCGTCTTGTTTCGCACACCAGCGACGGGTCTTGACATCAAAGCGACTGCAGGAAACCGGATTAGCCCCTGAGATATTTTAAATAATATAACATGTTGAGATCTACGTTCATCCGAGATGACGATGATTGACAGTCATATTCGCTCTATCTTACTTGCTACTGATTGGAGACGCAAGATATGACAAGAAAAGACTTACAAGGCGTGACTTCCAGAGATGCTGCCAACATGCCATGGCTTAATCCATGTCAGTGCTCATCAGTTCCCGGAACCACTTGAGAACTTACACGAGGCCAGGCGCGTATCTATGTATCAAGGGAGTAATAGCTTCGGGAGTATTGTCCTTGACAGCAAATCCAGTACCCCCCGTCGTGACCAGGAAGTTGACGAAGTCTTCTCCATCGCAGTACTTCGTTACTGCGCGTTGGATGGCAAGGACATCGTCAGGAACGATTTCTCGATGGCTGGCAGTCCATTGGCCACCACCCTCGGTCTCAAAGACGTTAGCAAGGATATCCCCAGTTTTGTCGGTAGACGGCTCTTGGTACGCGGTATCCGAGATTATCAATACAGTGGCTTTTAGCTTGGATTTATCCATAACGAGGACTGTTCGATGACATTGTTCAAAGGTCTTACATGGAAGAACTCGAACATGATTATTTATGTAGGATCTTGAGGAATGTTGAGGTTCTACGGAGTAACACTAAGCGAAGCTAACGGTAGTCACTCATAGTCTTGAAGATTCTGTTTCAAAGACCGGCCAACTCGATCTCTTCACATATATTCATACAGCATTGATGGACCACGTATCACGCTATCATGGTGCGGGCGCACATAAAGCCAGAGAACGCCAGCAAATGCATTATCGATATACAATCAATTGCAATTGCATGTACTTCCCAGACATGTCCATCCTTCTTCATCTATGCATAGTCAAATACTGGTGCCTTACTTGATACGAGCAATCCAATGATGAGCCCGAATAAACCCAGTACAGAACTGAAGATCTCGATGACAAGTACTTTGACGAACCTGGGGATTAATCAGCGCTTATTGCATCAGAATGTGCTCGATGAGCGACCACGTACATAGATGGATCGGCAGCATCAGCTAGCGCTGCACTGCTCCCATTGATGCCCACGGAGACACCACATATCAGGTTGCACATGCCGACGGTCAAGCCAGCCCAGAATAACGCATAGCCCGTATATTGATTTCTTGCCGAGTAGATTCCATCTCCTTGAACCGGACTCAGTTTCGAGGAAAAGACAATTGCCATGATCACTCCGTAGATGGCCACGACTTCACAGAAGATGATGGAGATCAAATTCTTGGTCCGTATTCGAGGTGCTTTGACACCACCACCAAGGATCGACGAGCCGGTAATGAATATTCCCCTGCATATCTCCAATCAGACATCGCTTTCGAACAATCCCTCTAGGCCCTCATACCATGCTGCTCCCACGACAGACAATCCAATGCAGAGGCCGATGCCTAGATCTGCCCACGCGTATGGCGATACGCTCTCTATGAATTGTCCAACCTGATTGCAGTCGTCAGATATGCTTGAATCAATTTTTGCTGCAGTCGCCACCAACATTGAAAGCTTCGCCATCTCCAGTGAACAGTAGATCTGGATCCCCATCAGTATGGCTTTTGCCTGATAGAGGGTTCATTACGTACAAAGTCCCACAACTCCTAAGGCAGCAGTCGCACCACCGGCGCCGTATGATAGACTCATAGTAGTTCGCAAGGCATGAACGATCTATATTGTTCAGAGGTCAAAGACGAGGTCAGAGTCCAGATCGGAGACGCCAAGCCGCTAATGATTCATTCCACTGCGGCTTTTGGAACTCGACCCACTTTGTTCCTACAACCACACTCCTTCAACAGCGCTGAGATCATGGCGACCGGTGCAGCCGCATCTTACTATGAACTCTACCGTGGTAGCAGGTACAGCTCAGCTACAACGGCCAGCTCACAGCTATGCTGACTCTACTGTTTGTCCAGCATCGGCAGTGCACTCATTGACACCCTCGATGAAATGATTCACTCAAACCGCATCGAGCCTCAAACCGCCATGAGAGTCTTGTCTCAATTTGACAAGTCAATGACGGAAGTGTTGGGGGACAAGGTCAAGGCACGCATGAACTTCAAGGTATTGGAGGACGGATATCTGGCGGTATTGGACTGGCTGACGACCAGCCATCAAGGGTCATCTGGATACCTACCGCTTCTGCGACGAAGTCTGGACGTTCCTCATCAAGGATGTCAACTTCAAGCTCGACAATCAGAGTAATATCCAGGCCGAAAAGATCAAGATCGTGAGCTGCAATGCAAAGAAGCCCGGAGAGCAGTAGAGTCGCGGTGACCCTCGAAGGCCACGACGATGTCGATAAAGCCATGATCTAGCTATATGAAGCATATGAGCGCGGGGAGGACGATATTCGGTACGACATATCGGGCGCTAGGCATGGCTATTATGGGACATAAAAGGCGTTTAGTTTGGGACCATGGCGATAAGATACCCGAATTGCAAAACGCTTCCTGAGATATGCTTCATTGACAATCTGTCTGAACTTATCGCAACATGCATGGCGAAACTTACTTAACGACACTGTCGATACCAAATCTGTAGATCGTAGCAAAATCTGCCTCCGCCTCACTTGAGCCTCGCCCAGACCCTGCCACTTTAGCGAGCGCGCCGATCTGGGTGATCGTGGGTGATGTATTACCCAGTCGGTTCGCAGTCCGGCGTGGGTCCGATATAAGATAAGATGTAACTATAATTATACTGATATACTGGGTACCTACTTTGTCCAAGGGGTTTTTGTTAGCGCGACAGGGATCCCGCGAGAAAGGTGCCAAGACGCTAACAACCAACCCGTTGGACACCACAGTAAGACTTTATAAGATTATATATAAGTTATTTAGAGGTCTATATATTATCTAGCCCGCTTATACTAGATCTTAGTAGGGAATTAACGGAGCTCCCGCGCTCCACCGCCAACGACTATGCAATTGACTGTATGAGCAGAGAGCAGAGTTCTCAGAAATCGATAGAGCAACAGCTCAATGCTTGTCATGCTTCTCCAGCATTCCATAATGACTATGTAATGGGCATAAGGATCATACACCTTATACTGTAGGTAGAGCTCTTGCCAACGCTCAACACAATGTTGGTTGTTTCTCAAAGGCCCTGCCGTTTCATGCTTTTGCCGCAAAATTGGATAACCGCATAACCGTCTCAACGCGCGTCATTTCCATGGCGTGAGTCTACATGAGAAATTCGCTTTCCATTATTCTGCAAGACCGGTATCTTCAAAACCCTTTGCAACCTTCAAAATGCTTGTGAAGCGAAGCTTAGGCCTTGGTGTCCTCGCGCAGCTGTCTATCGCTGCTCTTACCCCCCGGCAAAGTGGGTTGGAATCATCCTAGATGAAGTCTCCCGCTAAAGTATTTTGTAGTCGCTTATGCTGGGCAGTACGCCATCGCCAATTGTGGTCCTGACAAGACAGCCGCCTTGCACACTTTCCTCGACGAATTATACACCAAACTCCTACCAGCAGTCCAAGACGCAGAACGTGCTCAGGGCCCCGCTTTCCAAGCCTTCTTCAAGGATGCTGAAAATGGAGCCAGCGTGTCTAATCTTCTAGCAAACATCACAGAAGGCGCACCTGCCTTTCCCCCAGCGGACAAAATCTCTAATGGCGCTCCCGTCTTTGTCTGTCTATCTGGAAAGGGACAAATGACAGGAGTATACGTCGCTACCGGAGCACCGTACGATGCCTTCGACAGCTGCGTGGGCTCAACGGTTGCATGGGCAAAGGCCGCGACCAAATATATTGCCATTTGCCCAAGTTTCTGGACATTACCCGGGCTTGTGACCTCGCCTCCGTCACCACCGGCCAGCATCCAACCAGCCGTCAACTGCTTAAGTCTGAGCAGGAACCGGCGACGATTCCAAGGCACTATAGAAAATCGCCACGGCGCTGGCTATCTAGTCCAGTACAAGGTTTGGATCGTGTTGGAAGAGCTTGTGCATTCTTACATCTATGCGGCGTATGGCTATGGAGGCCACTCGCGTCCTCTTGACATCTATGATGCCAACGCAGCTTTTGCATTATCGGCCCAAGACTCATTACTCAATGCTCCCAATTATGTCCTTTACGTTGCCAGTAAGTGACAACAGCGCCGATTTTCCAATTACGGTTGGGAGCAGGATAGCTGATAGCAGTCCACAGGCATCTATGGGCAATGCACAGCCTTTCCTACTTCGACTGGGCGCGGCCTTCTCGATGCGGAGCCTGACATCACAGCAAATCAACCTACAAATGAGACAAACCCGGCTTCTTTTGCGCCGTCACTGGTGCAGAATGTCGCATTGAATATTGCGGGAATCTCTTGAGGCGTCCGGTTAGCGGGAGCGAAGATGGAAGTAGGAACGTCGGCGTGGGAGTCCACGAAGGATTCAAGGGCGGTTCCTTTATACGAAGAGATGGTATCTTGTGCCCTAGCCTGCCATGTATTAGCTACCTCCCAAACGCATCCTCCAAATAAACCCCAAAACAAACACCCATTCAAATATTCACCCTCCACACATAGAACTCGTCCCCAAGCTCAAGCTAGCCCCATCCCACTTGGAGAACGTAGTCTGCGATTTAACGCATCCTCAATAATTCATCGCATTGGCTTCGTGGGCTGCTCGAAGCTTCTTAAGCTAGACGGCGGAAACCTGTGTATGACTATGGAGGTTGCTGAATTGGATCGAGCGATTTTGGACATTGTCTGGAAAGAGCGAATCGAGAAGCATTGCGCGCGTTGATAGCGTGGATTGAGTTTTCCTCTTTGTCGCTCGCACGGTCAAGACTGTTGTTTAGTATTCTCTCGTTCCTAGTCCCTCGAAGGGTTTCCTCCTGGCTGGTTCTTGGGCTCCCAGGGTCCAGATAGGGTCTACAGGCTGTACCATTGGCAAGCCGGCTGCAGAATCCGACTATCGAAGAGGCATGCACCTGGGACTAGGTGAGGCCTTGATGCTTGAAGATGCCAATCGAAGGTATACTCGGACGTGGCTCTTCGATTGGCGTTCTCTCTGCACAGTTACGTTCGTTGGGGATCACCGTAGCTACTTTTCCAAAACGATTGCACCTTGCAAGAATACCATTCTGACACCATCAAAGCGTTACCGAGAAAGCGATTTGGATTTACACGTGTCTCATTCTTTGGTCGCCGGAAAGCTATGAGTACTTGGGACCATGATGATAGACGATAGCATGCTAGAATGAGCGAGCGCGGGTAAAAGACCTGATTTGTTGTAGACTACATATTTAGAGAAACGTTCTTGTGCAACACATATAAAGCCACATTCGTCGGAAGGTTTAGGCTTTTTAGGTTAGACACGTGGGTTTTCCGTTTATTCTTTCATTTCCAGCGAAGCATAGTCTCCACCGTGCAATTGAGTCATTCCAACTAGTATTTCATACGGAAATCCAGTATACTGGACCTGGTGTTCTTCGAAATCCTTAAATAAATTACCTAGGCACGCTACTTTAGATTCACCCAGGCTCGCGCGGGTGACGCTCCCGCGACCGTCATCCGCGCGAGAACAAAGCGGCGCTCAACCTACCACTAGAATGCCCGGAGGTCGGGGCAGATATCTGTCACCGTGGCCGCTCCTCGTACTCAACAACGTTCCTGATCTCCTCCGCATCTGAATAATATGTCTCTTAAAAGCTTATCCATATAATTGCTCATAAAAACTCTACATGACCAACCATGGAACCAGCAGCAGAGCCCCTAATACCCGAAGCCATCCCTCCATCTCCCCAACCAGACACCCCACTCAAGACGAAAGTACCATGGATCCCACTCGCCGCCGCCAGCGGCGCCTGTGCAGCTTTCAACGGCGTCTTCGCAAAGCTGTAAGACCCTATTCATACACCCCTCTTCCTCCTTCACACACGCTAAAAGTGTAACTAGCACAACGACTGAACTCACCTCCTCCTGGGCCTCCGCCATCTCCCTCTCCCTCAGTCTCTCCCCAGACAACAAAATGATCGAATACATCATCCGCGCCGTACGCAACCCCTTCCTAGACCCAAAAAATCGCCTCAACTGATATGAAAATCCCAGTTCTTCTTCTCAATGAATCTAGCCTTCAACGCCCTGATGTGGGCGCTCTTCACAAAGGCCTTGACTCGCGCCTCCTCTACGACTCGCGTCTCCATCATCAATACGTCGGCGAATTTCATGCTGACTGCTTTTGCGGGCTGGATGGTTTTTGGGGAGAGTTTGCCGGGGCTGTGGTGGGTTGGGGCTGCGGGGTTGGTTGTGGGGAATGTGGTTATTGGACATAGAGAGGAGGAGGAGGGGGATGTCAAGGTTCAGCAGCTGGGGGATAGAGAGGGTGTGGATGAGGGGGAGGAAAGGAGGGAGGGGTATAGGGACCGTGAGGGCGAAGGGGACGTTGATGGGGGAGTTAGCGATGGGGTTGAGCTTGGGACTAAGACGAATGATGGTATACAAAGGTGAGTCGGATGCATAGACGACTATGGCATGTCATGTACAGCACGTTATGTCTGGTGTGCAGTGTGTTTGGATATAGTATGGGTTGTGCCTTTCTTGTGCAAGGTGCTAGAACAAAGAGTTTTGCATGAAGGCAAGCTAACTTATGATATTTGCCAAGGAGAACCAATTCAGCACAGTCCCGAGCTCAGAATGAAGGTATCATCCAATAAAAGCTTAGAGCATGAACAGTTCCTCGATCTCGTTTTCAGTACGAGCCCCCACCATAATATTGACCAGGAGGGCCCCCAGAGCCGTAGGTTTGCGGAGGGCGGGGATTGTTTGGGTCATAATTATATGGAGGAGCCTCTCCGTATGCGTAGTTGGGAGGCTGTTGCACATATCCGCCAGGCATCTGTTCAGGAGCCGATGCCATATAAAATGGTGGTTGCCCTCCAGAGGAATCAGGATCCGATGTCATATACTGTGACCGCCCTTCATAGCGATCATGCGGTAAAATTGTGCCATAAGGCCGCCCTCCATAGAGATCAGGCGGTGAGGTTAGCCTATGAGGTTGCCCTTGTGCTTGGTTGGGTGCGTGAGAAGGCTGTCCGTATGTGTACTGTTGGGGTACCTGTTGATCTGATTGTGCTGAATAGTCCAACTCAGGGCGGTCGGGCGGTCGAGAATCAATGAACGATGGCCCGTCTGTCATTTCCCGCATCTTACCGATCTGCTGCCAGGGCCCATCGCTCGTTTTGCTCTGACTGCCTGATCCGAAGAAATTGCCAACGCTACTGGGAAGTCCACCGTGGCTGTGCGTTTGTGATTGCTGGCTTGGATCAGTTGTATGATTTCTGCCATTCCTCACGCTATTAGACGAAAGGAGGACATTCAGATTGGACCCTCCATCTGGCCTTGAGTGTGCCCAACGCTCAACAGTACTGAACATATTCCGTTGAAGCTCGCAGTTCTGATTGCGGAGAGCAGGATGGTGAAAGACTCGAATAACGTCGTCAAGTACCTGTTCTAACGGGATGTCTGGGTGTTGCCATGCATAAATCACTCGTGGTGCCACGTACTGAAGGATGGCAGACGCAACCTGGCCCGCGGGCTCGTTAAGGATGTTCGAGAAATGATCTTTCGACAGAAGGCTGTGTGTCGGATCGGAGCAATGTGGATCAGTCCATGGCTCGTATTGATGTTTTCCAGATGCGTCTATCACTTCGCCGCTCCCAGCTTTGAGCTGCTTGGATACAGCCTCGATTATTGGCCGAATGTAAGGAGAAAGTAGCGACAAGACGAATAGCGTAAGAGTCTCTGTAATCTTCTCAACCAGCGCCTCCAATCCTGGGATCTTCTCAATAGTGGCGTTGATGATCTTGACCACCTTATCTCGAAATTCTAAAATAGGATATATTTGAGCAGCTGTCTTCATTGGATCGATGTTCGTTCCCGGGATGTTCTGCGGAGGACGTTCACCCTGAGCTGCCGTTGCCCTTTCCTGGGCGTCCGACTGCGCTTGAAGATTTTGTGCTTGCCGAGAAAGGTCCCCAGCTCCAGGGACGTTCGATAGCATATCCATCATACTTACTAGCTGGCCTGATCCCGAGGCATCACGACTTCCGTCACCAGAAGCTTTGTTTTGAGCCTCGGCCTCTTTGAGGGCTATATCCATTTGTTCCACCTCCGTCTGTGCAAAATGGTCAGTAGCTTCGCCCAGCCTGTACAGCATTCGATCAGCAAAGGTTGTACAAATGGATAGATATGTTGTCCTTACACGCTGTGTAGGAAATCGACTACTCCAAAGGTCCCGGTGACTAGAGGAAATATTCGATGTCCCCGGACATTGATCTCCGTCTGGGTACCAGTATGGGGAAAGACGTCCTTGTAGCCCATTTCCCGCAGAGCAAGCTCCGTATAGTTGGTATGAGCTCCAAAGTCCTCTAAGCAGTGCAATCCTTGCCCTAAACATCTCAAAGCTTCACACAAGTCTGCTTCCTTACCCTTTGTACCACCAGCTCCACTACCACATCTAAAGTCAGCATATGCTTGTCGATCCCCTAGATGTGATCATGAAAAGGTTGTTGAGAGTCAGATGCTGTCTTGAAAACGTCGAACTTCGAAGGAGCTCTACTGCGTCGGAAGAATGTTGACTGTGATATAATTCCTGAAATAGATGCCATACCTAGTGTAAAGCCTTCCAAAATGTATGCTCCTAGTAAAGGAGAACTTAACGTAGCCGACAGACGTGGCGATGCCGAGATTTTCGTTGGCGATGTAATTCTTAATGCCTGTCTCAGGATCCACTTCGAGCTCGATGGGCTCTACTGGTGGTCGTAATCTTGGGTCGAACTTTCTAGCATCTATGTTGTCCGCGTAGTCCTTGGGATTGTCAACTAGACGATAGTGAAGTCAGCGTTCACTGATATCATAAATTTCTAGGGATCATATGATCACAGCATCGATGACTGCTCTTCCTCAGAACTTGTATACGGGCCCAAAGAGAGGATCAATTGGCAGAGAACAATTGGATGTCGTACTTACTGTGTTCTTCCGGTCTATATACGCCAAGTCTCTCCTCGGTTACCTCAAACTCGGCAGTAGCATAGCCAAAGCTGCAATGATTTTGAAAGTCAACATTCCTCTTTTGGCTATAAAGAGTGGAAGTTCCCCAAGACATGGTCCATGACTAAGGATATTTGCCATATTGGGGAACGATGGAGGAGGAAAGGTACGAACCTTAGGAACGAAAGAATCCACACCAGAACCCTAATTGTTCCAGCTTGAATACCTTTCAAAGAGCCAACATCCATAGCTTGGCTATAGTCCCGTAGCCAGTTGCCAAAGTAGACCCGTTTGATCATCATGCTCGTCCATTTGTGGCCTTTGATGCAAGCAATGGTTTTGAGCATGTCTTCGATATCACCATGTCTCCAGTTATGGCCTTCAATCTTGGAGATGGACGCTATATTGCCAGCGCCAAAGGCTGCTGTTGGCGCTGCATAGAGAAGCAGCAAAGCAAAGACTACAAGATACATGTTGGGAAGCTGAAAACCCATGCTTGCAGCCACTACCTTGGTGCCGAAGAGATAAGAACCAAGCGGAGAAGCTGGACTGTTGGAGAAGAAACTGTACGTCAGACCTGCATATGTCAAGAGACTTGTCTATCCAGTGTGCTGGAGTGTCTGCCTGCTTGTCTGCCTACATTGATGCTCGAAGGAACGAGGTAACACAGCCACGCAGCCAAGCCGGCCCCGGAACCTTCTTTGACCGATACAGCGCTTGTCGACTTTTGACACTAGATATGCTCGATATGTTGTCCTGGATAGGAGGTGAGGCTAGCATACACAGTCCGGTGGTCCCTGCCCTTGATTCCAATCCCACCCATTGATGAAAGTATATCTGACATCTTTTGCATTTCGCTTCTATGTGAAAGTTGACTGACCCATGATATCTTACAATGACCTTTCCCACGATCTCGATGGCGATCACCATCGCAATATCTTTGTACACCGCCAGCCATATATACCACGATCACCATTACAAGAACTCAGTACACCACGAGCCATATGCATCGCTTGCTAATCGTGATTAGAGATAACACCACGTAAATCTGGGGTATACCCAGATACCATTAAACACCCGCTATGCTGCACTTTTTGTAGATTAATCTTAACCGACCCATCCCATAATGTACATTCTGATCATTAGGTAATCACTTGTTGTCATTGCGTTCCGGCTCGGGCAAGTAGGTGTCCGTCATGTTGCAACTTTCATTGCGTCGCTGGCTGGAAACTCAGGTTCCCGTTCATCTCATTCATCTTGTGCAACTTCTCACGTTCCTCGTTGTTCAAAGAGTGATACAACTCTTCAAAGCCAGGCTCGCTTGATAGGTGGTTGAAGAATTCGATGAGGTACTTCTGCGTCTCGTCATCAGTCTGACGCGTGCTCCACCGGGATTCATCCATATATCCCATAAGCTCTATGACCGTGTTAGCCTTGGCAACCAATATGTATCGATGAGACTAACCTTGACGTGTTGTGGGAGCTCCGAGGTCCAGGACCGTGGGCTCATCTTCCCACTCATCATCGTCGCTTCCGCTCGCACTCCTATTGAATCTACCATTGCCGAGCCCAGGCGTGGTGGCAGTGGGGCTAAGAAGGGAGAGCTCTTGAATGAGCACCTTCGTCAACTTCAGGGGCACTGGAATGACCGAGTATTCATCAGGCTCTTTCTTGGCCCGAGAGCGAGTCTTGATACGAGTGGCGTTCTGGATGACAAGATCCCCTTTGGTATGTATGCTTGACAGACGTTCGTCGTGGAGCTTATAGATGTTGGTGAGTGCAATGACATTCTGTCTGATCGCATCGTACCCCGAGAAGTTGACAGAATTTTCCAGCCATTTCTTCAAGACAACTTCGAGCCCACTTCCACCATTGCTACCATCAACCTGCACTTGAGCCAAAAAGTCCAGCACCTCTTTCGCGTTGGTAAGCGCGAGGCGAGCAAACACAAGGACGAGGTTCTGTATGAAATTGGCACGCTCCGCTGTACTTAACCGGATGGCCACGACCTGCAACAGCTGCATCAGGTACGGTCCTAGTCTCTCAGCCCCAGCTTTCTCGACCAGCTCTACAGCAAGACCACCGACCTCTGCAGCTGAAGCGTCATCAACATTGGGTCCTAGAAGACGGTCGATGATAAGAAGGACGATCTCGAGCCCTTCCTTGCCGGTCTCCGGATCGCGCCACTCGAACACCTGTTTGGGATCGTGAATCAGGATATATTTCAGCGTGACGGTTGCCGACTGATGGACACTGAACTCTAGATCTAAGAACAGAATTCGGTACAGCTTCGGCAATAGCGCAGCAACGAAGCCTGGTGGTAAAGGCTCTGACCCGTGCTCAGCCAGCGTGGACAGCAGAGACACGGCCATATCGCTCAAAGAGTTCTCGTGCGTCATATCGCCAACGGCCAAGGCGCCCGTCAAACTAGGAAGGACCTTCGAGCAAAGCTGAGCATAGGCTTCGGGACCTTTGTTTGACATCGTGGATACAATGGACTCGAAGGTTTCATTCACAAGCATTGAAGTTTGCCAGCTTTTGGCCCCGTAGGAAGCCATGGTGAAAAGAACGTCGAGAGCCGGATGCTCTAAGCAGAGGGTAGGATCTGTCATGATAGCATCACGAAGAGTTTCCACCAACGTGTCAAGGAGGTCTTCACTCTCCCCAACCTCACTAAGATCCTGCGCCGAGAAGAAATTTGATATTGCCGCCACTGTTTGTACTTGGAACTCTCCAGCTCTGGCAGCAGGCAGCAGCTTCAGGTAACCCTGGAGCACACGGAGGCAAGAAACTTTGACCACCTCCGACGGATCCTCTCCTATGGCCTGAAGAGTTTGATGCGCGAATTCGGGGACCAAATCCCGCATTTGTTGACTAGATGTCGTAATCAGGGCACCAGCAACGATGTGACCCCGAGCTCGCAACAACTCGTTTCCACTGTCCTGTATTGACACTTTGGCGAATTCTAGGTATGCTGCGGCGACTTCGACCCCCGCAGCTCCATCATATGAGCTGATCTCTTCTAGGATTTGTTTGACAACGTACAGCGCAGCCTCTTTCGCTTTGGGACTGTTCTCAGCATGTCAACAATCGTCACATACCCTATGTGAGAGAAGGATCTTACCTTGAGGATCCATTCTCGAAGATAGACCTCGTATGGCCCAGTAAGCTCTCTAACACGGGCCAGTCATAGCTACATAGCTTGGCCAAAATGGCGCCACAAGCATTCCGTGCTGAGTAATTTGCTGTCTCCGATGTTTCCTCGGATAGGTATATGTTGACATCCACCTCCCAGAGCTCAGCATCTTCAGTCAAGATATGGGAATAGCCAACAGTCAAACCAGATATTTGAGTGATCCAGAGGGTTTCATGGGCCGCCATCGGGGTGTCCTTCGGCTGCAATTGCGCATCTAGCTCTCGCTTGATTGCTGATGTATTCAATAGGGTGTTCAAGTAATCCAGCTCCTCGATGACAAGGAAGTCAAGGGTGTATGGCAAGCGATCTGCGTCCTCCATTCGACACTGTCGCTGCTCTTCGCCAGTATACATCTGCTGGTATGGACCGAGGTGAGCTTGCAGCGACTCCCAGATGGTAACAAATAGGTCCAGGGTGCGCGAGCTCAGGAGATGCGAGAACATATTATGGATCTTGTCCAACGCCTGGAAGGACATTCAATATGCTATCATCCATGATTCGGATGCTTCACTTACCTTGACAACCTGGGTCTTGAGCGCGATTGCGCCTCGCCAATTGATCACTGCAGGGCCCCCTGGACTGCCTTGCATCTCCTCCTCTTCTGTGGGCATGTAAGGCAGGGGCATCTTCAGCACCTCTATGAAAAAAGGCGACCAGGCATCCGAAGCTTCTTGCATGAACTGCTGTACTGCAGCCTTGTTGTTCTGGTAGACCAGTTCCATCGTATCGAAGCATGCGCGGAATATCGAGACTGCCAATGCCCTCGTTGCCCACCTCTTCTCGCCGTCGGCAGCGACGGTGTACAAACATTTGACCAGCTCCACAGCGCTATTGGAGAATTGGTCATCATCGAATCCATCTTCCACCAGATTGCTAAGGACTACCAGCACGCCATGAAGCTGGGTCGCATCTGCGTGGGGGACAAGGTTCAAGAGAGTCGGGAGCAAATTTGGCCATTGCTCTGGGAAGTCGACGCTCGCAATCTTGCTGACAACATAGCTGGCGGCTGCGACAATCTTCCTCTCCTCCTCGCTAGCCGTGGCAATAGAAAGAGCGGATTCTCGGAGATACTCTTTGGTCGCGTCGCTGAGGATGTCGACGCCCTCGTACTCGTCCAACGAAGGCGACCAGGTCTTCAACACCAGCTTCTTCAGCGACAACAGCGCAGCCTGTCGATGCTCAAGGGGCACTGACTTGTGAGCTGCTATTGAGACTAACAGTATGGGGAATGTATCATTAGTGTATAGCTGCTCTAGTTGCCGCTCTGCATCGTTGCGAGTCGGGCCCGAGGCGACAAGAGTGGCCGCGAGTAGATCCAGTACTTGCTGCTCCATGATTGCACGTTCATGCAAGATTGAATTGTCAAGAGCGTGGTCAGCGGGTTGCGACTCGCGTTCCCAATAGATCTAGGGTTGAATTGGCGGCTGGATTTCCGTTGTTGACGGTGCCTCGTGCCAAGCCTTTTTTTTTTGTATCACGATACGGTCCGACGCGTTCGGTGAGCTAGTCTTAGTCTTAGCCCATCCTCTGCTCACAGAAAGCCATTAATCACTGAATCGTTCTCGTAGGAGATTCTGCGACGAGAAGTGTGGAGAGGAACGATAGCTACGATTCTCACTGGAGAATCTTCTCGTCATATATGTTTGATTGTGAAGATAAGAGACTATGACGAACCTGGGCTGCGGCCCCTCACTACTTTACGTAGTGAATTACAACCGAGACGCCAATTTGTATCTCCGTGAGAATTGACAATCCACCTTACATTGCCAACTCCATTCTCTCTCCGAGCTATTGCTCACCAGGATGTCCTCCTACAATTCGGAAGCTCCTGTGTTTCACACCTATCATGCCGTCGTTGCAGCCTATAGTGATTTTCTGACAGTTGCCATTCATACTATTCTCTACGAGCGGAATATTTACCCTCAGACATCCTTCATCAAGGCAAGAAAGTACAATTATCCTGTGAGACAAAGCAGACATCCAAAAGTGTGCAAATGGATCATGGATGCTGTTGCAGCGGTTGAGGCGGAGATGTTAAAGGTAGGCTCAGGTTATCCTGTAATGTATGTTGAGCTGGGAAGAAAACATCCTTGTATTCAGTTTTTGGCGGTCGTCTGTGAATTTTTTCAAGTCTGAAGTGAAATCTCCCAGACCTCCTTCGAATGGTTCATCTCAATCTGGGGATGATCTCTCACCATGCCCTTTTCACATTCATGTAAATCGTTGAAGTTGTTCCATATGCTTTTTCCAATTGCTCTTCATCTGTACTTTCCTCGCGATGTAGGCTGCCTATGACGACGAGCTGTCTTTACAAATGCTGGATGGTTATTGCATTGACATCCGAACTTTCTTGCTACACACAATCGAAGCCCAGAAACCTCCTCTTCCCCAAACTCTACTATCACAACAATGTTGACACTATCCTCCTCTCCAGTGCACAGTCGCCCAAACCTCCCTAATCATACACGCCCCACCACCCTCCTCCCACCCCCTCGAA
>JAABUK010004116.1_pt1 | contig 23973 bp, 29 predicted proteins | sample 5559141 | NCBI WGS metagenome assembly JAABUK01 (sample SAMN10711869, study PRJNA513367) | rock metagenome | isolation source: Antarctica rocks | place: Antarctica: Victoria Land, Pudding Butte nord | collected 2016-01-03
CACCCGGATGTTCTCCGACAGCCCGGGCACCTGCGGCCGCAGCGAGCAGATGCCCCGCACCCAGAGGTCCACCTGCACGCCGGCCTGGGACGCGCGATACAGGGCGTCGATGAGCTGTTCGTCGACGATCGAATTCACCTTGAACGCGACCCGGCCCTCTCCGCTCTCCCGGTGGCGCGCTATCTCGGCGTCGATGTGCTCGATCAGGCCGGAGCGGACCGAGCGCGGCGCGACCAGCAGCCGCTTGAACTTGCTGCGTGGCGCGAAACCGGACAGCTGGTTGAACAGCTTGGTGAGGTCCTCGCCTACCTGCGGGTCGCAGGTGAGCACGCCGACGTCCTCATAGAGGCGGGCCGTCTTGGGGTTGTAGTTGCCGGTGCCGACATGGCAGTAGCGGCGCAGGCCCTCTGCCTCCTGCCGGACCACGAGGCAGAGCTTGGCGTGCGTCTTCAGGCCGACGATGCCGTAGACGACGTGCACTCCGCTGTGCTCCAGCTTGCGGGCCCAGGAGATGTTGTTCATCTCGTCGAACCGGGCCTTGATCTCGACCAGGGCAAGCACCTGCTTGCCCGCCTCTGCGGCGTCGATCAGGGCGTCGACGATGGGGGAGTCGCCGCTGGTGCGGTAGAGCGTCTGCTTGATCGCGAGGACGCGCGGGTCGGCGGCGGCCTGCTCGATGAACGCCTGGACCGAGGTCGAGAACGAGTCGTAGGGGTGCTGGAGCAGCACGTCCTTGAGACGCACCGAGGCCAGGATGTCGCCGGGCTGCGAGCTCTCGACCGCCGCGAGGTCCGGGTGGGTGGTCGGCCGGAAGGCGGGGTAGCGCAGCTCGGAGCGGTCGAGGTCGGCGACCAGGTTGAGGCCGGTGAGGTCCAGCGGTGCGCGCAGGCGGTAGACCTCGCTGCGACTCACGCTGAGCTCGCGGATCAGCAGGTCCAGGACGTGTTTGTCGATGTCGTCGTCGACCTCGAGCCGCACCGGCGGTCCGAACCGGCGGCGCGTCAGCTCCTTCTCCAGCGCCTTGAGCAGGTTCTCGGCGTCGTCCTCCTCGACCTCGACGTCCTCGTTGCGGGTGACCCGGAAGGTGAACTGCTCGCGGACCTCCATCCCGGGGAACAGCTGGTCGAGGTGGGCGGCGATCACGTCCTCGAGCGGCACGAAACGGGTCTGATACGGGTCGCTGTGGCCCTCGTCGCCCCCCGGGGTCATCTGGACGAACCGGGGGAGCAGCGGGGGCACCTTGACCCGGGCGAAGTGCTCGGTGCCGGTCTTGGGGTTGACCAGCATGACGGCGAGGTTGAGGGAGAGGCCCGAGATGTACGGGAACGGGTGTGCCGGGTCGACCGCGAGGGGGGTGAGCACCGGGAAAATCTGGTCGCGGAACATCCCCGCGAGGCGCCCCTGCTCCGAGTCGGCCAGCTCGTCCCAGCGGACGATGGAGATCCCCTGCGCGATCAGCGCCGGGCGCACCTCCTCCTCGAAGAGCCTGGTGTGCGCCGCCATCAGGTCGTGCGCGACGAGCGCGATCTCCTCGAGCACCTCGCGGGGCTCCAGACCCGACGCCGACCGCACGGCGAGGCCCGTGGCGACGCGGCGCTTGAGCCCGGCGACCCGGACCATGAAGAACTCGTCGAGGTTGCTGGCGAAGATCGCCAGGTAGCGGGCCCGCTCCAGCAGGGGGATCGACTCGTCGGCGGCCATCTGCAGGACGCGCTCGTTGAACTGCAGCCAGGATATTTCCCGGTCCAGGAAGCGGTCCTCGGCGAGCCCGACCGACGCAGCGCCTTCGGAGGGGCCCGGTGGCACGTGGCCGGTGTGCGCTGCTGCAGGCACGACCGAGGGCAGGACCCGCATGAATCGACCGTTGGCCGAGCGGGCCGGGGCCGTCACGGCCGAGACGGTGGAGCCCGTGGAGCCCGTGGAGCCCGTGGAGCCCGTGGAGCCCGTGGAGGCCGAGGAGCCGTTGGAGCCGTTGGAGCCGTTCGAGGGCTGCCTGAGCTCGTGCTCTGACTCCGCGGGGGTCGGCGGCTCGTGGACCGGCTGCGTGGTCTCGACGCTCATGGCCTCATGGTGGCACCTAGCCGGAGGTCGTGCGCAAGTACAAGGCGTCCGCGGACCACTCCCGGAAACCCAGGCCGGTGTAGGTGCGTACCGCCGCAAGGTTCGCCGCGTCGACGTACAGCAGCACCTGGCGCAGTCCGCGGTCCTGCAGGTACCGGAGGCCGAGCACCGTCAGGGGGCGGGACAGCCTCCTGCCCTGGTATGCCGGGTCGACGCCGAGCACGTAGACCTCACCGACCGGCTCGCTCGGCTCGGTGTCACCGGCCCTGCCTACCGGCTGCCCGGGGAGCTGCTGCATGGGCTGCACCTTGGGCTGGTGGACCTTGGTCCAGTGGAAGGCGGCCAGCACGGGGGGATCGGCGTCGATGTCCTCGACCAGCAGGAAGCCGGCCGGGTCGAACCACGGCTCATGCTGGCGTAGCTGCAGGTCGGGCAAGGTGATCCGTCCCTGTTCCGGGTGATGGGCGAAGGCCCGGGCGTTGACCGCCAGCCACGCGGGCTCGTCCTGGCCGACGACGAAACTCCGCGACCGGAAGCCGTCGGGCAGCTCGGTGTGGGGGAGCTCGGTGTCCGATGGTTCCGGCCGGGAGGCAAGAGGTCCGAGCGGTCGCCGCAGCTGCCACAGTTCACGGACGACGGTGTATCCCTCCCGCCCGGCGAACGCGCGCGCCGCCGGGAGGTGGCCGTGCGACCACACCTGCAGCGGGGCGTGCCGGTCCTGCAGGGTATGCAGCAATAGTTTCCCCACCCCGCGCCTACGGTCGGTGACGGCGACGACGAGCTCGGCGGTCGCCGGCTCGGCGGGGGTGCCGAGCGTCGCCGCTGCAGCCGGTGTCAGGTGGGCGTAGCCGACGAGCCGCGCGCCGTCGTAGGCGAGCAGGTGCCGGGAAGCGCTGCTGGCCGACCGCGCCGGCGATCGGCCGGCATCGTCGCGGACCTGCAGCAGCGCCTGCTCCGACAGCGGGGCGACGGCGTCGGACCGGGTGACTGCTTCGACCAGCGCCAGGATGGAGCGCACCTGCTCCTCGCTGAGCGGGAGGGCGTCGCGGACCTGCATGGCGGCCGCTTCAGGCGTCGATGTCGCTCGGCGACGGGGTCGCGCGGGCCTGCTCTCCGGGCGCCGGGACGAAGCGGTAGCCGACGTTGCGGACCGTCCCGATCAGGGCCTCGTTCTCGACGCCCAACTTGGCCCGTAGCCGCCGTACGTGGACGTCCACGGTCCGGGTACCGCCGAAGTAGTCGTACCCCCAGACCTCCTGGAGCAGCTGGGCCCGGGTGAAGACGCGCCCCGGGTGCTGGGCCAGGTGCTTGATCAGCTCGAACTCCTTGTAGGTGAGATCGAGCAACCGGCCCTTGACCCTGGCCGAGTAGGTGGCCTCGTCGATCGTGACGTCACCGGCCGTGATCTGGAGCGAGTCGGGCTCGTCCTGCACCGCCAGCCGGGTCATGGCCAGCCGGAGCCGGGCTTCCACCTCGGCGGGTCCCGCGGTGTCGAGCAGCACCTCGTCGACACCCCACTCAGTGGTGAGTGCTGCCAGTCCGCCCTCGGTGAGGACCGCGAGCAGCGGCACGGACACGCCGGTGGCGCGCAGGACCCGGCACAGCGACTTGGCGACGACCAGCTCGCGACGGGCATCGAGCAGGATGGCATCCGCCGGCGGGCTGTCGACCAGCGCGGCGGGCTCTGCGGGCAGGATGCGGACCGCGTGGCTGAGCAGCGCGAGCGCCGGCAGCACGGACGCACTGGGGGCCAGTGCGTTCGTCAACAGCAACAGTCGGGCCACCCGAGGCAGAATATGGCAGGGCGACCGCCCCGTGCGTCAGGTATCGCACCATGAGACTTCCTGCCGTCCCCGCCAGGTGATCAGAAAGGGCCCGTATGCCGCTGCAGCCTTCGCCGTCGGACCGGGGCCGAGTCACGCCACCAGCACCGGTCTCTGCGCCAGCGCCACTGCCGGTCCGAGTGACGGTTCGGTACTGGGCGGGGGCTCGGGCCGCAGCCGGTCGCGACGACGACTCCCTGGAGCTGCCCGCCGCGTCGACTGTCGGCGTCGCGCTCGATGCGGTGGCGTCCGCGCACACCGCCCTGGTGCCTGTGCTGGCCGTCGCCTCCGTGCTGGTTGACGGTATGTCGGCCCGCCCGGAGGACCCGGTCGAGGACGGGGCGACGCTGGAGGTGCTCCCGCCGTTCGCTGGCGGGTGATGCGAGGATGCCCGGCGTGGCGGACAAAACCGGCGCCGACGGTGACGAGGACCGCACCGCCGCCTCGCAGCCAGCGCCGCTCCTGCCGGCCGGCCCCGTCCTTCCGGACGGACTTGGCGCCCCGGGCCGACTGCAGCCGGAGAGCGGGGTGAGCCGGGCGGAGCTGAGGGCCAGCGCGCTCGCCCACGCCTCGCCGGATCCACGACCGGGCGTCGCGCCGGCTGCTGCCTCCCCCACCGTCACGCTGGCGGTGGTGGCGTTCTGCCTCCTGCTCACCCTCAGCGCGTATGCCGGGCCGTCCATCCTCGGCCTCGCAGTCGCGCTCGCGGGCATGGTGGTCGCCTGGGGCTGGGCGGGGCTGCTGGCGCTGCCGAGCCCCCTGGGAACCGCCGCGGTGATCGCCGTCGGTACGGCCAGCAGCGTGGTCGCGACCGTCTCCACTCGGGGCGAACCGTACCTGCGGTGGATGCCCGCCGCGCTCGCCGTGTCCCTCGCCGGAGCGTTCGCCCACCAGCTGGCGCGACGCGACGGAAGACCGCGGCTCGTCGAGTCGATCGCCGGCGCAACCACCGGCCTCGCCGTCGTCACCGGCGGTGCGGCCCTGGTGCCGTTGCCGGCCGTCCATCGCGGAGCCGACGCGGTGCTGGTGGCCCTCACCGCCGTGGCGCTCGCCGCTCTTGTCGAGCTTGCTTGGCGAGGCTCGGCACGCGGCACGCGCCTGCATCGCACGGCGCCGGCCGTCGGAGTCGCGCTGGGCCTCGGCGCGTCGATCGCGATGGGAAGCGTCGTGGGTCTGCCCGGTCTCACCAGCGCGTTGCTGGGTGGGTGCTGTGCGGGCATCAGCTCCCTGGCGCGGCTCGTGCTGGCGCCCTTGCCGACCATGTCGGGTCGGCGATCGCAGTTGGTCTGCGGGACATCCTCGGTCCTGATCTGCGGCGTCGTGGTCTACCTGCTGGACCGGGTGCTGGTCGGCTGAGCCGCGGTCCGAGCCTGCGACAAGCCGAGCGTGAGAACCCTGCGGAGGACTACCACCACGGCCGCCGAGCCGATCGCCGCCCAGGAGGCAGTTGCGCTGAGCCGGATCAGTCCGGCCGCCAGGAGCAGGTCCAACAACACCGGCAGGGCCGTTCCGAATTGTCGCGTCACGACGAACGTGAGCGCGCTCGTGACCAGCGCCCCGGTCACGACCAACGGGACCAGCACCGCTGCGAGAGCCGTCAACGGCTGGAGTCCGTCGGGGGGTGCGCCGTCGGTGGTGCGGTCGGCGGTGAGGCCGCCGAGTCCAGGATCCGCTTCTCCTCTGCGATCTCGCGGGCGAGGAAGAAGTTCAGCGCCGTGCGGATGGCTGCCACGGCGGCCAACTTGCCGATCTCGTTGAAGCTAGGGGAGATGGCGGTGCGCAATACGTCACTGGCGAGCTGGAACTCAAGCCCGAGCGCGAGGAACCGGCCGAGGGCGAGGCGCACGGTCGCGAAGGCATCGGGGTTTCGCTGGGGAAGCACCCGCAGGAACAGCACGACGCCGACGACGGCTCCGATGAAGATGACAGCGGCTCCGGCGGCCTCCACCAGGCGGACCAAGAGGTCGACGGCGCTGCGGAGCGACTGCTCCGGCAGCAGGTCGAGAGTGGCGCGGTCAGTCACGTCCCGCAACGTACCTCCGCCGCACCGCATCGTACCTCCGCCGCACCGCGTCAGTACACCAGCGCCTGCGCCCCCGGCTGCAGCACCTCCTCGACGAACGCCGCCGCACCGCGGATCGTCACGCCCTCGATCAGGTCGTCCTCGCTCAGCTCTCGGCGCGCGGCGCACTGGCTGCACAGGGTCATCCGGCCCCCGGAGAGAACGGAGTCCCGCAGGTCGGTGATCGGCGCGGCATACGGCAGGGAGAAGGCGTCCGCCCTGCCGGGGACGGCCATCCATGCCGCCTCGCCCGTCAGCCACAGGCTAACCGCGACGCCGCTGGCCACCGCCGTGGCGGCGACGGTGAAGCCCTGCGAGAGCCGTTCCGGAGCCTCCAGTCCGCAGGTCAGCTTGACCACGAGGGCGCGCGCGACGCCCAGATCACCGCTCGCGGAGCCCAGGGTGCTGGGCCCCGGCCGGGGTCCGGGCGCGGGTCCGGGCGCGGGTCCGGTCGGGGGTTCGGTCGGCAGCGGCTGCATGGTGCAAGGCTACGATCAGCGCGTGTCGGCCCTGGAAATCTTCTACATCTGCGTGCTCGTGGCGAGCGCGGGCGCGATCACCTGGTTCAGCGTCTACGTCCTCTACCGCCTGTTGCGCACCCACCGCTGATGTTCCAGCTCGACGCCGACCTGCCGCCGGCCCTTGCGCCGCTGGCCTGGCTCGTCGGGCGGTGGGAGGGGGCCGGCGTGGTCGGCTACCCGAGCATGGATTCGGTCAACTTCGGGCAGGAGGTCGTGGTCAGCCATGACGGGAGGCCGTTCCTGGAGTGGCACAGCCACACCTGGCTGCTGGACGAGACCGGAGCGCAGGTCCGGCCGCTGGCGACCGAGCTCGGCTTCTGGCGCCCGCAGGAGGACGGCGAGGTGGAGCTCGTGCTCGCGCACAACACCGGAATCGTCGAGCTGTACTACGGCCGCGCGGAGCCGGCCCGCATTGACTTGCGCACCGACGGTGTGCTGCGCAGCCCCACTGCGTCGCCGTACGCCGCCGGGACGCGGCTCTACGGGCTGGTGGACTCCCAGCTGTTGTGGGCGTTCGACATGGCCACTGCCGACCAGTCGCTGACCAGCCACGCCTCCGCGCAGCTCAAGCGCGTGAGCTAAGCGTAGATACCGGGGGCGTCGCCGGACCCCCCTCCGGCCGGACGTCCGTACAGTGGATGGGGTGCCGGACCTCGAGGAGTCGCTGCACGCTCAAGGCAAGCGGATGACGCCGCAACGCCGGCGGGTGGTCGCCGCCGTCAGCCGACTGGGCCATGCCACGCCCGAGTCCCTCGCCACCGACCTCACCAGCGACGGTGGCTCGCCGCTGCCCCTGTCCACCATCTATCGCAACCTCGAGGCGCTGGAGCAGATCGGGGTCGTCTCGCATACGCACCTGGATCACCGGTCGTCGACATACCACCTGGCCGGCCACGCCAACCACCTGCACCTGCGGTGTACGGCGTGCGGCCGGGTCATCGAGACCGACGTCGAGGCCGCCGACACGCTGGTGGGGAATCTGCGCGAGCGCCACGGCTTTGTAGCAGACGTGAAACACATGGCGATCCACGGCTGGTGCTCCAGCTGTGCAGTCTTGGCCACAGCTCCCGAGCTGCACGCGGCGACGGAGCACCATGAGTGAGCTGAGCACGCTCGGCGGCACGCAGAGCATGGACGGCCGGGCGGGAGACCCCGCGGCCTCAGTCGGCCTGCACCGCCCGCCCAGCCCGCTGCTGAACCGGCCGGGAGCGGTGGCCGCAGACGGCGCCGACGACGGTGTGGCGGCGCACTACGGCGACCCGTTGCGCGAGCAGCGGATCCTGGACGAGGGCCTTGCCGTGGTGGACCTCTCGCACCGGGGCGTGGTCACCGTGACCGGGGCCGACCGGCTGAGCTGGCTGCATTCGCTGACGTCGCAGCAGCTCAAGGATCTGCGGCCGCGGACGTCCGTGGAATCGCTGGTGCTCAGCCCCAAGGGCCACATCGAGCACGACCTGCACATCGTCGACGACGGTGCCACGACGTGGATCACCGTCGAGCCCGGGATGAGCCCTGCGCTGACCGCGTGGCTGCACTCCATGCGGTTCATGCTCCGCGTCGAGGTGAGCGATGTGACCGCGCAGTGGGCGGTACTGGGTGAGCCCAACCGGGCCGAGTCCGCCGTAGGGGAGCCGCTCGCCTGGGTCGACCGCTGGCCCGACGTCGTCGACGGCGGCACGGCATACAGCTCGGTCGTGGGCCACCCCGGCACCCGGCGGCCGTGGCGTGAACTGCTGGTCCCCCGCGACAGTCTGGACGAGGCGGTCGGGGACCGGCCGCTCGCGGGCAGCTGGGCGGCGGAGGCGCTGCGGGTCGCGGCGTGGCGCCCGAGGGTGGGGTTCGAGACCGACCACCGCACCATCGCCCACGAGGTCGACCTGCTGCGCACGGCGGTGCACCTGCACAAGGGCTGCTACCGCGGGCAGGAGACCATCGCCCGCGTGCACAACCTGGGTCGGCCGCCGCGGCGCCTGGTGTTCTTGCACCTCGACGGCTCCGGCCACACGCTTCCCGAGCAGGGCGCCGACGTCGAGCTGGACGGTCGCGTGGTCGGCCGGATCACCTCGGTGGCGCGGCACTACGAGGACGGGCCTATCGCGCTCGCCGTCGTCAAGCGCAGCATCCCCCTGGACGCCGTGCTGCTGGCCGGTGGCCTGAGCGCCAACCAGGAAGAGATCGTCTCTCGCTGACGATGTCCCGCCGCTGGGCGCTCACGACGTCTTGCTGCTAGGCCGCTCGGAAGGGGCAACGGTGTCTGCACCCGGGCGTACGGGCGCCTTTCCGGCTCCCCTTTCCGACCGCTCTCTTGACGTCGTCGTCTACGGAGCCACCGGGTTCACCGGTCGCCTGGTCGCCGGTTACCTCGCCCGAAACGCCCCCGCGGGAGTCCGAATCGGTCTCGCCGGGCGGTCCCTGGACCGGCTTGCCGCCGTCCGTGACGGACTCGGGCGCTCGGCGCTGGACTGGCCGCTGCTGCGAGCCGACTCCGGCGACCCCGACTCGCTCGCGGCGCTGGCCGCCGCCACCCGCGTCGTCGCGACGACAGTCGGTCCGTACGCGACATACGGTATGCCGCTGGTCGAGGCATGCGCCCGCGCCGGTACGTCCACCTGTGACCTCGCGGGAGAGGTGCTGTACGTGCGGCGGTGCATCGACGGGGTGCACCAGGCGGCCCTGCGCAGCGGCGCGCGGATCGTCAACGCCTGCGGTTTCGACTCGATCCCGTCCGACCTCGGCGTGCTCCTGGCGGCGCAACGAGCCAGGGACGAAGGCGAGGGCGAGCTGGAGGCCACCACCTTGGTCGTCCGCTCGATCCGGGGAAGCGTCAGCGGGGGCACGGTCGACTCGCTGCGGGGCCAGGTCGATCAGACGCGGGCCGACCCGGCGCTGAGGGCGCTGGTCGCGGACCCCTACTCGCTCAGCCCGGAGCGTGCAGCCGAGCCGGAAGCCGCTCCGCACCGCCATCCCGTGGTCGGTCGCGACCCGGAGCTCGGCGGGTGGTTCGGTCCGTTCGTGATGGCGCCCTTCAACACCCGGATCGTCCGGCGGAGCAACGCCTTACAGGGCTGGGCGTACGGCCGGCGCTTCCGCTACCGGGAGGTGCAGGGCACTGGCGCCTCCCGGCTCGCGCCCGCCGTGGCGCTCGGGCTCGCCGCCGGCCTCGGCGCCGGTGTGGCCGGGCTCAGGTTCGGGCCGACCCGGGCCCTGCTCGACCGGCTGCTGCCGTCGCCCGGGCAGGGACCGGACGAACGCGTCCGCAGCAACGGCCACTTCTGCCTGGAGATCCATGCCCGCGCCGAGAGCGGAGCCCGCTATGTCGCCCTCGTCGCTGCCCAGGGGGACCCCGGGTACGCCGCGACCAGCGTGATGCTCGGCGAGAGCGCCCTGTGTCTGGCCATGGACGCCCCGGGCAGGTCGGGCGCGCCGGCCGTGTCCGGGTCGCTGACGACGCTGGATGCCGGGGTGCTGACTCCCGCCACCGCCATGGGCACACAGCTCGTGGAACTGCTGCGGAGGGCCGGCTTCCGGATGGACGTCATCCGCCAGCACGCTGGATAGCGCGACCCGGGCGCGCACGAGCGGAGTTCCGACCAGGAGAGGATGGGCGCCATGGGATCGGCCGACGCAGGGACCTTGATCACCGTGGCCCCGACGGGCGCAGAGACCGCCAAGGCCGACTGTCCGCAGCTTCCCACGACCCTGGACGAGCTCGTCGAGACGGCGCTGGCCTGCGCGGCCGCCGGTGCGAGCCTGATCCACGTGCACGTCCGAGACGGCGACCACCGCCCGACCCTCGATCCCGCCCGCCTGCGGGACACGGTTGACGCCCTCCGCGAGCAGACCGACCTGGTGGTGCAGCTGTCCACCGGCGGGAGCGTGCACGACCCCCTGGAGGCGCGGCTGACCGTGCTGGACGCCGAGCCCGACTCCTGCAGCATCACCTGCGGCACGACGAACTTCGGCGACGACGTCTTCCTCAACCCCTACCCGTTCATGGCGCAGCTGTACCAGCAGGCTCAGGAACGCGAGGTGGTGCCGGAGTTCGAGCTGTTCGACCTCGGCCATGTCGCCGTGCTGCGCCGGTTGCTCGACACGTTCGGGCTCCCCTACGGCGGCCGGGTGCACGTCGACTTCGTGACCGGCGTGCCAGGCGGTATGCCGGGCACCCCGGCCGCGCTGACCGCCGGCATCCAGGCACTGCCGCCCCAGGTCACCAGCTGGTCGGCGACCGGCATCGGCCGGACCCATCTGCCGATCGCGGCGGCGGCCCTTGCGGCAGGCGGCCACCTCCGGGTGGGCATGGAGGACAACCTGGTCTACGCCCGGGGACGACCGGTACGGCACAACGCCGAGCTGGTGTCCCGGGCGGCCGACCTGGCGCGGCTGATGCAACGTCCGCCACTGAGCGCCGAGCAGACCCGATCCCTGCTCGGCGTCAAGGACCGTCGACGCTGACCGTTGTGCCGGCACCGACATGCTGCCTGGCCTCGTGCCCGAACGCGGGTGAGCGATCTCACGCGGTCGGAGTTTGCATATCGCTAACTACAGCAAGCAGACTTGAGGCGTGCCCGCGCTCTCCGTCCCCGATCTCGGGGCGTACCTGCGCGAGCAGCGGCATGCAGCGCAGCTGTCGCTCCGTCAGCTGTCGGCCGTCGCCGGCATCAGCAACCCCTACCTCTCCCAGATCGAGCGCGGCCTGAAGAAGCCGAGTGCCGAGATCTTGCAGCAGCTCGCCAAGGGCCTGCGTATTTCCGCCGAATCGCTGTATGTCCGCGCCGGCATCCTCGAAGAACGCGAGGGCAGCGGCGGCGACGCCGGGAGCCGCGGCAACCAGACGGCCGATGTCGTCGCGGCCATCCGCGGCGACTCCAGGCTCTCCACCCGTCAGCGCCGGGTGCTCATCGACGTCTACGACTCCTTCGTCGGCGTCGCAGCTCCCGGCGCTCCCGGAATCAACGGCAAAGCAGACACCGCCGTTACGGCCGCCACCGACGGCGAGGCGTGACCGTGCGATCCACCCGACCCGCAGTCCACCGATCAACCCAAGGAGTTCCCATGCCCGTAGCACCCGAGTTCACCAAGCTCCGCCACAGCATCACCGACACCCTTACCGACACCTCTGCCGTCTCGGTCGTGTACGCCGTCGTCGGCGCCACCGACCTCGCCGTGGAAAAGGTCCGTGAGGCCCGTGAGCGCGCGCTGGCAACGCGCACCCAGATCGACGTCTCCGAGCTGCCGGTCAAGGCGGCCGCCGGCGTCAACAGGGTTGCCGTCCGCGTGCCCTCGATCGCCCTCGACGGCACCCGCGTGCTGACCCACCGGACCCAGGACTCCTATGGTCAGCTCGCCGACCGGGGACACCGGCTCGTCTCGCGGGTTCGCGGCCAGAAGGCCACCCAGGACCTGCTGTCGCAGGCCGGGTCGACGGTGAGCCGCGGCAAGGCTGCCGTCACCTCGGTACGCCGAGCGGCCCTGGACACCCGGCGCAGTGCCAAGGCGACCGTCACGACGGCCCGCCGCGACGCCGATGTCGTGGCCCACGAGCTGGCCGACGAGGCGCAGATCGCGCGAGCACGCGCCCGCAGGAGCAGCGCCTCGACGACGTCGGCGGCGAAGCGGACCGCCACCACCGCCCGCAAGCGCACCGGCAACGTGCAGCGGGCCACGAAGGCCGCCAACACCAGCGCTCGCAAGACGGCCGCAGCGGCGCGGACGGCGGCAGCCGGAGCCGCCGCCAAGGTCGGCGACTGACCCGGTCTCCGCGGTAGCGACGCCCGGCCCGCCCCGATCGGGGCGGGCCGGGCGTCGTCTTCCTGGCAGCTAGGGTCGCGGGATGAACACTGCCGGACCTTCTACCGGATCCGCCGCCGGACCCGCTACGCGATCCGGTTCCTTCACGGAATCCGGGTACGAGCCCGGCGACGAGGCGCGCGGTTTGGCAGCCGCCCCGGTCGTGGCGCAGGTGATTCGATCCGGTTTCGTCGAGTCGGTGCATCGCGGCTCGGTGGCCTTCACCGGCCCCGACGGCGCGCTGACCCGCCGGATCGGCGACGTGGCAGCACCGGTCCTTCCCCGGTCGTCCAACAAGCCGTTGCAGGGCGTCGCGATGGTACGAGCGGGCCTACGCCTAGACCCGAAACTGCTGGCGCTGGCGTGCGGCAGCCACTCCGGCGAGTCGTTCCACCTCGACGGGGTCCGCCGCATCCTCGCCCACGCCGGCTTGAGCGAGGCCGACCTGCAGAACACTCCCGACCTGCCCTACGACGAGCAGGAGCGCCAGGAGTGGATCGTCGCGCGGCGTGCACCGCAGCCCGTCGCACAGAACTGCTCCGGCAAGCACGCGGGCATGCTCGCCGCCTGTGTCGCGGCGGGCTGGGACACCTCGGGCTACCTCGACCCGGGGCACCCGCTGCAGCAGCTGATGACGCGCACCCTCGAGGAGCTGGCCGGCGAGCAGGTCGCCGCCGTGGGGGTCGACGGCTGCGGAGCGCCGGTGATGTCCCTCAGCTTGTCGGGGCTGGCGCGCGCATTCGGCCGGCTGGCGTCCGCCACGCCGGGCACGCCGGAGGGCATGGTCGCGGACGCCATTCGCGCCGCTCCGCAGTGGCTGGGCGGCTCCCGGCGCGACGTAACGGCGCTCATCCTCGGCATACCCGGCCTGGTGGCCAAGGACGGAGCGGAGGCGGTGTATGCCGCGGGCATGGCCGACGGCCGCGGCGTCGCCCTCAAGATCGCCGACGGCGGTTCGCGCGCGAGGCCGGTCGTGATGGCGGCGGCGCTGCGGTCGATGGGCGTGGAGTCCCCCGCCCTCGACGAACTTGCCCATGCCCCCGTGCTCGGCCACGGCGAGCCTGTCGGTGCCGTGGTCGCGGTGGGCCTCTGATTTCGTGCGAGCGGTACTCCAGCGGGTCCGCTCCGCCGCGGTCAGCGTGGACGGCGTCATCGTGGGCGAAATCACCCGGCCTGGCCTGCTGGCCCTGGTCGCCGCTACGCACGGCGACGGCCCGGTTGAGGCGGAGCGGATGGTGCGAAAGATCGCGCAGCTGCGGATCCTGCACGACGAGCGGTCCGTGCTGGACGAATCCGCGCCGGTGCTCGTGGTCAGCCAGTTCAGCCTCTACGGAGACACCCGTAAGGGCCGTCGTCCGTCCTGGAGCGCGGCCGCCCCAGGTCCCGTCGCCGAGCCGCTGGTCGACGCCGTCGTGGCCGGGCTGCGCAGCCTCGGGGTCGAGGTCGCCACCGGTGTCTTCGGTGCCATGATGGCCGTCTCGCTGGTCAACGACGGGCCCCTGACGCTCCTGGTCGAGACCTGACGAGCCCGATCTAGGATGGCCGCATGAACCTCTTCGGCACGGTGCTCACCCTGCAGCAGCTGATCGCGCTGCTCCTCGGCGTCGCTGTGCTCGGGCTCAACGTCTTCGCGCTGGTGGACGCGCTGCGCCACCAGCCCCCGGCATACCTGGCGGCAGGCAAGCGCACCAAAGGCTTGTGGAGTGCCGTGCTGGTGGTTTCGACGCTCGTCGCGTTCCTCAGCGTGTTCAACCCGCTGTCGCTGTTCGGCATCCTGGCCGTCGTGGCCGCGGCCTACTACCTCACCGACGTGCGTCCCGCGCTGCGGCAGGTGTCCGGTCGCGGCGGAGGCAAGGGCTCGACGATGGGCCCCTACGGCCCCTGGTGAATTGCGCACCGTGAATTGCGCACCGTGAAGTCTGCGCCCCGGGAGGCGAGCGCGACGCAAACCCGGGCACGCGGCCGGCTCTCTCACCTACCCTGAGCACGACGACGGCCGCACCGAAAGGATCACGATGACCGACACGCTTGCCGGACCCGACGGCGCCTTCGTCTCCGAGCGCCCCTGGGGCCAGTTCGAGCAGTTCACGCTGAACGAGAAGACGACCGTCAAGATCATCACGGTGGCGCCGGGTGGACGGCTCTCGCTGCAACGGCACAGCCACCGGGGCGAGTTCTGGAAGGTCGTCGACGGACCGATGGACATCGAGGTCGGCGACAGGTCCTGGTCAGCCGCGGCCGGGGAGAACATCTGGGTGCCGCAGGGCAGCACGCACCGGATCGGCAACAGCGGTACTTCGCCCACCCGGATCCTCGAGATCGCCTACGGCGAGTTCGACGAGGACGACATCGAGCGGCTCGAGGACGACTACTCCCGCTGACCCTGATCGCGGGTCCAGGCCGGCCCGGCGAGAGTCCTCATCGCGGCGCCGCGGCAGACCAATCCACGGTGAGCTCCCCGAGGCGCCAACGGGCGGCCGATCCCACAACCGGCCAGCCGAGTTCGCGCAGCGCCTCGGCGCTCGCCACGAAACGCTGCCGGGCGCCGTACGCCGCGTATGCCGCGCTGCGCCGCCAGCTGTCGTCGAGCGCCGCCAGGTAGGCATGGACCGGCTCACCCGGCACGTTGCGGTGGATCAGCGCCTTCGGTAGTCGTTCGGCCACCTCCGACGGCAGTTGCCGGCCGGCGAGGCGCATGGACAGCGACAGCGACCTGGGGCCGGACCGGTCGAGCGCGATCCAGCTGGCGAGCCGGCCGAGCTCGTCGCACGTGCCGTCCACCACCAGCCCGTTCGGTGCGAGCCGCGCGCAGAGCCGGGCCCAGGCGCCGGCGACCTCGCTCTCGTCGTACTGGCGAAGGACGTTGAACGCGCGCACCAGGGTCGGGTCGGGCAGCCCGTCGAGCGGCAGCTCGAACCCGCCCCACCGGAACGACAGCCCTGGCCGGGTCAGTGGCTGAGCCGCCGCGACCCGTACCGGGTCGATCTCGATGCCGACCACCTGCACGTCGGGCCGCACCCGCCGGAGCCGCTCGTGCAGCTCCACCGACGTGACCGGCGAGTCGCCGTACCCGAGGTCCACCACGACCGGTCCAGCACCGGCGCTGCGCAGCCGCCAGGCCTGCGGGCCGGCGAGCCACCGGTCCACCCTGCGGAGCCGGTTCGGGTTCGTGGTTCCCCTGGTGATCGAGCCGACGGGCCGCTGGGTCACCACGAACCGCAGCGTATGCCGCGCGCCAGTCGCGCCGGTCGCGCCGGTCGCGCCGGCTGCGGACGCTGGCGACCTAGGCTGGCGGCGTGGCCGGGACCGGGGCAAGCAAGAGCACCCGCCTGCTTGTCGCCATGCTCGTGGCCGGGGTGGTTTTCGGCGCGGTCGTGCTGACGCCGCGCGTGTGGCCGAGGCGGGCCCCCATGGCCGACGTTCAGCCCCAGATGCTCGTGGTCCGCCCGGGCGCCAAGGGGCAGGTCGACCTGGGCGAGGGGTTGGCGGTGTCCCTGTTCGACGACGGCCTCCGGGTGATCCTCGGGACCCACGTCATCTTCCAGTCGGTGCCGCTCGGTTCGCTCGTGTCGGCTGGGCGCGGCGCATTCGTTCCCAGCGGGCCGGGACAGCGGGAGCAGGTGTCGTCCACGCTGGACAACCTCGAGATCACGCGCAGCCACCAGGTGCCCGCCGGCGTGCGGTACTCCGGCCGGCTCTTCGACCGGACTCGTTCATGGCCGTTGACGCTGACCGTGAGCCGGCCGAGCCGGTCCGCCGAGCGGGTCGATCTGACCGTCAGCGTGCCTGGCGCCCAGCTGCTGGTCCTGCATTCCGCTCGGGAGTACCTGACTTTCGGGCTCTCTCCGCGGCTCCCGGCGGTCAACCTCCGGGACAAGGCCTGGTGGGCCGGCGGGGGGTCGGCGAAGAACTTCTCCGGAGCGGCCTACTCCACCATCCTCGGCTCGACCGTCGGGGTCCTGGGCGGGGCGCCGACAGGGGTGGACATCCGCCACAACGGACGGACCGACGTGCATGTATGGGCGCCCTCGGTCACGATGACGGTGACCTGGTACGGCCGCACCCGGGCCGGCGGCGGGCTGATCCGGCCCGCCTGAGCGACTCGTAGCCGGAGCAGAGCACCGTGGCCGACCCTGAGTTGAGCGAGGGGCGGCTGTCAGCCGGTGGCAGACTTCGGGCATGCCCCTCGTGACGCCGATCCGCCGAGTCGCCATGCTCAGCGTGCACACCTCGCCCCTGGAGCAGCCTGGCACCGGCGACGCCGGCGGCCTCAATGTCTACGTCAGCGAGGTGGCCGAGCGTCTGGCGAGGCGCGGCATCGCCGTCGAGATCTTCACCCGGGCGACCTCGGGGACGCAGCCGCGCGAAGTGGAGCTGGCTCCCGGGGTGACCGTGCGGACGGTCACCGCCGGACCCTACGAGGGGCTGTCCAAGAACGACCTGCCGGGACAGCTGTGCGCGTTCGCGGCCGGCGTCATGCGCACCGAGGCCGCGAGGCCCGAGGGATGGTACGACCTCGTCCACTCCCACTACTGGCTGTCCGGTCAGGTCGGCTGGCTGGCCGCGGACCGCTGGCAGGTGCCGATGGTCCACACGATGCACACGATGGCTCGGGTCAAGAACGCCACCTTGGCCGCCGGCGACAGCCCGGAGCCCAGCGGCCGCGAGATCGGCGAGGCGCAGGTCGTCGAGGCAGCCGACCGGCTGGTGGCCAACACCGCGGGGGAGGCGCGCGAACTGGTCGAGTTGTACGACGCCGACCCCGCCAAGGTCCGCGTCGTCCAGCCGGGCGTCGACCTCGACACGTTCACCCCCGGCGACCGGGCGGCCGCTCGGCGCGGGGTCGGTCTCCCGCAAGACGCGGTGGTGCTGCTGTTCGTCGGCCGGATCCAGCCCCTCAAGGCCCCGGACCTGCTCCTGGAGGCCGCTGCCCGGCTGCTGGCGCGGCGACCCGACCTGCGGGACCGCCTCGTCGTCGCCGTGCTGGGCGGCCCGAGCGGGTCCGGGCTGGACCAGCCGGAGTCGCTGCAGCGCCTGGCGGAGCACCTGGGCATCTCGGCGCAGACCCGCTTCGTGGCGCCGGTCTCCCGGGAGCGACTGGCGCGGTGGTATCGCGCCGCGGACCTGGTGACCGTCCCGTCGTACAGCGAGTCGTTCGGCCTGGTTGCCGTGGAGGCGCAAGCCTGCGGCGCGCCGGTCCTGGCGGCCGCGGTCGGCGGGCTGCCGACCGCTGTGGGCGACGCCGGCGTGCTGGTCGAGGGTCACGACCCGGACCACTGGTCGCTGGCGATCCAGCGCCTGCTCGAGGACGACATCGGCAGGGCCCGCCTTGCCCGGGCGGCGGTCGCCCACGCGTCCGGCTTCAGCTGGGAACGCACGACCAGCCAACTGCTCGAGGTGTACGCCGAGGCGTGCGCGGCTCGCACCGGGTCGCCGATCGACGAGGCCGCCCTGCTCGACGGCGTGAGCGCTGCCGTCGTCCCGTGACCGCGCCGGCTCCGGAGGAGTCTCGGGAGCGGCTGCTCGCCGAGGTCCAGGCCTTCCTGGACGACAACGCGATCGCCTGGGAGCTCGGGGCGCGGGCCGGCGAGCTGGTGCTGAGCCTGCCCGGGGAGCACAAGCTCACGACGGTGTGTTCCCTGGTCGCGCGGAAGGCGTCGGTGTCGGTCTCGGCCTTCGTGATCCGCCACCCAGACGAAAACCATGCGGCGTTCTATCGCTACCTGCTCCAGCGCAACCTCCGGCTGCCGGGGCTTGCCTATGCGATCGACGCCCACGGCGACGTCTTCGTGACCGGCCGGGTCTCGGCGCGCGTCTTCGACGCGGCGTACCTGGACTCCATCCTGGGTGTCGTGCTGGAGGCGGCGGACGGCGCGTTCGACGACCTGCTGGTTCTCGGGTTCCTGTCCTCGATGAGGCGCGAATGGGCCTGGCGGGTCTCCCGGGGGGAGTCGACGGCGAACCTGGCGGCCTTCCGGCATCTGCTCGATCCGGCCGGCAACCATGACCCCGGTCCCTGACCGGCACCGGCGGCCAGGGACCGGTCGAGGCGCCACTACGCTCCTGGCATGAACCACACCCTGGTCCTGCTGAGACACGGTGAGAGCCTCTGGAACGCGAAGAACCTGTTCACCGGATGGGTGGACGTCGACCTGTCGCAGACCGGTCGGGAGGAGGCGGTGCGCGGCGGCGAGCTGCTGCGGTCGGCCGGCCTGTTGCCCGACGTTCTGCACACGTCCGTGCTGCGCCGGGCGATCACCACGGCCGCGATGGCGCTGGACGTGGCGGACCGGCACTGGATCCCGGTACGCCGTACGTGGCGGCTCAACGAGCGGCACTACGGCGCGCTGCAGGGCAAGGACAAGAAGGCGACGCTGGCGGAGTACGGCGAGGAGCAGTTCATGCTCTGGCGCCGCTCGTTCGACGTCCCGCCACCCCCTATCGCGGCGGGCGACGAGTACAGCCAGGCGGGCGACCCGCGCTACGCCGACCTGGGTGACGACGCGCCGGCGACCGAGTGCCTCCGGGACGTCATCGCGCGGATGCTGCCGTACTGGCACAGCGACATCGTCCCGGACCTGCGCCGGGGGGAGACCGTCCTGGTCGCGGCCCACGGCAACAGCCTGCGGGCGCTGGTCAAGCATCTCGACGGCATCAGCGACCAGGCCATCGCCGCGCTGAACATCCCCACCGGCATCCCCCTGGTGTACCGGCTGGACGACGATCTGGCGCCCCTCCAGGCCGGCGGCGAGTACCTCGACCCGGGCGCCGCCCGCGAGGCCATCGCGGCCGTCGCCAACCAGGGCCGCTGAGCCCCTCGGGTCGCCGTCGGCGGATTGGGGCTTAGACCGCGGCCGCGGCGCCTAAGTCCTCTTCGCGGTCGAACTCCGCGTCGGTGTGCCACTCGCCGGTCACCAGGTAGACGACCCGGCGCGCCACCGAGACCGCGTGGTCGGCGTACCGCTCGTAGAACCGGGCCACCAGGGTCACGTCGATCGCCGCCTCCGTGCCCCCGTCGAAGCGGTCACTGAGCAACAGCGCGAACACCTCTCGGTGCAGCCGGTCCATCTCGTCGTCCTCGCGCTCGAGGGCCACCGCCGAGTCCACGTCCTTGCCCGCGATCACGGAGCTGGTCTGCTCGACGATCCGCTCGGCGACCTGGCCCATCTGCAACACGGTGGCCCGAAGGATCGGCGGTACGGCCGACGCGGGGTAGCGCAGCCGCGCCACCTTCGCCACGTGCCGGGCGAGGTCGCCCATCCGCTCCAGGTCCGAGCTCATCCGCATCGCGGTCACGACCATCCGCAGGTCCGTCGCCACGGGTTGCTGGCGGGCCAGCAGGTCGATCGCCTGGTCATCGAGGTCGCGGCGGCGCACGTCGATCTCCTCGTCCGCCGCGATGACGGTCTCGGCCAGGGCCAGGTCGGCGTCCAGCAGCGCGGTAGTGGCTCGCGTCATCGCCGATCCGGCGAGATGGGTCATCTCGACGAGCTGATCGGAGATCCGGTCCAGGTCCTCGTGGAACGCGTCACGCATCGGTGTGGGGTCCTCGCAGGTGGTCAGTGGCGGAACAGGGCTGAGGCAGGCGAGCAGGAGAGCAACGTGCATAGGCATCATGAGCTGGCGCCGCGGCGCACGTCACGAGCCTGGCACGAGCTCGTGAACGCCGCGCCCCGTCGAGGTGAACGAAGGTGAACATTGGGCCACATCTCGCCCGGTATGCGGCGGACGTCTCGCACGGCAGCTGGTACACCGTGTCGGCAACGTACCCTGAAGGGCGTGGACCCGACGACATCGGCCGTGCTCGGAGGCGCCGGCGGCCTTGCCTTCGGGGCGATCGCCGTCGCAGCCACCCGGCTGTCCGAGCGCTTCCAGCTGGCGCCCGACACGCCCGTGCCTGCCGTGCCTGCAGCCCTGCCACCGGGTGTCGGCGACGTCCTGGCCGTCCTGGGGTCGGTGGGCATCGTCGTGGATGCCGGCGATGCGGTCGTCAAGGCCAGCCCCGCGGCATACGCGCACGGCCTGGTCCGCGATGGTGAGCTCGTCCATGCCGAGCTCCGCCACCTCGCCCGGCAGGTACGCCGCGACGGGATCATCCGTGAGTCGACCCTCGATCTCGCCAAGGGTCCGGTCGGCACGGGAACCGTCACGATGGGGGCCCGAGTGGCCCCGCTGAGCAGCGCCTACGTGCTGTTGCTCGTCGATGACCAGACCCAGGCCCGCAGGGTCGAAGAGATCCGCCGCGACTTCGTGGCCAACGTCAGCCATGAACTGAAGACGCCGGTCGGCGGGCTGGCGCTGCTGGCGGAGGCGGTGCAGAACGCGAAGGACGACCCGGAGGCGGTCGCCCGGTTCGCCAAGCGGATGCGCAAGGAGAGCAAGCGGCTGACCAGGCTCGTCCAGGAGATCGTCGACCTGTCCAGGCTCCAGGTCGCCGATACGCTTCACGAGCCGGTGCGCGTCGACGTCGCCCTGGCTGCGGCCGAGGCGGCGGAGGGCTCGCGGCTGGTGGCCGATGCCAAGCACATCGAGATCGATCTGGACGTCGGCACGCGGAGCTGCGAGATCTTCGGCGACGCCGAACTGATCATCACCGCCATCGGCAACCTGATCGACAACGCGGTGGCCTACTCCGCCGAGGACACTCGGGTCGCCGTATCGGTGCGCCGGGTGACGGTCGACGGAGACGACCTGGTCGTGGTCGCCGTTGCCGACCAGGGTCACGGCATCCCAGCGAGCGAGCAGGAGCGGGTGTTCGAGCGGTTCTACCGGATCGACCCCGCCCGCTCCCGGGCGACCGGAGGCACCGGACTCGGGCTGGCCATCGTCAAGCACGTCGCGGGCAACCACGGGGGGGAGGTCACGCTCTGGAGCGAGCCGGGCCAGGGGTCGACCTTCACGCTGCGCCTGCCCGTTGCCCCGATGGCTGCGGAGGTGGGCGCAGCGGGTGCCGCTCCCTGGCCGGTACCGTCCGCGAACGCCCCGGCAGCACCGAGCCAAGGCGTCACCACCCCGCGGGGCGGCCCACCCCCTGCTTCCGCCGGCGACGCAGTGCCAGCAGTTCCCGCGGAGGCCGCGCACCGCTCCGCCCCCCACACTCGAGAGGTCGTGAGATGACGCGCATCCTGATCGTCGAGGACGAGGAGTCCTTTTCCGACCCCCTGTCCTACCTCCTGCGCAAGGAGGGCTACGAGGTTGCCATAGCCCAGGACGGGCCGGCGGCGCTGGAGGAGTTCGACCGGGCGGGAGCCGACCTGGTGCTGCTGGACCTGATGCTGCCAGGGCTTTCGGGCACGGAGGTATGCCGCGCGCTACGCCTGCGGTCCTCGGTGCCGGTCATCATGCTCACCGCCAAGGACAGCGAGATCGACAAGGTCGTCGGCCTGGAGATCGGTGCCGACGACTACGTCACCAAGCCGTACTCCAGTCGGGAACTGCTCGCCAGGATCAAGGCCGTATTGCGGCGGTTGACGGAGCCGGAAGAGCTGCTGCCGGCGACCGTCGAGGCCGGAGGAGTGCGGATGGACGTCGAACGGCACGTGGTGACCGTCAGCGGCCGGCACCTGGCCCTGCCGCTGAAGGAGTTCGAGCTGCTGGAGATCCTGCTGCGCAACTGCGGCCGGGTGCTCACCCGGATGCAGCTGATCGACCGGGTCTGGGGCAGCGACTACGTCGGGGACACCAAGACCCTGGACGTGCACGTCAAGCGGTTGCGGGCCAAGCTCGAGGCCGACCCGGGCAATCCGACGCTGATCGTGACGGTGCGGGGACTGGGCTACAAGTTCGAGGCCGGCTGAGCCGGTCCGGACCGCTGCCGCGAATCGAGCGGCTACGGGCGGTCGCCTTGGGAGTTGGTCTCCGGAGTGACTTGGCCACCGGTCTCGGCGGTCGAGGGCACGGCGCCGGGGGTGCTCGGCGTCGAGCCCGACATCGGCGAACCGGTCGGTGTGAGGGTGGAGTAGTAGAACTGGGGGAGCAGCACGGGGACGCCGACATCGTCCGTGCCGCTTCCGGGCGTGCTCACCTTGAGTTGGACCACGCCACCGGCGGGGGCGCCGGCCGTACGCAGAACGACAGCGCCCGGGGCGGCCGAGAGATCCAGGGTGGCGCCCGCGGGGATCTTCGACGTCGACTTCGTGCCGTCGGGTGCGCTGATCGTGACCGTCTGCGGCGTCGCGCCGCTGTTGACGACCAGACCTGCGACGCGCCCCGGAGCCTGCGGGCCCGAAGCGACCACCAGCAGGTTGCGGATGGCGATGGACCCGAGATTGACCTCGACTCCGTCGCCAGGCTGGTAGGGCACCTGCGTCTGAACGGGCGAGTTCAGTGAGCAGCCGGCCAGAGCGAGCGAGCCGACGGCCAAGAGCAGCCCGGCGTGGGTGGCTGGGGCACCGCCAGACCGGATGCGCATCACGGGTGCAGCGTAGCGGCTCGGCACGCTGGCCTCGAGGCAGGACGGACTGCCGGCTGATGCACGCGCACGCCCGATTTGTCAAGACGTCGATTCACGGTATTTGTCCAGAGACGGGTCTGGCCTTAGGGCTCTGACCTGCGCGTTTGTCGGCGTACCGTTCGAAGATGGCCCATCGCCGTGCTACCCTTGAGGTCGCGAAAGGGGATAACACCAGATGGTTTTCAAGGTCGGCGAGACGGTTGTATACCCGCATCACGGTGCGGCACTGATCGAACAGATGAAGACCCGCACCATCAAGGGTGAAGACAAGCTGTACCTCGTCCTCAAGGTCGCGCAAGGTGACCTGACCATCGAGGTTCCCGCGGCCAACTGCGACCTCGTCGGAGTCCGTGATGTTGTCGGCCCCGAAGGTCTGGAGAAGGTGTTTGAGGTGCTTCGCGCGCCTTACACCGAGGAGCCGACCAACTGGTCGCGCCGCTACAAGGCCAACCTCGAAAAGCTCGCCTCGGGCGACGTGATCAAGGTGGCCGAGGTCGTCCGCGACCTCTGGCGTCGTGACAAGGATCGCGGCCTGTCTGCCGGCGAGAAGCGGATGCTGGCCAAGGCCCGCCAGATCCTGGTGTCGGAGCTCGCACTCGCGGAGAAGACGAACGAGGACAAGGCCGAGGCCATCCTCGACGAGGTCCTCGCGTCCTGAGCGACGAGCGCGAGGAGCCGGACGCGCGCAACGATCAGGACCCTCGGATCGGCCCTGACAGGGCCGCGCAGGGCGGCTCCCCGCAGGGTGGTCAGCCCCGGGATGAGACGTCGCGCCGCATACCCAGGGTGGGAGTGGGGGTGGACGTCCACCCGTACTCCGATGTTCCCCCCGAGCAGCGACCCCTTGCGCTCGCCGGCCTGACCTGGCCGGGCGAACGCGCGCTCGCTGGGCACTCCGATGGCGACGTCGTGGCGCATGCCGCCTGTGACGCGCTGCTTGCGGCCGCGGGTCTCGGCGACCTCGGTTCCCAGTTCGGCGTGGACCGCCCCGAGTCGAGCAGCGCTTCCGGAGTACTCCTGCTGCGCGAGAGCGTGGGCGCCCTCACCGCGGCCGGCTTCGTCGTCGGCAACCTCAGCGTCCAGGTCATCGGCAACCGCCCGGCCATCGCTCCCCGTCGCGCTGAGGCACAGGCGGTGCTGGCCGAAGCGGTCGGTGCCCCTGTGTCACTGGCGGCCACCACGACCGACGGTCTGGGGCTGACCGGCCGCGGTGAGGGAGTGGCCGCCGTCGCGACCGCGTTGGTCCTCCCCACGGGTTAGCCA
>JAABUK010004117.1_pt1 | contig 23965 bp, 22 predicted proteins | sample 5559141 | NCBI WGS metagenome assembly JAABUK01 (sample SAMN10711869, study PRJNA513367) | rock metagenome | isolation source: Antarctica rocks | place: Antarctica: Victoria Land, Pudding Butte nord | collected 2016-01-03
CCTCCTCGCTTCCCATAGTCCCCAACTCTCTACACCTAGCCAACAAACCCCATGCCCATGCCCCAATGTTCCTGCCCCCTTCCTTTCTCAGATTTCCAGCCGTGAGTAAATCCTCCAGTACTTCCAAGCCCCTGATCACCGTCTCCTGCTGTAGCAGCGCCAGAATACCCATTTTCGGCTGAGTGCGTAATATTTTATTCCGCCATTCCTTGCCAGTGTTGAAGCCGGCAGGGGTATTGAGGACGCGGTTTGCGGGGAGCGGAGGCGGGTGTTGGAGGTGAGAGCTTAGGGTGGAGAAGCGCGTGTGCAGGGCGGTGTAGTATGCTTCTTGGGGGTCGACATCTGAGGCTTCTGATTCATCTCTGGTTCTTCTTTGACCGGTGTCGGAAGAGGGTGGAGGCATAGCGGTGTAGGCGCCATCAGCGTAGTAGCCTTGGGGGTAGTCTTCGTAGATATCTTGAATTGGTGGAGGGGCGGTGGGGGAGATTGGCGCAACGAGCAGGTTGGGGACGGTTTTGGCTTCAGATCTATATACATGGCTAAGATCAGCTTGCGTCATGTACTAGAAGGGTGTAGTCTCAGCATGTGTTGCTTGGGAGGATAGGTGGAGGTGTTAGCTTACCTGACCATCCGCAAATATTCCATGCCGTCATTTGCAGGACCGTAGAAGAGCTCATCTTCGCCGAGGGGACCGTCGAGGCCGGGGAAGGCTCCGCGTTGGCCATTTGTGGGATCTATACGCGCTTGAGCTGCGCTGGGAGTATCGTCACTTCCGTCGACTTGGTTGGGCCGTGAGCGTTTGCTGGTGAATAGGGTGTTTGAGTCATTGGAGTCGGGCTGCTTGCGCTTCTTGGTCATCGTGAATGAGCAATCGTGCTTCTGAGTGGTCTAAATATTGAATATGCTGCTGTAATAGATGTGTTGATATAACATCCATTGGCGGCATATGGAACAGGTATGATGATGTCGAGTCAGGCAAGCTTAGGGTTAGGCTAAGCCGCTTTCGCTTCTCACAATTCAAAGCCGGGGGCTATGTTCTGTCGTGCCTGTCAAGTAGCTACGGCATGTATGATTAAAAAGCATCTTCTTCGTCTGACGAGCTGAATACGTTGAGTAGCGGCTATCTGAGAAGTAACATTATGACCTCCCTTACCGCCACCACAGGACATACGCCCAGCAAACACCAACGAATTCGGCAATGTAGACGCATTCTTTAGGTATTACATGGTACACACCTAAGCATGCCGCAAATACATCTACCGGTACGTATTCGCCCAAATCTTCATCGAGAATTTGTGATCATTGAAGTCTCAAGTATCCCTGACCACTGGCACCCGTCCATAGGCAGACCTGCTTTCCTCGCCAAAGCCATGGGACGAAAAGGGAAGAGACCAAGACTCCATCAACACATGCATGTATGCATCAAGGCTAGGACACGCTTCCTACGAGCAAAGCAGCGACACCCTCCTCCTCACTCCTTACCGTGATCTTCGTGGTGACACCGCTCTTCGCCGAGTACGCCATCTTAACCAGTGCTGCGACTTTCCCACCGCCAAGAGTCTTGCCGTACAGCTTAAGGGTGTGGGTGCTGTTCGAAAGTGTAACATCTGTTCCATCCAAAGGTTGGAGCGAGAGAGCTTTGGTGAGCTGTTCAGTTGCATCTGGAGAACCGCGTTAGTCTCACAAGAAGAGTAGTCACACGGTGTTGTGTTCTCACCAGCTATGCTCTTCGTGCTGCTTAATTGCAGCGTCTCAGATGCCTCTTCGCCATTTGCTCCAGTCTGCTCCCAAGCGTGGTCAAAGCTGCCAGCAAAGGCAGGCACGACATAATCACTGCCTGTAAGTTCCAAGTCCTCCACTTGGTACTCATCTTCGTAACCCGTCTCATCCGGCTCGCCACTGGCAGGATCAATCTCCTTGCTTGTAAATTTGAGAACGTTCGTGAATGATGTGACCGGATAAGCCACGTCCGCGGATTTCTTGAAGCTGACAAACACAGTTCCTGGCTGGTCCGTCGTTAATTTCGCCACTGGGATGGTGAAATCCTCCTCCAGTGACTCTTCCTCTTCAGACGGGGTGGCAACTACTGAGACTTCTTCCAGTAGGGTGTCGGTCATGGTGTTCTTGATTTCGTATTGTAGCACCAAGTGCTCTTTGTATATGTGCTTGATGACACTAACGACATACTCAGTCTCAGACTCTGTAAGCTCCACTGGTGCTGATGAGCTGAGCACAGCGCCGTGTGCCTTTAGCTCTGGGATTTGCGTTAGCTGCTGCGAATGCTTCTGCGCCGTAGCTAGGGCAGAGGCTACACTGTCCGCAGTGCCATTGATTTGACTCTTCTTAGGTCCGGTACTTAGCGCTTTGAACGTGGGAGTTGCAGATGTCAACTTTTTGGTCCGTTCTTCGGCTAGGGCTTGTTCGTGGCTGACCACAGGGATGGTGGATATATCGAACGCCGTAGCAAAAGTAGCCTTGTCGTCCGCTGTCACATACATCACGAGTTGGTGCTCGAATGTTGAAAGCGAAAACATCGACTCTACGCTACTGATCAGTAATGACACCCTAGATGGTTTATTCTCAACATACCATTCTTGATGAAGCGATTCGCCATTTCATCTTCCTCCGTCATCAACCTCAGATTAAGCGCGGCCCGATCTCGAACTTCATCATCAGTGTCGTCGAGACATCGGGTAAGTAGCACAGTAACACTACGTTTGACTTCTGGGTCTTTCTGTTCGACGCCAAATTTTGCGAGTGCGGTGACGGCGGCAGCCCTGACCAGAGCATTCTCTAAAACCACGCGATTATAGATGTACCGGATATACTTCGTGGGATGTGGTGTTTTGGGGCCTTCCACCCCGAGCAGATGTAATATCCGGACAGCTAGCTTAGTAAATTCACAATCCTCGATGAATTCGCAAAGATGTGCCAAGGCTGAACAATTTAGCGCCATTCAACGGAGAGAGATTGGAGAGCCTACCATCTTCCTTGCTCCCGGGTACAAATTTGATCAAGTCAAACATACTTTCCACTACGCTGCGCTTGAACTCATAGCCCCCTTCGTCGCGCAAAATACCACTCAGGAACGTAAGCATACCAGCCTGCTTACTGGGAAATTTTAAACATAACGTTCGTATCGCTTCGACAATGGTTATCTTGAATTCGTCTGTAATGTCCGCCATGAAACCCGATATTTGCTTCATCAGGCGGTCTACGCTGCCTTCGTTGCCGGTCTTGAGGAGAGTGGTGACTGCGAACGTCGCGATTGAACGATTTGAATTAGAAATGAGAGTTTCGATATCGGGATTACACGTCTGCACGGCCTGCGGCTTGAACGAGGCCACATGATGTAATATCCGAATAGCAGCAAATTTCGTAACGGCGCGGGGAGAAGTGAGGAAAAGTTGAAGAGTGTGGATAGCTTGGGTCATTTCTCCTTCAGTGACATCTCGGACGTTGCAAATTGCCTTCGCAGCTTCGAAGTTGACCATTTCGGCCTTGTGTCGAAGCCAGCCGTCGATTAGCTGCATCATCGGTTTTCGCAAACTAGGGTCATCTTCTATGAGCTTGGCCGCCAATCTAACCAACATGATTACGCCAGCAGGGCTCTTTATGACACCCGGAGAACCAAATTGCTGCACCATCTTGACCATTGCCATCCGATCGTGGGACCTCATTTGATACAGAAGACCGATAGCGTGGTATTGATTCATGAAATGTGTGCTTGGCTGTAATGCGTGCTGGCTTCCCGAAGTCGAGAATCCGAGGGAGAAGCCTCCTGATGATTTTGAAGAAGACGCAGCTTCCTGTGTTTCACTCTGCCACCTCTTGACTACTTCTCGAGCTATAGGTAGCAGATGATATGAGGAAACGAGTGCGGCGGAGGAAACAGAAGGATTTTTGTCGACGATAGCAGTCTTGATAGGTCGTTCAATTGCCTGTACTGTGGTAGCCTACTATGAATCAGCACCGGTATCCTAATGTATTAGGTCTGACCAACGTCTATAATTCTGCACAACGCCCTGATTGCGTTCGCCTTGTACAGGACATCACTTCCAACCCCGGTATCTTTCATGATGCTTTGCGTCATCATTATCACATCCGATGCCGAACTTGCCAGTTCTTTGAATATGAGGTACATCATCTGCCGTAAAGCTGGGTCTTTGTTCTGGAAGAGCTTCGAGATACCAAAGAATAGGTCCGTTGCTTCGTTGGGCGGGAAGATCTCTCCGGTGAAGAGGAGGAGAGCGATCTTGGTAAGGAGTATCCGGCATTTTCGCGGGGATATTGGGGAGTAATTGAAAAGTCGAGCTGGGAGTTATCCGTTAGTGGTAGGTGGCCGTGCAAGTTCCGAGGCCAATACCTTCTTGGAAAACGGCTGTCCTGTCTACTTTGACAACTGCCTGGTCGGCATCCTCATCTTTCTTGCCATAGCTCATGGTGAGCTTTTTCGGGTAGGCTCGAGGCCTGGGGCGGTCCTATCCCACAATATCTCTTTTCGCTAGTGACGAGTGGTCTAAAGGAGACGACAAAAGCTCACAGCATTCTGGCTTCTGGGGGCGTATAGGTCATCTGGATGTCTCAATCGCTAGGCCCTCCGTTATTGCGCGAAAGGCGTGCGTGATATTTTTGTATGCCTAATTGTACACTCGAAGCCCAGCGCGCCAGATCTCCTGTGGTCAATCTTAGTGGGTTCTCCGTAGGGCTGAGTCTTGGCTAAGGATATCTCCAGGCAGGCATAATAACACACTTATTTCATCGTCTACTTTCACGACCGAAATGATGGATGCGCCTGTCAATGTCCCTGTGGATGATCCCAATGCTGATACTGAATGGTAAGTGGCGGGCTCTACTTCCTTCGTCGACAATCGTTAACAACGTTCAGGAATGACATACTCCGCAAGCATGGCGTTATTCCCGAGAAACCTCCATCGCCTACACCTATCATTCAGGAAGCTCTAGAAGAAGCAATCAAGCAGGCTCATGAGAACAGGCTGCAAGACAAAGATCTCGAGGAGTTAAACGAGCTGGAAGATGAGGAGGATGAGGCATTCCTGGACAAGTACCGGTATGCTTAGGTTCCAGTGCTACTGTTAAGACCAGAAGCCTGATTATGCGTTGTTTCAGACATCAGCGAATGGCAGAGCTGTCAATTATAGCGACAGCGAGCGTTTTTAATCAGGTTTACCCGCTACAGAAACCAGACTACTCAAAAGATGTGACCGAGGCCTCCAAGAAGGCATTCGTTCTAGTACACCTGACCTCATCTCTTGGCACGAATATTGAATCGCGACTCTTGACGGAGCTATGGCGGGAGATGGCACGAAAATTTGGAGACATCAAATTCTGCGAGATCCGGGCGGACATGTGCATTGAAGGTTATCCGGAACGGAATACCCCCACGATCCTCGTATATCGAGATGGAGACATCAAAAAGCAAATTGTGACATTGAGAGAGCTTGGAGGAGAGCAGACTACAATCAGAGGTAAGCATCCGCGACCGTGGCTTGCACCTGCTTCTTGCCCGCTTGCAACATTTAGCGACTGACTGGATACAGAGTTACAGAACCTCCTGCTAGACATCGGTGCCCTAAAGCCGAACGACCACCGCGTTGTAAATTCAGCAAAGGACATGGGAGGCTCGCCGTACGAAAGCATTCGTTCAGGAAAATTGAATGCCTCGGAGCGCGACGAGGACGATGATGATTGGGATTGAGCACTTGGTACGAAGAAACAAGGCGAACCAATGCGTTCGAAATTTGTCAGGAAAAGATCAATTGGTCGAAGCTACCTCCACCATCTTACGCTCCAACCGTCCACGCCCAAACCGAGCACCGACGTTCTCCAGGTTTTAGCCAGGCCGCTCCGAAGTCCTCAAATATTGAAGGGAAGAGCGGACATGAGTCGGCGGCGTCCGGGCATGCGCGGATTATACACTGCTCCAACTCCAACATTCAATTATGGCAGGTAACGTATGAAATTGTGACAATGACACGGACTATACTCTATCAACATGCCTACGAAGGTACCTTGGAATTGATGAAAGCGCACAGAACTACGACTTGAATGAAGGATGGAAAGGTACGGCAAATGCAAATACATGCTCAATGCCTCTATATAGTGACTCGACCGGGAGTTATTCTTTGCCTAGGGCACCGTGATAGTGCAATCAGGCTATAAGAATGGCTAATGGTCGATTCAGATGAAAGAAGGGTTCACCGTCGGGCATAGCTATTGGAAGTCAGCAATCTAGTGTTGTACTCGGCGCACACCATTTCGCCATGGCTCGAAAAAGGATCGGAACACTCACGAGCTTATCCACAAATTGGTGAACTATTGATTTGCTTGGTCCGCCTCCACTATTCAACGTATTGAGTTTGCCCTGGGTCGTAGGCGCCAATCAAGTCTTGCATGAATGCAGGCAGTGTACTAGTAATCAATAGGACCACGCCACACGCCACAGGCATATTCGGCTGCGACATCAATATTGAGGCTACCTCACGCCCAAGTCCTTCTCTGGCAACGTTTGAATGATCGAGAAATAAAACTGCTATGGTCCGTGATATCTCACATACCTTCCATAGGACACAAATATCTATTATCGAATATTGTTTGGCACTGCGCAGCTTGCTAGTACTTGATCAATCGCATTGAGTATCAGACATTTGAAGAGCACCCACCCTGGCGAAGTACCTTTCTTCCAACACATTGCATAGGACTGTCCGACCCAATGCGGGCATAGGAGCCGCAGACGCGGTTTCAACAAACATGAGAGACCAATCATCTTGCTCCAACTTCCGAGAACACGCCGCGGCTGAAGGTGTAGCCTGTACTGGCCATCTTCAAGTATCAAATTGCCCCTCCAACTGCACCCGCAATTCGACCAATCCTTTAAACAGCAGTTCACCGCCAAACATTCCTGTCTTTACCCTGTTGGATCCTCTTCATCTTTGCTTGTATTTACAATGCTGATATGACAAAATGAACTACCCTTCTTACTTTGTTCCGCCGGCTTTGGCTCCTACTTATCCTTTTTTCGATCTCCAAGAAAAGCCGGTCCATTCATATACCCCGCAGGACGAGCCGCAAAATAACCCGTTGGTAAGCACCAACCATCTCCATCCCAGCTTCCACGCGGCGATCAGCTGTAGCTTACACCTACCAGGATGTTTACAATGATCCAAACGCCTTCGCATTCTTTGATCAGAGTGCATCTTTCTCCTCAGCCCCCATCATACCTCCACATTCCCCCACTCACTCAATACCCCGTCCTCTACTCTCACACGCTCTCCCTTATGACAGCTCGAGCTCCATATCGAATGAGTTCCTTGGAGATGTCGAGTACGATCAACCTACTAGGGCAGGCAGCAGTGACGAGGACAAAGATAATCTCACGCCAGCACAAAGTAGGAGGAAGGCTCAGAATAGAGCAGCGTACGACTATCCTCAAACCTTCCCTGGCTCCAATGGAAGCCGCTAACAAGGCTGCGCAGACAACGAGCTTTTCGTGAGCGGAAAGAACGTCATGTCAAGGATCTCGAGCTCCAACTCAAATCGATTCAAGCCCGCTCCACCAACCTTATGAGCGACAACGAACGTCTGAAGCGAGAGCTCGACCGACTAAGCACCCAGAATGAGATTCTCCGAGCTACCACCACACCAATGGATTTGTCACATCGAGAAGGCGCGCAGAACCAGCAAGCCAGCTCCACTTCCCCCGATCCCAAGGCTCTCGCAGCCGGCCCTATGGCCTATTCTCCGTCCACCTTCAACAACGCTTTTTCCGAGCCCACTGGGCCTGGCGAGCCTGTCTCGCACCGTATCCGAATATCCACACAGACAGGCGAGCGGCTTCTTGCAACAGGGGCGGCTTGGGAGCTGATCCAGAGTCATGAGCTTTTTCGGAGAGGAATGGTGGACATCGGGGAAGTGTCAGATCGATTGAAAGATAAAGTGCTGTGCGATGGCTCGGGGCCTACATTTGCGGAGTCTGATATTATCAAGGCGATTGAAGAAAGCGTTGGAGCAGCTGGCGATGAATTGATCTAAGCATAATTGTGATATGCTGGAACTTGGTGAACTTTGTATATTAAGACTAGATTCCTACCAATTCAAGTCGAAATACGAACACTAGGGTGTACAGATGACCCGGTGAAAGCAATATCTATCCTTTTTCTATGTAAGATCACGTGAAGTGGGTATCCATCACAGTTTGAGATGCCAAGAAAACATCATAATTTGTGACTCGCTGGTGATGGAACGCCTGTAAGGAATACTAACCCTTTCCCTTCACTTCAACCGACCCCCGACCATGGCGTCGCCGTCCCAAGCACTGCCCTCAAGGCCAAGAGAAGAGCCAACATCTGCAGACGCCAAGCCTACAGCAGAAAAAGGGACAGAAGGAGCAGAACCCAGCAAGAACGCGCAAAGGAAAGCAGCCAAAGAAAAAGAAAAGGCCGAAAAAGCAGCCAAACGCGAACAGAAAGAAAAAGAAGAGCGAGAAGCTCGCGAACGAGCTGACGCCGCCAATGACACTGCGAAGCACCTCTACGGCCAAGCGCCCGCCGACCCCGTCACCCTGACCTCCCTCTCCTCTTCTTCACAATGGACGGAAAACGCCGAGATTACGGTCCGCACTCGCGTGCAGACTACACGCTCCCAAGCAGCGTCGACCTGCTTTCTCGTGCTCGGAGAAGACTTCTCCACTGTACAAGCCGTTGCTGCAGAAGGTGGGGGGCAGGGTGTGAGCCGGCAGATGATCAAGTGGTGCAAGAAGCTGAATTCGGAGTCGCTGGTACAGGTTACGGGGCTAGTGAGGAAGGCGGAGCTGAAGAGTGTGTCGATCAAGGAGTTTGAATTGCATGTCAAGAGTATCTACATGGTCTCTGAAGCTGAAGAGAAGCTGCCGATCCAGACGAAAGATTGCAGAGGTCCGCCGCCTGCTGGGGAGGGGGAGAATGAAGGTGAAGAGGCGCAGGGGTTGGCGAATGTGGGCTTGAAGGCTCGTCTTGACAACCGCGTGCTGTCGATGCGGACGCCGGCGAGTCAGGCTATTTTCAAGTTGCAGAGTGGTGTCCGGAGTCTGTTTGTTGAATACATGTTCAAGCAAGAGGGAACGTGGATTGAGCCGAGTTACCTGGCTGGGGCGAGCACGGAGGGTGGGGCAGACGTGTTTGAGGTGAAGTATTTTGAACGCAGAGCGTACTTGACGCAGAGTCCGCAATTCTACAAGCAGATGGCTATTGCAGGGGACATGGGGTTAGTCTTTACGACTGGGCCGGTGTTCAGGGCAGAGAATTCGAATACGAAGAGGCATTTGACAGAGGTAGGCCTATGCTTCTGCTCTGCTCTCTGGTTCACTACCTTCCTGAAGCTGGCAAACAGCCACTGACATAAATCAGTTCACCGGCCTCGATTTCGAAATGCCAATCACAAATCACTACCACGAAGTTCTCTCTTTTGGCGAAAATCTCGTCACCTTCATCATCCGCCAATTGCAAGAACGCGAACAGTACAGAAGTCTCACAGCCATCCTTAAAGAAGAAGGATATCCCGAAGCCGGCAACTTCAAGATACCAGCTGAAGGCGAAAAGGCAGTTCGGATAACATTTGCGGAAGCAAAGAAGCTGCTAAAAGAATCCGGGTACGACATTGGAGAAGATGAAATGGCAGATATCGAGTACGTACCCTTTCCCCATCATGCTCCCAGTCATCACCACCATGTCAATCCCGCTCCTCTTTCCTCAACCACCCATTCCGAAACCTACAAGAAAACTAACCTCGCCCCTAGCACCGCCCAAGAAAAAGCCCTCGGCGCCCTAATCCACCAAAAGCACTCCACAGACTTCTACAGCATAGACAAATACCCCCGCGCCCTCCGCCCCTTCTACACCCACCCCGACCCCTCCAACCCCGCGCTAACAAACAGCTACGACTTCTTCATGCGCGGCCAGGAAATCATGTCCGGCGCCCAGCGTCTCCACAACTACGACCAACTCTGCGCTGAAATGCGCTCGAAGGGCGTGGATCCCTTGAACGAGGGTTTCAGTCATTATACGGACGCGTTCAAGTATGGCGTTAGTCCGCATGGTGGTGGGGGGTTGGGCTTGAATCGGATCGTGCAGTACTTTTTGGGGTTGAATAATATTAGGGAGGCTACGCTGTTTCCGAGGGATCCGGTGAGGTTGGCGCCGTGAGTGGTTGCTGAGGGAAGGGGGGGTAATCGATAGGGAGATACTTGATCCTTTGCATCTGATATGATGGATTGAAGATAGATGACTGTCGAACTGCCACGCAGCCAATCAACAGCATAGCAGAATGCAGAAATCTCTACACACGCAGAGAACGACCTACACGAGCAGCCATAAAACATAAACAAGATCCCAACCGCAAAGGCAGTGAAAAGAAAATTGATGGAACTCATGATTTACAGAGAGGGAACCATAATATACAACATACAAAATGAGCTAAACTTACACGCCCGTGCACATCGGTGGATCGCAATGAAGATACAACTCAGAAATAGAAGCGAGAAGCACATACAAAAAATTTACTCACCTGACGGAATGCAATGTGAATCGCCTCACCACACTCCCACACAACAAATTCAACCCTACTCAACTCTGCCCTACACACCCTCCCTCCCAAACACACCTATCCAGCAAGGTCAATTTTTACATTAAAAGTAATAGCGGCATATCCCACTCAATTCCCTCTGCTAATTATGTACCGTATGTACCTGATGTATGTATGCACCACTACGAACCCATCATGCCATATGTCCCTCACAGCAGTAACAAGAGTGTCCAACCCTCATAGCAAGAGTGTCCAAGCTGGAAACTCCACTCGCAAGATGCAAGATGCAACAACACCGTGACAACGCCTCGCTGAATGCTCCCACAAACACCTCACTCAGCATTAGCATAAGTCATAACCATCTCATATCCCTCCCTCATCACCCCATCACCAACCCCACCACCAACGCCATTCCCCCTCAGCAACCTCACCAAATCTCAACCTCCCTCCTTACCCACACAACTAAACACCTCCACATTCGCATGGCCCAAGCTGCCCACGGCAAGCTGCATCCTGTGCGGATGAAACGCCGTGCAAGCGATCGGGCTCGATTTGGACAGCAGCGGACTGTACGGGCGGATGGTGTTGAGGGGGGCGCCGTTGACGTTGAAGAGGGTTAGGGCGTGAGTGTCGGAGCCGCTGTGTGGTCGGAAGAACGATTTGTTAGTGTGTGACATCCATGGCTACGAAGGGAAGGGGAAGAGAGCATACGTAGCAAAAACAGGCGCATGCTCATGCACACTCAACGTCCTCATCGTATCGCTCGTCGCCGCAATCTCCCGCACAGGCTCATCCTTTCGCAAATCCCACAACTTCACCTCGCCGTTCCTGCTTCCAGACAACAGCTCTCGGAAGCCGCCACGTTGCATGTGGATACCCGTGATCCATTGCTTGTGGCAGCGCCAGTGCTTCACCATCGCCAACGATGGCTTCTCGCGCGTGTCGAAGATGCGGATCGCGCCGTCGCCGTAGCCGGCGCAGAAGACGTTGCCGGCTACTTGGTCGGAGGTGAGTGATGTGATGCAGGAGCCGGAGCGGGCGGGGATGTCCTGTTGTGGGTGTTAGTGAGGGTGGAGAGGGGATAGGTGGAGGGGGGGCGTACGTTGGTGCAGATTTCGGTGGCTGCGTTCCATACTCTGATGACTTTGACGTCTCCGGCTACTAGCAGCTTACCTTGGCCTTGTTGCCAGTCTAATACGAGTCCTGCGTTTTTGTTGCTTGGTATTAGGTCTGTCAGTGCGCGGAAACCAGACACCAGCTCGACACTCTTCTCCGATTCATAGTCTCTGAAAATTTTAATTACGCCGTCCGACGAGCCTGTCAATAATAATGCGTTGTCGTCTTCGTTGATGAATCGTGCCTCGTTGATCAGTGAGCCTTTTGGATTGCCATTAGAGAAATGGCTGAGGCGAGCGGCTGACTGCCAATTCCAGACACTGTATTGATGGTTAGTGGAATTTTGAGAGCACATTGCTCTAAAGCGTTTACTTACGATATACCGTCCCGATCATCGGCAATGGCTAGGTGGTCTTCAAATTGATGGAAGCACATCTTCATCGGCTGGGTTCCATTGTTGAAGAAAGAAGTATTGATATCCCATGGCTTGCTGCTGGCAATGCCTTTCAACGGCTGGGTCTGTTCTAGTGTCTTCTCGTTCCGAGCTCTTCTCCATAGTCGAGAGTTGTAATCATCACTGCCTGGCTCATCCGGCTCATTTGGCTTCATCTGCGGCTCTCGAAAGTACTATGCTACAATCAGCAAAAGGGCGTAGGATAATCTCATCATGTCATGCACAAATACCTCAATTGACCAGTCGAGAAAAACACTCTCCAATGGTAGCATTGGGACTTCATCAGAGTCTCGCCTCTTAAAACCTCTAGGTACAGGTACCTTGGCTTTCTGATACTTTGCCGCTGCTGATGTATGGTCATTCTGATTTGGCGGCGTGCTCCACTCTGCAGGGACGCCCGGGCGTTGCGGCCCAGCCAAGCGTTTCTGCTGCGTTGACTGATGAGCATCTGGGGTAGGTACCAGACGATCCGATGAGTCGGAACCACCTATACCTAAGTACTTCAGGGCAGCTGCTACGCTTGCATTGCGCCTAAGGCCAGTAGACAGGTAACCGTCATTTTTTGGGGCCGCTTGAGGCCCCGTCGGAGCTGGTATCGAATGAGTCGATCTGCTAGAAGGGGCTGCAGAGGGTTGACGAGAGCCCTGAGCTGGCTGTCGCATTAACCTCACGATGTTATCGACGACGTGCTGGGTTTCTGCAGCTAGAGGTGACTCTAACAATGCTTCATGCACGTAGTCGACGATAGTACGGGCACCCTGGGCGACTTCTGGGTGCGCGTCAACAGACATGACAAGCACATGATACCATATTGAGCCTTGAATGCTGTTATGTGAAATCTTCGAAGACCGACCGTCATCTGAATCTTCGTCATGGGAGCTGGTAAAGGAAGCACCGTTCTGCTTGTTGCCAGGCTTGTCAAAGCCTGCTTGCATTAGACTGTCTCTCTCATCGACCAATGTTTCGTACCCCGCCACCAAGAACTTGTTCTGATATCTCTTCACGAAAGTAGAGAAGAAAACAACTAATTCTTTCCGCACCATTGCATTACCGTCCGAGGTCATCGTTATCAGAGCCGAGGCAATGGTCTCTTCATTTTGCGCCACTTGCTCGGTCAAGTCAGGTATACCAAGGAAATTCGTCAAGGCGTGGACGGCTGCTGCTCTGACTTCTGGCACGGGATCGATCACCAGCGCACAAAGGCGATGGTGGGCGAAACATCGGATGCCAACCCATTTCGCCTCTGGGAAATCGTCCCAGAGCATGCTAATGCAGAGACAAGCCCATTGACGAAGGAGAGGATTCTCCGGATTTTGGATGTGGGTGATACATGACTCTATCAATTCTGGTGATAAACATACGTTCTTGCCCTGGGGAAAGTCTCTGCAAAACATCGCTGTGACAAAAGCCGCCATCGCTCTGTGTTCGCTGGCATTGCCGACCATGATGACATTTTGTGGAAGAAGAACATTGGTGAAATACTGGTAGCCGTTTTCTTTGAGTAGATCCTGCTGAACAGCTGTTATGTCGACTGCGACGATGCGAGCCCAGATGAAGATCATGATTGGTTTCAGTTCGTTGGCTGGGGACTGAAGTAGCTTCACTACATAGGGGAAGATGCCAATAGTCAAGGCTAGACTGACTGCCCACGGTCCAAGATCCAAGAACTTGCTGAGAAGGACCAAAGCCCGAAGCCGGTGAACCTGACTGAGAAGAACTTGGAGTACTATGGGCAATTGGGTCGGCGCTTTCTGTTCTGGGGCGCCTTGTGAAAGATAAACATCGAAAGCGGTCAATTGCTCGGCGAAGAAAGTGGAGTGCTGATATTCATAGCTAGGCCCGCCATTGTCTGCCGCCAACATAGCTGGAAGCTGCGCCAAGACCATCTCGATTGCAAGATCCCACGCTTCCCACAGAGGATGGTCGAAGGTCTGAGGGAGCTCGGGTGAGGACTGTGGATGACATCCATATGCTCTCATAATTCTCTGTGCCACAAGAAAGTTTCGAAATAGGGCAGCGACCATGAGGTCTTGACGGAAAAGCATCCTGAAAAGTGGTGGCGGTAGCACGTTCCACGCTATTGTATCGGTGATGGCAGTGAATATCCAATTGAGCTCACCCATCGGGCTTCTCCGTTCTGATGCGCGCCCAGGTACTTTCGTTACATCTTTCAATGACACAGGAGAAGGCAATGGATTCTCCAGAACATGGTACCTCATGGAGATATCGATGGGTGTAGTTAGACAGCATGTGAGGAGATCAGCAGGTAGATCTGGATTAGTAGGTAGCATCTCGGACTTGGCGCAAGCAGCCAACTGGATGTTGTTAGTATATGTTTGCAATTGTGCATTGGGATCCCGCTCTCTAGCTTCCGCATTCTCCATTAGATGCTTCTCGATAAAACGATCGAAATTCGCTATGATGTTGCCGGCGTGGGAAACGTCGTATATGAAAAGGCTGGGGCCGCCGAGCCATGCTTGTAGATCGTACATTGATACCGGGATGTATTGCGTATAATCCCTATTGAACACCCAAAACTCGCCCGATGGCGTGGGTAGAGGTACCCCGTGACCGTTGTAATGAAATAGTACTCGTTCTTCCTTGGCGTTTCGACGGAGCGAAGTGCAGAACTTCCTAGTCTCTTCAATAGAAGGATCGAGGTACTGCTTATATCTTGTCTTCATACTCATGCTCTCATACTGTTCCTGCAGCTTCTTGCCAATGATCTCCATCAATTTTGTATTGGAGGTGGTAGAATTTGAAGGATCGGTCCAGCATTCCATTGTAGCGGTGGGATTTGTCTTTACAGTGTCTGGTGGGTCAACTCCAATGTTCAGGCACAACACCAGGGCTGCCGAGACAGTCTTCTGCCGATCTTTCTCGCGCCATCCTTCTGGAGGCTTGACCTGTGGATCGTCTCTAGGCTTTCCACCGGTCTCGTGTCGCTTGTCGGTAAAATACATGTAAAATGTCTGTCTTGAAGTGTCAGTTGGTCATATGGAAACGACATCAAAAGTATCACACGAAAGTCTCGTTCACTTACCGAGCTCAGGAATCCTAGAAACTCGCTCGAATTATACTGATCTTCCCATCCATGCCTGAGCTCCCTCGTCTCCTCTACAAAATGTGCATGTCTTCCGGCGCCTGGTCCAAGGTCGGTGTTGGTCCTCGATATCAGCGGTCGGGATCGATGGACCTGATTGTATTCTGCAGTGCGAGCTCGGATCAACTCCAATTGCTCTGGCGATATTTTATTAGGTGGCAAGGCTGTACTCGTAGCAAAGTCACCCGCTGGATCGCCGTTGGCCATTCTTTGCTTTCCCGGTGCAACACTTCGGGCAGCCTCTCCATTTGACAAATGCTGACTTGAAGATTTACTGTTGATCAGTTGGAGCGAAGGTGCTGTTGAAGATTGACCATTCTGGGTATGGAGTGGGCCGGTAAAGCCCTCATATGTGGGGCCTCGATGGAAGTCTGGCGGTAGGGACACCGTAGAGGTTAGGATAGCCATTACTACTGAAAGGCACAAGGGTTAGTCGCTAAACTCAGGAAAGTGCCGGTCGTGAAATCACCCACATATACGCTTCCAGTTCACCGCACGCAGTTACCTCCAACACATGTGCGCGCTTTTTAGAAAGTATGTATGTAAAGTAAGCAAACCGCGGAGGACCGGCCTTCTCAAGAAGTATCAACACCTATTCAGATTCGTAGTATTAAGTAGGAGCTGAATAGAGCTTATGTGTCAACCTGTGAAGAACAAGTTGCACTTCTACACTGCAAGCTCTGCAAGGACTTGAGGCTCTTACATTCAGGCCGACTCGGTCATCGCTTAAGCTCCTGCATGATCGGAAACCCCGCGATATAGCGCCGTCGATCTCCCGTCCCTCCACCGGACTAGCGTCCACATGGCGGACATGTGGGCTGAGAGGAATTCAGCATTTCGAAACCTCTTCCACAACGCTTGACTTTTGGGCGAGAGCTGTCTTTTCTATCATTCTTGGCAAGATTCACTAGAGTTCGTCAATCCTTTCCAACGCCATGTGGAAAATACCTGCTACGAAGGTAGCGGGTCGACCATAGGAGCAGGATTCTGGGCATGCTGGGAAGCTAGGGTGGACCTCGCGACGATGTGGGTCTTGGTCTCATAAATCTCAGCGAGCTTTCCACACTCGAAATCTCTTAGCACCTCCCGAAAAGTCTTGCTATGCGACTGGGGGTTTGTCATTCTGATACACGATTACAGGAATTGTGGGCGATTGTACAGCAAGATATCGCGATCTATAATCTTCCGTCATCGTAGCTTACCTTCACAAGCAATGGCACCTTAATTCCCATTCCTTCTTGATCACAGACCGTGGTGCGTTGTGGGGATTAATGCAAGTATCAGGGTTGCCCGTGCAGTGTCGTAAGATCATTGACGATTTCGGACATATCTGTGAGCCGGCTATTGAATTAGCTTAACCATGCAGTTGCAATGAGACGATCAGGCCTTGCAATTGGTTGTTCATACGGAGTACGCTGCCCATGGTTGGAGATGTCGTCAAATGAGCCTGAGTACTGCCATGCGTATGCAACAGCATCCTGAAGCACCTTTTAGCCGATCTCGTTCCCTAATATTCTTGAAACATGAAGACTTATAGAGAGATGACCCGCTCAAGAAGCGCGCCTGTGGCCGCGGCAAGGAACCCTCTCAGATCGCCCTGTGGCAGTCTGGCTTTTCCCACACGGAAGACTTGTATGACACGCACGAATGCAGCCTCGAAGTGATGCTGAACCGTGACAAAAATACGAAGAATGTACCGATCTGCCATGCAACGCTAGCGGCATCTACTTGTAGTGCTCGATTTAGAATAGAAATTTCTACACCTGGATGTACGGCCCCACTTAAGGTTCACGTTGGTTGCTTGAATAGACACTCAGTACGTGCTCGGTCGGGATCTTCACATTTTGTTGAAGTGGAAACTTGACCGTAAAGTGACTACCTCGACTAGTTCCAGCCTCCTCCTATCTGGAACGATAATCCCAGGTCTTGGCAGTAATCGCCGCTAAAAACCAGGAACGAATTTCTTTGGTCAAGGAATCTACGAATAGCCCACCATCCTCAACCTCCCATTCCCTACCTCGACCTAGGGAGATCTCATTGACCAAGCGCATTGAATGTCGCAACTCTCCTTTCACTTTCTGAATATCATCTATGGGTACGACTTTACGAAGCTGAGCTGAATGGTCGCTGCCCACACCCGCGCTCACGCCGCCCGCTCGTGGAACCCCCTACTGGACCACAGAAAGCCTACGAACAACAGCGCAATCAAATGACGTCGAGCATTGTGTACTTCTAAGTGCAGTTAAAGATTTTAGCAGCTTCAAGAGGTGGTCATTGTTGAATTTGCGAGTTCATTGATCTACAGTCTGGACCAAGGCGGCCCAACCATGTCCTTCCTCTTTGGCAAGAAGAGTAAAGAAGGCAAAGCGCCGAATGCGCCTCCGCAACGGCCGGCAGAAGCTCAAAGTGGTACAGGCTCCAGTACCTCGATGCCAACTGTCAATGGTGCGAGATCCAAAGATAGAGGAGCAGGGGTCGTCTCTCCACCGCCCGGAGGGAGTGTCAATAATTCCGCCAACTCTGTCGAAGATGCGACTACACCAAGTCCAGAGCAGAAGCAGGGCTTGCGTGGACGATTGGACTCGGATCTACAGGTATGCCAGTATTGCGCTATATCAACACTATACTTGAGCCGTTCAAGAAGAAAGTCACGGCAACTGCGAGCATCAATGCAGTTGCGAAGAATATCACTAATCTATTGTTGCTACAGAATGCTCCACGACCCGTTCCCACTGGGCCTCCGCCAGGTGTGAGACCTGCCGAACTCTACCCATGGTCTCAGCGACGACTCACCTTCACATCCTCCCAACCGAACCCCTTCCCGCGGTACGGCGCAGCAGTAAATGCAGTTTCTTCGAAGGAAGGAGATGTGTACTTGATGGGAGGTCTCGTCAACGGATCGACCGTCAAGGGTGATTTATGGATGATTGAGGCTGGGGGAAGTAACCTAGCATGTTATCCAGTGGGGACAACGTTTGAGGGTCCAGGACCTCGCGTTGGACATGCGAGCTTACTCGTTGGAAACGCTTTCATTGTGTTCGGGGGTGACACCAAGCAAGATGAAAGGGATAAGCTGGACGACACCCTCTATCTTTTAAATACTTGTGAGTAACTATCTATGAAGGGGCGATGTATCCCTTTTTAACGGACACAGCAACTCGCCATTGGTCACGGTCAATGCCTCCAGGTCCGCGTCCGGCAGGCCGGTATGGTCATACACTCAATATCCTGGGCTCAAGGATTTATGTTTTTGGTGGCCAAGTCGAAGGCTACTTCTTCAATGATGTACTCGCTTTTGATCTGAACGCTCTGCAAAACGCCAACAGCAAGTGGGAAATGCTCATCCAGAACAGCAATGACGGAGGTCCTCCAGAGGGCCATGTACCTCCAGCAAGAACAAATCACACCATAGTCAGCTGGAATGACAAGCTCTACCTGTAAGCAATATATTGATTCCGCATGTATGCTCAGGCTAATGTATCTAAGATTTGGTGGAACAAATGGGACACAGTGGTTCAACGACGTCTGGGCCTACGATCCAAAGCAAGTCGCTTGGACCCAACTCGACTGCATCGGGTACATTCCCGCTCCGCGTGAAGGTCATTCGGCTGCCTTGGTCGGCGATGTTATGTATATATTTGGAGGTCGAACCGAGCAAGGCGAAGACCTGGGCGACTTGGCAGCATTTAGGATCACTTCCCGCCGCTGGTACACATTCCAGAACATGGGCCCTTCGCCATCCCCACGGTCAGGGCACAGCATGACCGCATTCGGCAAGCAGATTGTTGTTCTTGCCGGCGAACCTAGCTCTGCTCCCCGAGACGCTGGTGAGCTCAGTCTAGTATACGTACTCAACACAGATAAGATCAGATACCCGAACGACCAGCAGATTCAGCAAACCCCATCTGGAGAGCGCGTTCTTGGAAACCGTAGGCCTAGCCAAGAGCGAGGGATGACGCCTCAAGGCAGAGGCTTTGGGGGTCCAAACAGCGGCCCGGAGGCTTTGAACAGAAAATTCAGTGGCTCGCGCGAGAGTATAGGTGGCCCGCCTCGGCCTGGTCCAGGTCCAGGTCCGGGTCCGGGTCCAGGTCAAGGTCAAGGTCAAGGTATAGGTCCGGGCGGCCGAGGCCAAGATATGAGTATGGCTAATGGACCGTCCCCTCCTGGCCCTGGATCAAGACTCCCTCGAGCTCCGACGGCGCAAGCACCGTCAGGGCCACCTCCACAACAACAGGCCCCACCACCACGACCTAATGGAGCTACACCAGCAGTGAATGGAGCCATGGGTACCGTGGGAGCGATGAATAACTCCAGGAGCAGAACGCCGACCGGGACCAATCGCGGCTATGGTCCACCTGTAGATACTGGCCATGGTGTGTCTTTCGACAAAGAAGACGTGACGGGTCCAATAGTGTCGCCCGTGGGACGAGAGGGTCCAAGGCAGGGTCCTCCAGCTCGTGCAATGAGTCCTGTCGTCAATGGAGGCCGTACCCCCACGCAGCAGCCCATGCAATCACAAGTCCAGCAAACATCGCATCAACCCTCTCGATTTGCGAACCAGATAATTGATGATGAAGAGCCTCAACGGTATGATCCTTCCTCCAGGTCAAGATCTCGTCAAGCTGCGCAGGAATCACTAGACCAAGTCGATCAATTTCCAGCCATTGGTCCTCAACAGCAACGATCTCCCAACAGTCAATACGAAAACCCTTATGAAAATTCAGCGCGGAACAACAGACTACCGAAAGATCAGCCTTTGGTTCCAATGCACCAGCTTGAGCAACTTCAGAACCAGCATCAAGAACTCCAAAATCAACATCATGGTCTCCGGAACGATCACGAAGGCCTTCGAAATCAGCACGAAGGTCTCCAAAGCGACCACGAAGGGCTTCGAAGTCAGCATCAAGGTCTGCAAAGCGATCACGAAGGGCTTCGAAATCAGCACGAAGGTCTGCAAAGCGAACACGAAGGTCTTCAAAGTGAGCATCAAGGTCTTCGAAGTGAACATCAAGGTATCCGAAATCAGCAACAGGACCTTGCGCGAGAGCTGGAGTCAGCGAAAAGTCGTAACGCTTGGTACGCTTCTGAACTAGCTCTAGCTCGAAAGGAGGGCTACCAGCCCAATGCAGCGCAAAGCCCGAATTTTGATGATGGGGATGCGCAATCATTTGGTGACGAGGATAAGCCTCTTATCGAAGCATTGATTGCCGTGCGTACAGAACTTGCGGCAGTACAAGGCTCACTTGAAGCTCGTGAGGACACTGCAGCGCAAGAGGTAGCTGAAGTCGAAGCGCAACGAGACACCGCCATCCAGGAAGCAGCTTATGCGAAGGCTAAGCTTGCAGCCCATGGTGGCAGCCGTATTCGTACACCTCAATCGGATAACGTGTCAAGAGACATAGGTAACGAAGACCGATCGAGCGATCTTGGTCGCAAGCTTGCCGCGGCTTTGGCTACTCAACAGGAACTCCGTGTTACGATCGCATCCATGAGTAACGAGGTTCAAATCGAAAAACGTGCCAGAGAAACAGCGGAAGGTACTGCAGATGCTGCTCAAAGGCGGGCCGCAGAATTCGATCAAGTCCGCAATCCTGGAGAGCTCGAATCTTTACGGACGGAGCTACACCAAGTAAGAAAGACCGCTCGTGAAGAAGCTGCTGAAAAGTCAGAAGCCCAGTCTAAAGCACAAATTCTCGAGATAGATAAGGAAGACCTAGAGCGAAAGCTTGACGAGGCATTGGAAAATACAAAGCAACACAGCATCACATTTGCATCGCTTCGCGAAGCTCTTACGGCCTCGACGGACAAGACAGCCTTGTTAGAGCGTAAGTTGGCCGAAGAGAGGAGACATCGAGAACTTGTGGATCAAAAGCTTTTGCAGTTGCGCTCTGAGCACGAAGAGCGAACAGCGGAACTTGATGACACTACTCGAAAGCTCCGAGATGCTGAAGACATGGCCAATACTCATGCAGACGAGGCCAAGACACATCGTCTAGCCGTTGCAGCTGGTCTCGAGAAGCTCAGCACCCGAAGTATTAGTAACCCACAGAAGACCTTGGAGGATGAGCGTGTCCCCGTACTGAAGAAGCAATTGGAGAGTTCTCAAATTTTGGTGAGGGAGAACCAAGCAGCTGCCGACGATGCTGCAGAGAAGCTACGACGAGCAGAGGAACGGATAGCAGGATTGGAAGCTTATCAGGAGCAGTCTAGCAGGGAAGGTCTTACCGTTCGCAAACAGCTGCAAGAAGCCATTAGAGAGTCGCAGGAGTTGCAAGCCAAGCATAGTGCGGTTCAACGGCAGCTAGAGACCCATCAGCAAGACGCCAATGCGCTAGCAGTACAGCACACTACTCTCAAGGACCTTTTGAGTGAGCGAGGTATCGCTGAGAACGGCAGGTCTAGGAATATTGATAGTCCCGGATCGGGTTTCGGTACGCCGGATAACTCTCGCATACGGGAGCTCCAGCAGCAGCTCGAGGCCAGTCAGCAAGCCCATCAAGATACGAAGTCCTCACTCGCGACTAGAGAGCAGGAAGCCGACAAGGCTTACAGCGAGAAGCTAGCGCTCCTTGAGAGCGATTATCAGTCTGCAGTATCCTATGTAAAGGGAACAGAGAAGATGCTCAAGCGGATGAAAGACGAGCTCACAAAGACCAAGAAAACCAACGAGCTTCTACAGAAGGAAGTCGAAACAGCCAGCCGCTCCCGATCTATGGAGCCGGAGGCCGCTGCTGAATGGGAACAAGAGCGTCAATCTCTGCACCATGAGATCGAGGATATCCAGCGAAGCGTCAAAGACTCGCACTCCCAGCTCGAATCACAACTGGCGCAGGTCCAAGCTGAGCTCTATGCCGCCCAACAAGAAAAAGAACGTTACCGCCAAAATAATGAGCAAGTTCAGCAACAGCTTGCGCACCATACGCAGCAAACTCGCTCCGAGCTCGATCAACTGAAGAATGAAAACTCCATGCTCGAGACCCGCGCTCTAGACGCCGAACAGAAGGTCACCCTGCTTCTCGACCAAGTCGGCACATCGGTGGGCAATTACCGTCGCCAATCGCAGCAAATGAATGGCAGCGGCGGCAGTCACAACCGCAACCTCAGCAACATCAGCACCACTTCCACCCAACCAGCCACCTTCAGAGGCGGCCACTCCCATACCAACAGCACGGACCCTAACGCCCTGACCCAAACAAACAGCAACGAAAACAATCGCAATTCCCTTGCCCTCGACAGCCTCGCCTCCGAGCTTGAGACCCTCCGTTCACATTGGGCAGACACACATCGCACCTACCGTCTCAGCAACCAATTCGATTTCGAGCGGTCCACTCCCACCAGCGCTTCAGGACCAGGCGGTATGAGCGACAGCCTTGCGAATTGGCGAAAGAGGCTCGATGCCGAAGAGGCGCAGAAGAGTGGAGGTGGCTTGAGAGATAGCACGGAAAGCGAAGGTGATCATTTCAGGGAAAGCGCCATTCTCAAACCGCATGAGAAGATGCCGGGAGGCTTGGCGGGCAGCAGCAGTGACGAAGAGGAGGAAGACGACAGCAGGGCGAGCAAGAGCTATGTGATATGATTTCCTTCGAGAGGGTGATTAAGGGCAATAGGTAACGATACGACATGTGCGCGAATCTTTTCCTAATGTGGTCATGTCGGCGTTTTTCCGAGAGGATTGGACAATTCTCTTTTTTTTTCTTCCCCTGTGTTGGGCATTATGCAGCGGAGCCAGCTCCTGCATGGATGGGATGTTTATATAATCTTCCTTTCTTCATCTCGTCGATCGATGAAGCGGGTTTTTTTGTTCTGTTCTTTCTTGTCTACCTGGCGTGGCTATCTTGGGGGGCACTGATAATGTATACTACAGCTCTCACGAGCGAGGATTGTTGAGCATACATAGCCGTAACATACATTTTCTTGTCTTCTCGCTGAATTGTGATTTGTCAGCTTCTGACGACGGAACCACTCCCAAATCTGTGGACATTATAGCCCAGTTTCTGGTACAGTGCCCCCAACCTTTTCTTGCCCCCTTAGCCGTCCACTCGACGGCATATATAGCCAATCTCTCTCTACATCCCGCAAGCCCCAACACAATTGATACATCCGGAGAATCGAGCCTACAAAGTGCCAAATCCTCTGATAACTTACCTGCTATCCATCCTCCTATTCTTCTTTCGGGGCAGCAATAGGCTGGGCCAATCGTCCCTACTGTAGGACATCCACATCCCAACAAACCCTGAAGCCTACACTACCAACCTCTGCCTCCTCTAACTCAACGGGATATCCCCATACTAAAATTCCAAAGGCAGAACCTCTCTACCTCTCTAACACACCTCCCCACAACAGTTCATATATTCCAACCCAATACCCTAGCTCCATCAACTATCCCCTACCCCATCAAAAACCCCATCAAAAACCCCACTCTCACAAACCTCTTCGAAATCGCTAGCCCACCAGAGCCTCCTCTTCCTCTTCCCACCCTCCCTGTCCCCTCCATCCAGCCCATCCAGTCCATCCAACCCACCAGAAAATTCCCTCATAGGAAAACACTCAACACCCACCCTCACCAACACCTCCCTCAACGCCTCCTGCTCTTCCGTCAAAACCCCGTCACGGATACAAACCCCCACATCAGCAGCAACCAAACATTCCAGATCGGTAACCGAATCGCCGATATAAATAACAACCGGCCTCCCCTCACTCGCAAGAATCTCCCC
>JAABUK010004118.1_pt1 | contig 23950 bp, 16 predicted proteins | sample 5559141 | NCBI WGS metagenome assembly JAABUK01 (sample SAMN10711869, study PRJNA513367) | rock metagenome | isolation source: Antarctica rocks | place: Antarctica: Victoria Land, Pudding Butte nord | collected 2016-01-03
CACAAGCATCCCCAGAGCAACAATTTTTCCAGGACGAGGGGTGACGAGGCTTTCTTGAACGCAAAAAGCTATCCTTTGCAAGCGCAACGTTGCCCGGAAGTCTGGTCCTCATCAGCTCTGCATGAACACAAGGACAAGGCTCAAAGCGCCAACTTGAACTGTGAAACAAGCTGGTCCGGTACCTGCGTAATCTCGCTTGACCGTCTTAGACTTTGAGAGGTATGCGTGCAAAGGTGCCAGCCGGATGATGCTTGACCTGCAAAGCTTCCTGTTTGTTCGAGCTCGTAATTCGGCTAGAGAGCTTTGTTATGTTCTCTCTCCATGGCTGTTCCGCAAAATTGCGTGCCCATGTCAAGGCTACCTGTTGAAAACGCTGTACAAATTCTTGCTTGTTGCGATGATGACCTTTGTAATTTGCTTCACGTAGACAGCAATGTGCAAGCGCAGGATGGTGAGACTGGGAATATGGTCCGGTCCGTCCACCACCTCCGCTCTTTCTAAGATCACCGGTCCTGGTGGCAAGGTATGCGGCCTGCGATCACATCACAGTGACCTCTTCTATATTTTTGCACATGACGACGTATCACCGCGTTTTCTCTGCAGAAGTCAGAAAAAGAGTCTGTGGGAGTGCAGGAGTCTAATACAAGTAGCAGTGACCAAAGGTGGGTCTTTTGACAATTCCTGCAAAGACTCACCTTCTGCTCTTCTTGTGCTTATCATCTGTATACATTGCAGTAGCAGTAGCCTGACAGGCTCAACCTTTGAGCCAGCTGGTGACATTGCGGATGAGGAGAGTGAAGTGATCACAGCAGACTCAGACCTGCAGGACAGCATGCAGGATGACGAATGGGAAGACTTGGCTGATGCAAAGGCAAGTTGTACAGCCTGCGTGTGCAAGCAGATCTTAGTAGCAAGATGTGTCACAGGCCACCTGCGTACTGGTTAGCTTCGGACAAGTTTCTTTCAACAGCCAAATCTGACTCTCGCAGATGACACCAAACTCCAGCATCCACATTCTGGCCAAGTCTGATGAGAACGTCCCTGCAAACTCCCAAACAGGGGTTCACAATGACTGGGTAGACCTGAAGGAGAAGCCTGCAGAGGAAACCATCAACCCCACAAAGGAGAGACTGCCTACCGCACAAGCCAACAAAGTACAGCATGAGGTTGCAGCACTGAAGATGGCTCAAGGCCTTCTGAAAGGTAAACTGGATTGCAACTATGGCCTCAAGGCTTGTGCCCTGAACAGTGGGGTGACAGTACATAGACAACACTTAGAAGCAATGCATACCCACGCAGCCGATGCACGCACAGGCTTCAGCTTCCGTGTAAAATTCCTGTTTGTGTATTGGTCAGGCATTTCCTGCCAATCTGGCCACATCCAGATATCATGTATACAGCCATGGAGCTGCAATGTATGCCAAAACAGATATACCAGTCAATTTGCAATGGGCATGTCTGCGTCAAATAGATCAGCCCTCTTTGACTGTTGCCACAGGGGAGCTGGATGCAACAAAGGCCAATGCTGCCACCCTGGTGGCGCAGCTGCAAGTGGAGACTGCTGACAAGCAACAGCTCAGCACCAAGCTGGCAGATTCAGAGACCATCAAGAACGAGCTAGAAGCCAAGGTGCCCTTTTGCTAGCAAGTTCAATCTGAATCAGAACCTTCTTTGACCATCCTCTTGTTATTTTGGCAGGTGATGCAAGAAATGTCCATGAGCAGCAATACAATGTCATCAAAGCTCGCGAAAGTACCTGCATGTATGGCGTCAGGCTCGCTGCATTGCTCCTATGAAGCAGTCACAGGCTTGGCGCGTGGAGTTGCACGGCCCTTACGTGCACAAGTGCATTCTTTCCCTGTGGTGTCACTGAGCACTAAGCTGCTGCTCTATGCTGCAGATTGCTGCTCTGCTGAGGGACAAGGCAGCTCTAGAGGTCAAGGTCAGCCAGGCTGCTGTGGCTCCGCTGGAGACATACCAGCAGATTGACACGTTGCCCAAGTATGGCTGCAAGGCGTGCGGGTAAGCAGCACTGTCAACTGAAGTGAATGCAATGGTCTCTTGGCCGCTCACTTCATTTCAGCTCTTATAAAGCCAGGCCTGGTGACACCCAGAACAAGCACATGATCCTCAGGGCTATATCAAGCCTCACACGCATTCTGCATACCCTGTTGTAACGGACCCTGTTGTATTATACTGGTCATGTGTGGCTGGTACACCCCATTCAGTGTATGTGCTGCATGCTTCAATCTTGGCTTGTTCATCAGCAAGCAGTTGTGCATGAGCAAGTGATGCGCTTGCCACAAGGCGACAGAGAATGCTTTCTTATGTCATATACAAAGGTGTTGGTTGTTGCAGGCTGGACATTGCATCTGCCAAGGCTGTTGTGTGGAGCGACTGCAAGATGGGCAGGAACAATGAGTCAGGCATGCTGTTTGCAGCCACTGTCAATGTTGAACGGTGAGTTGTGTGGTGCCTGTAGAAAGCCATGCATGTAACTTTCTGTACCCAAGTGCTATTTAGCATATTTGAGCATGATGTTGTCGGTGCGCAATACCCTGATGACGCAATGCATTGATCTGCCATGTCTTGCACATTGCCTGTGCTGACGCAAATCTTCTGCAACAACTAAGTGCATCATGATGGCGTGTGGGCTGCTTGTTGGCCCGTTAGCAGCAGGACATACAGGATGCTGTGCCCCCTCAATGACCATACCTCTGCTTTGGTGTCTGCTCTCTGGTCTGTCATTGCACCTCTTTGCAAAAAGGCCTTGCAAAATCATGCTGCAAAATTCTGGTTATAAGTGTATTCATGTGGTGCAGAATTGGCAAGGTGACAGTGACCCATCTGGCCACTGGTGACTATGAGGTGCAGGATGTGAGGTGCCGCAAGTGCAGCACCAGCCTGGGCTGGACCTACCTCAAGGCATTCAATGAGGTACATCAATGGCTATGTGTTTGTCCTTGTTCGGTGGTCATAGTAGAGAACTGGTCTGCACGAGGCTAAGCATGTGAGGCAATGCTACAGCATCCTGACTGTCATTGTGGCAATGAGCTGGTATGGATCTGTTGTTGTGTGCGTCCCCCAGCTGTACAAAGAGCTGTTCCGTTTCCCTGTGCAATCATGCTAGGTGATGTGAACCCACGCAGCTGTCAAGGCATGTGTCGTCAACTGCGGCATGTTGGATGGAGGCCTTAGGACTTGATGTCTTGATGCATGCTGACCAGTTGTGGTGACTGCCTGCAGAAGAACAAGTTCAAGGAGGGGAGCACCATCCTGTACAAAAGGCTGCTGGCCAACACCTCAAAATGAGATGACCGTCGTCCACGTGTATGCAATGAATATGCAGGGCCGAAAGCAAAGCAAATGCTTGCCGTGCACAGCGCCACTGAGATTGATGACTTGCACAAGCTGATTGTTTGGATTTCAGATTGTATACTACGTCAGCTGAAACAATGCCTGCTGCAGAGGATCAAGTGCAGTGTTTTCCCTGTTCAGCCTCAACTTCCTAGTTGATTGTAGACTACCCTTTACGTTCACAGTCCTTTGCTTTCTGTATATGGCTTGGCTTAGCTTCACATGTACGTTTCAATACAACAAGTTGGGCAGAATTAACCCTTCATCAGCACTTTGGCTTTAGACACATCATGTGTTGTTATGTGTAGCCCACACGGGTTAGCTTTTGTCACAAGCATGTTTCAGTACTGGAAGGATCTTTATTACCTCTGGGGGTTATTCATGCTTTAGTAGCTGCTAAGCTTGCTAGGGTATACTATGTATATTTTGTATCAATAGGTTGGGTGCTTCAGCTGCACATCACCAATGAGCTTTTGTGTAATATATCCATTCTCTGGCTCTTGCAGCATCATAATGTCGAAGATGATCATCTTCGACATCATGACCTATACCTGTGATAAGTTTGGCTGCTCTGGACGTTGGCGGTTGCAGCATAGCTTGCATGTGCCATATTTTAACCGTCAGCGTCCCATCGGGTTTTAAATGGCAGGCCAAATCATTTGAATAGGGAGTGTCGTTGATCTGTACGCATCACCTTGAGGTTCAGCAGAGCGAGCATGTCTTCGACGATTGATCTTCCATTAGCGTTGGTGACGCATGTTGCTTCGAGGTGGCGTTGTCGATTCAAGCCAACAGTGAGTGCAAGACATACCTTCCCTGGACCCAACGAATACGCAGATAAAGAAGCTGGGCCACCGGACGAAGGTGTGGCTGCTCTGATCAGGCCAGGTTCAGGACTACTGCAGCTAGTACAGCCACGTTGACTGCCTCTGCCTCGCCGTCTGCATCTGTTTCACATGACCAGAGCGTGGCGTCAACTTTCCTTTTGCAGTCAACAATACAGGTGTTCAAGCTGTTTTCTTGCTGTTGCTCTCTGTGGAGATAACAGCCAGTTTTCGTCGTCGTGACCTTGGGTGTTCATTCTTTCGTTCGTTCTTGGCTGCAGATTGTATGACTACAGGAAAGCCGGTTTGGGGGCTTCTCCTTCTTGCAGTCAAGCACTGCAGCAGCTACACCAATCAACTGCGGTCAGACTGTGCCAGTCTTCTACAGGTATAGTTACTGAATGTGCCTAGCTGGTTCACAGGCAACAACTCCTGACAACCACATGTATCCAAACAACGTTGCGGCTGCTAATTTCTGCTGCAATGTTGCAGCTGAAAGGTCTGTTTGTTGTGACAGGCGGTCAAACCCCAGAAACAGCTCCCCCACAGCAGTCTACCACCAACCGACAGTCACAATCACAGTCGCAACACAACGGACCAGATCTCAGCAAGTTGAGCCCCCGGTTGCAGCAGCAATTTGATCATGACCAGAACGCGCACCTGGGAAACATTGTCATTGCAAAATTCAGCACAATACCAGTGGCATGGAGCTGCAATCAGTGCCCCAGCGGGTATATACATAAATGGGTCCAAAAGCCACATAGTAGGACAGTCACTGATGGTTGCCCTTTCTGTTCTGGCAAGCGCGCATGCAAACATAACTCATTAGCCAGCAAAAGTCATGCTGCAGCTGCAAGCTGGGACTACAGCGCCAATGAAGGCACCCCTGATGACTACACAGCTGGCAGCCATTACAGAGCAACTTGGAACTGCCAGGACTGTGGGCTGTCATGGCAAACCAGAATAAAACAAAGAGCCCTGGAAGGCACAGGCTGCCCTCACTGCTATAAGCTCAGACGTGGACGCAAAGCAGATGGCAGCAGGACAAGTCACCCCACACTCAGAGGGCCATCCGGCGATCATCCCCTCATGGCAGAGTGGGACACAGATGCCAATGAGAAGGCTGGCCTGCGTCCTGAGAACATCAAACTCCGCAGTCACATCCACGTGAATTGGATCTGCCGCAGGTGTCCTTTGGGTCTCCTGCACTTGTACAAAGCTATGCCATTACATCGCACCCGTCGCTCAGGCTCCTACTTTTTGGCTTCTGAACCATTTGTGTGGGTAGCCACTGGGGCACTGTTCACAGCTCCATGCCACTTGTTTGTCGCTGAATTTTGCAATGACAATCTTTCCCAGGTGCGCATTCTGGACATGATCAAACTGCTGCTGCAGACGGGGGCTCAACTTGCTGAGATCTGGTCCATTCTGCTGTGGCTGTGGCTGTAGCTGTGACTGAGGCTGTGACGGGGGCTGTGAATGTTGATTATTGGTAGACTGCTGTGGAGAAGCTGTTTCTGGATTCTGACTACTGGCACAGCATACAAAGCCTTCAGCTGCAACATTGCAGCAGGAACAGCAGCTACAGTTTTGCTCAAAGGCAAGTGGTTCTCAGGAGTTGTTGCTTATAAATCTTTTAGGCCCCTCCAGTGGCTATACCTGAAGAAAACTGATGTGGTTTGACCCCAGTTGATAGGTACAACTGCTGCAATGCTTGAATGCCAACAGGAAATAGTCCCAAGCCGGCTCTCGAGTGGTCATACAATCTGCAACCAAGAACGAGAAGCAGGAATGAACACCGAAGAACAACATGACAATAACACGAAACAGCTTGATCACCTGTATTGTTGGCTGCAAGCAGAAAACTGTTGCCACGCTCTGCGTATGCGAAACAGAGACAGAAGCATTCGACTTCTCAGTTGTCACGCTAACTGCGGCGGTCCTGATCAGAGCAACCACAGCGTTGTCAGATGGTCCAGTTTCGTCGTTTGCGCGTAGTTTGTATCCTCAGCAGAGATCATGCGTTGACTGTTGGCTGCAGGTTTTAGTGACGCTACCTTCCTAAAGCCAACTTAAAGCAACACGAGACGCGATCCTGGACCAGATCCTACTGGACTGCGATCTGTGCAAAAATGGAAGACCAACCGTCGACTCGCTCTGATGTCGATGAAGATGTAGGGCAAAATGCTTAAGGCATGCTTAGAGCAAGTAACGTGACATGAGGGCAGTGTTACTGCCTTGCTGGAACGCAGGGGGGCGGGTCCAGCCTGAGTCTTTACAGGTACAGTTGTGAAAGAATTACAAAAACCGCCACAGTGGTTGCTACACTGGCAGCCCATGTGAGTGAGAGAGTCAAGCAAGGAAAGCATATGGGAAGTATACCAATAGAACAGCTTGTGCAAAAATGGATTTTCAATCTCAGTGCTGCCTTGCAATGCAAGCGTTTTCTTTGCTTTCAGGTCTGCATGGTTGTCTATTGCATGCATGTGGACATCGGCCGTCTCATAAGGTGTAGGCCAGCAGCCTTTTGTGCAGGATGGTGCTCCCACATTGAACTTGTTTTTCTGCAGGCAGTCACCACAAGTGTTCCGCATGACCCAGTCACCGTGACCTAAGGCCACCATGCAATGCATTGCATTGGTGCAAGTGCTGCATGTGACAGCACATGGCATTGCCTTGACAGCAGCATGGGCTCACGGCACCTGTCACGATTGCACAGAAAAGGCAGAGAAGCTGCTCCAGAACGGCTCTGTGTACAGCTGAAGGCAACATGTAATGACAGAATCATACCAGATCAACTGTCGCTGTCATGACGACAGTTGAGGTGCTGTAGCATTGCCTTCCATGCTTAGTCACACACAGCCTAGTGCTCTAACGATGCGACCTCCAGACAATAATGAGCTCAGAGGCATCGAATCACCTCATTGAATGCCTTGAGGTAGGTCCAGTCCAGCCTGGTACTGCACCTGCGTCACCTCACATCCTGCGCCATTTGACAACAGTCATGCTCACCACTGCCCACATGGGCCATGGTCACATTTGACAGATCAATCACGGCAAGAGATGTGCAACAACACAAGCAGCACGCAAAACAAACGGATGCACTGATGCAACACTATGTCGCTCTGCTGGTGCTTTGTGTATTGTGAAAGACCGCCAAGGTATGCCAACCAATGCACAGGCATGACTTGACACAACAACAATTCAACATTGACAGTGGCTGCAAACACCATGCCTGACTCACTGTTTCTGCCTGTCTTAAAGTTGAACACTTGCCAATGAATGAGCTAGCATCAAACATGGCTCATACATCAAGTGCCAGCTGTACAAAAGCAATAGAACAATGAGGACCGGCAGAAGGCTTTCAGAGCAGCATGATGACCCTGCTTGTTTTAAACTCATGATGTCACAAAACCCTAAATGTCAAAACCCCTAAACCCTCAATATAGTTGACAGTGCTGCATACCCTTGCACACATGCCTGGCAGCCATACTTTGGCAGAGTGTGAATCTGGTGGTAGGTCTCCCGAGGGGCCACAGCAGCCTGGCTGACCTTGACCTCTAGACCTGCCTGGTCCTTCATCAGAGCAGCAATCTGCAGCACAGAGCAACAGCTTAGTTCACACAATGCCACATATGGTGAAAGCAGGTCTGCAGATGGTGCTGATCAATGTAAGTCGCTGCACTTCAAAGATCTGTGAGTGACTAAGGTGCCGTTGTCAGCTGAAGTAACAGCTTACTTCTGGCCAAGCACGAAAACAAATGAAGGCTGCGCTTCAGCATCAAGTTTGCGTCAAAGGCTCGCTGAAAGATCCAAGCTCCGAAGTGAGCGTGCTACCTGATCAGGCCGCCGACCACTTGGTAAATCTTGACATGTCTATATCCAGGCAAGTCAGACGGGGCAAGGGAAGAGAGTCCGCAACTCAGAGCATCAGCCAAAGTCCGAGCAAAGAGTTCATGCATAGTTGACGCAACCACCATCTCCAAATAATGTGCTACTGTGATTGAGGTTGACTTGTTTGTGCCAAAACAAAAGACTTTAGTCAGGTACAGTTAGGTAACAACGCGTATTGCTACAAACACACTCAATGTCAGTCGCTACAGCAAAGCTGAATTGCGCATGCATCAGACAGCATATAACACTCTGCCATATGCTGGTCCATGTTCAAACACAAGCATGCAATGTGGATGCTACTGCTTCAAAGCCCTAAGTTGATGACGTTTCAATCGTCTGTCTGTTCGAGTGTATATCCTCTGCTGCCAGCTGCCGCGCTCTGCAGTCCTCCACCAGACTTCTGCATGTGACCCAGCAGTATAGTCCCCTGGAGCATCTTTGTTTCTGTCAAAATCCCACTCCTCAACAAGGTCATGAAAGTGTGTCTGGAGAGAGTTGCATTTGCACGCTTTTTGGGCATCACAGTAGGGGCAGCCTGAACATTTCTGAGTGCGACCATTTGGCGTAGCTTTGTACAGATGCAGGAGACCTAAAGGACACTTACGGCAAATCCAATTCACTTGGATGTGACTGCAGAGTTTGATGTTCTCAGGATACAATCCAGCCTTCTCGTTGGCATCCTTGTCCCATTCTGCCATGAGGGGATGATTGCCTGATGCCCCTCTGAGTGTGGGGTGATTCGTCCTGCTGCCATCTGCTTTGCGTCCACGTCTGAGCTCATAGCAGTTAGGGCAGCCTGTACCTTCCAGGGCTCTGGCGGCTATTCTGGCTTGCCATGACAGCCCACAGTCCTGGCAGTTCCAGGTTGCTCTGTAACCGCTGCCAGCTGTGTAGTCATCAGGAGTGCCTTCATTGGCGCTGTAATCCCAGCTTGCAGCTGCAATACTACTTCTGGTAGCTAGTGAGTTATGCTTGCATACACGCTTGCCAGAACAGAAGGGGCAGCCATCATTGGTTACCCTACGCTGTGGCTTCTGGACCCATTTGTGTGGATAGCCACTGGGGCATTGGTCGCAGCTCCATGCCACCTGTGTAGTACTAAACTTTGCAATGACAATGTTTCCCAGGTGCGCATTCTGTATGTGATCAAACTGCTGCTGCAGCCGGGGGCTCAACTTGCTCAAATCCGGTCCGTTTTGTTGTGTCTGTGATTGTGACTGTGACTGTGACTTTTGGTTGGTGGCAGACTGCTGTGGAGGAGCTGTTTCTGGGGTTTGAGTGCCTGTCATAGCATACCAAACTTTCAGCTGCGACATTGCAGCAAAATCAGCAGCTGCATATACTTGAAGACAGGTTGGTTCTTGGGAGTTGTCACCGGTAATCCCTTCAGTCAACTCCTGTGGCTATACCTGTAGAAGACTGGTACAGTGTCACCCCAGTTGATGGGTACAGCTGCTGCAATGCTTGACGACAAACAGAAGATGGTCCCAAGCCGGCTTTCCAATGGTCAAACAACCTGCAAGCAAGAACGAACGCAGGGATGAACGTTGAAGGACATGACGACAACAACAGCACGCAAACAGCATCACCTGTATGGTTGGCTGCAAAGAGAAAGCTGTCGCCACGCTCTGCGCATGTGAAACAGAGCAAGAGGCAGTCGACTTGTCTGTTGTCACACTAGCTGGAAATTGGCCTGATCAGAGCAGCCACAACTTCGACAGGTGGTCCAGCTTCATTAGTGCATCATTGTGTCCAGGTTTCGTGCACTAAGCCATTGGCTGCAGGATTAGCAACGCCATCTACGAAGCAACGAACGACTCCAAACCGCTCCTAGACGCAATAGAATGGAAGATCAACCGTCGAAGACATGCTACGCCAGCATCTAAACAGGCCAAAGTTGACAATGGCATAAACCAAATTTTGTGGGCCACAGATGACGTGTTTAAGGCAAAAGTGCTGATGAAGGGCTGGCCAACTTGATGAACAAACAGTACATGTGAAGCTCGGCCAAGCCATTAACAAAAAGCAAAGAAATGTGAACGTGAAGGGTAGTCTACAATCAACTAGGGAGTTGAGACTGACCAAGAAAAATACTGCACTTGATCCTCTGCAGCAGGCATTGTTACAGCTGACATGGTATGCAATCTGAAATCCCATTGGTCAGCTTGCGCAAGTCCTCATCCTCAGTGCACCGGCACGTGGCGCCTCGCAATGCAAGCATTCGCTTTGCTTGCACATGTACATGTTTCCTTGATAGACTCGATCTCAGATACATTTTCCTTGAATGATCGGATCTCAGCTACACTCTCCCAAGGGTACATGCGTGCATGTCTGTTACATCCCTGTGGACAATTGTGGTCTCATTTTGAGGTGTTTGCCAGCAGGGACTTTCACAGGATGGTGCTCCCCTCCTTGAAGCCATGCTTCGCAGCAGTGGCAAAAAAGGCTGCAAACAGCATGCCTGACTTCTTGTCCCTGCCCATCTTATAGTTGAGATTTGCTGAAGACTGAGCCAGCATCAAAAATGGCAAATACATCAGGTGCAGGGTGCCCGCTGTACATGAGCAATGCAACATGGAGGACCAGCATAAGGCTTCTGCAGCAGTGCAGCAACCCTGCTTGGTCTGAATCATCCTGGCATGGTGAAACAATCCCGAAGTCATGCATGCATCTGATTGACAGTGCTGCTTACCCATGCACGCACGCCTTGCAGCCATACTTTGGCAAAGTGTCAATCTGGCGGTAGGTCTCCAGAGGGGCCACAGCAACCTGGCTGACCCTGACCACTAGAGCTGCTTTGCCCTTTCATCAGAGCAGCAGCCTGCAGCACAGAGGCTGCTGCTCACAATGCTAGTTCATGATGCCGCGACAGAGGACAAATGTACTCAGGAATGGCCCATGCAACTAAACACACCAAGCCTGTGAATGGTGTGCAGGTGCAAACTGCATTGAATGCAGCACCCCTCAGCTGATGCCATCCATGCAGATACTGTAATGAGTGGTCTTATCATGATAATGCAGCTCATGGCTTCAAACGTTGGTTGCTGCAGCTGTGCATTGCATCACTTGCCAACACACAAACAAGGATAGTCGAGGAGTCCCTGATTCCAGTACAGAATGAAGGTGCTACTGCAGAAAGGCACCTTGGTTTCTAGCTTGTTTCTTATGGTCTTTAAGTCTGCCAGCTTGGTGCTGAGCTGTTGCTTGTCAGCAGTCTCCACATGCAGCTGCGCCAGCAGGTTGGCAGCACTGGCTTTTGCTGCATCCAACATTCCTGCGGCAGCAGTGAAAAGATTGCTAGTCTGCTTGACATGCCAAAAGCCATGCAGATTTGCTCGGCACATCTGCATTGGCATGCATGGCTACATACATCACATCAGGACGCAGTCAGATTGACAAGACATGCCTGATGTGCGCACAACATGACACTTGCTGAACAGCAGCTGCATCTCCATGCGAGGGAGACTATAAACATGTCAGTGATCAGAGTTGTCAATCATTAGAGAGGGTGCAGTCATCACAGCAGTAAAAGAACTTACTTCAGCCCCCTTCAGTCAGGCCATTGCTGTCAGTGGCCGAGGGCGTGCCAGCGGCATCTGTTAGCAAGCTGAATTTACTCAAAATCAGGATGATGTGCACGTGTCTGCAGAGGAGGTCAACCCCTGTTTGTTGCGGCGTCAGTAAGAGGACTGTGCAACCTTCAAATCAACCTCACCTGCAAAGGATACTTAGACAGTCTCAAGTCCATGGCATCATTGCTGCTGCAGAGATCCCGCCGCATAGGATGAAATCAGGTGTGCAGGTTTCATGCTGATCAGGCGATTTTGCTGCATTGCGATGCAGATCACAAATGTGACTCAGGTGCACATGTCAGCTTGAGTAACATTACTCACTGTTGACAGCTCACTACTGGACAAGCACAAAGACAACTGCAGGCTGCCATTCAGCATCAAATTTGCGTCAAAGGCTCACTGAGAGATGCAAGCTCTGAAGTGAGCGTGCTACCTGATCAGGCCGCCGACCACTTAGTAAATCTTAGCATGTCTGCCTCCAGGCGAGTCAGCTGAGCGGCTGCCCCCAGCTTTGTTTAGCAAACTGCAGTCAGGCTCTGCACCGGATGACAGGAGTTGCAGCCAGACCAGGTGCTGCAAGTCAGCCTCAGCAACCAGTGCACTTGCAACGGAGAAACACAGCTAAGCATGTTTAAAGACGCGGCAGACCATGGGGAAAGAGTCTGCAACTCAGAGCATCAGCCAGAACCCAAGCAAAGAGTCCATGCACAATTGACGCGACCAGCATCTCCAAAAGCTGGGCTACTCTGAAACCAAGTTTTATGCCAAAACAAAAGTAGGTAACTGTAGCAAAGGTTCTGCTACAAATGTTGCTGCAAACACACTTACGTCAGTCGCTACAGCAAAGCTGAATTGTGCATGCATCAAACGGGGCCTACAGCATTTTGCCATATGCTCAATCATGTTGAACCACAAACAGGCAATGTTGGCGCTACTGCTTGAAAGCCCTATGCCGATGACGCGTCAGCCGTTTGTCTGTTTGAGAGTCTATGCTCTGCTGCCAGCTTACGCGCTCTGCAGTCTTCCACCAGACGACCCGGCCTGACCCAACAGTATAGTCCTCTGGGGTGTCTTTGTTTCTGTCAAAGTCCCACTCCTCAACCACTTCAGAAAAGTGTGTCTGGAGAGAGTTGCATTTGCACGCTTTTTGGGCATCACAGTAGGGGCAGCCTGAATATTTCTGAGTGCAATCATTTGGCGTAGCTTTGTACAGATGCAGGAGACCCAAAGGACACTTGCGGCAGATCCAATTCACTTGGAGGCGACTCCTGAGTTTGATCTTCTCAGGATGCAAGCCAGCCTTCTCATTGGCATCTTTGTCCCATTCTGCCATGAGAGGATGATCACCTGATGCCCCTCTGAGTGTGGGGTGAGTCGTCCTGCTGCCATCTGCTTTGCGTCCACCTCTGAGATTATAGCAGTGAGGGCAGCCTGTGCCTTCCAGAGCTCTTTGTGCTATTCTTGTTCGCCATTGACAGCCAATGATGGCTGCCCTTTCTGTTCTGGCAGGCGCGTATGTAAGCACAGCTCACTAGCTATAAGAAGCCCTGCTGCAGCTGCAAGCTGGGACTACAGCGCCAATGAAGGCACCCCTGATGACTACACAGCTGGCAGCGACTACAGAGCAACCTGGAAATGCCAGGACTGTGGGCTGTCATGGCAAGCCGTGATAGCTGACAGAACCTTGCAAGGCACAGGCTGCCCCCATTGCTATAATCTCAGACGTGGACGCAAAGCAGATGGCAGCAGGACAAGTCACCCCACACTCAGAGGGGCATCAGGCGGTCATCCCCTCATGGCCGAATGGGACAAAGATGCCAATGAGAAGGCTGGCCTGCGTCCTGAGAAGATCAAACTCCGCAGTCACATCCAAGTGAATTGGATCTGCCGCAAGTGTCCTGTGGGTCTTTTGCATCGTTACAAAGCTATGCCACTTGATCGAACATCAAATGGTTCAGGCTGCCCCTACTGTGATGCCCAAAAAGCGTGCAAATGCAACTCTCTGCAAACACACTTTCCTGAAATGGTTGAGGAGTGGGACTGTGACAGAAACAAAGACACCCCAGGGGACTATACCGCTAGGTCACATGCAGTAGTCTGGTGGAAAACTGCAGAGCGTGGCAGCTGGCAGCAGAGGATTATTTCTCGAACAGACAGACGGCTGAAGCGTCACCAACATAGGGCTTTCAAGCAGTAGCATGCACATTGCCTGGTGGTGTTTCAACATGATCGAGCATATGGCAGAATGCTGTATGCCCTGGTTCATGCTCGCACAATCCAGCTTTGCTGTAGCGCGACTGACATGACACTGATTATATTTGTAGCAGCATCTGTAGCAGAGCCTCTGCTACAGTTACCTAGTTGAGTTTCAGAGTAGCCCAGCATTAGGAGATGTTAGCTGCGTCAACCATGCATGGACTTTTCGCTCGGATTTTGGCTGAGACACTGAGTTGCACAGTATACTCCCTTTGTCTTTGAATATGCTTAGATGTGTTTTCCTGTCGCAAAAGCACTGGTGGCTGAGGCTGACTTGCAGCGCCCCTGGTCTGGCTGCAATTGCTGTCATCTGGTGCAGATAATAGTTGCATGTTTACTCCACAAGTTGGGGGCAGCAGTTCAGCTGACTTGCCTGGATGCAGACATGTTCAGATTTGTCAAGTTGCTGGCGGCCTGAGCAGGTAGCACACTTGCTTCAGAACATGTATCCCTCAATGACCCTTTGACGCAAACTTGATGCTGAATGCCAGCCTTCATTTCTCTTTGTGCTTGTCCAGAAGCAAGCTGTTACTCAAGCTGACATGAGCACCTTAGTCCCCTTTCAGGTCTTTGCAATGCAGCGACACAATTGGATCAGCACTCCACATGCAGACCTGCTTTCACCATATCTGGCATTGTGTGAACTAAGCTGTTGCTCTGTGCTGCAGACTGCTGCTCTGATGAAGGGCAGGGCAGGTCCACAGGTCAGGGTCAGCCAGGCTGCTGTGGCCCCTCTGAAGACCTACCACCAGATTGACATTTTGCCACAGCATGGCTGCAAGGCATGTGCGCTTGGGTGAGCCGCACTGTCAATCGAGCTGCATGCATGACTTCTTAAATTTCTTGTCATGCCAGGCCCTGTGACGTCATGAGTTTAGAACAAGCAGGGTCACCATGCTGCTGTAGAAGCCTTCTGCTGATCCTCCTTGTATTGTTGTTCTTGTACAGCTGGCACCTGATGTATGAGCCATGTTTGATGCTGGCTCATTCATCAACAAGTGTGTTCAACTATAAGACAGGCAGAAACAGTGACTCAGGCCTGCTGTTTGCAGCCTATGTCAATGTTGAGTTGCTACTGTGTCAAGTCATGCCTTTAAGTTATTCATCATACTCTGGCTGTCTTTCTGAAGGCACAGAGCACCAGAAGTGCAACATAGTGTTGCATCAGTGCTTCCATGTTGTTTGGCGTGCTGCCTGTGTTGATGCACATCTCTTGCCATGATTGTTCGGCCAGATGTGACCATGACTCATGTGGGCAGTGGTGAGTATGACTATTGTCGTATTGTGCAGGATGTGAGGTGGGGCAAGTGCAGTACCAGCCTGGGCTGGACCTACCCCAAGGCATTCGACCAGTACATCCACGCCTCTGTGTGACACACTGTGTCATTGTTGGTCGGTCGCAGTAGAGCACTAGGCTGCATGTGGCTAAGCATGGGAGGCAATGCAGCACCTCAACTGTCATCATGGCAATGACAGTTGAGATTGTAAGATTCTGTTGTTGCGTGTTGCCTTTTACTGTCCAAATCGTGTTGTCCTTGAGCAGCTTCTGTCCCTTCCCTCTGCAGACCTGCTTGGTGCGATGAGCCATACAGCTGTCAAGGCATATGATTCACCTACAGCATTGCACATATGCATTGCATTGCATTGCATGGTGGCCTCAGTTTATGGTGGCTGATCAGTTGTGGTGACTGCCTGCAGAAGATCAAGTTCCGGGAGGGGAGCGTCATCCTGTACAAAAGGCTGCTGGCCAATACCTCAAAATGAGATGGCCGCTGTCCACATGCAATATTGATAGACAAATATGCAGAGCTGAAAGCAAACAAAATGCTTGCATTGCAAGGCAGCACTGAGATTGATGATGTGCACGAGCTGACCTGTCAGCATACTTGTCCTGTCCTGTTTACTTTACTTGACTCTCTCACTCAATTAGGCTGCAAGTGTAGCAACCACTGTGGCAGTTCTTGTGATTAATCATACTATCATTTTACAACTGTAAAGACCCAGGCTGACCGCCTGTGCGTTCAAGCAGGGCAATGAAGTTGCCCTCCTGTCACACATTACATTACTTGCTCTAGGCATTGCCTGCAAAAATTGCTTACTGTAAGCATTTTGCCCTACATCTTCATCAACATCATGGGCTTCGGAATTTCCTATTTAGCAATTGTGTGAGCGAGGCAGGTCGACGGTTGGTCTTCCATTCTTGCCTGTTGCACCTGGTGACGCGTCTTGTTTCGAAGGTGGCGTTACCGGATCTGCAGAAACAGTCAATGCATGACACCCCTGCTGTGGATTCAACCTGCGCAATCGACGAAGCTGGACCACCCGACGAAGCTGTGGTTGCTCTGATCAGGCCATTTTCAGGACCACCCCAGCTACTGTGACAACAGACAAGTCGAGTGCCTCTGTCTCTGTTTTACATGTGCAGAGCGTGGCAACAACTTTTCTTTTGCAGTCATCAATACAGGTGACCATGCTGTTTTCCTGCTGTTGTCGTCGTGTCCTTTGGTGTTCATTCCTGCGTACGTTCTTGGTTGCAGGTTGCATGACCACTGGAAAGCCGGCTTGGGACTATCTTCTGTTTGCAGTCAAGCACTGCAGCAGCTGTACCCGTCAACCGGAATCAGAGTGTACCAGTTCTCTACAGGTATCACCTATGAAGGTTATTAAATGGTTTGCAGGCGAAAACTCCTGAGAACCACCTGTCTTGATTAGAAAATGCAGCTGCTGCTCTTGCTGCAATGTTGCAGCTGAAAGGTCTGCATGCTGTGACAGGCACTAAAACCCCAGAACCAGCTTCTCCACAGCAGTCTGCCAACAAACAACAGTCACGGTCACAGTCACAACAGATTGGACCAGATGTGAGCAAGTTGAGCCCCCGGCTGCAGCAGCAGTTTGATCATGTCCAGAATGCGCACCTGGGAGACGTCGTCATTGCAAAATTCAGCAGAATACAAGTGGCATGGATCTGCGACCAGTGCCCCAGTGGCTATCCACACAAATGGTTCCAGGCGCCACAAAGAAGGACCGCCAATGATGGCTGCCCTTTTTGTTCTGGCAGGCGCGCATGCAAGCATAACTCACTAGCTACCAAAAGCCCTGCTGCAGCTGCAAGCTGGGACTACAGCGCCAATGAAGGCACTCCTGATGACTATACAGCTGGCAGCAATTACAGAGCGACCTGGAACTGCCAGGATTGTGGGCTGTCATGGCAAACCAGAATAAGTTATAGAGCTCTGAAAGGCACAGGCTGCCCTCACTGCTATAAAATCAGACGTGGACGCAAAGCAGATGGCAGCAGGACAAGTCACCCCACACTCAGAGGGCCATCCGGCGATCATCCCCTCATGGCAGAATGGGACAAAGATGCCAACGAGAAGGCTGGCTTGCATCCTGAGAAGATCAAAATGCGCAGTCACATCCAAGTGAATTGGATTTGCCGCAAGTGTCCTTTAGGTCTCCTGCATCTGTACAAAGCTACGCCAAATGGTCGCACTCGGAAATGTTCAGGCTGCCCCTACTGTGATGCCCAAAAAGCGTGCAAATGCAACTCTCTCCAGACACACTTCCCTGAGCTTGTTGAGGAGTGGGACTTTGACAAGAACAAAGACACCCCAATGGACTATACTGCTGGGTCAAACAAGTCAGTCTGGTGGAGGACTGCAGAGCGAGGCAGCTGGCAGCAGAGCATAGACTCTCGAGCAGACAGACGATTGAAGCGTTACCAACACAGGGCTTTCAAGCAGTAGTGTCCACATTGCATGCTTGTGTTTGAACATGGACAATCATATGGCAGAGCATTGTATGCTGTCTGATGCATGCGCAATCCAGCTTTGCTGTAGCGACTGACATCACATTGAGTGTGTTTGCGCCAATATGCATTGTTACTGTAACGACTTGCCTGCTACAGTTACCTGGTGGATGTGTTTTATGTTGGCATAAAATGGAATTATCAATTAGAGCAGCTCAGTATTTGGACACGTTGACTGCGTCAGTTGTGCATAGATTCTTTGCTTTTTGCTCAAGCTTTGGCTAATGCTCTGAGTGGCAGGCTCTCTTTGTTATTTTTGCGCCATCTTAACTTGCTTACACATGCTTGGCTGGATCAAGCGCTGTGATTGCTGAGGCTGACTTGTAGCCTGTGCCTGGGTTGCCTGCAATTGATGTCATCTGGTGCAGAGCCCAAGTGCAGATGACTAAACAAGCTGGGGGCAGCAGGTCAGCTGACTCGCCTGAATGCGGACATTCCCAGGATGTATTAAGCTGTTGGTGGCGTGAACAGGTAGCACGCTCAGTGCAGAGCTTGTATCTCTCAGTGACCCTGTGACGCAATCTTGATGCTGAACGGCCGCCTTGAGTTGTTTTTTTGTTTTTCCAGAAGCATGCTGTTACTCCAGCTGACATGAGCACCTGAGTCACCTTGAACACCTTTGAAATGCAGCGACATCAAATTTTGATGAGCATTCCATCTGCCGACCTGCTTTTGTCATTTGTGGCATTGTGAACTAAGGCTGCTGCTCTGTGCTGCAGATTGCTGCTCTGATGAAGGACAAGGCAGCTCTAGGGGTCAGGGTCAGCCAGGCTGCTGTGACCCCACTGGAGACCTACCACCAGATTCACACTTTGCCAAAGCATGGCTGCAAGGCGTGCATGCATGGGTAAGCAGCACTGTCAATCGAGCTGCATGACTTCTGGAGTTTCTCACCATGCCAGGCCTTGTGACATCATGAGTTTAGAACAAGCAGGGTCACCATGCTGCTGTAGAAGCCTTCTGCCAGTCCTCCTTGTTCTGTAGCTTTTGTACAGCTGGCACTTGATGTATGTGCCATGTTTGATGCTGGCTCATTTATCAACAAGTGTTCAACTGTTAGATGGGCAGAAACAACGAGTCAAGCATGCTGTTTGTAGCCACTGTCAATGTTGAATGGTTGTTGTGTCAAGTCATGCATGTGCGTTGATTGGCAAAGCTTGGCTGTCTTTCGCAATACACAAAGCACCAGGTGTGCAACATAGTGTGTTGCATCAATGCTTCAGTGTTGGTTTGAGTGTGCCTGTGCTGATGCACATCTCTCGCCATGATTGACCAAATGTGACATTGACACATGTGGGCAGTGGTGAGTATGATCGTTGTCATATGGTGCAGGATGTGAGGTTGGGCAAGTGCAGTACCAGCCTGGGCTGGACCTGACTCAAATGCATTCAATGAGGTACATCAATGCCTCTGAGTTCATCCTTGTCTGGAGGCTGCATCGGCAGAGCACTAGGCTGCGTGTGGCTAAGCATGGAAGGCAATGCTACAGCACCTCAACTTTTATCATGGCAATGACAGCTGAGATTGCATGGTTCCGTCATTGCATGTTGCCTTCAGCTGTACATAGAGCTGTCCTTGAGCAACTTCTGTCCCTTCCCTGTGCAGACCTGCTTAGTGCTATGAGCCATACAGCTGTCAAGGCAGGTGATTCACCTGCAGCACTTGCACATGTACAATGCATTGCATGGTGGCCTCAGGTTATGGTGACTGACCAGTGGTAGTAACTGCCTGCAGAAAATCAAGTTCCAGAGGGGAGCACCATCCTGTTAAAAAGGCTGCTGGCCAACATTTCCAAATGAGATGGCTGCTGTCCACATGCAATAGACAAATATGCAGAGCTGAAAGCAAAGCAAATGGCTGCATCGCAAGGCAGCACTGAGGTTGACGATTTGCACAAGCTGACCTATTGGCACACTTGCCCTGTGACTGTTTTCTTTGCAGGACTCTCTCACTCAGTTACTAAGTAATGTAGCAACCACTGTGGCAGTTTTTGTGATCAATTCACAACTGTGCTTGTACAGAGCCAGGCTGAACCCACCCCGCGCTTTCCAGCTGGGCAATCAAATCACCCTCCTGTCACATTACTTGCTGTAAGCGTTGCCAGCAGAATTGCCCACTTCAAGCATTTTGCCTTACATCTTCATCAACATCATCTGCGAGCAGGTCGACGGTTGGTCTTCCATTGTGCCTGTTGCACAGATCGGTCCAGGATCACGTCTGGTGACGCGTGTTCCTTCGAAGGTAGCCTCACTGAAACTGCAGTCAATGTATGATCTCTGCTGTGGATACAAACAACGCGCAAACGACGAAACTGGACCACCTGACGAAACTGCGGTTACTCTGATCAGGCCGTTATCAGGACCACCGCAGCTATGTGACAAGTGACAACTTGACTGCCTCTGTCTCTGTTTCGCATGCGCAGAGCGTGGCGACAGCTTTCTGTTTGCAGCCAACAGTACAGGTGATTAAGCAGTTTTCGTGTTGTTGTCACCGTGTCCTTCGGTGTTCACGCCTGCTTTCGTTCTTGGTTGCAGGTTGTATGACCACTCGAGAGCCGGCTTGGGGTTACCTCCTGTTTGCCTTCAAACACTGCAGCAGTTGTGCCCATCAATTGGGGTCAAACTATATCAGTCTTCTTCAGGTATAGCCACTGAAAGGGCCTGAGTGATTTACAGGCAAAAACTGCTGAGAACCACTTGCCTTCAAGCGAAACTGTGGCTGCTGTTTCTGCTGCAATGTTGCAGCTGAGAGCTTTTTATGCTGTGACAGGTAGTCAGAATCCAGAAACAGCTTCTCCACAGCAGTCTACCAATAATCAACAGTCACAGCCCCCGTCACAGCCCCAGTCACAGCCGCAGTTGAAGTCACAGTCACAGCCACAGCCACAGCAGAATGGACCAGATCTCAGCAAGTTGAGCCCCCGTCTGCAGCAGCAGTTTGATCATGTCCAGAATGCGCACCTGGGAAACATTGTCATTGCAAAACTTAGTTCAATACAAGTGGCATGGAGCTGCGACCAGTGCCCCAGTGGCTACCCACACAAATGGGTCCAGACACCAAAGAATAGGGCAGTCAATGCTGGCTGCCCTTTCTGTTCTGGCAGGCGCGTCTGCAAACATAACTCACTAGCTACCAAGAGTCATGCTGCGGCTGCAAGCTGGGACTACAGCGCCAATGAAGGCACCCCTGATGACTACACAGCTGGCAGCAATCACAGAGCAACCTGGAACTGCCAGGACTGTGGGCTTTCATGGCAAACCAGAATAGCCGACAGAGCCCTGGAAGGCACAGGCTGCCCTCATTGCTATAAGCTTAGACGTGGACGCAAAGCAGATGGCAGCAGGACAAGTCACCCCACACTCAGAGGGCCATCCGGCGATCATCCCCTCATGGCAGAATGGGACATAGATGCCAACGAGAAGGCTGGCTTGCATCCTGAGAACATCAAACTCCGCAGCAACATCCAAGTTAGTTGGATCTGCCGCAAGTGTCCTTTGGGTCTCCTGCATCTGTGGAAAGCTGTGCCACGTGATCGCACTGGTAGATGCAGAGGCTGCCCCTACTGTCATGCCCAAAAAGTGTGCAAATGCAACTCTCTGCAAACACACTTTCCTGAATTGGTTCAAGAGTGGGACTTTGAGCAAAACAAAGACACCCCAGAGGACTATGCTGCTAGGTCACATGCAATAGTCTGGTGGAAGACGGCAGAGCGTGGCAGCTGGCAGCAGACCATAAATTCTCGAACAGACAGTCGGCAGAAGCGTCACCAACATAGGGCTGCCAAGCAGTAGCATCCACATTGCCTGCTTGTGTCTGAACATGAACAAGCATACAGCACAATGTCGTATGCTGTTTGACACATGCGCAGTTCAGCTTTGCTGTAACATTGGACATTGAATTGAGTGTATACCCAACAGTATGCATTGTTACCTGACTGATGTGTTTTGTTTTGGCACAAAAAAGTCAAATTCAATCACAGTAGCACATCATTTGGAAATGGTGGTTGCGTCATTTGCCAAGTTGTCGGTGGTCTGACCAGGTTGCATGCTCACTTCAGAGCTTGTATCTCTCAGTGAGCCTTTGATGCAAACTTGATGCTTAATGGCAGCCTTCGTTTGTTTCTGTGCTTGTCCAGCAGTAAGCTGTTACTGAAGCTAACATGAGCACCTTTAGTAACCTTTGAGATCTTCCTGGCAATGCAACGACATCGTCTGATCAGCACACCTGATGTTATAAAAGCCAGCAGACTTGTGCAGCGGCAATGAATCGTGGACTCGAGACTGCCTGAGTATCGCATACAGGTAGGGTTGATCAGAATGTTGCGGCTCCGTCTTATCAGTAACTAATGAGGGCACAATGCACAGGATCTGACCCGTCTCAAAAGCTCAGCAGACACTTGCAAGTTACCCTGGGGTATATATTTGAGTACATTCAGCTTGCTGACAGTTGCTGCTGGCAAGCCACCAGAGCCGCAGTCTCGAGACCACAGCTATAAACATGCACTGCATGGCATGAGCACATATGTGAGCTCACTTGCTCATGTTTGCATTCATATTTTTTCAGAGATCACCGTAACGACCATCACGGCGCTCATAGGGAGCGCTCCGGCGTTACTTTCTGATCCCCAACCCGGAAAACCCGGGTATGGGCCCGGGATGGAAGCCATACCTGCCTCAGCAGTCATAGATTACCCCATCTAAGACATGCCTTGAGAGGTCAGGTTCTCCGCCACCCCGGGTTATCAACATACAACAACAGCAGCAACAACAAATAAAAAGCAGACAAAGTGAATCAATCAGCTGACTATCAAGTCTATGCATGTGCCTTGCTAAGTTGGGCAAAGTCAAACACACAAGATAGACTACAGAAGAGAAACCTCTAGGCAGACAAAAATCAACTGACTACATGTAGTCAGCGTTATACAACACTGTTTGTTGCCAGACTTCTTGTCACATACGCCTGAATTCTGGAGGGCATGGAAGTCCTGATGCCCATATCAGGAACAACTTCAGCATGTTGATGGCCGCATTGACATCTCTGTTCCACAACGTGCGAAGACATTCTGTGTTAGTGCACAGTCGTACGCTGTAGCTGTGAGAGTCGCGGTCCTTCTTACCCCTGTTGCTTGGGTCTGCATGCGCACATAACGTTGATGGGATCCACAAATATACTACATTGTCAACACGACCATATTTGCATGGTATGACAATCATTGCATGGTGCTCACAATCTTATGCTTATCATGCAGACTTTAGAGTAATGAATGCATGTTGGCTTGCAAACAAACATGCACTATAAGATGAAAGCATGCTGTGTCACTTGTCCTTGGCTAGCCGTATAGAGTATCAACAGCTTTATTCATGCATGTACATGATAGCTTGTGTTATCTCACCTGTGCCAAGTCCCATGCCTGGCATGCCAATTCCATCATTGCAAGCACAACACAGAGCGCTGGTATTGTGCTCGTCAACTTCGAAAAAGCGGCATGATGCTGCCAACTTGTTCTTGAAGCCTTTGGTGAGACTGCTGACTCTGCCTTTGCTGTTATGAGCAAAATCAGCATTGCCAAATGCCACTTCTGTGTCGGCCTTGTTGCCTGTCACATCAGTGATCATGGTGGCCATTGCCCTCTGCTGGCTGATGTAGGTGCTCCAGCGCAGAGTCTTATACCGCTTTGCATAAAAATGCTGACTGATCGTGCTGTGGTGTTGCAAAACATGAGTGATGTGCTGCCTGAATGCTTGGCTGGACGCTACCTTGGCTGAAGGTGTACCATTTATGAGCCTCTTTACACCTCTTGACTGCCTCAGCCACTTAGCAAGCCTGGCTTGCCTGAAGTTAGCCCCGCTGTCCTCCTTCCAGCGCCCTGTGGTCCATTGCACTGTCTCATATTTCACTGGGTGCTGGGCTGTCAGGGTCTGCTCTGCTTGTTGACTGTGCACCACTGCAGTGAAGATGCTGATCTTGCCAGGATCTATCCCCACAATCCTGCTGGCTGTAGCAAGATTGCCTGGGTTCTGGCCTACAACTCCCTCGACTGCCTGAGGGGGGGTTGGGCCTGCTATCACTGATGGGTGCAAAGTCCAAGGGGTAGTATTGGCGTGCTGAAAACCGATGCTGACAGAGACACCATCAGTGGAAACCACATACCCAAAGTCCCAGCCGCGCCTATGATGCCTAGCAAACTTCAGGCATTCTGTGTGAGACAGCCACCACCGGTCCCTGTCAATGGTGAAGTA
>JAABUK010004119.1_pt1 | contig 23949 bp, 24 predicted proteins | sample 5559141 | NCBI WGS metagenome assembly JAABUK01 (sample SAMN10711869, study PRJNA513367) | rock metagenome | isolation source: Antarctica rocks | place: Antarctica: Victoria Land, Pudding Butte nord | collected 2016-01-03
TACGTGATGGGCGCCCTGCTGCTCATCACGCTGGTCTTCCAGTTCCGGTCTCGGAAGTACGTGCCCGGGACCTACTGGCTCGCCGTCGTCCTCCTCAGCGTGGTCGGCACGCTGATCACCGACAACCTGACCGACAACTTCGGCGTCAGCCTGGTCACGACCACGATCGTCTTCTCGATCACGCTCGCGGTGGTGTTCGCCGGGTGGTACGCGAGCGAGAAGACCCTGTCCATCCATACGATCTTCACAACCCGGCGCGAGGCGTTCTACTGGCTGGCGATCCTGTTCACCTTCGCCCTGGGCACCGCCGCCGGTGACCTCGCGGCCGAGCGCCTCAACCTGGGGTACCCGTTGTCGACCGCCGTCTTCGGCGGGCTCATCGCCGCGGTCGCCGTCGCGCACTTCCGCTTCGGGCTCAACGCGGTCCTGTCCTTCTGGATCGCCTACATCCTGACCCGGCCGCTCGGCGCCTCCATCGGTGACCTTCTCTCCCAGGCCCGCGCCGACGGCGGACTCGGACTCGGGACCACGGTGACGAGCGTGATCTTCCTAAGCGCGATCCTGGCGGTCGTCAGCTTCCTGACGGTCACCAGGAAGGACGCCACGCCACCTGCCGAGATGGCGCCCGCCTGAGCCCGGCCGGAGGCGAGAGGGTCGCCCCGCGCGATGATGAGCGCGTGACCGAGCACCACCTCCTCGTCGTCGAAGACGACCCCGAGCTGCGCCGGCTGCTCGTGCGCGGCCTCTCGGAAGAGGGCTTCCGGGTCACCGCCGTGGGCGACGGCGCCGGCGCGCTCGCCCGGACGGACGAGACGGTGGACGGGCTGGTGGTCGACGTCGGCCTGCCCGACGCCGACGGGCGAGACGTCTGCCACGCCCTGCGTGCCCGCGGCTGGACGACCCCCGTGCTCTTCCTCACCGCCCGCGACGCGGTCACCGACCGGCTCTCGGGCTTCGGGGCCGGCGGCGACGACTACCTCGTCAAGCCCTTCTCCTTCGACGAGCTCGTGGCCCGCCTGCGCGCGCTCCTGCGCCGCGCGGGCGCCGATCCCGGCGTCGAGGTCGACGGCCTGCGCCTCGACCCCCTGACCCACGCCGTCGCCGCCGACGGGGGCAGGGTGTCCCTCACCCCCACCGAGTTCCGCGTGCTCGCGACGCTCGCGGCGCGCCCGGGCGCCATCGTGCGCCGCCGCGAGCTCGTCCGCGCCGCCTGGCCCGAGGGGGCGATCGTGCACGACAACACGCTCGACCAGTACGTGGCCCGGCTGCGGCGCAAGCTACGGGAGGTGGCCGAGGAGCCGGGGATCACCACGGCCCACGGGGTCGGTTACCGGCTCGGATGAGCCACTTCCGGACGCTCCGTGGCCGGCTCACGGCGCTGGCCCTCGTCGGAGCCTTCCTCTCCGTGGCCGGCCTCACCACCGCGTTCAACCTCCTGCTCCGCGACTCCCTGCGCGCGGACGCGGACGGCCGGCTGCGCGCCCAGGCGGCGGCCGCCAGCACCACGGTGAGCGCCGAGCGCGGGCGGCTGCGGGTGCGGGAGAGCACCAACGACAACGCAGTGGACCGGCAGGTCTGGGTCTTCGCCGGCCGGCGTGTCGTGGAGCGCCCGCCCGCGGCTCCCGCCCTCCAGCGCGCGGCGGCGGCGCTGTCCGGAGCCTCGGCCGTCTTCGCGGAGGTCGCCGGGAGCGACGTCCGCCTCTACGCCCATGCCCTCGTCGAGGACGGCCGCCGGGTGGGGACGGTCGTGGCCGGCCAGTCGCTCACCGCCTACGACCGCACGACCGACCTCGCCCTCATCGGCTCCCTGGCCCTCGCCGGGCTCCTGCTCGCCGCCGTGGGCGTGCTCACCTGGATCACCATCGGGCGGGCCCTCGCCCCCGTGCGCGCGATGACCCGTTCGGCCGCCGACTGGAGCGAGCACCACTCCGACCGCCGCTTCGGCACCACGCGCCGGGAGGACGAGCTCGGAGAGCTCGCGCACACCTTCGACGCCCTGCTCGACCGCGTCGCGGCGAGCCTGCGTCACGAGCAGCGGCTCTCCGCCGAGCTCTCCCACGAGCTGCGCACGCCCCTCTCCCGGATCAGCGCCGAGATCGAGCTGCTCGAGCGCCGCGAGCGCGACCCGGAGGAGCGCCGCGCCGCCCACGCGTCGATCGCCCTCAGCGCGCGGCAGATGAACGAGATCCTCGAGACCCTCATGGCCGCCGCCCGGGCCGACGCGGACCTGGATCCGGGTCGCTCCGAGCTCGGCGACACGCTTGCCCGGCTACGCGCCGGGTGGGCCCCGGCGCTCGCGGAGCGGCAGATCGCCCTCGCGCTCGCTCCCCTCGACGCGCCGCTGTACGCGGGCGCCGACCCGGAAGTGGTCGAGCGCATCGTCGCCCCGCTGCTCGACAATGCCCAGCGCTACGCCCGCTCGCGTGTCGACCTCGCCGCCCGCCCCGCGCACGGTCGCGTCGAGATCACCGTGACCGACGACGGACCGGGGGTGGCCCCGGGCGCGGAGGGCGCGGTCTTCGAGCCGGGCCGGCGGGGCGGGGAGGAGAACGGCCACCGCGGCGCCGGGCTCGGCCTCGCGCTCGCCCGCCGACTCGCCCGCGCCGCCGGCGGCGACGTGACCCTCGGCCGGCGGGCGGGGACGAGCGGGGCCGAGTTCCGCGTCGAGCTGCCGGGCTGACGCGTCAGCGCATGATGCCGGTGTGCCCGATGGAGTACCGCCCCGGCTGGGGCCAGACGGACATTCCGTGCGGACCCTGGCCCACGGGTATGCGGTGCAGGAGCTTGCCCGTGCGGGTGGAGATCGCGTACACCTCGGCGTTGTAGCGGCCCGAGAGCCAGAGCACCTTGCCGTCCGCCGAGACCCCGCCCATGTCGGGCGAGCCCCCGCCGGGGATGTGCCACGTCCCGACCGGCCGGCGCGTGCGGAAGGAGATGCGCGTGATGCTTCCCTCGCGGCGGTTGGAGACGTAGAGCAGGCGCGAGTCCCGAGAGGGGTAGAGGCCGTGGGCGCCCAGGCCGGTGGGTTGGAAGCGGATCCGGCGCCAGGAGGCCGCATCGATGAGCCACACTCCGCCCGACCCCTGGTCGGCGACGTAGAACGTGCGGCCGTCGGGCGAGATCTTCACGTCCTGAGGCTCCGCGCCGGGGGGCAGCGCGATCGTGCGGACGGCGCGCTCCTTCGCGAGATCGACGACGACCATGCGCCCGGCGAACTCGCAGGAGGCGAGGGCGAAGCGCCCGTCGGCGGTGTAGTCCATGTGGTCGATGCCCGCGCACTGCGGAAGCGAGAGCGTGTGACGCAGCCGCATCGTGTGGGGATCGCGGAAATCGAGCTCGTGGTTGGCCTCGGCGACGACGATCGCCCGCCGCCCATCGGCGGTGAAATAGAGGTTGTAGGGGTCGAGGACCGGCACGTCGCGCCCGCGGCGCCCGGTCCGCGGGTCGATCGGGGTGAGCGAGTTGCCCTGATCGTTCGTGACCCACAGGGTCTTCAGATCCCAGGCGGGGGTGACGTGCTGGGGCAGCGCCCCGACCGCGAAGTGCCCGACGATGCGCCCCGAGCCCTGGTCGATCACGTCGACCGTGTTCGACTGCGAGTTCGGGACGTACACGCGTGGCAGGGCGCCGCGCGCCGCCGGGGCGAGCAGGCCGGGACGGTCCGCGGCGTACACGTCGACGCGGGCGCTCGACGGCGCGGGCTTCCCGGCGTGCAGGCGGGGATGGGTGGCGACCGCGCGGGGCCCGTCACCGCCAGCGCCCCCGCCGCACCCGGCGACGAGCACCAGGACCGGTGCGAGCATCATCCGGCGAAGCCTCATCGCGACCGCAGCTCGAGCAGCTCGTCGTGAACCGTTCCCGCGGCGTCCCGCCCGCCCACGACGCGCACCACGCCTTCCGCTCCGCCGGCGGCGAGGTCCGAGAGGGCGGTGGGCAGGCGGCCGGCGAGGCGGACCCGTCCCGTCCGCGGGTCGACCGCCCAGATCTCCGCGCGCTGCGAGCCTGCCGCCGCCCCGCGGCCCCCGATCACGAGGAACGTCCCGTCGAACGCCGCTCCCGCCGCGTGGGCCAGCGCCACGGGCAGGCGCCCGATCACGCCCGCGCGGTGGGTCGCCGGGTCGACGCTGACGACCTCCCGCCGGGCGATCGTGCCGTCGGTCCCCCCCGCCACGAGCACGCGTCCGCCCAGCGCCGCGACCGCGGCGTAGCGGACCGGGTGCGGCAGCGCGGCCACGTCGCGGACGGGCGCGCCGGGACGGAAGGCCAGCACGGAGCGCAGGGGCACCGTCCCGGTGTAGCCGCCGACGACGTACGCGGTGGCGCCGATGCTCGCCGCCGCGGAGTCCGAGAGCGGGGCGGGCAGATGACCGACCACGTGAGCCCGACCGCTCGGGTCGACCGCGGTGATGGTGTCGAGCTCACCGTGCGCGGTGCCGCCGCCGAAGACGTAGACCCGACTGCCGACGGCGGCAGCCCCGACGTCGTGCACGGGCTCGGGCAGAGTGCCGACGGCCCGCGGCGGCCCTGGCGCGACGCGCACGATCCGCCCCACGGACGCGTCGGCGGCATCCAGCCCCCCGAGGGCGAGAAGGCGGCCGTCCACCAGCGCCAGGCCCGGGAGCTGGAGGGCGGCGGGGAGCTTCCGCGTCGCGACGACGCGCAACGTCACGGGCGGGGCGACGGCGGCAGCGGGAGCTCTTCTCACCGTCTTGGCCGGTGGCGTCGGCCGGGAGGACACACGCGATCCGCCGCTCCCACCCCCGCAGCCTACAAGCAGGAGGGCGCCGAGGGCGGCGGCACCGCGAGCTCTCACGCGCGGGCCAGACGGCGGAGCCGGAGGACGAGGGCGGTGATGCCGAGCGCCGCCACGAGGGCGACGACCACGCCGTCCACCGAGCCGAAGGCGTGATGGACCTGCTCGTAGGAGCGCCCGAGCGCCCAGCCCGCCCCGGCGAAGGCGAAGCACCAGATCGCCGAGCCGGCGAGGGTCAGGGCCGTGTAGGCGCCGAGCGGGCTGCCGAGGACGCCGGCCGGGATGGAGACGAAGGAGCGCACCACGGGCGTGAGGCGCCCGAGGAAGACAGCCGCGCCGCCGTGGCGCGCGAACCAGCGCTCCGCCCGGTCCATCCGGGCCGGACCGAGGTGGAGCCACCGCCCGCGGCGCTCGAGCAGCTCACGGCCGCCGGAGCGGCCGATGGCCCAGCCGGCCAGCGCGCCGAGGAGATACCCGAGCGTCCCGGCCACGGCGAGCACGACGTAGCTCTCGAGCCCCGCCCCGAGCGGATGGCCCAGCAGCGCGGGATGCGACGCGACCACCGCGCCGGAGGCCAGCGCCCCGGCGTAGAGCATCGTCAGCTCTCCGCCCACGGGCAGCAGGGCGTCGACGGCCATGATCGCGAAGACGGCATAGACGCCGTGCTGCCCGATCCACGCCGTGAGCTGTCCGGTGATCGAGGCGAGGAGGGTGATGGTCGTCCAGGATGACGGGGCGTCTCTGAGGATCACCTGAATGCGTGCTGCCAGCACGACCGGGCGGCCGGGGCACGTGCCGCGTCGAGCGCGTAGTGAGGCCGCCGCAGCATCTCGCGAAGGCTCCGCGAGGCAGATGAGAATCCCGTGAGAGCAGCGACGTCCAGCGCGGTTGGGATCACGTTGGCTGCGCTTTGGGAGTCCCCGGATCCAGCTCACCGCCGAGGAGATCGTCGTCCTGCTCGGAGACGGGCGTCCCCAGGCGGCGCGGGCGCGCGCCCCGGCTGCTCCAGCGCCAGGTGCGACGCGCTCCGCCGGGGCTGCGCGCCGCGGGGCTGTCCCGTGGGCGGATCACCGCGTTGACGAGCCGGGCGGATCGCGTCGCGCGCCTCGCGGCCGCCCGCACCCCCTCGGCGCAGGTCTCCCGCGCCGCGCAGGAGCTCGCCACGTTCGCGGACCGCGCTCGCCCGGCGCTCGAGGGGCGGTAGCGGTGCTGTTCGCCCTGCCCGCCCAGATCGGCTTACAGGCTGAGGCCTTCCCGCCCCGGTGGCCATCCTTCGTCGCCTGCCGCTCCGGGTGCGGCTCACCCTGGCCTTTGCGGGCATGATGGCAGTGGTGCTGGCGGCGGTCGGGCTCTTCCTCGTCCTGCGCCTGCGCGCCGAGCTTACGTCGAGCATCGACCACCGGGAGCCTGACCCTCGACCGCGACCATCCCGGAGGCCTCGACGAGGAGGTCCGCCTCCTCGCCGCCCCGGTCCGGGCTCAGGGCCGCAGGCTGGTCATCGTCGTCGGCACCTCGATCGAGGAGCGCCGTAGCGCCCTCAGCAAGCTCGTCACCCTCCTGCTCCTCGGGGGACCGGCGGCCCTCCTGCTCGCCTCGCTGGCCGGCTACGGCGTGGCGGCGGGCGCGCTCCGTCCCGTCGAGGCGATGCGCGCCCGTGCGGCCCGCGTCTCGGCCGAGTCGCCCGGCCAGCGGCTTCCCGTCCCTGCCTCCAGCGACGAGATCGCCCGGCTCGGCGACACGCTCAACGCGATGCTCGCCCGGCTCGAGCTCGCCCTCTCGCGCGAGCGCGAGCTCCTCGCCGACGCCAGCCACGAGATCCGCACCCCCTGGCCATCCTCAAGGCCGAGCTCGAGCTCGCCGCCGCACCCGAGCGCACCCGGGCGGAGCTCAGGGACGCGGTCCTCTCGGCCGGGGAGGAGACCGACCGCCTCGCTCAACTCGCCGAGGACCTGCTCGTCATCGCGCGCTCGGATCAGGCCGGCTGCCCGGCCCGCGCGTCCTCGCCGAGCCATCTCGGTCCCGTCGGCCGGGTCGGGCGCTTCGCGGCCGACCATGTCGGCCTCGTCGCTGTCGTCTGGCTCCTTGTCGCGGTCGGGCTGGGCATCTTCGCGCCCCGTGTGGAGACGGCCCTGTCCGGCGCGGGCTGGGAGGCGAGCGGATCCGAGTCAGCGCGGGCGCGTCAGCTCATGGACAAGAACTTCCGGGGTCTCTCCTCGAGCGCGTTGCAGGTGGTCCTTCACGCACGCGACAAGACGGTGCAGGATCCCGCCTTCCGGCGAGCCCTCCTGCGCCGGGCGCCCTGCAGCTCGTCACCCCGCGTGGCGACGCACGGCGCGTCGCCGCCCTCGGCCAGGCCGACCGCGGCGTCGCCCAGGTCCTCTCCCCTGCTCGGACACCGGGCGTGGTGGCTGCCCGCCCCGCTGGCCCGCGTGCTACCCGAGGTCCATTTCGGGCACGCCTGACCCAAGTCGATAGGAGAACCTCTTGATCTTCCGTCAGATCACCCACGACGACCTCGGCTGCGCCTCCTACCTGATCGGCGACGACGACGCCAGGGTGGCGGCCGTCGTCGACCCCAGGCTCGACATCGACGAGTACCTGCGCCTCGCGCGCTACCTCGGCGTGCACATCGAGCACGTCCTCGAGACCCACAACCACGCCGACCACGTCTCGGGGCACGGGCGGCTCGTCGCCGCCACCGGGGCCACCGTCCACATCCACCGGGAGGCCGAGGCCGCCTACGAGCACGAGCCGATCGAAGACGGCTGGGAGCTCGAGCTCGGCTCGCTGCGCATCCGCGCCCTCCACACTCCTGGCCATCGTCCCGAGCACACCGCGTTCGCGCTCGTCGATCTCGACCGGGGCACCGAGCCGTGGGCCGTGCTGACCGGGGACACGCTCTTCGTCGGCGACATCGCCCGCCCCGACCTCGCCGTCGAGAAGGCCGCGGGCGCCCGCGGCATCTTCCGCTCGCTCCGCGAGAAGTTGCTCACCCTGCCCGACACGTGCGAGGTGTGGCCCGGTCACCTCGGCGGCTCCCTCTGCGGCGGCCCCGGCATGGATCTCAAGGTCTCCTCGACGATCGGCTTCGAGCGCGACCACGAGGGCGCCGCCGGCCTGCGCCTGCTCGATCTGGCGGGAGGTGAGGGGGCGCACGTCGATCGCGTCCTGGACGTGCGGACCGAGCTGCAGTTCGACGAGGCTCACGTCCCGGGAGCCGTGTGCATCACGGCCCACCGCGCGGGGTGCGGATCCAAGCTCGCCTGGCTGGCCCGGCCCGGCCAGGCGCTCGTCCTCGTGGGCCGCGACGACGAGGACGCCCGCGCCGCGGCCGCACTGGCCGGGGCGGTCGGATTGCGCGACGTGGCGGGATTCCTCGCGGGTGGCATGACCTCGTGGCGCGAGGACGCATTGCCGGTCGAGTCGGTCGCGCGCCTGACCGTCCCCGAGCTACACGCGCGCTGGTCGACAGAGGCCACCGGCCTCCAGGTCCTCGACGTGCGCGAGCGGGACGAGTGGGACGAGTGGGACGCGGGCCACATCCCCGGCTCGGTGCACACCCCCTACCACGACGTAGACGCTGTGCCGGACGGAATCGCCGGCGCACGCCCCGTCGCCGTCATCTGCGGCTCGGGCCAGCGCGCCGCGATCGGCGCCAGCCTGCTCCAGCGCCACGGCGCCCGTGACGTGATCCACGTGGTGGAGGGCGGCGTCCCGCTCTGGAAACGCCAGGGCTGGCCGATCGACCAGCCCAAGGAGGGTGAGGCCTGACCCACGTCCTGCTCGCCGCCTCGTTCGGACTGGTCATCGGCCTGGCCGTCGGGGCGCTCGGCGGAGGGGGGTCGGTGCTCGCGGTGCCGGTGCTCGTCTACGTCCTCGGGGAGAGCGTGCCAGAGGCCACCACCGCGTCGCTCGTCGTCGTCACGGCCGGGGCGATCGCCGGCGGGCTCGGGCACGTCCGAGCCGGGCGCGTGTGCTGGCGCCACGCGGGCTCGTTCACCGCCGCCGCCGTGCCCGGGATCGTGGTCGGGACCCTGGCGGGTCAGGTGGTCAGCGGCAGCCTGGTCGTGGTCGCCTTCGCGCTCGTCATGCTCATCGCGGCCCACGCCACCTGGCGCAAGGCCGAGCGCGAGGACGACGGCACGGCGGCGACGTGGGAGGGGGGCGGCGTCTGTCCCCCGCTCCGGCTCCCCCGGGACATCGTGGCCGGCTTGGCCGTCGGCTTCCTCACCGGCTTCCTCGGCGTCGGCGGCGGCTTTCTCATCGTGCCCACGCTGGCGATCGCCCTCGCCTTCACGATGCGCACGGCCGTCGGGACGTCGCTGGCGATCATCACCGGCACGTCGCTCGTCGGCCTGGTGGCGCACCTCGCCTCCGGCCGCAGCCCGGACGTCGGCGTGACCGCCGCCATGAGCGGAGCGTGCGTCGCCGGAGCGGTCGTCGGCGTGGCGACCGGCGCCCGCGTCCCCCAAGGCCTCCTCGGTCGCGGATTCGCCGGTCTGGTCACCGTGGTCGCCGCCTACCTGCTCATCTCCGCCGTCCTGCTCGGCGGACCGCCGGGCAGTTGATTCACCCCAAACGAGAGAGGAGCCGACCCCGTGCACAACGTCAACCTCCCGAACCTGCGGCAGACCATCCAGAGGGCCGCGACCGACCCCGGGGCGCTCAAGCGGAGCTCCAGCTTCGAGGGGGAGTGGCAGACCGAGGAGGGGCGGCCGCAGTTCCGGGCGTCGATCCCCGTCCCTCAGGGCGAGCCCGTCACCTTCGAGGCCGACTACCCCCCGCCGATGGGCGGCAGCGGCGCCGCGCCCAACCCCCTGGCCTACTGCTTCTGGGGCGGGCTGGCGTGCACGCCATGACCTACGCGCAGGAGGCCGCCCGCGCCGGCATCGAGCTGCGCGCCCTGCGCGCCCGCGTCGACGTGGACGTCGACATGCGCCGCGCGCCGTCGACGAGAAGATCGTCTGGCATGTACGGCCTCACCGACCAGAAGGGCTCGCGCACCGGGCTTCTCAACACCCCCGACGGCTTCGACCTGCTCGCCCCACCAAACCGCAGCTCCACCCACCCACAGACCGGATGACGCCTCCGGGGCACGCCCGGGGAAGTATCCCCGCATGAGATCGAAGGTCGTCGCCGTGGCCCTGGCCGTGCTGGCCGGTGGATGCGGATCCGTCCAGGGTGGCGGCCCGATGCCCGTGCTCGCGCCGGACAGGCTTCCGGCGTCGCGGTCCTCGCACGTCGTGATGATCGTCCTCGAGAACAAGGAGTACGGCGATGTCATCGGCAGTCCCGAGGCGCCGTACCTGAACGGGCTGGTCCATCGCTCCGGGCTGGCGACGCGCAGCTACGCGATCACGCATCCCTCGCTGCCCAACTACCTCGCGCTCACGAGCGGATCGACGCACGGGATCACCTCCGACTGCACCGACTGTCGGGTGGCGGGCCCGGACCTCGCTTCCCAGCTCGACCGGGCGGGCCGGTCGTGGAACGCCTACCTCGAGGGGGCGCCGGGTCGCTGCTTCACCGGCGCCGAGGTGGGCGCGTACGCCAAGAAGCACAACCCGTTGGCCTACTACGACGACATCGTGCGCAACCGGGTCCGGTGCCGGCGGCTCGTGCCTCTGTCCACGCTCACGAGAGATCTGCGGTCGGGGGCGCTCCCCGACTTTGCGCTCATCTCCCCGGACCTGTGCCACGACACCCACGACTGCGGCATCGGCGTCGGTGACCGGTTTCTCGCGGATCTCGTGCCGGCCGTGCGCGCCGAGCTCGGGCCTCATGGCTTCCTCGTGCTGACGTGGGACGAGGGCACCACGGACGCGGGATGCTGCGGCGTGGCGCGCGGCGGTCACATCGGCACGGTGGTCATCGGGCCCGATGTCCGGCGCGGGGCACGGAGCTCGCGTCCGGTCGACCACTACGGCGTCCTGAGGTTCATCGAGCGGGCCCTCGCGCTGCCGTCGCTGGCCGGGGCGAGGCGTGCCGACGATCGCGCCCTGCGCTCGCTCTTCGTCCGACCTCCGGGCCCGGCGGTTCCCTGAGCAGGTGCCCGTCCTGCGAGGGTGCCGACCATGAGGGCGACGTACATCCAGAAGAGGTATCAGGTCGACCAGGTGGCTGCTGGGAGCATCGGCGTCGGGGGGTGCGGACGGCTTGGGGTCGGTGCGAATGGTCATGGGCCAGTGTGGGGAGAGACGGGTCCGCGGCGGGGGGAGCGGTGGCAAAGAGGGGGCAAAGATTCCGAGCGGGAATGCGTCAGGCGGGGTAGAGGTCCATCCCCGGGGCGGCGTCGGCCCAGTCCAGCTCACCGCGGTTGATCTCGCTGATCGCGCTGTCGGCGCGGTAGGTCGAACGCGGCAGCGCTCTCGCGATCACACCTCGACGAGCTCGGCGTGGGTGGCGCTTGCGACGGCGAGTGCCGCGAGATCGCCTGCGTCCGACGTCAGGATCTCATCGCCGTCTCTTGCGAGCGCGACGATCGCCGCGTCGATGACGTCGTGCCCTCCGCTTCTGGCCAGCAGAGCTCCTGCTGCTCGGCCAAGGGCTTCGTCGAGCGAGATGATCGCGGTGGCGGATAACAGACGGGCCACACGGGCTTGACGTGCGTCACCGCGCCACACCTGCCCGACCACACCGCCGTGGGTGAGCGGCAGTCGGTCCGCGCGGTGCTCACGAGCGAGTAAAGCCATGACCCTGCGATCGGCGCGCTCCACGGCGATGAACGCGCCGGCATCGAGCAGCAGCGTCATCCGGCGAACCGCCCAGCGGTCGGCTTGCCACGTACGACGACGGCGCGCTCCCTCGCCCACCTCGTCGCCTCGACGATCTCGGAATCGGTTATCCGGCCGTGCTCCGCTTCGTACTCGGCGAGGAAGTCGCCGAGCGCGGTCATCCGCGAGTCGTGCTCTGACTGTCTGCGCAGGGCTTCGTTCACCCACGCGCTGAGATTGTCCGCGGTACCGGCGGCCACGGCCGCGTGACCCGCGGCCACGAGCTCGGGATCGACCGATGCGGATAGCCGCCGCTTGACTGGCACTACGAAGATGCTAAGGCACTACCACGGACATCACACCTCGCGGCCCGAGCAGGTCGGCGTTCGACCGTCGTTCTACACCCGCGCCCGCCCGCGCCACCGGTACTCCGGAACCGTTCTCGGCACACTCCGTGCATCCGCGACGACGCCTCGATCCTCACCGGGCGCCGTGCCCTGTCCCTGCCGGCACGGTCCCCGGGGGGATTCCCGCTGCCCGCCGCACCGGGCGGGCGTGGAGGCAGGACCCGCGTAGCCGACCGGCTGCGCGCCGCGCCACTCATCGTCCAGACGGGCGTGCTCTCCTTCGGACTCGCCCTGGCGTGGATGCTGATCGGCCCGAGGACGGCCGACCTCGCCGCCCAGACCTACCGGGTGTGGCTCTTCGCCCAGGACGGTCCGCTGCTGTGGGACAACTCCTGGTACGGCGGCCACCACCTCCCGGGCTACAGCCTCGTGTTCCCACCCCTGGGGGCGCTCCTGGGCACCCGCCTGGTCGGGCTGCTCGCCGCGGTCGCCGCCACGGGCCTCTTCGCCGAGCTCGCCCGGCGGCAGTTCGGTCACCGAGCCCGGGCGGGGGCCCTGTGGTTTGCCGCCGGGACGGCGGCCGATCTCGCCATCGGGCGTCTGACCTACCTCACGGGGGTGGCGTTCGGGCTCGCGGCGCTGCTTGCCGTCCAACGGCGGCGCCCGGTGCTCGCGGGCCTCGCCGCCGTGCTCTGCGCCGTCACCAGCCCGATCGCGGGCGCGTTCCTGGCGCTCGTCGCGTTCGTGCCCATGCTCTCCCGTCGCTCGCGCCGGGCGGTCGCGCTCTTCGCGTGCGCCCTGCTGCCCGGGCTCGTCCTCACCGCCCTCTTCCCCGAGGGCGGCCAGCAGCCGTTCTTCCTGGGGTCAGCCCTTGTGGGAGTCGCGCTCGTCGTCCTCCTCTTCCGCGCGCTGCCGCGTACCCAGGTCGAGCTCCGCCTCGGGGCCACCCTCTACGGAGCGGCCATCTTCGCGGCCTGGCTCGTCCCCAGTCCCATGGGAGGGAACGCCGTGCGTCTCGGCGCGGGGTTCGCCGGTGCGCTGCTCCTCTGCTCGCGGGAGGGCCGGGGGCTCGGGCGCAGCGGCATCGCCGTCCTCCTCGCGCTGGCCGTCTGGCAGTGGTCGGGCCCGGTCGTCGAGATCCTCAAGACCTCGGACAACCCCGCGACGAAGGCGTCGTACTTTGCGCCGCTGATGCACGAGCTCGACCTCCGCGGCGCCCGGCGTGGGCGGGTGGAGGTCGTCCCCACCGCCACGCGGTGGGAGGCCGTGTTCGTCGCGCGGCGCTTCGCGCTCGCGCGCGGTTGGGAGACACAGCTCGACCGCCGCTACAACCCGCTCTTCTCCACCGCACGGCTCTCCCCCGTGCGCTACGCCCGGTGGCTGCGGCGCAACGCCGTCCACTACGTCGCGCTCCCCGACGTCACCCCGGAGCGCTTCGGTCTCACGGAGGCGAGCGTCGTCGCCCGTCCCCAGCCTTTCCTACGCCCGGTCTGGCGCGGGCGCCACTGGCGGCTGTACGCGGTTCGCGGCACCCAACCCCTCGTCGACGGCCCGGGAGAGATCGGACGTGTGTTCTCCGACGGCTTCACCCTCGTCGCCCACCGCCCCGGACGGCTGCTCGTCCGGGTTCACTCCTCTCCCTGGTGGAGCGTCACCTCCGGGGCCGCGTGCGTGCCCAAGGCACGCTCGGGCTGGACGGTGGTCCGCGCGCTCCGGCCGGGGAGGATCGAGGTCCGCGCCCTGCTCACGCCCCACGGCGCGGCGTGTCCTGCCTCGCGCTGAGCGCTCGGATGCCGCACCGGGGCCCGGGGTCTGCCCGGCCCGGCACGGCGGCGGACAGCCGCAGGAGCATCCAGGGGCGCCCATGACGCAGGGGAAACGCGGTCACGCTGACCAGGCCGGCATGGCTGAGCAGAAAGCGGCGCAGGCGCGGGTCTCGCGCGCGCACACGCTCGAAGACGATCCCGCCGGGACTCGGCGACGACACCGCCCGGGTGGTGCGCCCGAGGTCCCACGCGAGCCGCGCCTGGTAGGGGTGCTGGGTCGTGACACGGCACCCGCGCAGCGCTCGGGGCCCTCCGGCCGCCGCGAGCGCACGATCGAGCTGGCGAGCCGCCGACCCGTAGGCGTCGACGCGAGCGACCTGCCGCACCAGTCCGGCGCCGTGCGAGAGGATGCCGGCGGCGAGGGCCACGGCGAGCGCACCGCCCGTCGCGACGCGGCGCCAGGAACTGCTCGTCCGTCCCGTGACCGATCCGAGCCCGACCGCCGCGAGCACGGACAGCAGCGCCCCAGCCGGGATCAGGAACCGGGACTCCGCCGGGTAGCCCCGAGTCGCCTCGAGGACCGTGACCGCAACCCACGCCAGCGTCACGCCCGCGAGCACCGCCGCCACCCGACGGTTCGCCCGCCAGGGCAGGAAGACGCCGAGAACAGCGGCTGCCAGCCACGGCCAGGGAACCCCGCGCAGCGCGAACCCCAGGGTCGTCGGAAACTCGCGCACGGGGTTGTGCTCGCGCGCCGCGATCCCGGCCATCCGGGCGAGCGTCGACCCGTGAAAGGCATCTCCCGAGCCGATCAGATCGCCGCCGAGCCAGAGGGCGGGCACGGTCGCGCAGGCGAGCGTGACCCGGAGCCGGAGCCGGGGCTCGCTCCGCGCGAGCCAGATCGCGTAGAGGGCGAGGAGCGCCCAGGCTTCGGGGCGGGCGAGGGCGGCCAGCACGAGCAGCACCAGGGCCTGGGAAGTGCGGCCCACGACGTGGCGCTCGACCGCGCCGATGACGAGCGCGGCCACGACCGGCTCGATGAGCCCCGAGCCCGCGGTCTGGAGAAGATCGGGGACGAACACCAGGCCGCCGACGGCGAACACGCCACCCGCGACACCGCCCCACCGCCGACCCAGCCGGAAGACCGTGACTCCCAAGAGCACCGTGGCCGCACGGACGATGACGAGCCAGAGCGCGGGGGCAAGCGACCCGGAGAGGACCAGCGGGACGTCCACGAGGGCGGGCAGCGGCTTCCACGAGGGAAACGCGAGCGTCGTGAACCTCACCGACGAGTCGACCAGCGGGCGACTCCACAGCAGCCACCCCGACGGGTCGAACTGGGGGATCGACGACCACAGGAGCGACAGGACCCCAGCGCCCAGCGCCGCGGACGCGAGCAGGACGACCCGTGATCCTTCCCGCCCCGGGTGCTTGGTGAACGACGTGAGGCGGGGGGTGAACAGCATCGAGCCGAGCGTGTCCCCTTTTGCGTTGGCCCCCGCGGCGCCGACGTTGAGATTGTGTGGAGCCGACGAGCGCGGGCCCGCTGCGCGCGAGCCCCTCGCCGGTCAGAGCTCGCGCAGCTGCTCGGGATCGCTGCGGCGCAGCGCGCGCAGCGTCGTGACCCCCGCGGCGGCGACCGCGAGGAGCGTCAGCGCCACCACTCCGGCGAGGTAGCCCCAGGGCACGGACAGGAAGTCGGGCGGTGGGTCGAAGACGCCGGTGAGCACCTGGACGAGCATCTCGGAGATCGCGACGGCGATCACGGCGCCGGAAAGCAGCCCGCCCAGCGTGACGAACGCGGACTCGCTCCACACGAACCCGCCGAGCTGCCGGCCGCGGGCGCCCAGCGCGCGGGCGATGGCGAAGGTCCGCCGGCGCTCCGCGAAGCCCAGCCCGAGGGCGAGGCCCGACGCGGCGGCGGCCAGGACGAGCGCGAAGGCGAGCTCGACCCGCGTGAGCCCGGAGAGCTCGACCGCGGTGAGGTTCGAGCCGACGACCTTGCGCTGGTTGACGATGTCGGTCACCTGGGCCGAGGTCCCCACCTGCCGGTGGATGCGCCCAGCGACGGTGGCCGGACTCGTGCCGTCGGTCTGGACGAGGAAGGCGCCGACCGCGTTCGTGTGGGTCATGCGGGCCACGTAGCTCGCGTTGGCCACCAGGAACGAGTCCTTCGGCGCGGTGGGGAACTCGTTGGCCACGCCCGCGAAGTGGAAGGGAACCGTCGTGAGCTTCTTCGTCACCCCGTCCTGGAGGCGCAGGCGCACGAGGTCCCCGGGCTGGAGCTGGAAGTCCCTGACGGTCTCGGCCGCGACGAGCACCGAGCTGGGCCGCGCGGCGAGGGTGGCCATGAGCTGCCGCGCGCTGCCGCCGGAGAACCAGCCGTCCTGGAGCTTGCCCGCGGCGGAGATGCTCTGCGGGCGCACGCCGTAGAGGTCCTGGAGGTCGGCGCCCACGTAGGCGAAGCGGTGCTGGAGCGGCTCGACGCTCCTGACCCCGGGGACGGAGGCCAGGCGCGTCGCCCCCGCGGGCCCCACGCGCGTGCCCGGCGACTCGGTGACGGTGACGTCGGCCCCGTTGGAGAGCCGGGCGTCGGCCTCGGCCTGCTGTGCGTAGGTCGAGTTGAACACCGCTGTCGAGCCGGCGAACGCGGCGGTGAGCGCGACGAGCGTGACCGCGCGGGCGAGCAGCCGGCGCTGGCGCCCCATCGTGGCCGCCACGGTCGGCGACAGCTCGCCCGCGAGGGGGCGCAGGATCCGGGCCAGCGGCGTGCGGCCGCGGACGAGCACGAGGTCGGCGAGCCGGTAGGTCATGAGGCCCGCGCCGATCCAGCCGAGCACGGGGGCGAGCAGCGCGTACCAGTTCACCGAGACCTGCGGGACCCCCTCGGGGGCGAGGACGAGCTGGTAGCCGTTCTTCGCGGCCTGCCAGTAGACCAGGGCGGCGACGGCCAGCGCGGCGACGTCGAGGCCGTAGCGGGCCCACCACGGGGCGCGGTCCCGGCGGCCCACCTGGCGGCGCTGCCCGGCGACGGTGAGCCCGCGCGCGTCGCGCCAGGCCGGCAGGGCGATCGAGACCGCCGCGATGATCAGGCCGGCGAGCGCCGAGCCGACCGCCCACAGCACGGCGGCGAGGGTGCTCGCGCCGAAGCTCGCCGTCTGAAAGGCGGCGGCCCCGATCGCCAGCGCGGCGCCGAGGCCGAGCGCGATGCCGGCCCCCCCGGCCAGAGCCGTCTCCGCGAGGGCCACCCGCAGGAGCTGGCGTGTGGAGGCCCCGCGCGTACGCAGCAGCGCGGCTTCCCGGCGTCGGCGGTCGGCGCCCGCCGAGGCGATGGAGGCGGTCACCAGGCCGGCGAGGATCGCTCCGGGCACGCCGAGGAAGAGGAAGAGCAGCTCGGCGTAGAGCGCGTCCCCGCGGGCCTTGTCGAGCGTCGCTCCCAGGTTGTCGCCGACGAGGCCGGCGCCCGCGAGGCGGGTCTCGAGGTTCCGCGCCGCGCCACTCACCTGGGTAAAGGCCGCGCTCGGGCTCGCCGGCAGGCGGTGGGAGACCAGCGCGTGGACCTGGGTCGTGACCGTCTGACCGGTCTCGATCCGGGAGAAGAGCGTCTGGGGCAGCAGGATGACGTTGTCGGGCGGCGCCTGGGGCTGGGCGCCCGGAGGCGCACCGACCTGCTGGAAGAGCGAGTCGGCGCTCGGGAGGTCGACCACCCCGTCGATCCTCACCCGGGCCGGCGGCCTGCCGGGCCGCCCGATCGAGACCACGTCGCCCGGCCGGGCGTGGAGGTTGGCCGCCGTCTGCTGGGCGAGCAGGACGCCGGTACCGCGGCCCGACAGGGTGCGGATCTGCCCGGGGAACGCTCGCCCGTAGCCGTTCGGGAGCCCGAGCACCCGGCCCGGACCGGTGGTCTGCGTCGAGCCACCCGCCGTCGCGTGGAGCCCCGTGCTCGGCGCGAACGAGACGGGCAGCGCCGTGGTCACGCCGGGCTGGCGCCGCACGCCCGCGAGGACGCCGGCGGGGTTCGCCCCCGCTCGGGCCTGGACCTGCCAGTCCACCGCCACGCGCCCGATCGCCCGCTGGGTCAGCTTGGAGGTGCTCGAGGAGAGGAAGGTGCCGATCGAGGCGAGCAGGGCGACGCCGACGGCGACGCCCAGGACGGTCGCGACCAGACGGCCGCGCCGGTGGGCCAGCAGACCCCGCAGCCAGCTCAGCGCGACCATGCCCGCTCCTGCGCGTTGACCGGCGCCAGGCGACCGCTGTGCATCTCCCACCGCTCGTCGAGGCGCTCGGCGACGGTGGGATCGTGGGTGGCGACGACGAGCGCGGCGCCCGCTTGCCCGGCGGCGGCGAGCAGGACATCGACGACGACGGCCCCGCTGGCGCGGTCGAGCTGTCCCGTGGGCTCGTCGGCGAGGATGAGCCGCGGCTCCCCGGCGAGGGCGCGCGCGACGGCCGCGCGCTGCGCCTGCCCGCCGGACACCTCCTCGGGGAGCTTGTCGGCGAGGTCGGCGAGCCCGAGCCGCTCCAGCGCGGACCGGGCCCGCGCCTGCGCGTCGGAGTCGGACACCCCGTCGAGGACGAGGGGCAGCGCGACGTTCTCCGCGATGGTGAGCGGCGGCAGCAGGCTCGGGCCCTGGAACACGACCGCGACCCGGCCGGGCTGGAGCTCGCTCCGGGTCCCGATCGCCGGCCAGGAGACCTCGCCCACGGTGGAGTCGTCGAGCCCGGCCATGAGATGCAGCAGCGTGGACTTGCCCGAGCCCGAGGGCCCCACGAGGGCCAGGCGCGCGGACTCCACGACCTCGCAGTCGGTGGGCTGGAGGGCCACGGTCGCGGTGGGACCAGTTCCGTAGGTCCGGGCCACGCCGACGCAGCGGACGAGCACGTCGGCGCCTCTCATCCGACCACCGGCCCTCGGCCGGCGGTGCCCGCCACCCTCCCGTCGCGCAGGCGGATCTCGCGATCGGCGCGCGCGGCCACCTCGGGGCTGTGGGTCACCACGAGGACGGCGCCGCCCTCGCGGGCGCGGCCGTGGAGCAGGCCGAGCACGCGCTCCGCGGTCACCTCGTCGAGCTCGCCGGTGGGCTCGTCGGCCAGGACGATCGCCGGCGCGTTGGCGAGCGCGACCGCGAGCCCCGCGCGGGCGAGCTCGCCGCCCGAGAGCTGGGCGGGACGCGCGTGGGCGCGGGGGGCGATCCCGCAGCGCTCGAGCACCTCCGCGCGCCACGCCGCCGACCCCCCGTCGGGGTTCAGCCGCTGGGCCAGGGCGACGTTGCCCTCCACGCTCAGGTGGCCGACGAGGTTGGCCTGCTGGAAGAGCATCCCGATCGAGCGCGCGCGCAACGCGGCGCGCTCCTCCTCGGTGCGGCGCGACAGGCGCTCGCCGCCCACCCTGACCATCCCGCCGTCGGGCTCGTCGAGCCCGGCGAGGCAGGCCAGCAGGGTGGACTTGCCCGAGCCCGAGGGGCCCGTGACCGCCACGACCTCGCCGGGCTCGACCGCGAGCGAGACGCCCTGGAGGGCGAGCGTCTCGTCGTCTCCCGCGTGGAAGAAGCGATACAGGCTCGCGGCCTCGAGCGCGGGGCTCATCGCGTGAAGCGGACCGAGTCGGTGACGATCCTCCATGGGTCGACGTTGTCGGCGCCCTTCGGGCCCGAGACGGTGAGGACGAGGTCACGCCCGGCGTGGAAGAACACGTAGCGCTCGACGGCGTCGGCGACCTTCTTGCCGGTCACCGGGTTGGGCGCCGCGGAGGCGAGGTAATCGATGCGGATCGCCTTGCCCGCGTGACGGGTGACCTCGGTCACCGGACCCGGGGCGAAGCCCGGCACCGTGCGCGCCAGGCGCGGGATCTCCTTCTGCCGCGCACTCGCGACGGTCAGCGGCGCGCTCGCCTTCTTCGTCTCGATCCGGATCGAGTTGAGCTTGTCCGTGAAGACGGTTGCGCTCGGGGAGGTCACCCGCCCCCAGCCCTCGGGGACCTTGACGGTGATCCCGCGGCCGGGGACCGCGTACGGCACGTAGGCCTGGTTGTCCGGGATGTCCCCGGCCGGGTTGACCTCTCCCTTCCGGCCCGGGGTCGTGGTCGTCCGGGCCTGGGTCTGCGTCCTGGCCTGAGCCGGCGCGGGGGCGGCAGATGCCTTCGGTGCGGACGGGCGCGTGCTCGGTGGGGAGGAAGACGACGGCGACGACGACGAGCCGCACCCGGCGGCGGCGAGCGCGAGGACTGCCGCTCCGGCGGCGAGGGCGATGGGCGAGCGCATGCTGCCTCCTGAGGGATCGAGAGCCATCGGAGGTGACCGTAGGTGCGGCACGTCACGGCCCCGCGGGGCCCCGGTCAAGCTTGTGTCAAGGTCCGCCCCGACCCGCGGATCCGCCCATAGCCTGCGCCCCGATGAGCACCGGCATCCTGCTCGTCGAGGACGACGAGGCGATCGCCTCGGGTCTCGTGCGGGTGCTCGAGGGCCAGGGCTACGCGGTGCGCCGGCTCGCCCACGGCCTGCCCGCGCTCGATGCGGCCGGGGACGACGGGGTGGGCCTGGTGATCCTCGATCTCGGCCTGCCCGATCTCGACGGCATCGAGGTCTGCCGGCGGCTGCGGTCGGCACGTCCCGAGCTCGCCGTTCTCATCCTCTCGGCCCGCGACCAGGAGCTCGACGTCGTGGCCGGGCTCGACGCGGGGGCCGACGACTACCTCGTCAAGCCCTTCCGGCTCTCCGAGCTGCTCGCCCGGGTCCGGGCGCATCTGCGCCGCACGGCCGCTCCCGCTCCGGATCCCCAGGCGGCCCCGCTGTCCGCGGGAGACGTGCGGATCGACCTCCCGGCCCGCCGCGCCTGGTGCGGCGGGGAGGAGCTCGCCCTGCCCCCCAAGGAGTTCGAGCTGCTCGCCCTGCTCGTGGCCCACGCGGGCCGGGTCCTCACCCGCGAGCGCATCATGCGCGAGGTCTGGGACACGGACTGGATGGGGTCGACGCGGACGCTCGACACGCACGTCCTGAGCCTGCGCGGGAAGCTCGGGCCCGAGGCGATCGTCACCCTGCGGGGCGTGGGCTACCGCTTCGAGACAGAGTGAGGCGCCGCCTCGTCCTGGCGATCGTCGCGGTGGCGGCCGCCGCGGTCGTGCTGTTCGCGGTGCCGCTCGGGCTCGTGCTCGCGCGCTCCTACCGCGACGAGGAGCTGCTCCGCCTCCAGCGCGACACGATCGCCGCCACCCGGTCCATCGACGTGAGCGGCGGGACCGATCGGGTCGAGCTCCCGCCGACTCGCGACGCGCTCACCGTGTACGACCGTTCCGGGCGCCGCCAGGTGGGATCGGGACCGCGGCTCGCCCCCGGGCTGGTGTCCCGGGTCCTGAGCACGGGGCGACCGGCCGATTCGGAGGCGGAGGGCCGACTCGTCGCCGCCGTCCCGCTCCTGGTGGGCGAGCGGGTGGCCGGGGCCCTGCGCGCCGTGCGCCCCGACGCGCGGGCCGCGACCGACGCCCGCCGCGCATGGCTGGCCCTGGGCGGGCTGGCGGGCGCCATCGTCCTCGTGGCGTTCGGCGCGGCGGTGCTCGTGGCCCGCCGTCTCGCCCATCCGCTCGAGCGGTTGGCGGGAGCCGCCCGCCGCCTGGGCGAGGGCGACTTCACGGCCACGGCGCCGCGCGCCTCCATCCCCGAAGTGGACGCGGTGGGGACCGCGCTCGCCGCCACCGCGGCGCGCCTCGGCGACCTCGTGGCCCGCGAGCGCGCGTTCTCGGCCGACGCGTCGCACCAGTTGCGCACGCCCCTCGCCGCCCTGAGGATCGAGCTCGAGGCCCTGGCCCTCCGCGCCGAACCGACCCCGGAGCTCACCGCCGCTCTGGCGCAGATCGACCGGCTCGAGCAGACGGTCGAGACGCTGCTGCGCGTGGCGCGGGATGAGTCAGGCACATCCGGCGTCTGCACGCTGGAGCGCATGCTCGACGAGGTCGAGGCGGACTGGCGCGGGCCGCTCGCGGCGTCCGGCCGCGCCCTGCGCATCCGCGCGGGGGAAGCCGGGCTCCGGGCGCGGGCCACGCCGGCCGTCATCCGCCAGGTCCTCGACGTCCTCGTGGAGAACGCCGCGCGCCACGGAGCCGGGACGGTCGCCCTTGAGGCGCGCGGGGCGGGCGCCTGGGTCACGGTCGAGGTGGCCGACGAGGGATCCGGCTTCGGCGGCGATCCCGAACGCGCCTTCGTCCGCCGCGCACCGGAGGCGGACGGCCACGGCATCGGCCTGGCGCTCGCCCGCGCGCTCGCGCACGCCGAGGGAGGCCGCCTCACGATCGCGGAGCCCGGCCCCCGCCCGCGGCTGCGCCTCGTGCTGCGGGGCGAGGAGTGACGTCGACTAACCTCAAGAGACTCGGGCGTCAACCGAAAGGGGCTCCCCGATGCCTCAGTCATCGTCGAACCCCGAGCCGCTCGGACGGCTGCGTGAGGCGTCGCGTGAGGCACGCCGTCTCGCCGACGAGCATCGGCGCGCCCAGCCGCGCGACGGCGCGGGCCCCGACGAGGTCGGGGACGGACTCCGGCGCCGGGCCGAGAAGGCGGCCGCCGAGCTCGAGGCGGCGGAGGCCGGGAAGCGAGCCGACGCGCTGGCCAAGCGGCGCGCGGACGCGTCGGCGAACAGCGGGGACCTGCAGAGCCGCCTCCGCGCCGAGGCCCGGGCCCGGCGCGAGCAGCAGGAGAAGGAGGGCTCCTGACGCGGATCCGCCATCCGATCTCGGACCATGGTCGAGGCCGCGTCTGACCGCCGCGGTTCCTGGGTAGGTGTCACTCGTCCCCAGCGCGGCCGGATGCCGCAGGAGGTCTCACCAGTATGGGAATCATCGGATGGATCGTCCTCGGGCTGATCGCTGGAGCGATCGCCAAGCTGATCCTGCCCGGCAACGATCCGGGCGGCTTCATCGTCACGATCCTCATCGGGATCGTCGGCGCGGTCGTCGGCGGCTACATCGCCAAGGCGCTCAACTTCGGCAGCGACAAGCACTTCTTCGACCTGAAGACGTGGATCATCGCGATCGCCGGCTCGCTGCTGCTGCTGCTGCTCTACCGGGTCGTCACCGGCGGGAGGAGAGGAGTCGCGCGACACTGATCGCCGCCCCCTCCCGGCTCGCGGTCAACGCGCGAGTCGGGAGGCCCTCGCGCGAGCTTTTGGTGCAATCGGGGCGCCCGGATTTGAACCGGCTGGGCGACATGACGCGGACGCTTCCTACCTGCTCCTAGGCATATTCGGTGCTCTCAGGTGACCTGAGGTTCGCTCAGATTGCTACCACGATTGCTACCACGGGCGAACGCGGCGGCGACCATCTCCGCCTCGCGGGCGTTCGGGCAGTAGTCCGCGTAGATCTGCGTCGTGGCGAGGTCCCGGTGGCCCATCCACTCCTGGAGTGTGCGCATCGGGACGCCGACTGCCGCCATGCGGGTCCCGAATGTGTGTCGCAGGTCGTGGAAGACGTGCGAGTCGTCCAGCCCGGCGGCCTTGAGGGCGGCCCGCATCCGGCGGGTGACGTTCGACTTGGTGACGACCCCGCCAGTCTCGGGGTGGGCGAACACGAGGTCGTCGTCCCCCTGCCAGCGCGAGTGCTGGAAGAGCCGCTCGAGCTCCCCTGCGCCCTCGTCGGTGAGCGGCACGCTTCGCGTCGATCGCTTGGACTTGGGGGTCCCGAACTCCCCGCGCGTGTAGTTCTGACGAACGCGGATGCGGCCCGAGGTCCAGTCGACGTCGCGCCACCGCAGCGCGACGAGCTCTCCCTTGCGCAGCCCCGTCATGGCCGCCGTCAGGTAGAGCGCCCGGTCGACGGCCTGGAAGGGTCCGGGGCGGGCGTGGGCGACGAGCGCGTCGATCTCCTCGACGGTCAGGAACCGGATCTCTGTCGCCTCGGGAACCGCCGGGAGCTCCAGTCCCTGGCAGGGGTTCGCTGTCACCCATCCGCGCTGCGGGGACCGCGCGAAGTTGAACAGGCTCGAGAGGGTCCCGATCACGTTGCGGATCGTCTTCGGGGAGCGGCCCTTGCGCTCGAGCACGGTCACGAGATCGAGGACGTCCGCGGGCCGGACCGCGTCGAGCCCGCGGTTGCCGAAGAACGGCGCGAGGTGCACCCGGACCTCGCTCTCGATGTTCTGCCTCGTGGAGAGCTTGCGGCCCTGGCGCTGGGAGTGGAGGAGGTAACGCGCAGCCACCTCCTCCACTGTCAGCCTCTCCCCAACCGGCCTCGTGGTCTGCGTCGCGGCGATGAGCCGGCGCAGCTCGGCCTCGGCCTGTACCCGTGTCAGCCCGTCGCGCTCCCCTTCGCTGCGCTTCGGCCCGATCCTGCGCTTCACCTGCCGGCCGTTCGCGCGCCAGTGGCCGTACCACTGCTCGCGGCCGTTGCC
>JAABUK010004120.1_pt1 | contig 23947 bp, 25 predicted proteins | sample 5559141 | NCBI WGS metagenome assembly JAABUK01 (sample SAMN10711869, study PRJNA513367) | rock metagenome | isolation source: Antarctica rocks | place: Antarctica: Victoria Land, Pudding Butte nord | collected 2016-01-03
AAACCCGGCGCCCCCGTGCCGGCGATGTCCAGCGCGCCGGCGAGCATGGCGTCGTTGATGACGTTGCCGCCGTCCACCACCTGCCACGTCACCTCCGCCCGTGGCAGGCCGGCCGCCTCCATTGCGGCCTCCAGCAGCTTGCGGTCGCGCATGACCATCAGCGGCAGGTATAGGATGCCATAGCCGTGCGACAGCCGGACCTGCGCCGCCTCCGCCCGGGCTGGGACGCTTGGCAAGGCGGCAGTGGCAGCCAGGGAAAGCAAGGTGCGTCGGCGCATGGGACAGTATCCTCGAAGGCAGGGAAGCTGCCTGCTCCCTCTCCCTCCAGGGGGAGGGTTGGGGTGAGGGGGTCTGGGCTGCGGAGCGGAGGCCGCAAGAGAGACAAGAACCAAGCTCGTCCAGGCCAAGGACGGCGCTTGCCCGCCCCCTCACCCCGGCCCTCTCCCGAAGGGGGAGGACCGGGGTGAGGGGGCGGTCAGACGACCGGTGCGACCCCCAGCGGGTCCAGCCGGTAGCCGCCACCCTCCGTCACCAGCAGGCGGGCGTTGCCGGGGTCAGGCTCGATCTTCTGGCGCAGGCGGTAGATGTGGGTTTCCAGGGTGTGGGTGGTGACGGCGGCGTTGTAGCCCCACACCTCGTTCAGCAGCACCTGCCGCGCCACCGGACGGGTGCCGGCGCGATACAGGAACTTGAGGATCGCCGCCTCCTTCTCCGTCAGGCGGATGCGGCGGTTCTTCACCGGCTCCTGCAGCAGCTTGGCGCTGGGGCGGAAGGTATAGGGACCGATGGTAAACACCGCGTCCTCGCTGTTCTCGAAGATGCGGAGTTGGGCGCGCAGCCGTGCCAGCAGCTCAGCCAGGCGGAATGGCTTGGCGATGTAGTCGTTGGCGCCGGCGTCCAGGCCGCGCACCACGTCCGCCTCCTCGTCCGATCCCGTCAGCATGATGATCGGCATGCGCAGGCCCTGCTTGCGCAGGTTGGCGCAGAGGTCGCGGCCGTCGCCGTCAGGCAGGGTCACATCCATGATGATGGCGTCGAAGCGTGCGTCACGGGCTACGACCTTTGCCTCCGCCTCGGACACCGACCCGGCCTCAGTGGCGACGAACTCCCCGTCCACCTGCAACTGCTCGACCAGGGTCTCGCGCAGGCCTACGTCGTCGTCTACGATCAGGATGGGGCGTTCAGCCGTCATTCGGCAACCTCGCTATGGCCGCGGACCGCAGGAGCGGGACGGGGCGGTTCGTCGTTGGCCTGCATGGTCGGCATGCTGGGCCGGGTGGGTGTCGCTCTGGAGAGTCGCCCGGGTGGGTCAACAGATTCGGCAACGTCTTAAACTCTACGTGACCGGCGCGAGTTGCACACGGGGGCGTGAGAAGTTTGCGAACGCCGGTCCCCTCCACATATGGCGGACTGGGATCACCCAATGGAATGATGTAGCCCTGGCCGACATGTCCGACCAACCCCTTCCCTTGAACAATGCGGTGGCCCGCGTATCAGCCGATCCCGTCACTCCGCCTGACCCGGCGGTGCTCCGGCTGCGCTCGGTTCACCGTGCCGTGGCGGAGCTGCGGCGCGGGACGCCGGTGCTGCTGCGGGGCGGAGCCGGCGCCGGGCTGGTAGTCCTGGCCGCCGACACCGCGGGAGTCCAGGGGTTGTCGGACCTGGCAGCGCTGGCTGCCGGGCCGCCTGTCCTCCTGCTGGCGCCGGTCCGTGCTGCGGCCTTGCTCCGCCGCCCGGTGCCGCCTGACCTGCCGGCGCTGGCACTGGCGGCTGGACGGCTGCTCAACCCCGCCGTCCTGCGCGGCATGGCAGATCCGACCGCAGAGCAACTCTTGGCCGATCCGCCGGAGGCAGTTCCGTTGCCGGAACTGGCGGGTGCGGCCCTGGCGCTGGCCAAGCTGGGACGGCTGCTGCCGGCGGCCTTGGCGGCGCCGGCCCGGCCGGACGCCGCGTCGCGCGCCGGCGGTTTGTCCTTGCTGTCTGTCATGGCGGCCGACGTGCTGGACCACCCCGACGCATCGGCCGCGGCGCTGATACGGGCGGCGGAGGCGCATGTTCCACTGGAGGATGCTCCCGACGCCCGCATCGTCGCTTTCCGGTCCCCAGATGCAGGGATCGAGCACCTCGCGATCCTGATCGGCCGGCCGGAGCACCATGCCGGCCCGCAGGCACCGCTGGCCCGGGTGCATTCCGAGTGCTTCACCGGCGACCTGCTGGGCAGCCTGCGCTGCGACTGCGGACCGCAACTGCGCGCCGCGATGCGCCGCATTGCGGCGGACGGCTGCGGCGTGCTGCTGTACTTGGCGCAGGAGGGGCGGGGGATCGGCCTGACCAACAAGCTGCGCGCCTACGCCTTGCAGGACCGCGGCCTGGATACGCTGGACGCCAACCGGGCGCTGGGCTGGAACGCGGACGAGCGCAGCTTCCTGCCCGCGGCGACCATGCTGTCCCAGCTTGGCATCCCCCGCGTGCGGCTGTTGACCAACAATCCGGACAAGCTGGCGGCACTGGCTGCATGCGGCGTGGAGATCGCTGGGCGGGACCCGCTGGTGGTTCAGGCCAACGGGGTGAACGACCACTATTTGGCGACCAAGGCGCGGCGGTTCGGGCACTTGCTGGGATAGGGGCTACCGCCGGCCGTAAAGGCGGTCGTGCCGCGTCAGCGCCGAAACCCACCCCAAATCGGACTATGGCCGCCGGTCTGCGCCGGCCATGCAGGTCTGCTCAGTCGGTTCGGTCCATATGCGACAGAGCTGCGCGCATTGGGAAGCTGGAGAGCCTCAGCAGCCCGGTCTGCGCCTCGGTGTAGGCGAGGATCAAGTATAGAGGATCAAGTATAACGGCGAGGCGATGGACAGGGCCGACAGCTCGACGACCGCATTTACCAGGCGGCTGCGAGGCGATGTCAGTCCGAAGACCGCAAATATGATCGAGAGCCAAGCTGTAAGCACGAGCAGGAAGGGCCAGGACATCGTCGAGCAGGCCGAGAAGATCAGTTGCCAGCGTTGCTCGACTGCCCGCCCCACGCGATTGCGCAGGCGTTCGGCGACCTGACGGCGGTAGTCGTCCGGTGGCGCGAGGCCTTCGATCTCCATTTCCACGTCCGACAGCATCCGGCCCAGCTCCGCCCCTTCCACGCTCTCATGACCGAAGGCCTGATTGAACCGGGGATACTGTCCGATCGGCGATGCCTCTTCCGGCCAGGTGTCGGCGATGGCCGCGGCCGTGTAGCTGCGGAGCAGGGAGCGGATGCGCTGATGTCCAACTGCATCCTCCGCCAGGGTAGGGCCGGCATCATGGAGCGCATAGGCCGGTTCATTGCAATTGGAACCGTATTCCCGTGAACCTGAAGAAGCGGAACAGCGCTGCCGTGCTGCTGCGCGCGCAATGCGGCGTCTCATCTTTCACGATGGGGCACCGTGCTTGCCATGATCGGCGCAACAGGGTTAACGTCTGCCCATGCTGTCGTCGCTCACCATGTTCATCTTGGCCGCCATGCTGCGCACCGTGTTGCGCGCTGCTGTGCGGCTGACCGGGCTGACGCTCCTCCTTCGACTTATCGGCCCTCGGGCATAAAGCCGGGCGGATAGCTGCGCCGGCATTGCCCGGGGGTTCAAGCCCTGGCTGCCGTTCCGCACATACCTTCCCACGAGGCCCCACCATGACCATCAACCACCCAAGCTTCGGCGACCTGCCAGACAGCCGCGTCATCATGTTCGACACCACCCTGCGCGACGGCGAGCAGTCGCCGGGCTTCTCGATGAACTTGACCGAGAAGCTGCGTATGGCCGAGGCCCTGGCCGAGCTGGGCGTGGACGTGATGGAGGCTGGTTTCCCCATCGCTTCGCCTGGCGACTTCGAAAGCGTGCAGAGCATCGCCCGGCACATCCGCGGCCCCGTCATCTGCGGCCTGGCCCGCACCGGCCAGGCCGACATCCTGCGTGCCGCCGAGGCCCTGCGCCCCGCCGAGCGCAAGCGCATCCATGTCTTCCTGAGCACCAGCCCGCTGCACATGAAGTATAAGCTGCGCATGGAGCCGGACGCCGTCCTGCAGCTGACAACCGACTCCGTCGCCCTGGCCCGGCAGCACGCCGATGACGTTGAATGGTCCGCCGAGGACGGCAGCCGCACCGAGCCGGACTTCCTGTGCCGCTGCGTCGAGGCCGCGATCAAGGCCGGCGCCACCACCATCAACGTGCCGGACACCGTCGGCTACTCGGTCCCCGACGACATGACCCGCATCTTCACCATGCTGCGGGAGCGCGTGCCCGGCGCCGACCGGGTGGTCCTGTCCACCCACAACCACAACGACCTGGGCCTGGCCGTCGCCAACACCCTGGCTGCCGTCCGCGCCGGGGCGCGGCAGATCGAGTGTACGATCAACGGCATCGGCGAGCGCGCCGGCAACGCCGCGCTGGAGGAGGTGGCGATGGCCATTCGCACCCGGCCGGACATTGCGCCGTATAAGACAAACATCGTGACGACCAGCATCCTGCGCACCAGCAAGCTGCTGTCCACCATCACCGGCTTCGACGTGCAGCCGAACAAGGCCATCGTCGGACGCAACGCCTTCGCGCATGAGAGCGGCATCCACCAGGACGGCGTGCTGAAGAACGCCGCGACCTATGAGATCATGACGCCCGAGAGCGTGGGCTGGACCAAGAGCACCCTGGTCATGGGCAAGCATTCGGGACGCGCCGCGTTCCGCGACAAGCTGCGGGCGCTGGGCTATGGCGAGGTCGGCGACAACAAGCTGAACGATGCCTTCCGCCGGTTCAAGGACCTCGCCGACCGCAAGAAGGTGGTTTACGACGAGGACATCGTGGCGCTGGTGGACGACGAGGTCGGGCGGGACAACACCCGCATCCGCTTCGTGTCGCTGGACATCCATGCGGGATCACGCGGGCCGGCGAAGGCGGCCCTGGAGCTGGAGGTGGACGGCGCCGTGCAACAGGCTGACGCCACCGGCGACGGCCCAGTGGACGCGACGTTCAACGCCATACGCATCCTGTTCCCGCATGAGGCGCGGCTGCTGCTGTTCTCGGTCGGCGCAGTGACCGAGGGAACGGACGCCCAGGCCAAGACGACGGTGCGGCTGGAGGAGGGTGGCAAGATGGTGGACGGGCAAGGGGCCGATACTGATACCATCGTCGCTTCGGCACGCGCCTATGTCCATGCCCTCAACAAGCTGTTGGTGAAGCGTGCCCGGACCGAGCCTGAGGCGCTGTCGGCATAGGGTTGGCCTGGCCGGAAGCCGCGTGCTTCCGGCCAGGTAGGTTCTTAGTAACGGTAGGGACGCGGCTGCTCGTAGTAGGGCTGTTCCTGCTGGTAGTACGGACGGCTCGGCGTCGTCGCCGCACCGCCCAGTGCACCCAGGCCGCCGCCGGCCACGGCGCCGATGGCAGCTCCGCGGCCACCGCCGGCGATGCCGCCCAGCGCTGCGCCGCCCAGTGCGCCGAGGCCTGCGCCGCCCAGGGCGCGTTGGCCGGGATCATATGGGTCGCTGCAGGCGGACAGGCCCAGGCCGGAAATCAGGGCTAGGCTCAATGCGATCTTCTTCATGGTTCTGCTTCCTAAGGTGTTTCAGTAGCGGCGCGGCGCGGTGACTGCCCCGCCAACTGCGCCGATGCCGCCGCCGATCAGCGCGCCTGTGCCGGCATTGCCGCCAGAAATCCCGGAAACTGCGGCTCCGGTGCCGGCGCCCAGCAACCCGCCAGTAACGGCCCGGGTGCCCGGCGTCTCCCCGCATGCCGACAGCATCAGCGTCAGCCCGGCAATCAGGGCAGTGTTCGTAATCATACGCATACCTTGTTCCTTGCAATGATGCATCGAGGCACTAACGCCTGCGGACGTGTTCGGTGCGTGTCCGAATCGTGGCAACCTTGAGACTCACGGATACTTGATTGATGGTTTTAGCCGGGAGGCGGCGGGCCTTGATGCGGGACGTGCCCACGGCTAAGCCACGCCGGGCTGCGGTGGCGGCAGCCGGCCCCGACACGCCGGCTCCCCGCCTTCTCCGACCGTCATCCCAGGGGTTCAATCGCATGTTCGGACGTTTGCTGGGGATGATGTCGGCCGACATGGCCATAGACCTCGGCACCGCCAACACGCTCGTCTATGTCAAGGGCCGCGGTATCGTGCTTGCCGAGCCCAGCGTGGTCGCTATCGCCGATGTGCGTGGCAAGAAGCAGGTGCTCGCGGTGGGCGAGGAGGCGAAGCGGATGCTCGGCCGCACGCCTAGCTACATCAGCGCCATACGTCCGTTGCGCGATGGCGTGATCGCCGACTTCGAGGTGGCAGAGGAGATGATCAAGTACTTCATCCGCAAGGTGCACAACCGGCGCGGCTTCGCCAGCCCGCTCATCATCGTCTGCGTCCCCAGCGGCTCCACCGCCGTCGAGCGCCGGGCGATCCAAGAATCCGCCGAAAGCGCCGGCGCCCGCAAGGTGCTGCTGATCGAGGAGCCCATAGCCGCCGCTATCGGCGCCGGGCTGCCGGTGACGGAGCCGTCGGGCAGCCTGATCGTGGACGTGGGCGGCGGTACGACGGAGGTCGCGGTGATCTCGCTCGGCGGCATCGTCTATTCCCGCAGCGTCCGCGTCGGCGGCGACAAGATGGACGAGGCGATCATCAACTACATCCGCCGTACGCATAACCTGCTGATCGGCGAGAGCTCGGCCGAGCGGATCAAGATGGACATCGGCGCCGCCACCCCGTCGCACGACGTGGACGATGGACCCTGGCGCGAGGTGAGGGGCCGCGACCTGATAAACGGCGTGCCGCGCGAAATCCTGGTCGGCCAGCGCCAAATTAGCGAAAGCCTGGCCGAACCGGTCAGCGCCATCGTCGAGGCGGTGAAGGTTGCACTGGAGAACACGCCGCCGGAGCTGTCCGCCGACATCGTGGACAAGGGAATCGTACTTACAGGCGGCGGCGCGCTGCTATATCGTCTGGACCAGGTGTTGCGTGAGGCGACTGGCCTATCCGTGGTTGTGGCGGAGAACCCGCTGAGTTGCGTGGTGCTGGGGACTGGGCGTGCGTTGGAGGAGATGAAGCGCCTACGCAACGTGCTCACCTCCATGTACTAGAGATCGGCGGATACAGGGGGTGTGCAGAGGTGATCCGGCTGTCCATCCCCGTCCGCCAGGCGCTGGCCCGGCTGACCCTGCCGGTGCTGATCGCCGCCTCGCTCGGCCTGATGCTGCTGGGTAAGGCCGACGCGGGCCTAACGGAGCGCAGCCGCATGGCGCTGGCCGACGCGCTGGCGCCGGTCTTCGCCGTCGTGGCCGAGCCGGTCGCGACAGCCTACCGCATGATTGCAGGCGCCGAAAACCTGGTGGACGCCCGCGCCGAGAATGCGCGCCTGAAGGCGGAAAACGAGCAGCTGCGCCGCTGGCACGCCGTCGCCCTGGCGCTGGATGCGGAGAACGCGCAGCTCAAGGCCAATTTGCGCTGGATACCTGACCCGGCGCTGTCCTACGTCACCGCCCGTGTCGTCGCCGACGCAGGCGGCGTCTATGCCCGCGCCGTGCTGCTGTCGGCCGGCCCGAACCATGGCCTGACCAAGGGCCAGATCGCGTTAGACGAGAGCGGCCTGGTCGGGCGGATCACCGAGCTGGGCAACCGCAGCGCCCGCGTGCTGCTGATCACCGACATGAACAGCCGCATCCCGGTGACGCTGGAAGGCAGCCGCGCCCGCGCCATCCTGGAGGGCACGAACAACGCCCGCCCGCGCCTGGTCCATTGGCCGGAGGGGGTGATGCCGGTCGAGGGTGAGCGGGTCGTGACCTCCGCCGAGGCCGGCGCCTTCCCGGCGGGGCTGCCGGTGGGCGTCGTGCATTACAGCGCCAGCAACGCCGCCGAGGTGGCGCCGGCGGCCAAGCTCGATCAGTTGGAGATCGTCCGCATCTTTGACTACGGCCTGCGCGGCGTGGCGCCGCCGGAGTCCGCGGCCCGGCCGGCCGACAGCCGGGCGGACCGGCGGCGGTGAGGGCATGAGTCCGCAACGCACCCCCGGCATACGCCCGCGCCCGACCCTAGGGCGGCAACTGGATGCGGCGTCGCGCGCGGCCTTCCCGGCCGCATTCACGGCGCTGCTGCTGCTGCTGCTGGCTGCACCCCTGCGCCTGCCGGGCCAGGCGATGCTGCAGCCGGCGGCGGCGCTGGCCTGCGTGTTCTTCTGGTCCTTGTTCCGTCCGGCCTCCATGCCGCCGCCGGTGGTATTCGCATTGGGGCTGCTGTCCGACCTGCTGGGGCTGGAGCCGTTGGGCATCAATGTGCTGGTCCTGCTCATTGCCCATGGCCTGGCGGTGCGCTGGAGCCGGACCCTGACGCAGCAAGGATTCCTGCTGGTCTGGCTGGCCTTCGTCGCCGTGGCCGCGGGGGCGGCGGCGCTGGAGTGGCTGATGACGGACCTGCTCACCTTCCGCCTGCTGCCCGGCGGCGCTGCGCTGTTCCAGTTCGCGCTGACCGCCGGGCTGTATCCGCTGCTGGCCACCCTGTTCATCCGCGCCCACCGCGGCCTGGCCAATCCGGAGCAGGCGTGAGCACCCCGCGTCCGTCATTGCCGCGGCGCTGCGCGTCTTGCAACGACGGTGCTCCCGAATGCCGGACGGTGTGCCGGTGAGCAGGCTCAATAAGGAGAACAAGCGCACCGGCGTGTTCACCCGCCGTGCCTTGCTGATGGGCGCCGGCCAGGTCGGCATCCTCGGCGTACTGGCGGCCAAGCTATACCAGGTGCAGGTCGTCGAGGGGGAGCGCTACTCCACCCTTGCTGAAAGCAACCGCATCAGCGCCCGGCTGATCGCGCCGCCGCGCGGGCGCATCCTGGACCGCTTCGGCGCCGTGGTCGGCGGCAACCGGCTGAACTGGCGGGCGCTGCTGACGGCGGAGCAGGCGGAGGATGTGGACGGCACGCTGGACAGCTTCGCCCGTGTCGTGCCGCTGGCCGACCACGAGCGCGCCCGCATAGACCGCGAGCTGCGCCGCCGCCGCCGCTTCATCCCCCTGGTGGTGCGGGAGTTCCTGACCTGGGAGGAGATGGCGCGCATCGAGGTCAATGCCCCCGACCTGCCCGGCGTCTTCGTGGACGTCGGCACCACGCGGCTGTATCCGCAGGGGCCGGCGCTGGCGCACGTCGTCGGCTACGTCGCTCCGCCGAGCGAGGCGGACATGGGCGACGATCCGATGCTTGCCCTGCCCGGCATACGCATCGGCCGCAACGGCATGGAGAAGGCGCAGGACCTGAAGCTGCGCGGGCGCGCGGGCGCCATCCAGATGGAGGTGAACTCGGTCGGCCGCATGATCCGCGAGCTGGACCGGCAGGAGGGCACGCCGGGCCAGGACCTGGGCCTGACGATAGACGTCGGCCTGCAGAACGCCGTGCTGCGCCGCCTGGGCGACGAGAGCGCGTCGGCCGTGGTGATGGACTGCCGCAACGGCGAGGTGCTGGCGATGACCACCAATCCTTCCTTCGACCCCGGGCTGTTCAACTCCGGTGTCAGCCAGGCGCAGTGGGTCGCGTGGACCAACAACCGCAAGGCGCCGCTCATCAACAAGGCGGCAAGCGGCCTGTATGCGCCGGGCAGTACCTTCAAGATGGTGGTGGGCATGGCCGGCCTGGAGGCCAAGACCATCACTCCAGGAGACCGCATCACTTGCCCCGGCTACCTCGATCTAGGCGACACCCGCTTCCATTGCTGGAGCAAGTACGGCCATGGCGCGCTGGACCTGCGCGACGGCCTGAAGAACAGTTGCGACGTGTTCTTCTACGAGGTTGCGCGCCGGACCGGCATAGACAGGGTGGCGGCGATGGCCAACCGGTTCGGCATCGGCGTGGAGCTGGAGGTCGAGCTGCCCGGCACCCGCAAGGGCCTGATGCCGACCCGCGCCTGGCGCATGGCGCAGGGCAAGGCGTGGAACATCGGCGACACCATCAGTTGCGGCATCGGCCAGGGCTACATCCAGACGACGCCCTTGGCGCTGTGCACCTACGTGTCCCGCGTCGCCACGGGCCGGGCGGTGCAGCCGCACCTTATGCGCACCCTGGGCGGCGTGCTGCAGCGCGGCAGCCGGGCGGATGACTGGCCCTCGCTGGGCCTGCCGGAGCGTGGGATGCACATCCTGCGGGAAGGCATGTACGCCGTGGTGAACGAGGGCGGCGGCACCGCGACGCACGCGCGGATCAACGTCGGCGGGGCGCTGCTCGCGGGCAAGACCGGCTCCTCCCAGGTGCGCCGGGTGTCGCGGGAGGCGCGGGAGCACGGCTTCCGGTCGGACAAGCTGCCATGGGAGTTCCGGCCGCATGCGCTGTTCGTCTGCTATGCGCCGTACGACAACCCGCGCTATGCCGTGTCGGTGGTAGTGGAGCATGGCAACGCTGGCGCTGCCGCCGCGGCGCCGCTGGCGCGGGACATCATGGTGGACGTGCTGACGCGCGACCCGGCCGCGCACACCGACCCGCCGGCGGGTCAGCGGGTGGCGGACGGGGGAATGCGGTGACGCTCCCTCTCCCTCCGGGAGAGGGCCGGGGTGAGGGGGTCTTGGCTGCGGAGCGGGGCGCAACCCGCGCCACTGAACCAAACTCCATCATGGCCCAAGTGCAGCGCCGAACGACCCCCTCACCCCAACCCTCTCCCGCAGGGAGAGGGAGAAGGCCATGATCTCCGAGCGCCGCCTGATCCGGGCCGAACCGTCCTTCGGCCTGACCGCCAAGCTGTGGCAGATCAGCTGGCTGTATGTCGCGCTGCTGTGCCTGCTGGCCGGCGTCGGCTACGTCGCGCTGTATTCCGCTGCCGGCGGCTCGCCCGAGCCTTATGCGTCCAAGCACATCCTGCGCTTCGGCTTCAGCCTGGTGATGATGCTGTGCATCGCGCTGGTGGACATACGGATCATCGCCCGCTTCTCCTACCTGGTCTATGGCACCGCGGTCGCGCTGCTGGTGCTGGTGCTGCGCATGGGGCACGTGGGCAAGGGCGCGCAACGGTGGATCGAGCTGGGCGGCCTGCAATTGCAGCCGAGCGAGCTGGCCAAGATCGGCCTGGTGATGGCGCTGGCCGCGTGGTTCCACAAGGCGACGTGGGAGCGGATGGGCAACCCGCTATTCCTGATCCCGCCCATCTTCATGGTGCTGGTGCCAGTGGGCTTGATCCTGAAGGAGCCGAACCTGGGCACCGCCGTCATCACCGGTATTGTGGGCGGCGCGGTGTTCATGGCCGCCGGGGTGCGTTGGTGGAAGATGGCGCTGGTTGCGGTGCCGCTGCCGTTTGCGGCGCAGCTCGCCTTCAACCACCTGCACGACTACCAGCGCGCCCGCATCACCACCTTCATGAATCCCGAAAGCGACCCGCTGGGCGCAGGCTACAACATCCTCCAGAGCAAGATCGCGCTGGGATCCGGCGGTTTGTGGGGCAAGGGGTTCCTGCAGGGTACGCAGGGGCACCTCAACTTCCTGCCGGAGAAGCAGACGGACTTCATCTTCACCATGCTGGCGGAGGAGTTCGGGCTGGTCGGCGGCCTCGTGGTCATCGGGCTGCTGAGCTGCATCGTACTGGGGGCGATGGGCATGGCGTTGCGCTGCCGGCACCAGTATGGGCGGCTGCTGGCGCTGGGGATCGGCGTCAACTTCTTCATGTATGTGTTCGTCAACATTGCCATGGTGATGGGCGCCATCCCCGTGGGTGGCGTGCCGCTGCCGTTGGTATCCCACGGCGGGTCGGCGATGCTGACGGTGATGTTCGGCTTCGGCCTGCTGATGTCGGTCCACGTCCACCGCGACGTGGAGTTCGGCGACGGGCGGGACGACTGACACCCCGGCTGCTGCGCGCGTTCCGCGCCACCCGCTACACTGCTGGGGAGGCTGCCGTGCGCATCGGCCGGCGCTGCCCGGCGCTGGACCCCCTGCTGGGCCGCCAGGCCGGCGCGTTCATCACGGCTTGGAATCCCTGGGGGCACCGGGCGCCGCCGGGCTGGAACCGCCGGGCCAACCGCGCCCTGCTGCGGCGGCTGCGCGGCATGACCCGCCTTGCCGGTGCAGGGGAGGGTAGGGGGTGGCGGGAGGAGCATTGGCTGGTGATCACCGACCCGCGCCGGGCCGCCGTCCTGGCCCGGCAGTTCCGTCAGGCGGCGGTCGTCACCCTGCGGCGGGGCCAGCCGGCTCGGTTGACGGTGCTGGTGCGGCCGCGGCCGTCTCCGGCTTCGAGGCCTGGATGATGGCCGTGGCGCGCTCGACAGAGCGGATGACGGCCTGTCCGGCGCGCTGAACCGTTGGCTCCGGGTTGTTGAGCAGGCGGTCCGTGACCATCAGCGCCGGGGACAGCACGCCGCGCAGGTCATGGCGCATGCTGGCGGCGCGGGTTTCTACGTCGGACAAACGGGCCGCTATCGCCGCGGCCGAGGACGCGCCGTCATCCACCCGCGCCTGCAACGCCGCCATCGGGCGTGCGACCTGTGCCAGCAGCACGGCGTGGAGCACCAGCCCGGCCGCCGCGGCAGCCACCAACGCCGCCAGCAGCATCGGCACCCCCAGCCCCATCAGCGCCAGGGTTGCACAGGACGCGGCGAAGGCCAGCCCGGCGCCGAGCAGCGAAATCATGGTCATGGTGCGTGACATGAGCCGGGTACAGCACCAATTGCAGCCGGCCTCAAGGGGGCCGGCACGATCGCATTGACGCCGGCAGCCGCAAGCCACTATAAGCCGCCCCTGCAATGGGACGGGCTGGCAATGCCGGGCCGCCCCCGTCCTGGCTGGCCCCGTCCTGGCTGATCATGCCGCCGTCAGGCCGAAGACATCGGAGTTCCCACTGTGAAGCGCACCTATCAACCGTCCAAACTGGTCCGCAAGCGCCGCCACGGCTTCCGCGCCCGCATGTCCACGGTGGGCGGGCAGAAGGTCCTGGCAAACCGCCGCGCCAAGGGCCGCAAGCGCCTGTCGGCCTGATCCGGCTGGTGCTGGCGGGACAGGTGCCGCCATGGCGCCGGACATTCCAGGCGCTCCGGTCCGCCTGAAGCGGAGGGCGGAGTTCCTTCGCGTCGCCAGCAAGGGACGCAAGGCCGCCGTACACGGTCTGGTGCTGCAGGCCCTGCCGCGTGGGGACGACGCCCCGGCGCGCGTAGGATTTACGGTGACCAAGAAGGTCGGCAACGCCGTGATCCGCAACCGCACCAAGCGCCGTCTGCGCGAGGCTGCTCGATTGGTGTTGCGCGAGAAACCGGTCGGAGGCGCTGACCTCGTGCTGATCGGGCGCGACACCACCCGCGGCCGGCCCTTCTTGTTGCTGATGGACGACTTGCGCCGCGCCCTGCATAAGACGCTGCCGTCCCGGACGCCCCAGGGATGATTGCCGGCCTCCTCGTGCTGCTGGTCCGCACCTATCAGTGGACCCTTCGCCCCTTCATCGGCGCCCACTGCCGGTTCGAGCCGTCGTGCAGCCACTACGCAATCGAGGCGTTGCACCAACATGGCGCCCTGCGGGGCGTTGTTCTTTCTGCCCGGCGCATCCTGCGCTGCAACCCCTGGACCGCAGGCGGCTTCGATCCCGTGCCCTGCCCCTGCGATACGAAAGTAGCGGCCCGCTGATGGACCAGAAACGTCTGATCGTCTTCTTCGTGATCTCCTTGGCGATTCTGCTGGGCTTCCAGCAGTTGCAGCCGAAGCGGCCTGTATCCGCGTCGGACGCCGCGACGCAGGTGACGCAGAATACGCCGACCGGCACCACGCCGCGCCCGGCATTCGACCCGGCGGCGCCGGGTACCCAGCCGGTAGCAGTGGCGCCGCCGCAACGCGATGTGCCGCGCCTGGCCATCAACGCGCCGCGGGTGCAGGGCAGCATCAACCTGGCGGGCGCACGCTTGGACGACCTGGTGCTGCGGGATTACCGCGAAGCGGTCTCGACGAGTTCTCCCCTGGTGCGCCTACTGGAGCCGCGGGTGGACCCGCAGCCCTACTACGCCCAGTTCGGCTGGACCGGGGACAACGGGGTCAAGGTGCCGGACGTGGACGCGGTCTGGACCGCCTCCGGCGCGGCGCTGACGCCTAGCCAGCCCGTCACCCTGTCCTGGGACAACGGCGCCGGCCAGGTATTCGAGATCGCTCTCAGCGTTGACGGCGATTATGTGTTCACTGCGGAGCAGCGGGTACGCAACACCGCCGAGGCGCCCGTAGTGGTGCATCCCTGGTCCCGCATCCGCCGCGACTACAAGCCGGTCACCGCAGGCTATTACATCCTGCACGAAGGCCTGCTGGGCTTCCTGAACGGCAAGTTGCAGGAGCAGACCTACGATACCGCCAAGTCCGAGGGCGACAAGCTCAAAGGCGCTTCGCTGGAGCAGGCGACGACTGGCGGCTGGGCGGGAATCACCGACAAGTACTGGCTGACGGCGCTGATCCCGGACCAGGCTGTGCCGGTCCTGGCCACCTTCCACCACCTGCTGGAGAACAATGCCGACCGCTACCAGGTCGGCTTCGTCGCGACCAATCCGCTGGAGGTTGCACCCGGCGCCACTGCCGCAAGCACGACCCGGCTGTTCGCTGGCGCCAAGGAGGTGCATCTCCTGGACCGATACGAGCATGACCTGGGCGTGCCGCACTTGGACAAGGCGGTGGACTTCGGCTGGTTCTACTTCCTGACCAAGCCGATCTTTTATGCGCTGGACTGGCTGTATCAGGTCACGGGCAACTTCGGTGTCGCCATCCTGATCTTCACAGTGTTCGCCAAGCTCGTGTTTTTCCCGCTAGCAAATTATTCCTACCGTTCCATGAGCAAGATGAAGCTGCTCGCCCCCAAGATGACGGAGATACGCGAACGGCTGAAGGAAAACCCGCAGGAGATGCAGGCGGCGATCATGAAGCTGTATAAGACTGAGGCGGTGAACCCCGCCAGTGGCTGCCTGCCGATGCTGGTGCAGATCCCGGTGTTCTTCTCGTTATACAAGGTCATCTTCGTCACCATCGAGATGCGGCACGCGCCATTTTTCGGTTGGATCAAGGACTTGTCGGCGGTGGACCCGACCAATGTGTTTAACCTGTTCGGCCTGATCCCCTTCGACCCCGGCCAGTTCTCCAATCTGCTGCATCTGGGCATTTGGCCGCTTATCATGGGCGTCACGATGTTCCTGCAGCAGAAGCTGAACCCGCCGCCTCCGGACCCGGTGCAGGCCCGGCTGTTCCAGTTCATGCCGATCATCTTCACCTTTATGCTGTCGAGCTTCCCGGCAGGACTGGTGATCTACTGGAGCTGGAACAACACCCTAACGATTGCACAACAATGGACGATCATGCGGCGGACCCGGCTATCAACGAAGCGGGTGGCGGCGAACGCCTAGCCGCCGGGCCGTCGGAGGCCGAGGCGGAGGCAGCACGGCTGGAAGCAGGCCGGCTGCTGTTTGCCGGGGAGTGCCAGTTTTTCTACGCCGCGCAACGCCTGGACCAGTTGCCGGAACCGGGCCTGCCGGAGGTGGCGTTCGCCGGGCGTTCCAACGTCGGCAAGTCCACGCTGGTGAATGCGCTGACTGGGCGAAAGGCGTTGGCGCGGGCGTCCAATACGCCGGGGCGGACGCGGCAGCTCAACTTCTTCGACCTGGCAGGGCGGCTGACCCTCGTGGACATGCCGGGCTACGGCTATGCCCAGGCGGCGAAGGAGGTGAAAGCGGACTGGCAGGGGCTGATGTTCGAATACCTGCGCGGGCGCCCGACGCTGCGCCGAGTGGTGCTGCTGCTGGACAGCCGGATCGAGCTGAAGGCGTCGGACCTGGCGGTGATGGACCTGCTGGACCGGGCGGCGGTGACCTACCAGCTCGTGCTGACCAAGGCGGACGGGGTGAAGGCCGGCGCGATGGCGCGCAAGCATGGCGAGGTCCAGGCCCTGGTCCGCAAGCATCCCGCTGCGTTTCCCGAGGTGCTGACGACGAGCAGTGAGACCGGGCTGGGGATGGAGGCATTGCGGGCGGAGTTGGCGGAGCTGGGACTTCCTTCTCCCTCTCCCTCCGGGAGAGGGTTGGGGTGAGGGAGACGGCCAGCACCGGCGTCAATCGCCAGCAGCCGGGCGGCAGCTTGGGATGAGGCAACGCCTGCCTGTTTCCCTCACCCCGGCCCTCTCCCGCAGGGAGAGGGAGCAGGCGGTCTTGACCCGGCGCGCGCGCCGCCGCTAGGCAGAGTCCCATGACCCTTACCCCCGAGCAGATCCAGGTGGCCGCCGAAGAAGCGGACATCCTCGTGCAGGCCCTGCCGTTTTTGCGGCGCTATGCCGGGGTCACGGTCGTGGTGAAGTATGGCGGCCACGCGATGGGCGACGAGGGCCTGGCCGCCAAATTCGGCCGCGACATTGCCCTGCTCAAGCAGGTCGGCGTCAACCCCGTCGTCGTCCACGGCGGCGGCCCGCAGATCAACGCCATGCTGGAGCGTCTGGCGATCAAGTCCACCTTCGTGGACGGACTGCGCGTCACCGACGCCTCGATGGTCGAAGTGGTTGAAATGGTACTGGCCGGGACCGTCAACAAGTATGTTGCCGGCCTCATCAACCAGGCCGGGGCGCTCGCGGTCGGCATCTGCGGCAAGGACGGCGGCATGATCCGCGCCCGCAAGCTGACCCGCACCGTCAAGGACCCTGGCAGCCACATCGAGCGTGCGCTGGATCTGGGCTTCGTCGGCGAGCCTGTGCACGTGGACGTGCGGGTGATCCATGCCCTGACCGGCGCCGGGTTGATCCCGGTAATTGCTCCGGTGGGCGTGGGCGAGGATGGGCATACCTACAACATCAACGCCGACGATGTGGCCGGCGCCGTTGCCGCCGCGTTGGGCGCGCAACGCCTGCTGATGCTGACGGACGTGGCCGGCGTGCTGGACCGCGACCGGCGCCTGATTGCTGAGATGACGGTAGCGGAAGCGGAGGCCGGCATCGCCAGTGGCATGATCTCCGGCGGCATGATCCCCAAGGTGGAGAACTGCGTCGAGGCCGTGCGCGGCGGTGTGAAGGGCGCCGTGATCCTGGACGGACGAATGCAGCACGCTTGTCTGCTGGAGCTGTTTAAGGAAGGCGGCCTAGGCACGCTGATCCGGGCCTGACTCCTTTCCCTCCGGCCTTGGGCCGCGAAGCGCACCAAGGCCGGGGTGAGGGAGGCCGCAAGCACAGGTGCCGACGGTTGCAAAACTCGTCGTGCGTTAGGCTGGTGGAGTGCATTCCGGTTTTCTGGCCCGGCCTGTCGAGGCGAAAACCCTCCGATCAGGTCCGCCTTGCAGACTCCAGCAGCTCGACCTGCCAGGCCATTTCGGCTTCCGTCAGCGGGAAGGCGCCGCCGTGCAGGGCGGTCAGCACGTCGCCCGGTCCCAGTTGGCCGAGCACGGACTGGACGACCGACGCTGCCCTCATGCTGAAGCCTGCGCGCCAGGCGAGGCTGACCAATGCCTTGGCGCTGCGGAGATAGGCCGCCCGCTGTACCGCGGCCAGCGGCAGGCCGCTTGCCAGGGCAAGCGCCGCAGTGGTCCGGCGCAAATCCCCGGCGCGCGCGGCTTCCAGCAACGTGGCCTCCGTCAACGCGCCAGCAGAATGCAGTTTGCGCAGGGCCGGCAGGGGATCGTCCACATCCTCACCGGGCGCTGCCTGGGCACCCAAGCGGGTCAGCAGCCGCTGCCGCAGCTCCATCGCCAGCGCTGGGTCTAGGCCGGCACGGTCGGCCAGCACTTCCACCAACGCGATCGCCACGATGGCCGAGAGTGCGCGTGCGGCGGCCCTGCTCAGCGTGGGGCGCCGCACCAGCGGTTCGTGCCATTCAGGCTGGCCGCCCGCCCGCGCCACCAGCGCGTCCAGCGTCACTTCCTGAATGATGGCGGAGCGGTTCTGCAGTAGCGCGCGGATTGTGGCGCTGTCCGCCCTTGCGGCGATCGCGTCGGCGACGTGGGCGCTCAGCCCGGGCCGGGCGGCGACTGACCGCGGCGCCTCCGGATGCGGTGGGAAGGCGAGCAGCGCCAGCAGGTCCGCGTCGGTCAGCAGCGGCGACAGGCGGATCACCGGGTCGCAGACCCGCAGGGCGGGGTCCGCCGCGAGGCGCAGGATCAGCTCGCGCGGGGCGGCGGGCATCGCCTTGACGGCATCGGCGATGGCGGCGCGGACGCGCACCGCCTCGTCCTCCACCAGGACGGCCAAGGCCGCGCGTATGTGCTGGGCTGTCTGGGCATGCTCTCCTCCGGCGAGGCCGGGCAGCAGGTGGGCGATCTTCGCGGCCAGCAGGGCGCGCACGCGCTCGTCGCCATCCGTGGTCAGGATGGCGTGCAGGGCCGGGGTCGCGGCGCGGTTCATCGCAACGGTCGCGCGCACCATCACGTCGGCGTCCACGGCGAGGCGTTGCAGCAGATGTTGCGGAGTGTCGGGATGGGCCGCCAAACGGACCCGCGCCGCTGCGTCGCCCAACGCGCCCGCAAGCGGCAGGTCCGTCGCCAAGCCCAGGGCCAACGGCCCTGTGGCCTCAAGGGTGTCCGCCGCATCAGTCCCAGCCACGGTCATTGCCCGGCATCCCCGCGTGACACGCGCCACTGGCCTCCGCCCAGCCGCTTGACCTCATACATCGCCAGGTCTGCCCGCTGGATCAGCGACTCCAGGTCTTCCCCGCTGCCGCCGGGGCGGCAGGCGATGCCGATGGACAAGGTCATGCCGCTGGGATCTCCGGCGGTCAGGTGCGCCAGCTCCGTTGGCAGGCCGGTCCGCAGGCTTTCCGCCCGCTCGGCCGCCGTCAGCTCGTCCGAGCCGTCCATCCACAGCGCGAACTCGTCCCCACCCAGGCGGGCCACCAGGTCGGTCGGACGGAAGGTGCGGCGCAGCAGGTCGGCCGTCAGCATCAGCGCGGCGTCCCCGGCCTCGTGCCCCAGGCGGTCGTTCAGCGGCTTCAACCGGTCCAGATCCAGGAAGATCAGCGTGCCTGGGATGACCTCCCGGTCCAGCCGGTCAATGCGCCGGCCCGCCTCCTCCATGAAAGCGCGGCGGTTCAGCAGGCCGGTCAGAGGGTCGGTGCGCGCCTGCCGCGCCAACTCGCGCTGGATCGCCTCATGCTCCAGCACGACGCGGATCACCCCGGTGACGGACGCGGCCAGGCTTTGGTCGTCTGAGTCCCAGGGGCGTGCGGCGGCGGGCCGCCAAACGATCAGCCCCGCCCGCTCCCCGAAGCGGGTCGAGGCCGGGCAGCCCAGAATCTGGCGGTTCTCCGACGTGCCGGACACCGCGATGTCGTCCTTGGCATGCAGCAGCAGGCGGGTGGCAGCCGGCAGCAGCGGGCGCGGATCGGCGCCAGCGAAGTGCAGCACATGCCCGATGCCGCCTGCCGGCTCTATCCCCAGCCCGTCCAGCGGCGCCTCAGGCGCGGCGAGGTCCAGGATTGCCGCGCCCTCCGCACCCAGGGCGCGCATCAGCTCATGCAGCACCGCGGCCATCATGCGCGACGCCATGACCTCCTGCCGCATCCCGGCCAGCACGTGTTCCAGCAGCTCGGCCCGGCGCAGCACTGCCGATGCGGAGACGTCCCGGCCCTCCCGATCCGTCACGTCAACGCCGATGCCGCGGGCGCCGATCGCCGCACCAGCCGCATCCAGCAGCGGCGCTATCGTAAGGGCCATGCAGCGGGTGCCGCCGTCGGCATGGCGCATCCAGGTAGGGCGCTGCCGCATCGGCGGCAGGGGGCCAGCGTCGGGCAGCGCCGCATCCCGCCCCGCCAGCAGCACCGCCAAGGGTTGGCCCAGCAGCATCGCCACGTCGTGGCCCAGCACCGCATCCGGCGAGACAAACGTCAGCCGGCCGTCCGCGTCGGCCTCGAACGCCAGGTCGGCGGCGATGGCGACGAAGGCCCGCCAGCGCTGCCGTCTGTCCAGCAATGCCTCGTGCAGGCCGGCGGCCTGGGTTAGGCCGGAGTCAGTGGGGAAGCTGAGGGTGTCTATGGTCATGCCCGCAAGGATGCACTAGCCCTGGTGAAAGACCCGTTACCGTATCGGATATATCGAGCGGCGCCGTAGCCGCCGCGGTGGGCAGCGCGTTGACACCACGCGGGCCGTCCCCGCATGGTCCGCCGCATCCTCATCCCCGCCTAGACCGGACCCCCAACCGTCATGCCACATCCGCTCCGCCGCAGCATCGAGCAGCTATGGGAGGTGCGTGGCACCTTGTCCGCCAGCACCGGCGGTGCCGACCGCGCCGCGGTGGACGAGGCGCTGGCCCTGCTGGACAGCGGCGAGATGCGCGTCGCGGAACCGGGGCCGGGCGGCTGGGTGGTGAACGAGTGGCTGAAGAAGGCCGTCCTGCTGTCCTTCCGCTTGAACGACAGCCATCCGATGCCCGGCACGGGGGCGCCGGCCTACGACAAGGTGCGCCTGAAGACCGAGGGCTGGGGGGAGAACCAGTTTGGCGCCGCGGGCTTCCGGGCCGTGCCCGGCTCCATCGTGCGGTACAGCGCCTATGTGGCGCCAGGCGTGGTGCTGATGCCGAGCTTCGTCAACGTCGGCGCCTACGTGGACGGCGGCACGATGATCGACACCTGGGTGACGGTCGGAAGCTGCGCGCAGGTCGGGCGCAACTGCCACTTGTCCGGCGGCGTCGGCCTGGGCGGCGTGCTGGAGCCGCTGCAGGCCAACCCCACCATCATCGAGGACGACTGCTTCATCGGCGCCCGGTCCGAGGTGGTGGAGGGTGTGGTGGTCGAGCGCGGCAGCGTGCTGTCCATGGGCGTGTTCATCAGCGCCAGCACCAAGATCGTGGACCGCAACACCGGGGAAGTGTTCATGGGCCGTGTTCCCGCCTATTCGGTCGTGGTGCCGGGCACGCTGCCGGGCCGTCCGCTGCCGGACGGCAGTCCCGGCCCGGCGCTGTCCTGCGCGGTGATCGTCAAGCGCGTGGATGAGCAGACGCGGGCCAAGACCAGCATCAACGACCTGCTGCGGGATTAGAGATGGGCCGCTTCCTGCTCCCTCTCCCTCCGGGAGAGGGTTGGGGTGAGGGGGTCTTTGCTGCGGCACGGCAGACTGCCGGACCAGTAGAAGCAGGGCTGTTCCGGGCCAAGGACTGCGGCGAACGACCCCCTCACCCCGGCCCTCTCCCGGAGGGAGAGAGAGCAGCGCCGCTCCGTTTCCTGCAATGACTGGCCCAACCGACCCGCTGCCGCTGGCGCAGGCGCTGATCCGCTGCAACTCGGTGACCCCCGCGGATGGCGGCGCGCAGGGCGTGCTTGCGGATGAGCTGGAACGGACCGGGTTCGCGGTCACCCACCTGCCGTTCGGCACGACGCCCAACCTGTTCGCGCGCCGGGGCATGGACGGGCCGCATTTCTGTTTCGCCGGGCATACCGACGTGGTGCCGGCCGGGAATGGCGCCTGGGCGACGGACCCGTTCGGCGGCGAGGTCCAGGGCGATGCCCTGTATGGCCGCGGCGCGTGCGACATGAAGGGCGCCGTCGCCGCCTTCGCCGCCGCCGCCGCGGACTGGACCGGCGCCGGGTCCATCAGCCTGCTGATCACCGGCGACGAGGAAGGGCCGGCCACCGACGGCACCGTGCGCGTGCTGGATTGGATGGCGGGGCACGGCCACGTCCCGGATTTCTGCCTGGTCGGGGAGCCGACCAATCCCGCCGCGCTGGGCGACGTCATCAAGATCGGACGCCGCGGCAGCCTGAACGCGGCGCTCACGGTGCATGGCACCGCGGGCCATGCCGCCTACCCGCAGCGGGCCGACAACCCGGTGCACCGCCTTGTGCGCGCCCTTGCCGCATTGACCGCCGCGCCGCTGGACGCGGGGACGGAGTGGTTCGAGCCATCGAGCCTGCAAGTCACCAGCGTGGACGTCGGCAACACCGCCACCAACGTCATCCCCGGACGCGCCAGCGCACGGCTGAACATTCGGTTCAACGACCGGCACACCGGCGCCGGGCTGGACGCCTGGCTGCGCGCTGCCATCGCGCCGCACGCGCCCGTGTTCGACCTGGATGTGTCTGTCAGCGGCGAGGCGTTCCTGACCCAGCCCGGTCCCTTGGTGTATCGCCTGCGGGACGCGGTCGCCGCCGCGACGGGCCGCACGCCCCGGTTGGACACCGGCGGCGGCACTTCGGACGCCCGCTTCATCGCGCGATATTGCCCGGTGGCCGAGTTCGGCCTAGTCGGCGCCACCATGCACCAGGTGGACGAGCGCGTGCCGGTCGCGGACCTGCGGGCGCTGGCCGACGTGTATCGCGCCGTGCTGGCGGCATTCCTGTGAGCGGCGCCCCGGCCCGTCTGTCCCCGTTGCGGGGCGTGCTGCTGCTGGCGCGCGGGCGCGGGGAGGGGATGGCCTGCTTCCGCAGCTCGCCGGAGGCGTTCCTGGCCAGCCTGGCGCCGCTGCTCGCGCTGCCGCTGGCCGGCGCAGCCATCTTGGTGGTCCGCGGCGCCTTCATGCCGGCGGCGGCGCTGGTGCTGCTCGCGGTGACGACGCAGGTGGGGCCGGCGGTGCTGTCCCACGCGGTCGCGCGCGCCTTTGGCCGGGAGGACGACTGGCTGCGCTATGCCACGGCCTATAACTGGTGCCAGTGGGCCAATGTCGCGGTAATGGCCGTGCTGCTGCTGGTGCTGAGCGGGATGACAGGCGCGCCGGTGCCGGCCGTCGTGGGCAGCGCTGCGTTCGGCTACGCGGTGCTGGGCTACTCGATGTGGCTGCATTGGGTGCTGGCGCGGAGCGGACTGGATCTGTCACGGTGGCGGGCAGCCGGGCTAGTGCTGGCGGTCAGCTTCGGCACGATGCTGCTGGTGATTGGCCCGGAGGTGGCGCGGATGCTACTGGAAGTGCCGCATGGCGCCGGAGGATAGGCCGGCTTCCCACAGCAAAGGAGTGCCGGACTTGGACGCGCAACGCCGGATCGCGGCGAATTTGCAGCGGCAGGCGTTCGAGACGGTGCCTTATATCCCGGCTTGGGCAATATTTCCAATCCACGGCCTACCGGACCAGCCTGCGTGATGTGCTGGACGTGTTCTCGGTCTTCTGGAACCTGCGGACGGAAGGATAGGCGGTCGGGACGGCCGATGTTTGGGGCGGCATCCGGCGGCACCCGTCGCCAACGGCCGGATCAGCCTGGCGACTCGATCCGGTCACACCAACCTGCATAGCGCCGCAACATGGCGTCGAAGGCGGCGAACACGCGGCGCATCTGCAGGGGCTTGTAGGGGAACAGGTCGGGCGGGTCCATCAGGTGGATGATCGCGGCGACGTCCACCTCGAACACCAAGAGGCGTCCGTCCGGCGTTTCCGCGCAGTCAATCTGGAAGTAGTCGAGCCCCATCCAGCGGCTCAGCGCGGCGAAGGCTTCCTCATGGCGCGCGGCGAACCCCGCATCGAAATCCGTCATCGCCCGGGCCTCTTCCGCGCGGCGGCTTTCGTTCTCGGCCATGCCGGCGTTGAGATAATGCACCATCCAGTGGTCCGAGGCAGCCATGTGGCAGAGGAAAGGCCGCCCGCCAGGGGCTACGCATGAGATTTCTCTCGCCTGGCGGGTCCTGACGTATGATGACGCGCCCTCGCGATTGCGGGGGAGCGGGGCATGTCGATCGAGAAGCTGAGCCGGTATCTTGTTGCGGTCGAGGACCCGCGCTGCTCCGGCAAGGTCGAGCACCGCCTGGTTGAGGTGCTGGTGATTGCGGTGTGCGCGGTGATCGCCTGCGCCGAAAGCTGGGACGACATCGCGCTGTATGGCCGCAGCAAGCTGGCTTGGCTGAGGACGTTCCTGGATTTGCCGAACGGCATCCCCTCGCACGACACCTTCCGGCGCGTGTTCATGCTGATCGACCCCGATGCGTTCGAGGCCGGGTTCACGGCCTGGGTCGGCTCGCTCGCGGACAGGTTCGAGCGCGAGGTGGTTGCCATCGACGGCAAGACGGTTCGGCGCTCGTTCGACCATGGACGGGAGCAGTCGGCCCTGCACGTGGTGAGCGCCTGGGCCAGCGAGCAGGGCCTGGTGC
>JAABUK010004121.1_pt1 | contig 23944 bp, 27 predicted proteins | sample 5559141 | NCBI WGS metagenome assembly JAABUK01 (sample SAMN10711869, study PRJNA513367) | rock metagenome | isolation source: Antarctica rocks | place: Antarctica: Victoria Land, Pudding Butte nord | collected 2016-01-03
AATGTTTAAATGTTCAATATCATTTCATTTGAAGTTGCTTTTGCATTGTCAATGTATGTAGTATGATAACACAGTTACAAGATAATGCAAAAAGATAATGCAGTTCATAGAGTGTATTGCTATGCTAAATAACTTGATCTGATCAAAATATCACAAATGCTATTTTCATTGAGCATTCAACTGAATTTCAAGATTGCACATCAAAGTTTTCATGAGTATCAAATCTCTTTGCTGAAGAATTACTCGCTTGACATGAATAGCAAGAAGATTGCTATCTGCATATGTAAAGCATTATATCAGTAAATGTTGTAAAACATCAATGATAATGCAAATAAGTAATGCACTTACTGACAAGAAATTCACATAGAAACGCTTCTGTGATCTTTTGAAGAGCAAGCAGTGTCAAAGTCTGAATTTTATAGTTTGCATTGCTCATTCTCTGACTCATCTTGTTCATATCAATCTCATTCTGCATGATTTCGCGAACTATTCTTTCAAATGAGATCTTCAATATCAACAAATCTGCATCTCTCTGATAATGATGTATCTTTCAAAGTGCGACGATTTCTGACTTTCATTTTCTCTTTGACTGTCGCGATAAATTAACTGTTGATAGCTTGATGCATTATCTGTTTGCATTATCTTCTGAACTTTATTGATCTTGCTTTCAAATAGAGTCTTTAAATCTGCTCTTGATTTGTTCGTGATTCAATTATCTAATGTCATATCATCACGAGTTGAAACTCTCAAATCATCATGCAATGCGTCTTTAAACTTTCGTTCTAAATCAAGTCTGTCAGCAATGCGTAACAAGAAATGCATTATTTAAATGCATTATCTGTTTGCTTGCAATGAGTCATGATGTATATCAACTGACAATGATTTGAAAAATTGAGACTATCGAGTTGAGTGAAAGCAAAGTGAAGTACGATGTAAACAAGAAATGATGTGTAAACAAAAAATGATGTGTAAACAAGAAATGATGTGTAAACAAGAGATAATGATTGTTGACTGTGTTTATAGTAAAATTAATATGATGAATGTTTTGATATTAGCATTAATATGATGAATGTGTTGATCGCAGTTCTAAAATGATGAATAAATTCTAACATTCAGCTTTAACTTTAATTTTACTTACATCTCATCTTACATTTATTCTAATTCTAACTTTATCTACGCTCAATGTCTATTCTAACTCTAACTTTTTCTACGTCTCACATTTATTCATTGCACTCATTTATTGTGACTAAGTTCATTAAAAAAAGCACTTCAACATCACTATCAGATAAGAAGATTGTTATGCATTATTTATATGCATTATCATTGAGACTAATCAAAATCGCAGAATGTTCAATCTATCAATCAAGTTGCAGTCAATTGCAAGTAGAAATCATGCAATGAAATGAAATGAAAATCAGAAAACTCTTTATATCAAACAAAGTGCAGATTGAGTGATTCTTTATAAACAACTCATCAAATTGAGAAGCATCAGCATTTATCAGAAAGTTATCAAAGCGAAGCAGACGAAAATGAAGAACAATATGCAAAATACAATCACGAATGATTGAGTGGGAAAGAGTCTGCATGATAATGCATTTGAGTAATGCATATGTGTTTCAAAAGCTGATTGTATAATAGCTCAATGCTTCAAGACGAATTTGATGAAGAAGATGAGAAAGAAGAAGACTGTGAAGCGAGCGAAGCTTGAAGCAATAGTCATGAAGATGACATTCAATACTACTTCTACTGTCAATGAATGTACTGTGTTTGATGTGAAAGACAAGACTAATGTATGCATTAGACTATTGCACAATAAGATGAACTTGGGAAAAACATGTCAAGATACATGATATCTACTATTGAACTAATTCAGCAACGCATTTTACATCACGAAGAATTGAATGAATTGAAGATGATGAACGATTCAGATGTCATACAAGAATTCAACAAATTTATGAGCGCATTTTCGAATGAAAAAAATGCGATTGATCGAAAGATAGTTAATTCACTAGATTCATCAGATGATGAATCTGACAATATCATTGAGATTGACAACGATGACAAGAAGGTGAAATTTAGCAAGAGAAATGATGATGCAGATATAATTGAGAACGAGTACGAGTACAAGAAGAAGTACGAGAAGAAGTACGAGAAGAAGAAGAAGAAGAAGAAGAATGATGATGAAATAATAGTTATCTCAGATTAGCAGTAGTAAATGAACAAGCATGAATTTTCTTTCATCAATTGCATTACTCTGTTGCATTATCAGACATTCAGATAAATATTAGTAGTACTTCGCTTCATGTCTTGACGAGTCGAATCGAGAATTTAAGTCAATACTCGATCTCAATCTTCTGACTTGACTCAAATACTTGAGTCAAATCTTCTGACTCAACTCAAATACTCAAGTCAAGAATTCTGACTTGAATCGAGTCTTGACGAATCGAGTACTCAACTCAAACTTGAGTACTCAACTTGACGCGATCAGTCTAGTTACTTATAAATGAAAAGACTGATTTTTTTCAAGACAGATCTGAGCAGCTTGTACTTTCACGTCAATTCGCAGTCATCAAATTCATCAAGACGATGATGATCAAGATACACTCAAGCATGAAAGAATGAAACTCATCTAATGATGTTGCTGAAAGGTTCGCGTTCTTGAACGTTCAGCGCAATCTCAGAAGATGAAGATCAGATAAAGCTATCTGATCTATAATTCAAAAGCGCTTCTCTTTTCTCGCTTTTCTCTCTCTGATTTCATATTATTTGCAAGTTCTGCTCTGCTCTCAAAGTATTTCGAAATCTTGATAAGTTTTCGCGAGCTTTGATCAGCATCTACTGATTTTTTACAGTTTTCAAAACGAGATTCTACGAGACGCTCGAGCTTTCTTCGTTGAAGCTCTAGTCAAGCTTCGCTCAAGCCTTTCAAGATATGTATTGAGTCTAGCACATCTTTTTGACGTTCTCTCTAGTTCAAGCAGTCTGAAAAGTCGTCGATTCAGCATAGAGCTCGCAACTGATGATCAAATTCGAAACACTGCTTCGAACTCAAAACTACTGTTGAATGCGTTCAACTACGCAGATGATTCTAACTGCAATGAAGTCGCGTCAGCTGAAAGATATGCAAACTCTCTTTGAAACTAATAGAATTGCTATTACTTCTCAAAGTAACAGTACTATGATTGACACATAAACGTTTTCATTCATTCTATTACGAATATTTTATTAAATCAAACATTCAAGTATTACGCACTACGATACAACGTGTTACTTTTGAGATAAATTTGACGAAAGAGACATTGTTTCAATGATGCTTGAGAAAATCTTGTTACTTTCGAACGTTTATGACACTCTTTGATTAAATTGACAGTCTTTGTCAATGTCAGTTTTCAAATGTTTTCTATTCATCTTCTGAGGTTTTCTCATGAATTGAAACTTAGTCAATCAGTAATGTTTCACACATTGATCGTAGATGTATGACATATGACGAAGAAGCTTACTTAACAATTTAGATTCATTTGAGTAGCGCGTAATTCAACCTCTCTGACAATTTCGTATGAATGCTTCAGAATGTCAGTCATTCTTTCTTAGTGATACTCACTTTGACGTCGTAGTTATTCAAAGCGTCTCGAATGAGTAAAACGATCTTGAAAGTCTCTTGCAGCAAATTCATTGTTGTATGTCAAGACTTTTCATAGCACGAGACTTGCTGCTGCAAGATTCTGTTCTCTTCTTTCAATTTTCGTAGAGTGCTTGATTGCTTCGTTCACTAATATTCATCTATCATCTGCAATAACGATCTAATCGAGACACGTTCATTCTGCGTCGTTGACTTTGATGTATCATATGAATTGCCTGAGATGAGACTTTGACGTGCGCAGTTGCCGTTCATCATCAATCAAGTCAAGAAAGAGTCGCCTAGTAAATGATTGACGACGAAAAGTCTTTCGACATCATTGCTTAACACTTAAATTCACTGACACTATAGCTGATGCTGCTTCAAGTGAATTGACTCAAGATTTCTGTGACTATTGAGAGATTCAAACCGATATTCGACAGTCAAAATCGATTCTCTTTCTTCGTCATAAATATCGAGCTAGCATCTTATTCGCGTTCTCATTTCAATTTCTCTGTGCTAAATTTAGTATCGAATTCGAAAAGATTGCTCAGAGTGATCATAATCGCGATGCTGTGTCCGTCATACTTAGAAGAATATAATCTCATCTCTCATCATGAAAGTGATTTGTTAATCATTTTAATTTCTGTGTGAAGACTTCATTCAAGCACAAGTCTGTCGAGATTCTTTCAAGAAACTTCATTGACAGTTTCATTTGCTTTGAGTCAGTTCTCTGCACATACTATTCTTTGATTGTATTTCTTTGACTTCTGCGAGCGAGTTCTCGCATGATTTTCTGTATAGTCTATCTCTATTTTCTTCAGAGACTCATCACTAGACATTTTAGACGCTTCGATCGTAAAATGAAGAGCGTCTTTCAGATCACTGTATTGAATCTTTCTGACCTGATAGCTGCGAGTTCATTCAACTGCTCACTCGTCGCTACTGAGACTGTGACCTTTAGAAGAGACAGTTTGATTCGAAATGTTGTTTCAGTTACAAGTGCTTCACGCTCTCGAAGTACTAAGATCATCAATAGCTCAGGCGATTATATGATGATTTCGATCACTAATGCATACGAAACTCAACTGTCTCTCTCATTTGCTTCAAACGCTGATGAGTCGTCCCCGTTAGGGAATTCGTCAGTCATCGTTCTTCTTAATGCTTCATCAACTCAGTATGTATTCCCAACTGAGTGGGCGGGAAGAATGTATGTTGACCCTAACATCAACCCTCTGAGCAGCAAAATCGAAGGCAGCATTACAGGTTCATCCGATATCAATATCAGCTACGTGAATGACTATTTCGTACCCATAACTTGCTCTTTCAAAGGCGTGCCGATCTTCGGCTGCAATCTCGATCTATTCAAGCAGTTCGGTATCAAGTGTAATAATCAGATGAACGGCTCTGTATGTCTTAACTTCGCTCAGAACATCGTCGATGAACCTGCTTCGCTCTTTTTCGCAGCTTGTGCTGAGACTGTCTACACTTATTCTAATGACAATGAAGCAAATGTGAGCAATCTTCGAAGCAACTTGATTTCTTGTTGTATCGACACGAAATGCGAAGCGTCGTCACGGCAACTACCTAAAACGAGGACACTCAACTCTCGATCTGCTAAGCCGGACCCCGAAAGAAAAATTTGACATCATCACCATTGGTCGCGATCCCGTGTTCACAGATAGATTTCATTAGGCCAGTCAAATAATTACACGCAGCGTATTTTAGTCGCTCTGAGCGATATTTATCCGCTGCACGATTCATGCGAAGGTGAGGAATGGCTTGGTTCTTATGACTGAAGGCAGTATATAGTTTTCATTTGGCTAAGTTAGAATAGATTTAGATGCTCGAATCGGATTTTCATATATCAGTATAGCGCGTGATGGTTTCGCCGTCTCACAACGCTCATATCTCTTATCTTACTCATCGCTTGGGTTGAGATGATGGGACGAAAATCTGTAACCTTGTTCAATGTGTCAGTTGCATTACCAGGGGTTTACTTGTAATGGGATGTGACAGAGGGCAAAGAGTGAATTGGTCAAACTCTTGACTCTTGTACTTGTCATATGTTGATTTTCTAAATCTATTGTGAACGATGAAAAGAATTCGGGTGGCACAACAAGCTCGATAGCCTCAAAAAGCCAATGCATTTCGTTCCGCTCAAAGGCAAACCTTAGCTTTGCCGCCAACTCAAAGATAGAAGTTAGTCTGTGAAGCTTTTTCATCGCTATCACTCGAATTTTAGTACTTGAAGAGAACGAATGAAAGATCAAAAGGCTTGTTGGCAAGAGACGAGCAAGAACTATGAACACAAGAGGCGATGAAAGAACATATGACTGCTCAGAAACGATTTAGGAAAAACTCAATGCTTATTACAAGAGTTTGAGACACATAGTCGGACATGTCAAAGATCTATGTCGCGCAGAGCGACACGAGTAGCAGCAAGTGAATTAGAATTGTTTCGATTTGTCGTGCAGAATCAAGGCGTTATGCAACTGGTCAAAGGAAGATTATATGAAATTCACTATTCTTTCAACTGTCTCGCGTACTTCGGCTCGAAAGAAATGTTGTTTGTGCTTACTCTTTCGAGTATTCGTAGAAATTGTTTGCGAATCTTCATCACAAAACCACATCAAGAAAGCGAACGAAGACGGTCGGTCACTTCGCTTCAATCATGATACTTCGCTTCCTCGACAGTCAGTTTGCCTCTCGAGTTCTTAATTGAAGGATTCGCTTCTCTCGATAATAACATATTCATCATATCTAAGCGCCCAGTCGCGGCGGCTGAAAATAATGGTGTACCTAATTCGGAAAATCTCTTCTGCTCGTAGCTGTCTGGGCTGTTCTCAAACATAACACTGTTGATAAAAGCTTCTTTGTCGAGAAGATAGTTTACGACTTTGATACGATCAGGAAAGTCTCGGATCGCAGCAAAATGGAGAAGCTGCTCATGCTCGATAGAGTCGTCATAATCGAACAAGATTCGTATAATTTCGAACGACGCATCGCGAACAGCTATCAAGAGTGAAGTTATATCAAGGTCACACGCAGCGTTAGGATCGACGTCATGGGAAAGAAATCATAACGTGAGTTTAGTATCTTTGATAGTCAGCCTTGCTTATCATTAATTGAATATCTTCGTTTGATAATATAGAGGGGTCTTACGAGAGCGCTGAAGGCTGCATTCGACTGAGATACGTATTGATATCTCATTTTCTATTCATATAAAGCTGCAGGATTGAATACGCGTGATACTCAGCGACCAATGCGAAATACATCGGCTGCATCGATATCACGTTCGATAGTAGGTAACGCGCAATAGTGGCATCGTTACGTCTAATAGCCTCACGTAGGCCGTTGACTTCGAGCTCGTCTCTATCAATTCGTTCGTCGATTGATCGGTCAAGCCAGTGAATCTTGAAGACAGATTGAACTTCGGTCAGGTTTCCGAAGGCACAGGCTTCTCGCATTGCCTTCGTCTCGGGCTGATTCTTCATTCATTGGTCTAGATCGAAGTCAATCACGTATTCGTCATCGATAGCGGATTCATGAGACGTGTCGAATGAGGCCGTAGGGCTTGCCTCTTTCACGAGCTTCAACTCGTCTTCGATGATAAGATTATCGAGGACAAGCATAGTTTTTAAGGCAATCGCAACTGAAAGAAGTACCGTTGCGACGCTTTCATGCTTAAAAGAACGCAAGTGCCTAGAAAAGCGAGACACAAATGCACTAGATAAGATTTCAGTCATGCACACTAACAGCTCAACCCTGAGAGCGTCGAATACAAGCGCACGCATCGCACATCTTGCACGCCTCGCAAATCGCTCTATAGAATTACACGAGGTGCGCTCACTGAGGGCGATCGTCGTCGATATACATTCAAATCTCAACGGTAGGCACACTTCAGATCATCGTTGAGCTATTTCGAAGAAGACTATTTCACACATACGTCAATGAACTGTCCCATCTCTTAGAGATGGTTCTATTACGTATCTTCAGCTCATCTTCCCATTGTTGAAGCGCAACATTGTATCTCACTTGCAACTTGAGCATAGTAGAAGCGAAGATGTATGACTCATACGTTGACGTTGAAATGAGTCTGCGTGACTCTGTTTAGGTTCTGAGTGTCATTATAGAAGTTTCAGATTTATTTTCATCAGGTCTCAACCATGCAGTTTCTGCTAGTGAACCATGACATATTGGCAATTGTGCGACGGCGAGCAATCGACATCATGCTGTCCCGAATACATGCCCTTCACAGATCAAAACCCTCGCTGTCATCTACGACTGATACGAAAATGAACGGCTTTCATGGACTTCAATATCGGATGATTATTCTTCATATAAGCGCGTCAACCTTTGAGCAAGATAAGATGCGCGTCAGGAAGCTCATGTAATCATCAGAACTCAGTACATCATTCGATGTGGTTCACTATAAAACCACAGGAAATTAATGCGAAAGCGGGTTCAACGGGTTTATTTCGATGATGCCTTGAAGGACTCTGCAGCTGAGGAGCTCACTGAGGTATTGGGCACGACATTGCGCGCTTTGTCCTCGACGAAAAGGTAGACTTTCGCATCCTGGTGTAGAACCATGACTGAACCTTTTCCGAATGATCGCGGTTCGCGAGACTCAAGTACAATATACTTGACGCGCTTCAATTGTATGTCTCACTGTTTGAAGCGACTTTCAATGATCGTCTTTTGGGACGGCAAAGCGATTTCTCCCCTATAGACAGCATAAGCGATAAGCCCGGTTGAATCGTTTGTCGAAAAGTTCTGCTTGTGGTTTTTGAGAAGAGCAGAGATCTGGTTCATTTTGGCTTGGATATGCGCATCTCCTGCGGCTGCGTTGGCAGGTGCACCTTGAGGAAGTGGGAAGAAGTGACCAAGGATGACGCCAGTTGGTGAAGCTATGACAACGGCCGTACAAGAATTGAGGTCCTCGGTATCTAAACCCTGCTTGTTTCCTGCAAAATAGAGATATTTGATTTGGTTCATCGCAACCATTTCGAGCTTTCCCTTGGCTCTTTGAAACATCGTGACTCTTCGGCACAAGATGACTCAATATTGTATGAGTATGCGACTGATCAAAAGAGGTCAGTCAATGTGATCTACAACGATGCAGATAAGCTTGATGTTCAGACCATCGCTAATTCAGACTATTACCACAAATGAAAAAGGATATGCTTACAGATGTATGAATTCAACAGAGCGGCTTGCGGTCAAAAGAGGTTTTCCGTGAAAAGAATGAGTAGGCGCCAGCCTTCTTATGCAGCATCATCTGATCGCAATGGAATTAAATACGATTTAGCGAGATCAAAAACGTAGTATGCGGGTGTGCTCTATTGGGTGTGCGAGGTGTGCTTTAGGGGTGTGCGGGGTGTGCGGAATGCGCGGGATGTGCGCCTATGAGTGTGCGAATGTGCTCGTGCTCTACAGAACTAGACAACTTAGCTATGAGTCACTATCGTACCTCGATCATGATTTGTCTACGAGGCGAAGGCGAGTCGACGTGATGATATCCGGCCTGTGTGACAGCACCTGCATGGTAATTAAAGCCTCGAGAGCCTGCCGGTAGTATTGATCGACTAATGAAGCGCGCTCACGAAGATAACATTGCACTGGGTGATGTCAATCACTTGCGTCCTTTCGACATTCATTGCTTCCTGCTGGCAGCAGCGTCACCTTCGCGCTTTGGCAGTCATGCAACATTCAAATGAAGCATCGCTCAATCGCTCAGCATCACGCGATGCTTCACTCGCGCTGCTGCTGCCTTGAGATCTGCGCTCCACCTATTCATTCTAGGTTCGCGAAGAGACAACGTCAAGCGCGGCGGAATCCAGCAGGTCAGGAGAGAATGTGAATGAATTTCATTACTATATCAAATCTTCGATTGCCTTCAATCAAAGTCAAACATCGACAGTAAGAATCGTGTGAAATGCAACAATGACTTACGTCCGTTTCAGTTTCACAAAAGCTACGAGGACTTGTTCTTGATGAAGTAAATTTCCTAAAAGCGCTAAACATAAGACATGTTGTTCGCAATCTAATTGACGCCGTTGTAGTCTTTCTGAAATTTCTCGTCGAGGTAAATGATCACCTTCAAGTGCGATCGCGACAACGATACCCTCTTGTTCACAGCGAGGGTATAAGCAGTGATGATCATGTTCTTGATCTAGACGTAGAATCAGCAAAGCTTCAGACATATTGATTCAATAGCAAACCTGTTGATCGTTTAATTCTTTCTTCGACAGTCAGTCGAGATCAACCGGTATATATTTGGCTCGGTCCTTGACAGTCACTGCCTTTTTCAAGAATCTTTCCTATATCGTCTTTCTCCTATCGAATCCCAGCGGACCGTATTGTAAACCCACTGAGATTCTGCTCTGGATCGCAACGTCGATATCCTTGACGCGATTGGTCGTAAGGATCATGATACCTCGATAGTACTTGAGTCTACGCAAGAACATCGACACGAGAGCGTTATGTGAGTTGATAAAAGAGCGTGACTACACGAACACGTCGGCTTCGTCCAAGAGGAGAATAGCCTTCCAATGATGAGCAAGGCGAAATATAGTCGACAGTTGCTCTTCAAGCGTCTTTGCGTCCTGAATCAGCTTCCCGGCAGAGATCTGAATTATCAGAGCGACCGAATGAACGAAGAACAGGAAAGACTTACCGCGTAGAGTGATCTCTCAAGATATTTCGAAAGTTCTTTCACGATTAAGGTCTTGCTCACTTCGGGGGGTTCACTGAAAGTCGGTCAGCCTATCGTAGAGGATCAAACATCGGATTTCGTACTGCAAAAGTGCTATCAAACCTTGACTCTTTCCCATCACGAAGTCGTCGCTCGGCTATGATCCTACGATTTAGCAATCAGACGGGAAGCGCTATATGAAGATCAGCCGAGACGATCGGATTGAGCGGCTGTTTCTTACTAAGAATAATAGGAAGCAAGCGGTGGTTGCCAGGCGGGCCACGACCTGTTGGAGGGCATACTATGATGGGGTCGACTCAAAGAAGCTACTAGTCGTAAAGGATTCGTGACAATTCGAGGAAAGGTTCAGAGAAGGGGAGTTGATCAAAGAAGTAACGAACAAAGGTATACGAAACATCGCTCGGTACTATCATCATAAGACGGTTTAGATTAATAAAAGGAACGATAATATTATCGGGAGCGTGCGAAGAGGATTAATGAAAGCATGCGATCGAACTAACCATCGTTTTTCTCGGCACAGTGGGTTTCTCGCTACGTAGGGAGGGACGTTATCAACACTGTCGTATTTTCTCGCTACAGACTGAATTTCTAAGGATAATTATCTAAAGAATAACAAAGTTTTAACCGTGACTTTAAATATTCATGATGGAGAGACTAGAGATACCTAAATAATGGATGCGTCTCGGCATGGGGGGTGTCTCGGCACCCAGGGAGGGACGTTACTATTCTAAAACTAATCAAGACCTAATCAAACCTCATCTCTCTTAGGATTATGCGACAGTCAAACGCTCTTCGTTCAAAGACCAGGATTGTCCCAAAACCTGAAGCAGCTAATATTCCCTCAGTTGTTGCAAGAAGTGGAGGTGCCGGCGAAATAGCTATTGATAAAATCATCGCATGAGTCGTCACTGGAATTTTTGGTGGAGATATCGAGTTGCTCTTGGCCTTGGAGGTCTCGATGAAGCAATTGAAAGCTGTATGCGGAAATGTCCCCGAGCAAATGGTACGTCGCATTGCCTAGTTGGTTAAAATCGTCTACGTCCCCAAGATACTCGTTGCAGTCTCTGTCGCTAAACATAATGACCTCAACCTTCGAAGTTTTGTCCTATCATAATATTTAGTTTCGCTTAAATGAGACAAGCGAGAGCGTACCTGTCGTCTGATGAATTTTCTGTCGGTATCACTTTCAATAAGCGGAATGTCGACAGCCTCTGCAGGTTCAGAAAGGGCTGCCATACTGGGAGCTGTCAGAGCTGTAAATAGTTGAAAAAAGAAATAAGTGTGGTAGAGCAATGCGTTTGAGGGATGCATTTTATCTTCTTTGGTGAAGCAAGCGTCAAGACATACGACACAGACGGGAAACCAGGAGCTTTTTATATGAAGTCAGGTCTTGTATCGGAAATGGATCTAGGGGTCGTACTGAGTCTCCTCTAAGATGTTGGGTGAATTTTGGACGCTCGATGAGAGGATCAAAAGCAGTTCCCTCGATACGGGTTTTTATTGATCTAGCTGACGACCGAAAATGAATCGCTCTGGGCGCGGTACCCGTGAGCCAGATTTGGTCCTGCCCCTCGGCCATACTTAAATAAGTGAGTATCTTCCCTCTCCCTTCTCCCTTCTGGTCTTCCCCCCCATACTCTTCCCACCTTTCCTCCTCTCTCCTGGCCTGGTTTGCCAGCATCCCTCGCCTCTAAATTACTTACTATGGCTCGTCGCAAAGCTCTACGCCCCGCCCACCGTATCGCCTCCACTGCGTCCCTCTCCCCGGCTGCGAAGGACAATGTGTTCCCCCACGACTATTACAATCGGCGGTACAAAGAGGTGGACAAGAAGCGTCGGTCTACCGGTCTTTACGAGAACTTCACAGAATCGCACATGAATAGGATGGAAGGTCTGTGGAGAGAGTACGTCGAATGCCCCTCTCTCCCTTTACGCTCCATAGGTTCCCCTACTGATCGTCGAATCTTTCTAGGTACTGCAAGGTGGTGAACATCGACCTCTACCATACGCTTAAGAAGGCTTCTGCGGGCAGGATCAACAATTTCTTTCACTGGGTGTGCAACGAGTATACGGTTCGGAAAGTTAGCTTCGTCACCACCTACTGGCACCAGCTCAGCCAAGTGTACATCAAATACAAGGGTCGACGAATTAGTTCGATGATGCTGAAGAAGGTCTACGAGGTACGCTGTCACAAACGCGAGAGTCCTGAGCAGTGCTAACGAGGATGGATCAGTTCATCGTTGAACTTCTGGCACAAGAGCATGGCTTGAACGACAGCGAGACGAACAAACTCTTGTTGGACGTGGAAGACTTCTTGAAGGTGCTGCGTTGTCACTGAGTGACGGACACCAACTTCTTTCCGCACGAACGTCAGCGAGTGCAGGTCGTCACTCTGCTCTTGCTGGCCGCGATCATCGATTCTCGCTCTGAGACGCTGCTGAGCATCATCTACGGCGATATTGATTTGTTCGTGTTACGCGATAAAACAACGGGCGAGGTCGCTCTGACCCTTCAGCTTCGCTTGAAGAAAATCAAATCACGACAGAAGCGAAAGCGACCGTCAGTGAATTTTCTCTCCCTTCGATTTAGAAACGCTAACTCGAACGCAGAAAAACCTACATCTTCTTTGTGAACAACAATTCAATGTTCTGCGTGATCTCTCATATCGTCGCTCTTGCTTGCGACGACGACGTCTTTCGTTTTCTCAATATCACACCCCGAGTGGTTCTGACGCTCGAAGTTCGCTCGAGGTTAAACTGTCAGCCAATTCAGTGGCACGAGGCGATGAAGAATCAGCCCGTCTTCCGCGCAATCAGCAGTGCGGACCGAGAGAAGGGAAAAGAGTCGCACGAACCCCTTCTCTACAGTCGATATCAAGAATGAATAAAGCGATTAGAAGAAGAGATCGACTTCGCGCAAGTTTTGACCACGTACTGTCTTCGATGAGCGACGAGCAACGTCATCAACGGTAAGTCTGAGAGAATTTGACTTCGGCACGAATTGACTAATCGAGATAGACGACCTCAACTTCAACGAGGCGATGCGTAATCTGATGCTCGATCACGCTAGTTCGATGATCTTTCAGCGGAACTATCTCTTTCGAATGATTCGGTACGATACGCAGGCAGCTTATCGAGGCACCTCGTCGCGTGAAGACTTGATCGTTGCTTCTCATCGGATGAGCCGTATGATGAATTCTCGTCGATCTCGCGGGTTCTCTCTTCAACAATCACAGCACTTACGGCAGAATGCGGGTATTCAAGAGTTGCGCGAGCGCAAGCAAGATCTCTATAATCAGATTCGCGACAAGTTCGATTACATCTACCGGGCAGAAGGTCAGCCGATGTATAACGAGTATCAGGAAGTCAAGCGGGAAATCGATCGCATGCTCAAAGAGAAAGAGCGGGCTCTCAAGATGCAGTTACAAGTCGACTACGACGCGGCTGCTTCGATGCAAGACATGCTCGCGCAATTGGCAGTCAACGACGCCGTTCTTTTTCCTGTTCAGCCTCTTTCGGCACCGGTCGAGTATGCCTTCGAGGAACGCGCTCGTATCGGTCAGGCTTTCTTCGCTCCGTCGTCGTCCGCCAAGAGCGATGGGAACTTAGATCGGCAGATCTTCATCGTGAATGACTTGATCTCGCTGTGCACTCGTCGAGAACGGCGTCCTCGAAAACCTCGTCGATCGTGGCAGGATGATGTCACGACAAGCTCGTCAGATGTTACTATCGATATAGACATCAAACCGGAATGCTCAGATTCCGACGCACCGCTTGAATGTCAATTCCCACTTCAATGTCAGCCTTCACAGTGTCTACATTGCATCGACGACGTCACGCTATCCCTGCGCGAACGACAACACGTCTTCGGCAGCAAATATTCGCTGCAGCGCCACTTTGACCGACATCACGGGTTTCGGCCCGGCCAGAACTGCCCGTTCCCCAACGATGAATGTGCGCAGCTCGCGCTCGAAAGCCTCATGCACTTTAAAAGTCACGCTGCGGGGGTCCATGAAATCTACATGTCTGACAAGTACTAATTCACGTCTTTCGTCATATTATTGGATTGGAATATCTACAATGCTGTTATCATCGTCAACCGTTCCCCTCTAGCTTTGATTATAGGTTTCTCCCTTTGTCTATCGTGGAAAGTTTGGTGCGTTCAGTGATCAGGAAACAGATAGCACATTGATAGAACCATAAATAATGACATGTTTTGTATCACTACCTGATCCCGAGCCGCCGTCATCGCCGCTTCTATCCTTACCCGGTTGCAATATTCCGTTTGGAATGCGACATATGTAGTTTATGAGGTACCGAGGAAATACAATATACATTCGTCCCATCTCTGAAGCATAGGTCGCGCCTCGCAGTTCCTCAGCAGGGGGGGGAGTGTAATCTATCTTAGCTTCAACTTCCGCAGTCTTCGAAAGAGAGTTGAAAGTTCTTCTTTCCCCGTCTCTCCCTCTCTAGACTATGAACACACGAAAAACTGTTGAGTCCTCGCTCCGGAAGGAGGATCGTACTAGAAAAGATGGCTCAGAAGGCACTGATGGAGCTTCTGCCCTCACACCATCTCATTCTCCTGGGCAACGTGATCCACGAGAGTCAAGATATCAGGTAGCAAAGGGAATCATAGAGTTTATCAGATCGCTCACAGGCAGTAATGGTAGGCCTTGATAAGGAAACGGGAAAAGAGTCGTTTTCTCAATACCAGATCACGAGACGTGATTTTTATCGTTACTTCGTCGGTTGACACACCAAAGAGCTCTTTGCTTGGTGTAAAGATCGCCAGAGATCAATACAGAGAATCTTCAGACGTCGTAGAAAAGATTGGGAAGCTCTTTCTATTTTCTAAGATGCAATGAAGAGATATGCTTCTTTGAATCGGCGAACATTCGCAAAATTTGGATTGCATGGCTCGCAAATCCGTGACAGACAGACATATTCGTGAGGTCGTTCAGACTGTCATCAAGAATCGATGGCAAAATGACAGCGCCAGTCAGCGTTGTGTCGATCAAGGCAACAATCGCCATATTCAAAATGATATATGGGGTAAACGTTGAGGTCCTTCGAACGATGTGAAGCTCGCGATACGAACGTAGCAGAGTGGTAAGGTTCCCTGCGGCTTGAATGCAAATTTCACTAGGAGATATCGAGAATGGCGCAAATGAGAGTCGAAGGAACGGCCGGAATAGGAGAAGAATAGCGCAGTGATAAATCATGCTGCTGCTGAATTAGCACGGGGTTACGGCGTGTTCAGAAGAGCACAGACTGCATGGATAGGGCGCCAGGAGTAAAATTCTGGCCTCGTCGGAGCACTTCTGGCAATAAGTCATACCATTGTAGATACTGCACGTGGAGGTTCAATAGCTTCTGGATGTCGAGCTCTTCTTCAGGATTATAGAGTGTATAAAGCGCGTCGTTGATCCTTACGGACAGCTCGCACAGGGAACGAAAGACGAGGCCGATGTCTCTCGACGATATCGTGTCCACCTCTGGCGATACGTCTCTCTCGGTATACGTCGTTCACCCTTCAGCCTCGCTTTCTTCGATAACCCGAGGTGCTGGCGCTCGAATCGCACGCCTTGACATATATGGGACTTCGCCGGTGAAAAGCGACCAAGCTCTTTCAAAATTGTCAAAAATCGACATCCCTCGGTTGATGAAATACTCTAGACTTACTGATCCAAGGAAAAACAACCTCAGAACGTAGTGGACCGAACTTCGCGTTCTTCACACGAAAATATCAAACCCGGAATACCAAGATGATTCAGATGCAGTTCGAACTCCACCGTCATACGGATCGACCATGATGCATAGAGTCTGCTGTTATCGCTCCTTCCACAACTGGCCTCCCGTAGCGACATTAGCGCCAATGTCTGAAAATGTTGGTAATGACTGATCCTCTTGACCGGTTAGGATTGCTCTAGCCTCTTCAAAGAATCGATCATCGGCGATTTGATTATTATGACTCTTATGAAGATCTAATTGTGCTTCTGCTTTGTCAGAAAACCTACAATTCAACGATAAAATCACGTTGACGAGTAGCGAAGAGCAGAATCTTCGTCTCCCTGTTCGGAAATCGTGTAGGAAATGCACCTTGGAGAAACTAGCAAACGCTGAATATTCCCAGCAGAAATAAAGCGAAAGGAGGTGGTTCACGAAGTCTTGATCTGCTGTAGCGTTGGTCCAAGACTTAGCGATACTGATAGACCCATCGATTTGCTGTCTTATTGAAGCCGACGAGGAGGATTGCTGAGCTTCTGAGTCAGGCCTAACCGCTTGTAAATCGGTCTCACCAAAAATCCTTCCACTATAAATACTAGAGAGACGTGAGTCTGATGAGTCGGATTCGATATTGATATCATGGAGTTCTCGCTCTAGATTCAGCTTCGTCGACAGAGATACCGTATCGTTTCGTCGATGTTGTCTATCGGTCGTATGCCGCTCTTTGCTTTCGCCCTGGTCCGCAGAGGGTTTGGTCTCTTGCTCGAAAGGAGTCGATCGATCCTCCGTACGATCTTGGTTGCTTTCAGACCCTAGCGAAAATATAGATTCGATCTGCTGCGCAATCGCTTCATGGTTTTCTCCCCTTTTCAATTGCTGCACAATACCGTCTACATTCTCATGAGTGGCGATTGCTTTCAATATCCGAGTCGCCGTCTTGTATTGACGATTCAGGGAACCGATTTTGTTCACAAGTACCTTTTTGGCCGTTCCTGCCCGCAGGTTGTACTCGCAGGCGCTCAAGCCACGAGCCGCGCATAAGGAGCAAGGGCGTCCGCCGTCGCACTGTTAGGTGTATGGCGTCAGCTTGGGTTTGCTTATCGAGCGAGAGTCTCGAAGCTTGGTCACTGACCTTTGTTCGTTTCCTCTTGCACTCCGTACAAGCATTCGAAGTGATACCCTCAGGCCTCCGGCGCCGTCTAGGATTCGCGCTATCTCGAGAAGAATATTTAGACGAAGCCATATCAGGAACTGTACGCGTGATGAGCTGCGACGAGAGTCTGCTATTCGCTAACGATTAAAGATCTGTGAGAGTGTTCATAAAGGCAGACGGTTCAAATTTCGGGGTTTTGCGTAGGTCGACGCAGCCTTCCTCCAATCAGAAGGGCGATCTTAAAGTTGCCCGAATATTCTGAAAAGTTGAGTTCTCCCGAGGGCTCTTCGAAGGCGGACGTCATCGGGCATTTTCACCGTGCGTTTGTCAGTCATCTGCGGATCTCAATTCATGGTGGGGCGTTGAAACTCTTAACAAAGAACAGGTTCAGAAAGTGTTTATAAAGCACAAGAATTGCGTCAACGCGGAGGATGAAGGTCTGAAATCTGCTCACAATTCTCACATCGTTGCGTATCGAGCCAGTATATACTTCACCTTCATTTACGCCTCTTTTCACTCACCAGCCCTCTGCCATAGTTCCTCATATGGTGTTCCTCTCTTAGCAGCCGACCATGTGTCTTTCTCGTGCCCATTACGGGTTCTATTATCGCTTGCGTCGCTTCTAGGGCTTTCTGTCCTCACATCTTTGTCTTTGGTATCGCTTTGCATGCGCGGCTTACCACCAAGGCTCGCCAGCACAACATCGTTATCAGCGATCAGTGCGTCCATTATGGCCCATTCTCTGACGATGAATATCGTAGGAAGAACTTTCCAGCGCAACGGAATCAGTGCGATAATCAGGACTGGGAAAGCAATCGCTGCAATCGCCTGCGACATTCCAACTGTGACGACAATTAACACATCAAATCTCTCAATCTATCAGAGTCCGAAGAATGCGCCTTCGTTGGGATCGAAGCAACAATCGACACCTTCTTCGCTGTCCTATTTGCATATGACGAGGTTGCAGAGAGATCATGGATATAAATAGATAAGGCACGGTCGACTTCGAACGCGAAGCTCTTCATCGAGCGGGGCTATAAACTCGCTTCAAAGAGCCCATTACGCGACGGACATGACACACTTCTGCTGAGGGCGCCTGACATGACCGCATTCCTGTGGAGTATGAGCGCTGAACGGAGATATATTTGAGTGTGGGGAACAGGGCAATCTTGCGCCAAACCCGCGCATGCATCTCACCAAACTCATGGCCTATGGAGGACACACTTGAAAGCGAGTCACCACGCGAAGCCAGACACGATGATACTTCAGCTATCGTCTTAAGTTGGCGAACGATCGAGGTGGTTCACGCTTCGGCAGATTATGATGAATTCTTAAGCAATGCGGAAGCAATCCAAATCCACAAACAATTCCGGACCATGCTCTTCGAGCCAGGAGGGCAAGTAATGTGGACTGGTGTCCCACGAGAATGGGCTCAAAAATGGGCTGACGAAAGGAATATGCAAACATTGAGCACTGCGATGGGGCCTCTTATGATGAAGCATCATCCATCCTGCTTGAAATCGACGAAAAGTTCAGCGCAGTGGACAAAATACGTCAAAGGCGGCTCTAGGATTTTTGCCCTCTATGTGCCTAAAAGCCACAAGATAACGGTCCTCACCAGATCGTCGCCAAACACGTTCAACCCAGAAGGACTGTCTACCTTTCAAATGGTCGAAGAATCTATTTTGAAAGGTCTGGATGATGATGATCTCGTCTCAAGGATCGACCTGATACATGTCACAGTGGCAGATGCAAAAGATTTTCGATATCAAATTTGGTCAAAGAACGAGACCCACATGTGGGATGAACAGGAAAACTTCATTACGTTGATCAGATATATGTGGAACCTGTCAGCAAACACGTCAACAGTCTGCTACCGACTCACAAACCATCATCATCTGGATTATGAATATTTCAATATGACTGGCTCTTTGATAGGGTGGAAAAAAGCAACATTGTGCTCAATGAAAATCCCGTGCTGGCAGTGTCTCTGATCGCTACTATCATGCTACTTACGATCAGACTTCTTCTGAAAGGGCATTTTCGGACTCGTGAGCCTCAAAAGAATCTTCACACTCAGTTCTACTTTCTGAGCCATTCTTTTCATCAGTCATCTCTCAATCGAAGCGGGACGTCGACAAGGTGTTTTTCTCTATGATATTCACCGATGCATTCTTCGGATAAGAACAATCGCGTACTTCTGTTCGTATTCAGCCGAGAACGTCCGAATGATCATGGAAGCGACAGGCTTCTCTCGAAGTCACGTCATACGTCGAAGTCTGACCCTTCTGCATTCGACGAAAGTAGTCCCATCCAAGGTTCGCAAAATCTGTAAAGGCGGTTTTCCATGTACTAAATTCTGTGTGATTCCTTGTCCTGAGACTCATCATCAATCCAAGTGAACACAATCGGCGAAATATCAAGTTAACGGCTACGCCGTCATAGATCGCCCTTGTCACGTCTGAATTTGGCCGCCAAGAACCTTCGCCAAGGCTCTTTCGTAGCAAATTGAAGATTTGGTTTATCAATAGTCGAATGTGATATCTATTTGCAAAGATTCTCAAATTGATAAGGGCATCGTCATTTCGATCAAGTGATAGATCATATTGAGGGCAGTGCACTCAAATGAAAAAGTGTTGAAAGATCACGGAATCATCATCAGGTAATTCGATGACTCGTTGTGCGTGCTTCTTGAATGATAGACTCATCGACTTCTCAAAAAAGTGCGAACAGTGTGCCAGAAGATCTTCCGGGACTTTGAAGACCTTCTTGCGTCGCTCAATCAAGACGGTGAATCGATCGCTTTGCAGTGCTCTGTTGCAACTTATTAGAATGATCGTGAGATCGATTTCATCTGAATATTCACCTTAGGTACCTCAATCTTCGTCTCTCTGTTTGAGACGACTGTGCGCGTATCGAATGTGTGTCAACTTCAGTCATTTAGGCGGTCTGAACTAAGAATGTTCGATCTTAAGTTCGGTCAGTGATCCTTTGAACTTGGTCAGTTCGTAGGCTGTATGATTTCTCTATACAGAGCGTGAAAGCAGATTCAAATCCCGAGGATTTCGAGTAGGCCTGCCGTCGGGTTCGAGTTGCTCAACCCAACCCAAGTTGGGTTTCAGGGTTGAGTTGGGTTGAAAGAGGTCAACCTAACCCAATCGGGTTGAGTCAGACCCTCGACTCAACCCGATCAACTCGACGACATGTCTAGACATTTTACTTATTTGAAATAAGTACTAGTAGAATGATATTATGAAACTTTAAAATGTGTGTGTATGAATGATCTTTATTTACATGTCGAAAAGAAATTTATATGTATGTAGAGAAATGTTTTCGACTTCTCTATCATTGATTCAGATCTCAGTCACTGTCTCTAACTAAACTGCTTGAGAAATGCGCAAACAATTTCATGAAAACAGTAGATTGCAAAATGAATTGCAAAACTATTTACATAAGCTTTCTATTGATGTCTTCTTGTCTTCTTTGCTCAGACAATGCATTCAATTTAGCTTTATTCTTAAATGATGATTTCTTCTTGAAATTAGTCATTTCAAAGCTACGTTTACATGTTGAAACAGAACTTGACTTCAAAGAAGAAGTCATTTTGCGCTGTTTTTTTTTCACTGCTAAAGATGACAACTTAGATTCTTTATTCAATTTAAAGACTGCAACGAATTTCATCAAATTTCTTTGATTCATTATCTTTTGTAATGATTGATCATTCTTCTTCAATCTGTTTCTCTTAGTCAAGTGTGATGTAACTTGATCAAAATGAGCAGACGTTGAAAATTGAGCATTCAAAAGTGAAGTTGTCATAAATCTTGCTGTCATAAATCTTGCTGTATTAAATAATGTAAATAATGAGAGTTCTTTGAAGTTTGAGAATCTAGATTGCAAAAATGATATGAAAAGATTAACATCAAGTGTATCATTGTTTTTCAGCTCTGATATTGTTAATTAAATGTCTGATGATGAACAATATAACATTACTTATCACGCTTGTTATCATCAACATCATCATTTGATGATGCATCGCTGATATACTTTAAATCTTCATTAACGTTTATGATGAAGATTAAATCTTTGTTCTTTTCTTGTTTCTGTGCATCGAAAGCTCTTTTCTCTTCAATAAGCTTGTGAGACTTAAATTCTGCTTTTAACTTCACAGCATCTGCATGCTTAATCATTATGATATTCAATATGATGTTGACAATAAGAGAGCTGCAACGATAAAATAATAAGTCTTGTTTCAAATTGAAAACTTGTTCAACATTTGTTGAGATAGCTGAAATTGCTAAAATATCTCAAATCATTCTGCTTAAATAAACAAAGTTTCTGAGATGATTTCTTCAGAACTTAATGAAATCAATGTCTTGAACAATGTCTAAAGCTTATTAGAATTTGATATTTCAAACTATGTGACTGCGAAATTGATTGCAAAGAAATTATGAGACAACATTAATTGTGCAATGAATGAAACAAAGAGAAGAAAAACTAATTCTGATTCAAATATTGTTTTACTTCGTTAGTTGAAACAAGTGATGACAAATTGTGATGTCTGAAATTTCGTTTAATGACTATATCTGCAATGAAAGATGATTATTGCAAGATTCTTTCTTGAAGTTGATCTTGCAATGTAGTTAAGTTGAAAGCGTAGTATCTAGCATAATAATTTATAAATTCTCGTTTGTATCTTTATTTATAGTCGTTGTCTTGTCATGTAGATCACTTGTATAGATTTAGTTTCTGATGAGAATCTATAATATTTTCAAGATTGTACATTAGCTTTCAATCATGACTGACATCTGTGTAATATTCAAATAATTTGATTCAAGCTTGCGTTAAAACTTTCAAAAGTGAATGCTTTCAAGAACGTTGCTTTCTCTTCAGAACTATCATGTGATCTTTGATATGAAAGAACAAAACATCATAAACGATGTAAATCACATTGATGTTGAATTCGTGATTATGTTCAAGTAAATCAGTGAATATCGCGAATGATTTGAGTAGTTCTACAAAATATCAAACATGTGTTCATTCTTTATTATTGAGAAATAGCTTTTGAAGAGTAGTATTTGTTACGAGCGTACCAAGACTGAATAGAGCTAGTCAGTGTCTTTAGCTCAGATCTGACTCAGTCTCTATTTTCTTTCATCAACATCTCTTTGTTTAACATCATCTTTCTTTCTACATCACATTTTACTCATGTCACAAACACATTCTCTTCAAGCTTAGCGCAGTCTCTGAATATTACTTAAATAAAAGCTCTTGTACTCATCTTCTTCTGTATTCTTAATATTCAGTTATAGCTATTTCTAAAGATCAAGCACTATTCAATTCTAACTTTCGCTGATTGACTCATTTAGACATGATTCTGACAGTATTTTCATTTTCATGAATAGAAATATAACTCTTGATGAAGACTTGAAGACGAAGTGCTCTCAAAAGCATAAAACAGATGAAATTTCAGTGAGTTTTAACATCTTGTATCATTTTGAGACAAAGTTTGAAATTGTGTTGAAACTTATGAAAGTTCTTTATTCTTTAAGAACTTTCGTTCATATAAACAAAAAGCTTTTGAATTTAATTACACATTACTATAATGTCATGAATAAGAGTGTACTTTGTATTTTCAATCGCGATTGCAAAATTGATTGCAAAATTGATTATGAAAATAATAGCAAATTGTAATTGTAATTGTAATTCATACATTCTTGTGACATCGATTTAGACTCAACTCATAAGAGATTCTATGCTATTTATATCGAGTGAACAAAACTCTCTGAGAAAGAAAATCACTTGTCGTTTATACGACTGCTTCACGCAGTTGAAACAATGAGATTGACACTGTGTTATCAAGTAATGAATCTATAGCTTCTATTCAGCGCGTGATGCTTGAGTAAACTCTTGATGAAAGTGTCTGTGCTGTTTGATTAATGTTAGAGATCAGCATAGAGTGAGTCATATGAGTGTCATTTAACTAGAAGATAAATGCTAAGAAAGAAAGATAGCTACAGAAAAGAAGCTGACTACATATGTGTGTTTCTCAGCCGACGCTAGGCTCAATAGGGACTGATCAAGGTGACGAAGCGAGAATAGACCTGACAAGGCTAGAAGGCTGAGCCTGACAAGGCTAGAATCGTGACATTACTTCTTTTCTTCGACAATTCATGTTTGCATGAATGTATTTTCTGCTCGACTCGATTGATTGCTCAATCATGATTTCACAGGCTCAGACCTGTTAAATCGTGATTGGTTGAATTGTTGATTAGCGCGATTTGTTCGAGTATCGAATATGAAAATCATCAACGACCTTCTGAGCGTTCATAAATTCGTCGCCATCAGCGTTGTATCAATTGAGATCATTGTCATAGTCATTTCATTTGACTCTATACTGAAGTCGTCTTCGATATCGACGAGAATTCAATATATCATCGATTTTCCACTCGTCTTCGTCGTTTACCACTATTGAACCTGAGGGTTCGTTCTTTTGATCAGGCAAGGGGTCGTCGACGGCAGAACGAAGCAGGTCAGAATGAAATACATCATAAACACGCATAGACTCTGATAATTCCAGTTTATATGAAGAGTCGATGAAATCTAGATTGGTGAAAGAATCGAGCATTTTGTCATCTAGCTTCTTGAAAGATCTCGCTGTAACGATGTTTCTTTCATTCAGAAACATCTTTGATTCGACCTCATAATCAACTTCTTTTCTATGCTTA
>JAABUK010004122.1_pt1 | contig 23941 bp, 10 predicted proteins | sample 5559141 | NCBI WGS metagenome assembly JAABUK01 (sample SAMN10711869, study PRJNA513367) | rock metagenome | isolation source: Antarctica rocks | place: Antarctica: Victoria Land, Pudding Butte nord | collected 2016-01-03
GGTAAAGGCTTTAATAATAATAATAATACTTATAAATATCAATAGATATTATCTCTTAAGTCTAATAAATTATACTATTTAAATACTTAATTAATATAATAGTAATAAGCTTCTATATAATATTTATAAAGAATATAATATTAAATTAGCTTATAATCTTTACTTTTTATATACTATCTTTTATATATAATACTTAACTTTTAAAATAGATTACTAGGATTTACTTATCTTAATTAAGCTTTAATTATAAGCTTTAAGAAGTTATTGAATTATTTATCCTCTTTATATAAAGTAATAATATCCTAATACTTCTTAATCTATTCCTTTAAAATAATAAATAATATCTTAATTAAGTTTAAGTTTAATAAGTATAAAAATATATAAATTAATTTGATATTAACCTTATTTATTATATTAATTAGCTCTTGATTTTAATATATACTTATATTATTAATTATAATTATTAATTATAAGTTACTATTAATAACTTAATTATAATAAGGGAGTACCTAAGTATATATAAAGTTATTAAATATATTAGCCTTAATAGAGCCTTAATATATAAGGTATAAAAGGTAGCTATTAATTATAAATATAAATAAGATACTTTACTTCTTGTATTATTTTAAATTTTATAAATTATATAATATTTTATTAAGAGATACCTATTTATAATATCTATTACTTAAGATCTTACTATTAATATATAAATAAAAAGGTAGCTAATAAAGCCTTTTATTAATATACTTATATATAGTACTCTTATTAAGGAAGATAAGCTAATTAACTTATTAGCTAGTTAAATATATAAAATATAAGTTTTTAAGGTTTTAATTATACTATTAAGCTATCTTCCTTATTTTCTTCTTAAATTAACTTAATTATTATAAATACTATTAGATTACATCTATAAAATATTTTTAGACTAAGAAATTCTTATAGGCTATAGCTACCCTAGCGGTTATAACTAAATCTTAGGATGATTTAAGATAATTTAGGTAAAAAATCTAAAAATACATAAAATTACTAAAATAACCTTTATTTTTAGGGGGTTTTAAGGTTTAGCGTCCGGCGCTAAAAGCGGGTAACTTAGGATCTCTTTATAGAAGTTATTTTTATTCCTAATTAAAATATTATTCTATAAATAGAATTTTTAGCTAAATTTACTATATATAGATATTTAGCCTATATCCTCCTTTTCCCTTTATCCCCCCCTTATAGATATCCTTAATAGCTGTTATATTATAACTTTTTGAAATTTTAGCTAACTATCTCTTATTCGCTAGAGTAGCTAGAGTACTAAGCCAGATAAGCTTGGATGAGTTCGCGATCCAGGACGATTTAAGGTGTTTCTAACACTGAGTACCTGAATCCTGCTGAGCCGCTCCATCAGTAAATCTTAAACCTGCTTAGAGCGAGAGAGGAAGTTATAAGTCATAAAAGTCATATTAGCTACCACGAGTAGGTATTAGTAAATTAAAAATCTAAAAAATTTAAATTACGCGTAGACACTAAATTAGTAGTTTTTAATTTAAGGTTTTTTAAAATTTAGGCTCCGGCCGAGCCGTTTCTTAAGGGAGGAGCTGAAAACCTCTCTAGCTCGCTTATTTATCAACGAATCTAAAAATAGACTCTATTTTTGGAGTCTACGCTAAAAATACACTAGTATAATATATTCCCTCCATTATCCCTTAGGTAGTCCTACAAGAATTATTATCTGCAATGGTAGCTCCCGGTTTACCAGGCTATAGCCCCCCTCCCTAACTAAGGATAGGTAAATTTATTCAAATTTATTAAAGTCTAAAATATTCCTAGTTATTAAGAGGTAGAGGTATAGTAATAGCGTAGCTATAGCGTAGTAATAATAGTAGTATAATTATTTAGGTTTAAAATACTAAAAATAAGATATATAAAATAATTTATAAGATCTATTAAGAGGTATATAGGCTATAAATATAACTATATATTATTAAGGCCTTACCACCTATTTTTAGTAGGGGAGCTTCTACGATTTGCGGCCCACTAGCGCCAAATCAACGGATTTACAAACTACTGTAAGTAAAGTACTTTAATAATCTCCGCGCCAATCGTCGACGTCGCTCTCGTCCCCATCTTCGGACGGTTGGCTGCCATCTTCAGTAGGCCTTTGAATCCCGCTGCAATGTGTGATGGAAGGCGATAATGCACGAGCCAGTGTGACTGCCGTTGCTCTGGACATATCGGAAGTGAGGGATTGGCGCCCGGGATGTGATTCTGGAGACCGGCATACACTTGTATCACCGAACATCCAACGTAGAAGTCCCTGAGATGCGCTGGCACCAACCATTCAGGGATTGCTTGTGGAGCCGGCATTATCTATCACGCACACACTATGCCCTGCCTTCCCAAGAGATCTTTCTCAGCTCGCTACTTGGACCTTGCTCGGACCTTTGGCCTGCCTGGCATCCTCCAGAATTCCAGCAGAATGCCCTTGCAAGAATACGGTGATTTCCAGTTCTTCTGCACCCAAGTCCTTAGAATCGTCACCAGAGACGGGGTTCAGGCTTGTTGTGACAGACTTTCCGGTGGAGCGGCAGTGCGACGTCAACTCTCAGCCTTAATACTCGCCGCGTTGGGTATTCCTGGGTCTCCATTCCCCTGGTCCCGACAACTTCGGTCTAGTATTCTCCAGGAGCATCGAGAGTGGCTCCGCTGTGGTCAAAGAATCCTCCACCGTAAGTCTCATGTTTGAAAGACCTTTCTATTCCCATGACTAAGAAAAAGCTGGCTTGCCACCGCTATCTTCATGACCTAAAGACACACCAATATGAAACCCCTCCCGTTCCATTATTAAAACACTCGTACCTCCTGAAAGAAAAAAGACCGTTTAGACACACCAAAGCAGGAACACCCCGTCGCTACCACTCTATCACCATTACAACAACTCGTCCCATACTCCCATTGCCCAATCGTAAAGACCATCCACGCCTCTAAGGCCTGTATATTTGGCGATCCTCTTTCCACTCCAATGGTTACTTACGCCCTGCTTGAGGAGCTTCGCTCCGCGTTTTCCTTGCGAGCTAGCTTAGGTGCTATCCTTCCGGCAGCAGCCCTCGCTTGTGAGATTTGTGGGGATTTTTTAACCATCTCGCGATCGTGTAGATCTAAAGCAATTTCAGAAATATCTTTTCGCATGTAGTATAGCCAATGTGTACACAGCTCTGACCGATCTATTTTCAGATCGTCTGCGATTTTTTCTATACCCTGGCCCAAGGAATACCTTCGCATAGTTTCGACTTCAACATCTTTCCAATACCGGCCGTCATGAAGTCGTCGGTGGCCTTCAGATGGAAACGCGATGCCGAATGGCATTTCTGGGCGTTTTGGTGCTGGATCAACAAGGTGTTCTGACATGGTGATATTGCGGAGGTAGATTTCGACGGAACTATTATGGTGAGTTGAGGATATACAGTGTGGAATTTGGTAGTGGAAGAATTGTTGAGGTTTCCGGTGGTGGTGTGGGAGCTTGGGCCCTCCCGTTCAGTTTTGCAGAATCCTAATGTCTCTTTCAGTATATCCTCGAGCTGTTGGGATCAGACCACCCACTTTCAGAGCCTTGTGTTGTGAGAGAATGATGTTGGACGTATGAGTTGAGTTCAGAATGCGATCGGAAAGGGCTCGCAGAATTGTGTAGTCTTGGTGGGTATTGTTGCTGTTGTTGCGTGTCTGGAGTGTATTGGATATTCGTGCAAGCGACAGACCTTGGTCGTATGTGCTGCTTCGGCTGTCTGTGCAAGGGTTGAAAGGGTCAGCTCGTGTGGGTATGCATATCACCGCTGCAGTATAATCTTCGCGAAGGAGATTGCTCAAGCTGCAGGACTGAGGTACAACTTGTCTTCATTGTTTGGAATACGTGGAGGAATGTGCCGCTGACTTACTGCGAGTGTCTCTGTGTGGCTTGAAAGTTCTTGCTCGTTTGAGTGTGAGGTTGTGTTGCTGTTGAAGAAATGTTATGTAAGGTTATGTGACCTCAAAGTCTTATGACTGATGTGCCATGGAGGCTTCGGTATGGTGAGGACGAAGGTATCTTGGAGAAACCAAATATTTGCGGTCTATAGAGAAGTCAGGTCCTGCCCCGGGCAACCAAGTCTTTTGTACTTTTGCAGCTCAGCAGTGCATCTAAGAAAAGATGCAGACAGCCTACGACGTAGTACGACATCCAGCCGTTGGACTGCTCCGTATCTAAGAAAAGGTGGAGCCGAAGTGCCACGAGGTAAGAGATTCAAACATTGCAGTGTTTCGAATCCAAGAAAAGATGCGGACAAATTGCCACCAAGTACGATATCCAACCGTTGCAGTGTTCCGAATCGAAGAAAAGATAGATATAGACTATCACGAGCTTGGGATCCAATCGTCAAGCCGTCTTTTTCGAACAAAGCCGGAGATAGACTGCCATGACCCCGGAATAATATTAGGGTCGTTCCCAGGGGACAGGAATGGAAACATATCTCCCGAAGCGCCATTCCCAACCATGAGTCTGGGTTTATTTTCGTCATGGAGTCTAATATCAAACCGTGGAACCGATCTATAAACGCCGTACCACAGGCTCTTCACGGTTCCTTTTTTGGGTCGCTACGTCCTTAATCGGCGTTCCCTCGGTGTTTCATACCCAGTCACTGGAATTGTCTTCTATTTACGAGTCATTCCAGCGGCCGTATGTGTGATCAAACAAGCTGAGCACCGTTATCTACGCATCATATCACGAGAATTCAAGTCGAGTATAGTACATGAAACCGCAGCGTGCCTTTCAAGCGGTTGGCAGGCAGCGCATTGTAGCCTGTCAACAAATACCTTGGCGAGAGCAAGTGAGGGCGCAGCTATTGTCCCAGCTCGCCTACCTCTTAGGTTGATTGAGAAGAGGCTCCCAATCTTGTCTTATAGACTTGCATACGAGTTGAGACTTCTTCGCCATTCCAGAGTTCTTCACGGTCTTCAGATATCGTCAATACAGGCACACCGACCTGCTCCACCGCAAAGCTCGCGCCAACATTACCAGCAGAGGCCGCATGTATGACGTCGCCTGATGACTGCATTAAGCCCATCGCGAAGGCCCCGAGGAACGCATTGCCAGCTCCTGTAGTGTCGACCACCTTCGACGCAATGTCTGCTGTGGCGTCCCTCGAAGGGCTGTGGTAGGCAGGTAGCAACACGCTCTGCGTCTCAGTCTTCACAAAACAGCCCATCGCTCCGGCTCGAATGACAAGTATCTCACGAGCACCCGGTCCGATTCTCTCGAGCATCAGAGGAGCACACAGGCGTTCGAATGCATCCATGTCAGGCGTTGCAGGTACGTCCATTCCCACAATCTGTGCAAGTTCGATGTGACTTGGTGAGAAGACGTCGACGACCCGCAAGGCCTCAATGATATTGCGCAAATAACCGGGCGTGCATGAATATGCTCTTGGCTCCCAGATGATGAACGGTGGCTCCGTTATACCAGACTCTTCTCGTAGCTCTAGAAGCTGAGCAGTCTGATCGATAATCTCGGTGGGATCGAGGAAGAAATGGAAACATCGTGAACCTAGGAGATCTGTGCCGACTAGGTGTGTGGGCTCAATGAACAAGGTTGGAGTGAGGTATTTGAACGATTTGTCTAAGTAGTGGAATCTTGTTAGATTCCGAGCGACATAAAGCTTGGTAGGTTGGACTTACTGTCTAAGCTTTGGTCTAGATAGCAAAGTTCGCCTCTGGTTGAGAGACGGTCTTCTTCTTGGATGATTGATAGAGTGATACCCCAAGACTCCAACAGCCGTGAGGTCTGAAGGGGGAAGTCATGGCCTTGGCGGACGGTATAGCCAACCTGGGTAGATAGTTGTTTTGGGCAGCAGAGGCGTGCTCCAAGACTCGCTATTGAGCCGTAAGCATAACTCAGACGCTGTCTGAAGGATGTATCTACCGTAGGAGCCGGAGCCACCAAGTACATCTTCGAAGGTTTCACCGGAGGGAAAGTGTACTCTATCGAGGATGAGCATCCCTAGGGATGTGAACGCGATGGCTGCTTGAGGTGACATCATGAAGGAAGTCTACATGCATCTATACATGCATTGCCTTTTCTGACTCTGCTGCCGTATGAAACGACAAATGGAGGGCGTTCATGAGCAAGACGAGTACAAAAGCGCTGCGTGAGATTTGGTAGGCTTGGCATCTTGGCATCTCTAATATCCGCTAATCTCCGTACGCCAAGACTCCAAGGCTAAAGTAGCCTCATTGGGACTGGCGCTTTCTCATCTTGCCCAGACAGAATCCAGCCAAGCCGTGCTTTCTCTCTCAAGAATTCCATCACGCACTTCAGCATTCTGGCTCTTCAGCAGCTATGGTGCTACCCTGATTTCATCACTGAAAGCTCATAACATGGATGAGCAATAGATGAAACGCGATGAGAATGCTATCGCTCCTACAGGGCTCGCAAGACTCCGGCCGTTGTCCATACATCATGGACTCCCCAGTGGAAACAGTCACTAATCTGGACGTACTGCGCACGCAAGGCCTTTGTGTATGTTACGCATGATTTATAATTTCTTTCGTTGTGTCAATGTTGACACCGGTGTGTCCATGCGTCCAACCAAATACTGGATCCTCCGATGATGCTTCTAGCCCGCCACTATTAGAGGTAGCCACAGTCATGTCTCCAATTCATCGGTTCTTGTTTTTCCATGCGCTGTGGTGACGTGAGCATTTGCACTCTACACCTAAGAGTGTGTCACGAGATTTACATCCTGATTTGGGTAGCATGGTCGAGTGGTATGCAGCAACATTGGAATCCACATGAAGCCGGCCAAAAAAATAGTGTTAAGATGATCACACCGAATCTCGGGCTAAGTATTTGAGCTTACAGCATGCCAGCAGGATTATGCCCTTTCTACCAGCCAGGATAGCGGCCTTCCCCTCAAAGATCATACATCGTGGCCCCGAGACAGCCTACGATCATGCTCGTAATGCCGCTGATGACATGAGAATATATGGACGTTTTGCGAAAGCCTCTTTGCGGTACTAGGACTTCATTACGTTCGCAATACTCGGCTGGGAAGAGCCTCCTGCAATACCTGTGAGCGGATCGAGTCAGTACCGATGTAATCGAAGTATGCACATGCATAAACGGCGACCACCAACAGAAAAGCGCGAAGCACAGACTTGACTGATCCTGGTATAAGCGCTGTGATATACGTTGGTGAGCGATTCGTGCAAGCAGCCAAATTGCAAAGGCTAGCCGTACCCCGACCCTTGTAAAGATCATGTTGCTCAAGGTATTTCCGATCCCACAACCAACGATTTTTGTCGAACAAGTGTAGATCTTCCTTTGCTTGGAAGGTCAGCGAAGAGGCAAAGAGTAGGAGTAATCGAAACCAAGCATTGTTGATGTTTGCCAGACCCAGGATCTTGGTGAAACAACCCAGCGATCCGAATATTAGCAAGACAGCATCTCACTTGAACAGAAATCTGCGTCCTTTTGGGGACGTATTGAGCGTATACCGGACTACATTGATCGAAGAGTGCGACAAATAATGCTATGAAGGCAAACGCTCGAGATAAGGAGAACTGTGGGTCCCGAATTTTCAAAATACCGCCTCTAATTCAAGATCATGATAAGATACAGTATACCTTATCATCATTGGCTTTCAACATCAGGCTCGCCCTTTGCGAACATAGCAACCATATGTTCCAAGGCCTCATCCATCTCAATATCAGGCTCGCCCCTAGTAAACATAGCAACCATTAGTGCTAAGGCTTCATCCAGTACCCGATCACTTCTGCTCTCCTCGGGTGTGTTGAATTGCCTTTCAACCTTCTTTTCTGCTCTTTGAACTCGCTTTTCTTTATCGAGCACGTTACCATTCCGCTCGGTTTTGCGTGATAGACTGTGGAACATTTTGCACTCCGCTTGCTGTGCCATCTTGAGGTCAGGCTCATATGCTGCGCAAAGAAAAAAAGAATGGGAGAATCCAGTAAGATGCTTACTGGCCGTGTCCTCGACAGTCCGCCTCACACTCTGCCAAGCAGGTCCGTGGTATCTCATACCCTCACCATTGACCCTGTTCAGGTGACAGTCACAAACAGTGCATTGACATGCAAGGTAGAACAAAGCATGACACATCTCGTGCAAAAGCGTCTCCAAACATTCCTGGACAGTGACTCGTCTCTGGGGTGACGGCCTTAGAACGTAGATCCACACGCGAGGTCCACGGATTCCAACCTTCTCTTCGCATCTACCAACTTGGGGATCCTTGCCGTCTAGCTGATCCACCCACTCCACACGGTACAAGTCTCTCAACAAGCCTAGAAAGAGGAAGTCATCGAATATCTTCCACATTGGCTCTAGGTCGAAGTCGGAATCGCACTCACGCGAACCATCTCCGAGTTCTGGCTGCAGTGACTCCCACCGGGAAAGTGCGGCTTGTTTGATGGGCCAGTCTGTGTGTCCTGGTATGAGATGGGCGAAAGCGTCGGCGATCTGCTGGGCTGTGAACCACCCCTGCTTGACATCGAGGCCATCTATTGGATCATTGGATACAACACGGAAGGCAGGGTGGTCTGTAACGCTGGTGGGAGACGATGTGCATGCGTTGCAGTCCCCACAAGCTTGCGACAATGGTATCAGTGGAGACATCTTCCAAGAAACCCTGGCGTGACGGTGATAGAAGCCCTGAAGTAGCTGTGGTAATATATGACGAAGAGATACGAACTCGAAAGATGCTAATGATGCGGAAACTAACGTATTGGAAGAGCTGTGATGAGAAATATAAAGTGGAGATTCAGATTGTAAAAGTATATATAAACTCATGTTCACGATTTGTAGTGGAGCTTGCCATGAATGGCACAAAGGTTCTGTGGCGATCAAAAGAACATGATAAGAAATAATAGACATCATTCAGGCCCCTTCTTCCACGAACAAAACCCGCTTTGTGTCAGCCCGCGGCTCCAGCCATCCGCACTCCTGGTCCGTGGACGCTCGAGAGAACTCATGAATGCGAAGCCTCTTGCATACCGAGTTGACGACAACCTCACAACAACTTTCCAGCGAGGTACACAACCACCAAGAGAAGAAAGCACGCAGAATAAAGCTACTAGGGAAGGTCTATGATATACACGATGGTACGGCTGAATACATGGATCAAAGACATGCAATCGGGGCAATCAAGCAATCATGCCACCGTGCACGTATGTACGTTACCCAAAGGGAGACACGCGTACACTTACTTCCTAATTCAGCTCAATGCATGAATCAAAGACATGAAATCGGGCTTCCCAAGCAAACACGATACCACGCACACATGCACATTACCGAGCGGGAGACACGCGTATACGTACCCACGTTTAAGAGAGAGCATTGAGCATAGTCTGACGCCGATGGTTTGACGATGACGGATGATGGTCGTTATGTTGGAGAGTTCTGCCTCTCCCTTAGCGATCATAGCCTCTACAGAAAATCAAGTCACTCAAGTTCTGAAGATCCAAACAATGCAACATCTCCACACAGCCAAGCCCCGGACGAAACAAGCACGCAACCCCACAGCCTGATCTCTCATCCATGTCTTGTCTGTTACGACATATTCTACGGAGAAGCGTCAAGTAAAGTCCCTGCGGGAAGCCACTACTCCTATCAACGAATTCACGATGCTCGCAATATTGTACCATAGTGCTTTATAGCTTGAGTTGTAGTCTAGAATGCATGAGTGGAAAGATGCCGGGTCTGCTTGTAACATCCTTTTCTTGAGGTCGTAGCGCGGAGCCGTGAAAGTAGATGGGGATAGGGATATGGATATGTATGTTATTGTACTTTGAGCTTCCACGCAAGGCCTGTCAATCAAAGCCCGCATCCGACCACGCACCACTTCATCAAAGAACAACCTCCCTAAGCAAACTCCGACCGCCGAATAGTCTTCTCCACCACCTCGGCAATCTTCTTCATATCCCTCGCGCTCCGATACGGCATCTCATGCGCAAATCCCTTGTTCTCATGACACAACCTCACCTTCGGATCACACATCTCCACCATCGCCTCCCCCAACTCCCTCACCGGATCCAGCTCCGCAAGTATATGTCCCGTCGGCTGGCTCAAGCGCACCTTGTCCACCTCCGCAAACATCCGACGCGCCTCGAAATCTGCATACTTCCGATGCTTACCATTATCGACTATCTGCTGATGAATATGTTGGTACGTATATCGCATTATGGACGGGACGAGTTCGCCGTATTCCCAGTCTCCGATGTTGTCGTCTTTCAGAATGTCCTCTTCTGTGGGATTGCGTTTGCGCTCCTCGGCTAGCGCGGCTTCGACGCGTGGGAGCGTGGGGGGGATGTTTCCGTGGCGGAGTACGAGAGGGGTTACGTCGAGGCCTAGGGAGGGGGTGGCGGACCAGGGCATGGTGCTGTTCTGGAAGATGGCGCTGCGGAAGGGGCCGGGTTCGAAGGGGCGTTCGTGGGCGTGGCGGAGCATGAGGGAGGCGATTATCATGGCGCCCTACGTTTCGTTAGTGTGGTTGCTTGGTGCAAATCTTAAGAGGAGGATGCATCTATGGAAGGATCGGTGCTGGGTAGGGGTAATAGATAAGGAAGAAGGAGTGGTAGAAGAAGGGAGACGTGCACGCGATGGATATGGTTGTGTTGGTCTTGTATGGGGATTACAGGTGAGTGTGAAGAGGGGGTAAAGCAGCAGAAGGTTGGGAGAAGCAATGATGGCACTGAATGTTATCTATTAATCCGAGGCACACACGTACAGCACTAAACCCCCATGCGGCATCAAAAGGACCCTCCTCCTCGATCGCTTCTTCCAAAAGATCGTGTACGTTTTGAAACTCCTTGAGAGAGGGAACGAAAAACCAGCACTTGTAGGGCTGGCCAGGGTAGATTTCACCTATCCCCGGCGCCGGCCCGCACTCGAGCGGGGCTTGGAGAAAATAGTATTCCCAATGGGATGGTAGTAGTGATCGTAATGGCGCTGTGTACTTGATGTCAGCTGGTGATGTGTAGGGGAAGTGTCGACGATAAGAGAATTGAGAATGAATAGAATGGCGTTCCTGCCAAGGGTGATGTCGAGCTGTAGGTGAATGTCGAGGGCCAGACATACCCGTTTGAGCTTCAAAAATTGAGGCATTGAGGCCGAAACCATGGACCATGAGAATTTTAACCATGGCGATGAGTAATGAATTGCGACTGCTTAGTTTGCATACGGTGAAACAGAGTGGGATGGGGGCTTTTTCTTCGCATGTGTTCGGACTTCAAATTGACATTGTAATAGAAGGAGCCTTTGTGGTTGGAAAGCAAGGATATGGAAAAATGTCAACCGGTATACCCGAAGTTAAGATGTAGTCGTATTCGCCAATTTTCTACGGCGCCTAGCTAACCGTTTTAGCGTGTCTAGTTTTAATTTAGCGTATACAGGACTATTAGGAGATTATAATACTAAATATTAAAATTTTCTCCCTTATTTCTATAAGAAATTCTATATAATATATAATTAATCTAGTAGTAGAAATTTATAACATCTAAATTTTTAAAGTTAAAGTAATACTAAGTAAATAATTAATATATTCTTAATAAAATCTTTAGTTATTAAAATGAAATTCATATTAAAGTTAACTAGTATATAATTTTTTATATTAAAAGGAAAGAGATTCTAATATTTAATTTAAGCTTTCTTAATAATTTTATATATATCAAATATAACTAGTATATTATAAGACTTAACTTAATCTTATAAATTATAATAAAAATTTATATTTATAAAAATTTATAATCTACTTTAAGTATTATAAGTACTTAGGAGTTAGTTTAGTAGATTTAATAGAAATATCCTATATTATTACTTTTAAGAGATTATAGTATAAAATAAGCTACTTTTAATAGCCTACTTACTAACTTAGTAACTACTTACTTATAATAACTAGGGATATATTACGGTTTACTCCGTCCGTGGATAGAATAGACCTATAATTAGTTCTCGTGAAGAGGAGTATTAAGGAAGCAGGGTAAGCAGGCTTATATTAAATAGGTCTAGTATAAGGTATTATATTTAGTACTTAGGAGATTACTAGAATCATAACATAAGTTAAGTATAGAGCTCCTATCTACTTAGGAAACATCGCTATCTATATAGATATAGGAAATCCGTGCTAAGAGGTATACTCGCCATGCTCGCTACTAAGTAGGACGACTAGTGCTCGCTCTACTCGCTGTCAAGCTAAGTAAGTACTACTCGCCTGCTAAGGAAGCTACTATGTAGGTAACCGTTCCTCGGAATACCTACCACAGTATAATACGTACTGCTTGGTCTAGCTAATTATAAATATACCCCTCCTTCCTACTTATCTTCGTCCCGAAGATTCCATCCTTTCACTATATCTCGTTAGTAACAAACCCGTCTTCGTCTTGCCGCCGAAATTCAGCGATACGGTACTACTATCGACTTTACTTACGACCGTTATTTATCTCTTAAGAGCCTTTATATTACTATAAAGGATTCTCGGTCTCATCTAAAGTGTTCCGAATGCGTCCGGGCTAGGAAGCCGTATGTGAATATGTTATAGTAGTCGTTAGACCGTACTCGTAAGGAATTATCTTCTAAGGTAGCGGAGGATAAGAAGGTACTAGTAATAGTTATAACCCGACTATTACGTAATAAGAAAATATTGAAGGAGATTAATTTAAAGGTATAAAGGAAGACTTAATACCTGTTATCTAAAGTAGATACGGAGGAAGACTCCGACCCTCTTAATTATCCTGCGGCGGATACGCTTGTTAGTCTATCCCTAGTCATCTAGTCGTCGATAGCTATACTAGATGACTTTTCTAGCTTTAATAATACTGCTGAGTCTGCTAGGTCTAATAGAATTAACGTAGAAGTATTTAATAATTCCGAAGGTATCTAATAGACTCCTAGGTACTTTCTAACTCATCGTAGTCCTTCCATTTAATAAAGTACTCCTGACCCCTTTATTCTAGGATTTTCTTAACTTCGTACTCTTCGGTCTTAGCCTCAAACTTCCATTCTTTTTGGAGTGATATCCTGGAGTCGGCTGGTTCTAATAGAGAGATATAGAATACTAGGTATACCTTAGCGTTAAGTAGTAACTATAACTTATAGTTAATAGGTCCCTTAAACTACTTAATTAAAAATAGTCTAATTTTAATATAGTCTAGTTTCTTACTTAGTCTCTTACTCTTCAAGTTTTTTATATAAAGGTATACTTTATCCCTCTTCTTTAGCTAAGGGTATATTTTTCTCTTCTTATTAACCTGTTACTAAGTTTTAGTATTAACCTTACTAATTATTTACTATATATTACTATATAGTCCTTTCATGTTAGATGCTAACACCGTCGCTTTCTCTGCCCTAGAACCCTCCCTTGATTCTAGAAACAAGTTAGCGTATCTTCTATAATTCGTAAAGAATGGAGATAGTCCGATTATATCTAATCTCTTATCGTTAAGTACTAATTATGCTATAGGAAGTAGTAAGACCTAATTATTTTACTTATAACTAACGTAGTACCTTAGGTATACTTCTATTATTTAATTAGTACGTTCTATCTAACTATCCGTTTCTAGATAGTAAGCGGTTGATATTCGCAGTTTTATTCTAATTACGGCGATTAGAGTCTTCTAATAGTAAGATGTAAAGAGTCTATCTCTATCTAATATAATAGATTCAGGTATACTATAATCCCTTATCAGCCTATCTAAGAGGATGAATCCTAGCTAATCTACTTTATATATTTCTTTATAAGGGATTAGGATCGTATATTTTATTAACTTATCGAGTTAAAGGTATCCCCCGTAACTAGATCTTTTAACCTTAGTAGCTTAATGATAAAGTCTATTATTACATCCTTCTATAGTATTTCTAGAACTAGTGCAAATTGTATTTACCTATATTTGGCGTGGCGTATAGACTTGTTCTACTAGTATTAAATACATTCCTTAATGTATTTCTTAACGTGCGCGCGTAGTCGTAGCGTCGTATATTCTCGTTATAGGAGCTCCACCGTCTTAGAGATTCCTGGATGTTCTAATAAAGGATTATTATAATAATCCCGGATTACTTCTTTAATATATCTCTTAAATAAGTATATCCTCCCTTTATATTAGAGTAGTCCTTATTCTAGTTACTAAATCCTTAGCTATAATACTAGTTTATTATTAATATAGCCTTCCTTTAAGGTTAATATAATATCTTAGATTATAATTTATATAGTTACTACTAAACTCTATATAGGTACTAGTAATCTATCCTTTTCTTATTTAAGAATTAGCTTCTTTATAATATCCTTAGATTTCATATAATCCGTACGCCTACTTAAGGCGTCCGCTTAACTATTATCTTTTCCTAGGGTATATAATATTTTAAACTTATACTATCCTAGTAATTCTAATTAATAGACTTGTCTCCGGTTTAACTCCTTAGTTATAGTGAAGTTCAAGAGGTTCTTATAATCTATAAAGATAGTAAGTTCTAAATAACTCTTAATATATACCCTCTAATTCTAAAGCGTATATATTACTATTAATAGTTCTTTATTATAGATATTATAGTTCTATTCTACTACCGATATCTTTTATAAGTAGTAGGTGATTAGGTACTATTTACTATCCTTTTCTTAATATAAATAAGCGCTAATTATAAGATCCGAGGTATCTATTTCAATATAAGTAGGTTTATTTACTTAAAAGGTATAGAGTATTAATAGATTTTAATAGGCTTCTTTTAATATCGTGAATACTTTCTATTAACTTATTTCCTATTAAAATCCTTTTTCTTTCTTAATAATATCTATAAGTAATAGGGCTATTTTTAAATACCCTTTAATAAACCTTCTATTAAAGTTCGTAAATCCTAAGAAGCTCTAGACTAATTTCATATTATATAGTATAGGCTATTCTGCTATAGCCTTAATTTTTTTAGGGCTTATACGAATACCTGTAGTACTTACTATAAATCCTAGGAATTCTACTAATTCCTTATGAAATTCGTACTTCTCTAGCTTAAGGAGTAATCTAGCTTATAATAGGTAGGTTAAAATGTCCTATATATACTAGATATATTCTTCCTTAATCTTAGAGTAGATTAAGATATTATTAAGATAAGTAATTATAGTATAATCTAAATAAGCTTAAATAATATTATTAACTAGTACTTAGTAGGTTACTAATACGTTAGTAAGTCTAAATAGTATAACTAGGTACTCGTAATATTTATATTAAGTCTTAAATATAGTTTTCTATTCTTCTCCTTCTTTTATTCGGATTAGGTTATAAGCTCCTTATAAGTTAAGCTTAATAAATATCTTTATATAAGAGAGTCTATCCTATAGCTCGCTAATATTTAATAAAGGATATTAATTCTTGATACTAATATTATTTAACTTCTGATAGTTAGCGTATAGCCTAAGACTCCTATCCTTCTTTAATATAAAGAGGATTAGATAACCTACTAGTAATTTAGATTCTTAAATAAATCCCTTCTTAAGGTTCTTATTAATATACCCGCGTAGTATAGTAAGTTCCTTTTCTAATAATATATAGATTAATCTAAATATTAATTCCTTTCCTAGTTTAAATTTAATCTTATAATCCTAAGATTAATATATAGGTAAAGCTTTTATTATTATCTCTTTTATAAAGAGATATATCTATTTCTTATACTTTTATAGGATATTAAGAGGGTTATCTTTTCCCCTAATAACTCTAGCTTAATTATCCGGCTAACCCTTATTAATATATATTAAGTCGGACCCTCGTCTAAGGTTATCCTTCTTTAAAACTAAAGCGTAATAAGCTTTAACTAGTCTTTAATTCTATTTCTTATCTATTATCATCCGCTATTAGCGTATAGGTTATATACTAGTAATATCTCTAGTATTCGTAAATATAAGTACTCCTTTCTTCTAATTAATTACTAGATTATATTTCTTTAACTAAGGTATTCCTAAAATAATATAATAAGTAGCTATCCTAACTACATTAAAGGTTAGTTCCTTATAGTAGCGTTAAATTATTATAGGTAGCGAGTATATCTCCTTATCTATCCTTCCTATTAATAGCGTTAACCCGTCGGCTATCTATAAGTTATACTATTCTTTCTTTCTTCGAGTTAGTAGGCCTAGTAACCGTACTAAGTCTCGAGAAGCCAAGTTACTAGTCGCCCTAGAATCTATCATTATAATAGTTCTTTAATCATTGATTAATACCGGTATATTCATATATATATCGTACTAAGTAGTATACAGGAATTATTTTAGGATTAGTATATTAATCTACTTATATCTCCCCGTGATATAAGAGATTACTCTTTTCCTTATTTAGGAAGAAAACCGTATATCTTCTTGATTTCCATATGCTTTTAATATCTATCGTGTATATAAGTATACTACTCTAATAAGTAGTAATATTCTTTATTTAGGCTATATATTAGTTATTTCTTTATACTATCGTGCTAGTCTACGGTAGATCCTGGAAATTATACGTTGAGTCGTTTACTAGCTAAGTGCTAGTTATAACTATTACTTATATAATCTCTCCAGATTATTCGTTTATAAGACGTACCTACTACCTACCTACCTAGTTCTATCCGGACCTAGGAGTGATACTTATAGTAGTTGTCGGCGCAGGCTATCTAATATATAATACCGTGTTCTAGGTATATTAAATTAAATCGGTAATCTTTAATATATAGTTTTTCTTTGTAATACGTTTTCTCTAAGTGTTTTCCTTTATTTAATCCTTATAATGCGGTAGTATAAGATAGAGAGTTATCCGGAGTATCCCCGCTAAGTTTATAGCGTAGCGCTTCCTCCTCTAAGCTCTCTTAACTTTCTTATCTATATTCTAAGCTATACTCTAGAACCTCGCTATTATCTAAAGATTCCTATTCTATCTTCTTCTCTTAGATATCTTAGAGTTATTATTATAGTTAGTCTACCTCTATCTAAATATTAATAACTAAGTCCTTTAAAACTTCCTTAAGTTCTAAGTCCTCTCGTCCTACTAGGATAAGATACCTCGTAGTTCTTATATTAATATCCTAGGATAATATTCCATAATCTTTTAGATTCTTAATGAATTAATATACTTTTTATATAAATTCGAAATAGTATTCTGCCTTTATAACTTCCTTTAGTAGTTTCTCTACCTTTATTTACTCGTAGGTTAAGTCGTAGTTATCTAGATCCTTAGAAGGTTTATTATATAGAACTCTTCTTAATATATTTAATTATAGTCGCGGTACTATATTCTTTAATTAATAGTCTCTAGCGAAGTAGCCCAGTTTATTATAACTATAATAGATTACTACTTTCTTACCCCCTTTTAACTACTTCTTATCCCTGAATTTTCCCTTATCTTATTTCTAAGTGAAGTCTAGTTCTATTAGCGTATATTTATACGGGTCGCGTTATTAATACTATCGTCTTCCTAGTTTATCGCTAGCGAAGATTCCTGATTATCCTATTCCGGAGGTTCTACTATTATATCATTTCTCTATTACTAACTTATAAAGCTTATCGTTAACTTTAATAGCCTTAGCTATTAATATATTAAGATTATTAATCTATATTCTAGTTCGCATAAGTTCTTCTTTAATATTAAACTTTAATCCGCGGCGGTATATTATTATTAATATATTATCGTCCTAGTCTATATTTATTATATACTACTAAAACTAAGTAGAATACTTAGTAGTAGACTTCTTCTAAGATAAGTACTAAATAACTTGTATAGCTACTTTATTTTCGTTTAAAGGACTAAAGACTCGTTATATCTTAATATAAAATCATGTAAAGCTCTTTATCTAACTCCGGATATACTAATTATCTATATTATCTTTATCCTTAAGGTACTTCTTAAGAGAAGGATAAACCTACTTCTAAGCTCGTCCTCTTATATATATAATAGCGAAGGCCGGCTATTATACCGTTAGTAAGGTCTATCCGTTAAAAGTAAAGTAGAGTTAAAGCTATATAAGCTAGTCTTTAAGCTTTTCTCTTTCGCTATAGAATAAGTCGGGTCTAGTAACCTTAGGTCTATCCTTACTATCTATAATTAGGCGTCGTGAACTCTAGACGCTTAGGGGAGGGTCTCTACTTTCTAAGGTATTTATTCTAAGGGTACTTAAAGTATTACGGTTTACTCCGTCCGTAGATAGAGTAGACCTATAATTAGTTCTCGTGAAGAGGAGTATTAAGGAAGTAGGATAAGTAGGCTTATATTAAATAGGTCTAATATAAGGTATTATATTTAGTACTTAGGAGATTACTAGAATTATAATATAAGTTAAGTATAAAGCTCTTATCTACTAGGAAACATCGCTATCTATATAGATATAGGAGATCCGTATACTCGATAGGTCGCCTAGATCGCTTATCGTACGCTCCTGTCGTTCCGGCGACCTACTTACCTAGATCGACTGGATCGCCCTTTATATATTCCTGTCGTTCTAGTAACCTACTTACTAGGTCGATACTTCTTAGCTAATATCGACCCGTTAACCTGTATTACTAAGTTATACTAAGCCTCTACTTAGTAAAACCTATAATTGTAATAGATAGAACGCTTAGACTATACGTTAACTACCGAAAGTTAAATGATATTACTATTAAGAATTAATATCCCTTACTAAATATTAGTAAGCTATAGGATAGACTCTCTAAGGCAAAGATATTTAAAAAGCTTAACTTACGAGAAGCTTATAACTTAATTAGGATAAAAGAAGGTAAAGAATAAAAGACTACGTTTAAGACTCGTTATAGATATTATAAGTACTTAATTATATTATTTAGACTTACTAACGTACTAGTAACCTACTAAGTACTTATCAATAATATAGTTTAAGCTTAACTAAATCGTTTGATAATAGCTTACCTTAACGACATATTAATTTATTCTAAGAATAAGGAAGAGTATATTATATATATATAGGACGTTCTTTTATACCTATTATAGGCGGGACTTCTCCTTAAACTAGAGAAGTACGAATTTCATAAGGAATTAGTAGAATTCCTAGGATTTATAGTAAGTATTACAGGTATTTAAATAAGCCTTAAGAAAATTCAGGTAATATTAGAATAGCTTATATTATATAATATCACATTAGTTTAGAGTTTCTTAGGATTTACTAACTTTAATCAACGATTTATTAAAGGATATTTAAAGAAGGTACTCCTACTTATAAATATTATAAAGAAAGAAATTAGATTTTAGTAGAGACTAGCCTAGAAGTAATTATTCAAGATACTTAAGTAGGCTTATATAGATCTACTAGTATTCTATACCTTTCAAGCTAATAAACCGGTATATATTGAAATTAATACCTTGGATCTTGTAATTAGTACTTATTTATATTAATAAAGAGATAATAGATAGTATCCTATAGCCTATTACTCCCGTAAGATATTAGGAGTAGAATAGAACTATAATATCTATGATAAGGAACTACTTATAGTAGTATATACACTTCAGAGTTAAAGGATATACGCGGAAAGTTATTTAGAACTTACTATCTTTATAAACTATAAGAACCTTCTTAACTTCATAATAATAAAGGAGTTAAACCGTAAACAGGTTCGCTAGTTAGAATTATTAAGATAGTATAAGTTTAAAATACTATATACCCCTAGAAAGGATAATAGCTAAGTAGACGCCTTAAGTAGGCGAGCTAACTATATAAAATCTAAAGATATTACGGAGAAACTAATTCTTAAATAAGAAAAGGACGGATCGCTAGTACTAATATAGAGTTTAGTAGTAACTACGCGAATTATAGTCTAAGATATTATACTAACCTTAAGGGAAGGTTATATCTATAATAAACTAGCTATAAAGCTAAGGAATTAGTAACTAGGATAAGAGCTACTCTAATATAAAGGAAAGGTATACTTACTTAAAGAGTATATTAAAGAAGTAATCCGGGATTATTACGATAATCCTTTAGTAGGATATCTAGGAGTATCTAAGATAATAGAACTCCTCTAGCGAATATATACGGCGTTATAACTACGCGCGCACGTTAAGAAATATATCAAAGAATATATTTATTATTAGTAGAATAAGTTTACACGCTACGCTAAATACGGGTAAATATAATTTGTACTAGTTCCGGATATATTATAGAAGGATATTATAATAGACTTTATTATTAAACTACTAAAATCAAGGGATCTAGTTATAAAGAATATCTTTAACTTAATTATAGTAATTATTAATAAGTTAATAAAGTACGCTATTATAATTCCTTATAAAGAAACTTATAAAGTAGATTAGCTAGGATATATACTCCTTAATAAACTAATAAGGGATTATAGTATACCTAAGTCTATTATATTAGATAGAGATAGACTCTTTACGTCTTATTACTAGAAGACTCTAATTACTATAATTAGAACTAAGTTACAGATATTAACCGCCTACTACTTAGAGATAGATAGTTAGATAGAACGCATGAATTAAATAATAGAAGTATACCTAAGATACTATATTAATTATAAATAGAATAACTAGGTCTTACTACTTCTAATAGTATAATTAGTATTTAATAATAAAAGATTAGATATTACGTAGCTATTATCATTCTTTACGAATTATAGGTAATATACGAACCTGTTTCTAAAGCTACGGGAAGGCTTAAGGATAGAAAGAGCGACGGTATTAGTATCTAATTATTACGGTTCACTCCGTCCGTGAATAGGATAGACCTATGATTGGTTCTCGTGAAGAGGAGTGTTAAGGAAGTAGGATAAGTAGGCTTATACTAAATAGGTCTAGTATAAGGTATTATATTTAGTACTTAGGAGATTACTAGAATCATAATATAAGTTAAGTACGGAGCTCCTATCTACTAGAAATCATCGCTATCTATATAGATATAGGAGATCCGTATACTCGATAGGTTACCTAGATCGCTCGCCGTGCGCTCCTGTCATTCTAGCGACCCGCTTACTAGATCGACTGGATCGCCCTTCGTGCGTTCCTATCATTCCAGCGACCTACTTACTAGGTCGACACTTCTTAGCTGATATTAACCCGTTAACCTATATTATTAAGCTATACTAAGCCTTTACTTAGTAAAACCTATAATTATAATACTATCCCTCCTTCCTTTTCTTTCTTTATCCTTAAAGATGTATTTATACCTTCGCGTAAGACTTCTTAGCTCTTAACTTTAATAGAGTAAGTTCTTTCTATAGGTATCTTAGCTATAGTTACTTATATTCGCTATACTTAATAGTAGAGGGAGTATTAACTTTCTTCTTTATCCTAGAAGTATAGCGAGTATATTCGTACTAGGAAGAAATACGAGCTAGCTAAGCTAGTAGTTAATTTTAGTAGTATTAATAGGGCTATAGAAAAGCTTAAATAGGAGGAGGTTAAGACGGAGGCTACCTAGGAGGTTATTAACGAGACCGCCCGCGTTACTTACGAAGTTACTCGTGTTAAGTAGTTAAAGCTTAAGCGCTTATAAGTACGGAAGCATTTCCTTAAAGAGAAGGAGTAACGAATATTTAATAAGGATTTAAGTAGTATCGAAGAGTTAGAGAGACTTAAGGATCTAGAGAAGATATAGGAGGTTTAGAGGCGTACCACGGGAACGTTATTAATAAACGACTTCCTAAACGTTAATATATCTCTAGAGATACTTAACTAGCTACCCTCTAGCCCGTTCTCTAATAAAACTATTATAAAAGGCTCCTATAGTTCCTAAGATATTTAATTAGTTCCCAGGTATCTTTTAAGTCCTTAAATCCTTTCTATTTAATTAGGTATTTTTAACCTTATTAATCTAAGATCTTTTTAACTTTATATTCCTCGGTCTTAGCCTTAAACTTCTAACTTTCTTAAAGAGGTATTTCAGAGTTAGCTAGTTCTAGTAAGGAGATATAGAATACTAGAAGTACCTTAGTATTAGATAGTAATTATAACTTATAGTTAATAGCCCCCTTTAGCTACTTAATTAAAAATGGTCTAACTTTTATATAGTCTAGCTTCTTACTTAGTCTCTTACTCTTTAGGTTTTTAGTATAAAGGTAAACATTATCCCCCTTCTTTAATTAAGGATACATTTTTCTTTTCTTATTAACTCTGATTTAAGTCTTGGTATTAGCCTTACTAATAGTTTACTATATATTACTATATAGTCTTTTTATATCGAATGCTAGTACCGTTACTTTTTCCGCTCGAGCGCCTTCTCGCGGCTCTAGGAAAAGATTCGCGTGTTATCTATAATTCATAAAGAATAGTAATAGCTATATAGTATCTAATCTTTTATTATTAAATGCTAATTAAGCTATTAGAAGTAGTAATACCTAGTTATTTTATTTATAGTTAACGTAGTACCTTAGGTATACTTCTATTATTTAATTCGTACGTTCTATCTAGCCGTCTATCTCTAGATAGTAAGCGGTTAATATTTATAGCTTAGTCTTAATTATAGCGATTAGAGTCTTCTAGTAATAAGATATAAAGAGTCTATCTCTATCTAATATAATAGATTCAGGTATATTATAATCCCTTATTAGCTTATCGAGAAGTATATATCCTAGCTAATCTACTTTATAGGTTTCCTTATAAGGAATTATAATAGTATACTTTATTAACTTATTAATAATTATTATAATTAAGTTAAAGATATCTTTTATAACTAGATCCCTTAGTTTTAGTAGTTTAATAATAAAGTCTATTATAATATCCTTCTATAGTATATCTAGAATAGGCGTAAACTATATTTACCTATATTTAGTATAGCGTATAGACTTATTCTATTAGTATTAAATATATTCCTTAATGTATTTCTTAACGTACGTACGTAGTCGTGGCGTCGTATATTCTTATTATAGGAGCTCTACCGTCTTAGAGATTCCTAGATATCCTAATAAAGGATTATTATAATAATTCTAGATTACTTCTTTAACGTATCTTTTATATAAGTATATCCTCCCTTTATACTAGAGTAGTTCTTATCTTAGTTATTAAATCCTTAGTTATAATACTAGTTCATCGTTAATATAGCCTTCCTTTAGGGTTAGCGTAATATCTTAGACTATAATTTATATAGTTACTACTAAACTTTATATTAGTACTAGCGATCTATCCTTTTCTTATTTAAGAATTAGCTTCTTTATAATATCCTTAGATTCTATATAATTTATACGCCTACTTAAGGCGTCCGCTTAACTATTATCATTTCCTAGGGTATATAGTATTTTAAACTTATACTATCTTAATAATTCTAATTAATAGATTTATCTTTAATTTAACTCCTTAATTATAGTGAAGTTTAAGAGGTTCTTATAGTCTATAAAGATAATAAGTTCTAAATAACTCTTAATATATACCCTCTAATTCTAAAGTATATATACTACTATTAATAGTTCTTTATTATAGATATTATAGTTCTATTCTACTACTAATATCTTTCATAAGTAGTAGGTGATTAGGTACTATTTATTATCCTTTTCTTAATATAAATAAGCGCTAATTATAAGATCTAAGGTATCTATTTTAATACGAGTAGGTTTATTTACTTAAAAGGTATAGAGTATTAATGGATTTTAATAGACTTCTTTTAATATCGTAAATACTTTCTATTAACTTATTTCCTATTAAAATCCTCTTTCTTTCTTAGTAATATTTATAAGTAGTAGGGCTATTTTTAAATACCCTTTAATAAACCTTCTATTAAAGTTCGTAAATCCTAAGAAGCTCTAGATTAATTTCATATCTTATAGTATAGGCTATTCCGCTATAGCCTTAATTTTTTTAGGGCTTATACGAATACCTATAGTACTTACTATAAATCCTAGGAATTCTACTAATTCCTTATGAAATTCGTACTTTTCTAGCTTAAGGAGTAATCTAGCTTATAATAGGCAGGTTAAAATATCCTATATATACTAGATATATTCTTCCTTAATCTTAG
>JAABUK010004123.1_pt1 | contig 23928 bp, 18 predicted proteins | sample 5559141 | NCBI WGS metagenome assembly JAABUK01 (sample SAMN10711869, study PRJNA513367) | rock metagenome | isolation source: Antarctica rocks | place: Antarctica: Victoria Land, Pudding Butte nord | collected 2016-01-03
TGCCGAGAGGTCGCTCGATGCCTTGAACGACAATTTTGTTGGTCTTTACTTGCTCGGATCACTGGCTATCGGTGACTTTGATCTGACCAGCGACGTCGACTTCGTGATCGTCACGCAGAATGAACTGAGCGACGATGAAGTAGATCTTGTTCATTCTTGCCACACCGAGCTTATATCCCGAGACACCCGATGGGTGAAGCACCTTGAATACTCCTTCTTCTCGCTGCAGAAGCTCAGGGACCTGTCCTCGCCCTACACAGCAGCCGGACACCGAAATGGCTCTGGGGACCGGAAGCTTTGGAAGTTCTGCAATGGCAGCTCGACGGTTGAGCGGACCGACCACGACAACACGCTGGTGACCCGCTGGACCTTGCGCAACAGGAGCCCTTCGGTGCTCGGCCCCGAGCCGTCAACGTTCGCGCCGGCCGTGTCGCCCGATGAGCTTCGGCGTGAGATCCAGCAATCGATGATCGGATGGGAGAGGCGCGCGATTGACGATGCCTCCGAGTTCGACAATCGCTTCCACCAGGTGTTCATGGTGCTGAACAACTGCCGCGCGTTGCAGGACCTCTGTGAAGGCAAGATTACCTCGAAGCTCGAGGGTGTCGCTTGGGCAAAACAAAATCTCGACTCGCGGTGGTTCTCTCTTATCGACTTCTGCTGGCGAGAGCGACAGGACACAGGTATTCACGTTTCGCAGGCCGCCAATCCTGAGGCCTTCAGACAAACGCTTGCGTTCATCGAGTACACGACCCGGCTCGCCGAGAAGCTTCGCTTGCCAAACTAATTACGACCTCGCCCGGCAACCTCGATCCGGCTGTCACAGCCGCTCCCAGGGACGACGACGAATCACGACCCCGGCACTTTCACTGGGCCCGTGCCGGGCCCGTCTGTCGATGGACTCGCGCGCGCTGCTCGTGGAGCCGGTTCTGGTACGCCACGGACGGCGGTGGGGCTGGCGTGATCCACCAGAACGGGTGCCGTGTCCGTCGTCGCATCGTCGCTGACCGACCGCTGTGGACCAGCCCCAGTTGTACGGTGGTGCTCTCGAGTCGGTCCCGTCGAGGAGTACCTCCCGTCGGCCCCGTCGCCGCAGGCACTGGCAGCGGTCCGGCCCAGGTGTGCACCCCCGCCCAGCTGTAAGCACAGGGCAGCGGCGTCGTCCTTGCGCACGGTGGAGTTGTCGCATGGCCGGTACCCGCGTTGTCGAACGCGCGCTGCACATGGGCCGACACGCCGACAGATGTCCGCCATTCCGGTGCGGCTTAGTGTCATGGTCTCTGCCATGGGAAGACCAGCAGGCACACCACAGCCTCGGGGGCGAGGCCCGCGAGCCGCAGCAACCACTGCCGGACGGGTTCGTGTGGTGCTGTACGTGACTCCCGAGCACCACGACCGAATTCACACCCAAGCGCTGATGGCTGGCATGAGCATCGGACGCTACGTAGAAGCGTTAGCTGAGCGAGATGACCTCGACGCAGAGGGACGCCCCAAGTGGGCGCCCCCGAGTCAGTCAGACGATGTGCTGCCACTCGCCGTGTAGCCGCTAGCCCGGACCGCCACTCGGCCGGATCCGCACAACGACGAAGCCCCACACCCCAAGTCAAGTTTGGCCGCCTGATCGGGTGCAGGGCTTCAATCGCTCTTCTGGAGGAGACATTACCCCGCCCGCCTCGGGCGGTCACCTGGGACACGCCGCGAGTTCGGCGTCCCCGTTTGACCTGCCGCTGATCTTCGCGCGTGGCCGGCGCCGCTTGCGGCGGTGAGGCCACCGGCGGTCGCCGTGGACCGCCACTTGCCCGCTGCAGGTCTGACCAGGCCGTTGTCGGCGCCGATCACCGCGTTGTTGCGGGACGGGGACACTGACGGGCGGTATGCGAGCCGGTCGGAGACGGTGCTGGCGACGGCGCTGGCCGCGGCGGGCGCGGGCTGGACTGAGGCGGCCTGGCGGGAGGTGCTGGCGGGTAGCGCGGTGGGTGAGTGGGCGCAGGTGCAGTGCCGCCGGACTGGTACCCGCCGGCACCGCAACCTGCCGGATGTGGAGCACCGGCTGGCCACGACCTGGGCCAAGGCGGCCCGCCGGGCCGTGGAGCGGCCGCCGGTCGCTGACGCCGCCTCGGTACGCGGGGAGTTGGCGGCGGTGCTGGCCGCAGCCGATCGCAACCCGGGGGTGTGGCGGGGGGCGGCGGGGGTCAGTGACCGGGCGGTGTTGGCGGTGTTGGTGCAGATCGGGCTGGCGGCGTGCACGGTGACGCCGTCGGCGTCGACCCGGCAGCTGGCCGAGCTGGCCAACATCAGCCCGGCCACCGCCGCAGTCGCGCTGGGCCGGTTGCGCACCCGCGGCTGGCTGCGGCTGGAGCACCCGGCCGCCGGCACCCAGGCCGCCACCTGGCGCCTGGTCCGCCCGGACCACCTCCAGCAACCCCCGCCGGCGGTCGAGCAGGTGTTGGAGGCGTTGCCGCCCCGGCCACTGCTGCCAGCTGGCGGCAGCGCCCGCGCCCACGACGCGTTCACCCACACCGTGCACGGCGGCCTGGGCCGGGTCGCCGCCCGCCTGTTCGACGTGCTGGACGACGGCGCCTACGGTGGGCTGAGCGTGCCGCAGCTGACCGCCCTGACCGGGCTGCACCCGCGTACGGTGCGCCGGCACCTGGTCGGGTTGCAGGCCGCCGGGCTGGTCACCGCCGGCGGCGGCGGCCGGACCTGGGCGCGGAGCCTGGCGGCCGGCGACCCGGAGCAGCTCGGCGACGTGCTGACCGAGGCGGCGGTGCTGCTGGAGTGCACCGGGGTCACCGAACGGCGCCGCCAGCGCCACCTGGCCCAGCGGGCAGCCTTCACCACGTACTGGACGGACTTCTCCGCCCGCCGCGGCTGGGCGGTGCAACGCGGGCTGTACCGCCCCGACCAACCCCAGCTCCCCCTCCCACAGGCCGCCTGACCCGGCCGGCAACCTCCCCAGCACGACCCCTCCCCCACTCCCCTGCCCCGCGGTCGGGCTCCACGCCCTGCACACGCCATGGCGGGTCGTCAGGACGGTCGCGCTGCCGCCCATGCCGGCCGGAGGCGGCCGTGAGTCCATCCCCAGAGGGTGCCTTGACACCCCGAAGGGGCTGCTGGCGGCCGCCGGGCTGGCGCCGAGCACGGTCGGATGGCTGGCCTGAGTCGCGGGCTCGTTTGACGGTGGTCTGTTGGACCAGACTGATCACTAGTCTCACGCCGCGTTCAAGACTCCTAGTGTCCGACTTGGTCCTTACTGCCCTGGTGAGGCGGGTGTCGCTGAGCTGGGGCGTACCGCAGGAGGTCTCAGGTCGTGCTGCGGCACCCGTGGCCACGGCGAAGGCTGGCTGTGTTAGTCGATGGCAAGGCCCCTGGTTTTGGGGCCGCGGCAGTACAAGCACCGAAGGTGCGCGGGAGTCGCCGCGGATTAGTGAGTTGCCTAACTTCGCCGACGTTCGCCCGCTCGGGTAGTTGGCGCGCAAGCAGTGCTGGAGCCGCACTCGGAACGGGCTGGTCAGGAACGGACGACTGGGTCCAGCACGTCCAGGTGCCGCGGCGGGAGGGCCAGGGGTGTGTCAGATGGTGCCTACACACGGGCTGTTGGGCTGTCGCCCGAGATCCCAGCGCCTCCGATGGCCGTCCCATGCTTACACGCGGCCGAGTCGAGCCAGTCTGCCAAGGCGACTCCTGATTCCAGGGGGTCAGGGGGTCAGGGGGTCAGGGGGTCGCGTCCTTCTGCTGAACCAGAGGAAGTCAGGGCCAGCAAGTCATTGGCGTGCCGCCGCCGAGCGCTTAGGCAGCTGGGGGTACCTAGCCGCACCTAGTAGCGGCTACGTAGTAGGGGTTGGGTCGCCGCGCTCCGCCAGCCAGGCTCGCAGTAGTGCCTCTACGACGTCTGTTTTGGGCAGGTTGTGCTCCTCGAGGTGCCGCGCCATGTGATGGAACAGCGAGAACGTTATCCCGACGTTTAGCTGTTCCTTAGGTTGATCCTTACGGACCCTGCGGGCAGCGACGGCTGCGGTGGTCGGTTCAGCGACGAGCGTCTCCCACCGCAGCTTTCCTACCTGCAGGCTTAGGTCGAGGTCGGGTGGCGGCGGCTGTTCGCTCGCTGCAGGCACATGGGCAGGGGAGACAGTTGAAGCGGCCCCGGACGGGCGGGTGGGCGGCGCGCTTTCGTCAGGCGCTACTACGAGAGCCGCGGGGCGGGGAGCCCCTCCCCCATCGTCTGAGTCGATAGAGGCTGCTGAAACTGCCTGCTCGCTCTCTGACCCCGGCGCGGTGCCTGGGCGGGCTAGGGGTCGCCTCGAGGGCGGACCAGGCACCGCCGCCCGGTCTGGCCTTGCAAGAAGGGCGCCGACCTTTAACTGTCGGCTTTCCGACATGGGTCGCTCGGTCATGCGGGCTGCACCGCCAACATCTCCTGCATGCGTCGCAGCACCTCCGCGGTCACGTTCTGGTAATCCGCTGCGAGGGTTGGTGCAGTCGCGGCGAGACGCCTCACCGCCTCCCCCCGCTCTCGGGCATCTCGGAGCTCCGCGTAGAACGGTTCCTGAGTCTCGGCGTCGCGTTCGTACTCGTGCGCGAGCTGGTGCCGGTTGCGCGCGCCGACCGCCGGGGCCTGAAGGCCTCGGATGGACGCCTCGAGAACGAGGCTTTCGCCTAGGTCGTGGATCTTGCGCAAAGCTTCGGCTCTCACTCGCTTAGCCGAACTAGTCACGCCAAACAGGATGACGCCCAGCAGTTCGATGTCGGGGTTCACGAGCCGGACCCGCTCGAACCGGTCTGACACCTCCTCAAGGCCCTCGATGCTGGCATCGTCGGGCATGAACGGGATGAGCACGAACCTGGATGCAGCCAACGCAAGCAACTGAAGTTCTTCGTTACCGGGCGGGCAGTCGAAGAGGATGAGGTCGTAGTCCTCCGACAGAGGCAGCAGGATTCGCTCGAGGGTCAGCTCTGGAGGGTTGCGCGGATCGGCTCGGGCGTTCATCGCAGCATGCACCGACCACTGCGCGAGGTTCTTGCCGGCGGGTACGACGTCCAGGCCCGGACGAACGTCTCGCAGGATCGGGATGTCCTGGTTGAGGGTAAGCGTGGCCAGCAGCCGATCGGCGTACAGAGCCTTCTCGTAGCCGAAGTCATTGCTCGTGTTCGTCTGCGGGTCAAGATCGACGACCAGCACGCGGTACCCGGATACTGCCGCCACGCCCGCCAGGTTGGTGACCAGGCTCGTCTTACCTGTGCCGCCCTTGCCGTTCACGACCGAGATCGCCTGTGACAGCACCGCGCACCACTCCCCCTCCGGCTTGCTTGGTGAGCGCATTCTGAGGCCGAGTGCCTTCGGTGTAGGGCAGGACACGCCGAGGTAGGCCGACAAAAGTAGCCCTCGGGATAGGTAGGACGACCTAGGCACCGCTCAGGGCAGCTAGCGATAGCAACAAGGTCGCCGGCTGTTCCTTGCGCCGGGTGAACCCACGTCAGTAGTTCGCCAACTAGGGCCACCTAGGTCGTTCTACCGACCCCTGCCTATCCGGGGGTAGTCATGCCTAGGTCGCATATCGCGGCTCCTTTGAAGCTCTGTCGGGCACTCCTACCGCAGCTCGAGGACCCGTCCAGCGCTGGCGAGGACGGCAGGGGTCACCCCAACGAGGTTGAGCGGGCCCAGAACGGCGATGTCCATCGCCAGGTCGGCGTCGCCCTCGGGCGCCTGTCGGCAGCGCGCCGACGACACCCAGCCCGAGCGGCCGTCTGCAGGGACCGGCCGGGACGACTACGCACCCACCAGGCCAGCATGCAACCCGCACAGCACGGCCCCTGCGGGCCCGGCACGGACGGCCTGCGGCCGGCTCAGCTGCCCAAGGTTGCCCCCCGGATTGTGCGGGGCCGCTCCTCCCCGGGCAAGGGCGCCCAAGATCCTTCCTCAGGCGCTCCGCGGGAAGCTTCTTGGGCTTGTTCCCTTGCCCGGCGAGCCGCTGCGACCCCTCCGGGCGGCTTTGCGGCGGAGGGGTGAACCCACCGCCCTCAAGGCCGGGGGACACCGGCCCACCCGCACCCGCTGGTCGGGACGGGACAGGGAGGCCCAGATGAGCACCAACACACACACCAACACGCACACCAGCAGCACAGCCAGCACGGCCGGCGGGCAGGACAAGCTCGCCGCGCTGCACGAGCAGATCAGCGACGGTGTCGCGGCGCTGGTGGAGTCCGATGGGTGGCGGACGATGCTGGACACCGCCGCGAAGTTCCACAGCTACAGCCTGGGCAACCTGCTGCTGATCGGCGCGCAGGCCCCCCAGGCGACCCGGGTCGCCGGGTTCCGCACCTGGCAGAGCCTGGGCCGGCAGGTACGCAAGGGGGAGCGGGGCATCGCGATCCTGGCACCGTGCACCTACCGCCCCAAGACGGCCGACCAGGCCGAGCCGGCCGCACCAGCCGGGCACGAGCCGGCTACCACCTGCAGCGGGGGAGCGGCGCCCCAGGGCGGCGGCGGGCGGCAGGTCCGGGGCTTTCGGGCGGTGCATGTGTTCGACGTCGCGCAGACCGAGGGCGACCCGCTGCCCGACGTCGCGCCGGCACTGCTGACCGGGCAGGCCCCGGCCGGGCTGTGGAACGACCTCGCCAGCCAGGTGGCCGGACACGGCTACGCTCTGGAGCGCGGCAACTGCTGCGGCGCCAACGGCTACACCGACCCGAGGCGCCGGGTGGTGCGGGTCCGCGACGACCTCGAGGACGCCCACGCCGTGAAGACCCTGGCCCACGAGCTCGGGCACCTCGAGTGCGGCCACGTCACGGACCTGCCGACCTACCTGACCTGCCGCGGCCGGTGCGAGGTCGAGGCCGAGAGCGTCGCGTACGTGGTGGCCGCCGCGCATGGCCTGGACGCCAGCGGCTACACCTTCGCCTACCTCGCCGGCTGGGCCGGGGGAGACCTCACCCATGTCCGGCAGGCCGCCGAGACCGTCACCAAGGCAGCCCGCACAATCCTCGGCCACTGCAGCGCCGACAGCGGGACCGCCCCCGACGACCTGGCCGACACCGCCTGAGCCCGGCACCTGGGGCCCGGCGCCGAGCCGGGCCCAGGTGCCCTCCGGCTGACCTGCACCAGCAGAGCCCGCCACCACCGCGGCGGGCAGCCGACGCCGACCAGCTGCGCGAACGCGCCGACACCCAGACCGAGGACCTGCGGGCGCGGCTGCGCGAGCAGCGCGAGCGCGACGCCGAGCGGGCACAGGAACACACCAAGTGCTTCGCCGAGAGCCGAGCCCGCGTCGACGAACTCACCGCCACCGCCGCAGCCGCGAGTCAGGCCTCCGCAGACACCGCTGGGGGGTGGCCGGCTAACCGGCCGGCTGCAGGTGGCGGGCGGGCACCCACGCCTCGACGATGACCGTCGCCGCACCGTCGTCGACGGCGTACACCACGCGGCCCTGCCAGCCGCCGGCCTCGGTGTCCTGGCGCCACTCGGCCAGCAACCCGGCCCAGCGACCAGGGCACTCTGGCAGACCAGTGACCCAGCAGTGCCGAGTCAGGACCGGACGCGGACGGTCCTGCAGGGCAGCAAGCCCCGGATCGGCGCCGCCCTCCCCGGCCGTTCCGACCGCGTTGCGCTCGGCCAGGGTCGGGCTTCGCCCCCGCGACATGCCTCCTGCCATCAGCCCAGCATGACACCGAGCCTCGAACGCATGTTCCCGTGCTGTCCGGCCGGGCGCACATGGTCCGCCGGCCCCCCGGGCAGGTGCCGCCTGACCGGTCCCTTGCTCCAACTCACGCTGACCCGGCGCCAGCGGTAGGGCTGCGGGGCAGAGGACTGTCAGGACTCGGACAGTCCTGCAGGCGTGTCGCTACCAAGCAATGTCGTGCCGACTCCATAGCCTTCGAGTTATGAGGCAGCTCGTTGGGGACATGCGTTGGCTTTGCCCCGACGTTGACGCAGAAGCTGGCTCGTTCGGCGAGCTTGTCCGCTGCGTACGTCTCGCGCACGGCCTGAGCCAAGGTGCACTGGCGACCCGAGTGGGCGTGAGCCAGCCGGTCGTCTCCAAGTGGGAGAGCGGTCGCTGCGCTCCTCTGCCGGTGACCGTGAGCCGTGTCGCGGACGCACTTGGCGTCACCTTCATGATGGCCTCCGTTCAGGCAGCCTCGTGATCTACCTCGATGCCAACGCAACGACGCCCCTCGACGCTCGGGTGCTTGCCATTGTCGTGGCCGAGCTTCAAGAGCTGGGCAACGCTTCGAGCCACCACCTCGCCGGACGGCGGGCGGCCGCGGTCGTCCGCCGCGCCCGCCACGAGGTGGCAGACCTGCTCGGATCCGACCCGAACGAAGTGACCTTCACTAGCGGTGCGACCGAGGCCAACAACCTCGCTCTGCTGGGCTTGCAGCCCGCCAGCGACCGGTGCGCGGTCATCTGCCCGCGCACCGAGCACGCGGCCGTCCTAGAACCGGTAGAAGCACTACGTCGAGCCGGCCGACCGGTCTGCCTGCTCCCCGTCGATGCTGCCGGCCGCCTCGACCTCGACGATCTCGAGCGCAGTCTCGGCCCTGAGACGCTGCTGGTGAGCGTCATGGCGGTCAACAACGAGACCGGGGTACGCGCGAACCTGGCTGCGATCTCCGAGGTCGTGCACCGCGCGGGCGCTCTCCTGCACACCGACGCCACCCAGTTGCTGGCCTGGGGCCCTGTCGACGTAGAGGCCCTGGGGGTGGACCTGCTGTCACTGTCAGCCCACAAGATGCACGGCCCGGTCGGTGCTGGTGCGTTGTACGTCCGGCGCGACGTGCGGCACCGGCTGACGCCACGCGTGTTCGGCGGGGCACACGAGGCAGGCCTGCGCAGCGGCACCCTGAACACGCCCGCGATCGCCGGGCTCGGACAGGCCGCGGTGCTCGCCGTCGAGGACGGCGCCGCGGCCGCGGGCGCCGTTGCCGGGCTGCGCGATCACCTGGCCGAACTTCTCGCCGCGGAATGCCCTGGACTCGTTGTCCACGGTGCCGGCACCGACCGGGCACCTGGCACGCTGAATGTGGCGCTGCCGCACGCCCCCGCTGACCAGGTGCTGGCGGGTGCGCCCGAGATCGCCGCCTCCCGCGGCAGCGCCTGCTCTGGGGGCACAGAGCGCCCGTCGCACGTGCTCACTGCGATGGGCGTGACCGCCGAGGAGATCGACCGCTCGTTGCGGCTCAGCCTGCACCGCGCGACAACGCGCCAGGAGGTCATCGGAGCAGCCCAGCTGCTCGCTGCCAGCGCTGCGCGTGTCCGTCAGCGAAACGCCGAGCACCCAACAACCAGCGCGCCCAGCGCGCGCACCACCTACGGAGGGGCTCGATGAGCGGTGCCTTGCTCGCAGAGACCGCAACACCGTCCTTCGCCCGCCACGAGACGTTCCACCCGCGCTTCGGCTGGTTGCGTAAGGCAGTCGAGCAGGCCACAAGCGACCCGACCGTGTTCGGCCGCGAGGACGCGCCCGTGACCCTGGGCGTGGGCAAGAACATGGTCATCGCCATGCGGTACTGGGGACTGGCCTTCAAGGTGCTGCAGACCGCACCGAACCCCAAGCGTCCCCGCGTGCCCCTCTACGAGCCGACCGCGTTCGGCCGGAGCCTGCTGGGCGACCAAGGATGGGACCCCTGGTTGGAGGACCCCGGGAGCCTATGGCTGCTGCACTGGGCCCTGTTGCAACCCACCTGCACCGCGCCGGTGTGGTGGGTCGCGTTCCACGACTTCAGCCCTCAGCAGTTCGTGGAGTCCCAGCTCACCACACAGGTACTGGAGCTTGCGGCCGCGGCCGGGTGGAACTCCGTCCTGCCCGCCTCTGTACGCAAGGACGTCGACTGCCTGCTGCGCACCTACACGATGCGCCAGCACGGCCGGTCCGGCCTCGATGACCTGCTTGACTGCCCGTTCCGCGAACTCGGGCTGCTCGAGGTCGCCCCCGGCGGTGGCGCCTACCGCTTCGTCGAGGGGGCAAAGCCGACCTTGCCAGACGAGATCATCGCCTACGCCGCCCTGCGGTACGCCGCCGAGGCGGGTGACGGTGCCCGGTCCATGAGCATCGCCCGGCTCTGTCACGACCCCGGAGGTCCAGGCGGTGCCTTCCGGCTGCCCGAGCGGGCCCTTCACGACGCGCTGCGTCGCGTCGCGGAAGCAGTGGACGCACTGAAGGTCACCGAACCCGGTGGGTTACGGCAGCTCCTGATCGACGGCGACCCTGGCGAACTCGCCGACCACCTACTCGTCCGCTACTACCAGGAGACCACCGTGAACCGGAAGGTGCCGGCGTGAGCACAGCAGTGGCCGACGAGGTACGCCCCCGGCAGCGCTACCTGCGGTCGGCCCACCTGGAGCAGCATGCCGCGTTCGGCGTCGAGGACTACATCCCGACCGGCCGCGCCCTGGAGGTTCTGCACCGGATCAACCGCGCGCTGCACGGAGATGCCGCGAGCCGCGCCTGGTCGCTCACCGGGCCCTACGGCTCCGGGAAGTCCAGTTTCGCGCTGTTCCTGCACGCCCTGCTCGGGCCGGGTCAGGACCCACGGCACCTCGCAGCCCTGTCCACCCTGGCGGCAGTCGACGCGGACCTCGCCGAGCGCGTGAGCTTGAACCGGGCCGCCCTCGGAGCGGGGACAGATGGGTTTCTCAGAGCGACCGCGACCGCCCAGGCCGAGCCCGCCGCCGACACCCTGCTTCGCGCACTGGCCGCCGCGGCTGCCATGCGCTGGCCCGCTCGAGCGCCCGCAAAGGTGACCGCCGCGCTGCGGCAGGCCACGAACAACACCACCCCGCTTGCCTTGGGCCGGCTCCTGGCGGCCCTGGCAGACCAGGCGCCCGTGATCATCGTGCTCGATGAGTTCGGCAAGAACCTCGAACACTTCGCCGCCAACCCTGCCGCCGGTGACCTGTTCGTCCTGCAAGAGCTCGCCGAGAGGTGCGCCACCGGCAACACCCGCCACCCCGCGCTGCTGCTAACCCTGCAGCACCTAGCGTTCGACGACTACGTCCGCGGCGCCAGTGCCACCCAGCGCCAGGAGTGGGGGAAGGTGCAGGGCCGCTTTGAAGATGTTCCCTTCCTGGACTCGGCAGATCAGACGTTGCGGCTGATCCCCGCCGCCTTCGACACCACCGGCAGCAGCACGAGCTTCCGGCGCCGTCGGGCGGCCTGGTCAGCGCAGCAGCTGCAGGCCTGCGCCGACCTTGGTCTGCTCCGCCTGCTACCCGACGCGGCCGACCTGCTGGAGCGCTGCTATCCGCTGCACCCACTGACACTGCTCGCGCTGCCAGAGCTGTGCAGCCGGTTCGGTCAGCACGGCCGGACGTTGTTCGCGTTCCTGACCGGCCACGAGCCCGCAAGCGTCGGTGAGTTCATGGAGCGACCGCTGCCCAGGACCGGAGCGCTGCCGACGGTGAACCTGGACCGGCTCTACGACTTCTTCACCGGTCCCGGGATGTCGGCCAGCAGCAGCCAGGCCGGCCGTTGGCTGGAGATCGACACGGTCCTGCGTGAAGCCACCGGTCTGACGCCCAACGAGCAGCGGACCCTGAAGACCCTGGGTGTATTGAACTTGCTCGCGCAAAGCGGCCCGCTGCGCGCCCACCCAGCGCTGCTGTCCTACGCGCTGAACGGAAGCGTCGCAACTGCGCCTGCCAAGCCAGACAGCCTCGACCTCGACACGACGCTTCGAAACCTGGCCGAACGGGGCATGATCACCTACCGCGGCTTCGCCGATGAGTACCGGCTGTGGCAGGGCAGCGACCTCGACCTCGCCCGGATCGTCACCGACGAACGGGACGACCTCACCGGCCGGTCCACCGCGGCGCTGCTGTCGGTCCGGCACCGACTGCCGGCCGCCATCGCCAGCCGACACACCCAGCGCGTCGGAATGATCCGCTACTTCGACACCGTGTTCGCCGACCGCCGTACCAACGCCCTGAGCGCAACCGCACCGGACGCGGACGGCCTGCTTGTGCACTGGCTCGACGACCCGACAACAGCCACCGACCTACGCCTCAACACCGTCGACATCGAACGCAACCTCCCCGTCGTCGTCGCCACCACAGCCGGCTACACCGCCATCCAGGAGTCCTTGCTGGAGCTCGCCGCCGTCGAACAAGCCCTGGACCGCCCCGACGTCCGATCCGACCGGGTAGCCCTGCGCGAGCTGCAGGAGCGCGCGACGCAGGCCCGGCGGCGCCTCGATGACCTGCTCGCCCAGAACCTGCGGCCCGACGCGGCCGGCAGCACCTACTACCGGGCCAGCTGGGCCGGCCGGTCCGCTGGCGCCGGCGTTGCCATGGCCGTCCTGGCGCCGACGCGCAGCCTGTCTGCGCTGCTGTCCGCAGTGTGCGATGACGCCTACAAGGACAGCCCCGAGATCCGCAACGAAATGCTGGGCCGCCGACAGCTGACCAGCCAGGCCGCAAAGGCCCGCCGCGACCTGCTCGAGGCGATGGTGACGGCACCCGAGGTACGCCGGCACGGCCTGCAGGGGTACGGCCCGGAAGTCGCCATGTACGAGGCGCTACTCGCCCACACCGGCCTGCACAGACCTGTGGACGCCAAAAACCCCGACGGCCCGTGGCACTTCACCAGCCCCAAGCCGAACAGCAAGCTCGGCCTCACCTGGGGCAAGCTCCGCACACTCCTCGGCCAAGCCAGCCGCGAGCCCATCACCCTGGACAAGGCGTACGCCGCACTGCAGGCGCCCCCCGTGGGGCTGAAAGACGGACCCATCCCGCTGCTGATTACCGCGCTGCTGCTGCAGAACGAGGACACCGTTGCGGTCTACCAGGACGGCAGCTACCAGCCGCGCCTCGGCGCCGACACACTCGAACGCTTGGTCAAGAGCCCAGACCGGTTCAGCATCAAGACCTTCCACGCCGACGGCGACCGCGCTGCGCTGCTCGACCGCCTCCGGCAGCTCAGTGAGCAGCCGACGGGGGGCCGCACGTCGCGGAGCAAGATGCGCAACAGCACCGTCCTGGACGTCGCCGCACCACTGATCACCGCGGCCGCGGCCCTACCCGTCTACACCCGCAAGACCACGTCACTGGCCGCGGACACCATGGCCGTCCGGTCCGCGCTGCTCACCAGCCGAGAGCCAGACGAACTGCTGTTCACCGCACTGCCACAAGCCTGCGGCATCAAGCCCTTCACCCCCGGCGAGACCGGACGTCAGCGAGACGTTGCCACCCTGCACGGTCGCCTCGAACTGGCACTGGCCGACCTGCGCGGCGCCTACCAGACGCTCCTTGAGGACTGCGCCGCACAACTCGCCGCGGACTTCGGCACCGAACTCACCAGTCTGAACGACCTGCCGGCACTGCGAACTCGGCTGCGCAACGCCGCGGCGCCGCTGACCGACGTCGCGCTGCTCGACCGGCGCCTCAAGGCGTTCGTGCTCGCCGTGCTCGATACCCGCGAGAGCGACCAGGCGTGGCTAGAGGCACTGCTCAGCATGGTCACCGGGCTGCCCGCCAGCAGCTGGCAGGACGCAGACCAGGATCGCTACCGCACCTCACTGCCCGCGCTCGGCGAGCAACTGAGACGGCTCGTGGCCCTGCACACCGCGACCGCCGCCCGCGGCGCCGGCGGCTTCGACGCCCACCGGATCACCCTGACCCGCCCGGACGGACAGGAGCACGCCCGCGTGGTCTGGGTCGACCACGGAGTGCAAGGCGACCTCGACGCAGCAGTGGACCTTGCGTTGCAAGCCGCCCGGGACCTGCTCGGAACCCACGGCGACGAAGCCCTACTCGCGCTGCTCGCCGGCCGGGTCCTGTCCGCTCAGCAGCCCGCCACCGACGGCACGCTGCCGGCCGCAACGAGCACTCCGCGCACACCGCCACAGGAAGGACGCGCTCATGCCTGACCGCACCCCCGACGTCATCGAGCCTGGCGCCCGCCACGTGCTCGGTATCTCCGGCGGCAAAGACAGCGCCGCGCTCGCGGTCTACCTGCGCGACCGTATCCCCGACATCGAGTACTTCTTCTGCGACACCGGCGCTGAACTGCCCGAGACCTACGAGTACCTCAGCCGCCTCGAAACAGCCCTAGGAAAGCCCATCGCGCGCCTCAACGCCGGCCGCGACTTCGACCACTGGCTGTGGGTCTACCAAGGCACCCTGCCCAGCCCGCAGATGCGCTGGTGTACCAAATCACTGAAGATCCGTCCTCTAGAGGAATGGATCGGTGACGCGGTGACCTACTCATACGTCGCCATCCGGGCCGACGAACACCGAGCCGGCTACGTCAGCACCAAGCCCAACATCCGCCCCGTCTTCCCGTTCAAAGAGGACGGGATCGTCAAGGACGACGTCGTGCGCATCCTCGACGAAGCCGGGATCGGAATGCCCGAGTACTACGCCTGGCGGACCCGATCCGGGTGCTACTTCTGCTTCTTCCAGCGCAAGGTCGAGTGGGTCGGACTCGCTGAGCACCACCCAGAGTTGTTCGAAGCCGCCGTCGCCTACGAAGACAAGGTCCGCTACGAGAGCCAGGCCTCCGGCGAGCACTACACCTGGAGCCAGGGGGAAACGCTCCGGGAGCTGATCGGCCGCAAGGACGAGATCGTGAGCAAGCACGACCAGGCCATGACCCGCGCGGCAAGCCGCCGCCGCAACCTGCCGCTGGTCGAGATCCTCGGCAACGTCCTCGACGCCGAGGACGATGAGGCACCCTGCGTCACGTGCCACCTCTAGACACCTCGACAGAGCGCCGCGCGCAAGCCGGCCGTTCGCTCACCGACACTTGGACCACGGCACCCGTGCCACTGCACCGAAGGAGACGTAAGTGCCGACCCAAGCCAAGGACATCTTCTACGCCAACACCCAAAGCTTGCGGGAGGTCCTCACTGATCCGGGCCTCGGTCTTTATATACCTGCTTACCAGCGTCCCTACGGTTGGGCTAAGGGACAAGTGGCCAAGCTGCTCGACGATGTGCTGCATGGCCTAAACACCCTACCGAGGGACAACGAAAACTTTACCTTCCTCGGGACAATCATTACCATACACGATACGAATTATTCCACCATTCAGCCGGTCATTCGCAGCCAGACGCCCTCGAAGGTCCTTACAGTAATTGACGGCCAACAGAGACTCAGCACGTTAATCGCTCTGACGGTTTGCATACACGGCCTCATCAGGAGCACGCACTGGACCTTATATAAGGGCAAGGAACCCATCGGGTCGGCTGACCCCTTATCGCACTTGCACGATGAGGCCAAGCAGATACTTCCTGAACTCGGTCGGACCTTCTACGATGCTCAGACGGTGGGCGACGTCGGGGTGTACCCCCGATTGATCAGGGCCTTTGAAGACGCTTGGGCGAAGCGGGCCCCGGATTACCAGTTCGAATCGCCGCTGGCACGACTCGTGTTTGAGTACGCAATCAAGACGGAGAAGGAGGGTCTGTCGGTAAAGCCGGGTGACTTGAAGCCTAAGCCGACAACAGGTAAGGCTGACGGAGCCGACCTCTACAAGCGCTTTGACGAGATTACAAAATACCTGAAGGCTCTCGCCGTCGACAAGCAAGGCGACGGAGAAAGCGACGAGGAAGAGCGAGAGCACATACCGTCTCTCGCCCTCTTCGCGGAGAACGTCAAATCACAACGCGCTCTAATGAATCACGAACTGCCGGAGCCATTGGCGCAGTACCTCAAGGACGGGCCTTCCGAGGCTGCCGCACAACTGATGCGCCTGATTATGTTCGGCTGGTATGTCCTCAATCGGGTTGCAATGACAGTCGTTCAGGGCAAGGACGAGGAGTACGCCTTCACCATCTTTGAGTCGCTGAACACCACGGGTGAGCCTCTTACTGCCTTTGAGACCTTCGCACCTAAAGTGGTCAGCTTGGAGGGCCTGAAGGACTACACAACGTCCCCGGCCCGAGAGTACATGGACGAGATAAAGGCTTACGTCGAGGGTCAGCCTGCTGGAACAAGGCGTCAGGCTGTAACCGTCGACATGCTCATATCGTTTGCTCTCGCTGAAACAGGGTCTAAACTCTCTAAGCGTCTACCCGACCAACGCGCCTACCTGAAGACTCAGTTCGAAAGACATGCTGACGACGCCCAGGCCCGGTACGCCTTCTTGCAGCATCTGCGAAACACCTCCCGTGTCCTGGGGGCGAGCTGGGCACGTGAGCCCAGCCCCTTCCCGCACCTCCCCGCAGATAGCACCACTAACACGATTCGACTCTGCTTGAGCTTCCTTAGCAGCTTGAATCACACCGTAGCCATTGCTCCAATCGTCCGCTTCTATACGGCGGTGCTTGAGAGCGATAAGGCTTCTTCGTCGACTGCGAGCAGAGACCTTGAAGCCGCGTTGAAGGCGATCACGGCCTTCACCGTCCTGTGGAGAACCTCCCGAAGGACAACGGGGAACATTGACCAGCAGTACCGGGACTTGATGGCTGGAGGATCTAGCAAGGCCTTGGCCCGGAGCCGCGATAACCTAGGCCCAGTCGGCAGCGAGGAAATGCTGTCCCTGTTGCGTTCAAGCCTGCGCGACAAGCTGGCAAACGCTGCCACTGACCCAGTAAAGGGCCGAGAGCCTTGGATCGCGTTCGCCAAACCTCTACCTATCTACAAGATCAACAGCAACTTGACTCGGTTCCTGCTGTTGACCGCCAACCATGACTCGGTTGCTGACGATCAGCATCCTGGACTCATTAAGCCGGGTAAGGCGGAGTCGAATCCTTGCCTTGACTACGACAGCTGGTTGAAGGAGGAGCTGCTCACCGTCGAGCATGTAGCACCGCAGGCGCCACCAGTGGCGTCGACTTGGCTGCAGTCGGACTTGTACCAGGACACCGACCACCTGGATTGTCTCGGAAACCTAGTCCTATGCCCCCAGTCCACTAACAGCTCACTCGGGGCTAGGTCCTGGAGCGACAAGCGGGTGCTATATGCCGCCCTTGGTGCCAAGACCCATGAAGAGGCAGGCGCGATACTGACCCAGGCAGAGGCCACAACTGGTCTTCAACTAGGCGATAGCACGAGCGAGCTCGTTGCCGCCTCCAAATACATGCCGCATCTGCAGGCGCTTGGTGACGTGAAGGGTGATTGGAACCTAGCCTTCGTTGAAACGCGAGCCGAGCGCCTTCTCGGACTTGCATGGGACAGACTCCATCCTTGGTTAGAAGACGACGATTAGTAGCCGCGCGTAGTCAAGGCTAAGGGGGTCTGACAAGCAACCTGTCTCAAAGGATCACTAAGGGGATGGAAGCTCAAGCGAGCGAAGCGCGCTCGCAGACGGGAGGTCGCGAAACAGGGGCGCCGACCAATGTGCCGCCGTGCGCGGGCCTCGGGTTGGGCGTCCGGCACGCCCTCGGCCAGGTCCAGCGTCTGGCGGCCGTCACGGGCGCGTGCTGGGCAATGCCGTGAAGGATGGCGCCCCCTGCCCGCCCGTCGACGGTGTCATAGAAGCTGCGGAAGGTCGCGGTGAGGTCGCGGGCTGTCCTGGCAACGGCGCAGTCCGTGAGGTAGCCCGGATCTCGCCATGGGGCCCGCCCTCTTTCACAGTTCGGATGGCGACACGTACCTGTCCAGGTGCCTACTGCATGGCCGGACGTCGTATGCGGTTCGATCGTCTTTCACCCTGCTCGGTCACATTGGACGTGCTCGGGGGTGTCGCATCCGCGCTAACAGCGCGTGTGCTTCGTGAAGTTCCTGCGCCCGTCGGAAAGGACCGTTTCCGAGACGGTGCGAACGGTGGCGCGACACGCCGGGCGGCGCTGGCCGACACTCGAGCATGACGCCGGCATCTCACAAGCGAACTCACGCGGCGTCTGGGGCCTTGTCGGTACCGTCCTAGCCATGGGGCACGCGGGAGGCAGTGGAAGCGTCAGGAGTTGGGCCGCAGGTCCCCACGAGCCGCCGGGTGCAGCATGGGGACCGCCGGCTGCGTGGAGTCGGCGGGTTGGCCGCAGCCCTGGCAGCGGTCACCGTGCTTGACGGACGTACTGGCCCACAGTTGCTGGCCATTTTGGAGGGTTGCGCGCGGTGCTTGGACTCCTACCACGTCGGCTGCTTCGAATCCTTTTAGGAGTTGTACTTGCGGTAACGTTCTTCTTATTGCTGTGGCTTCCAGCCCAGCAATACGGTCTACCATTCGGGCGGGTGGCGTCGGCGAGCAAGCTATCAGTACGTGCCTTCTGGGCTTCGGAGTTGGCCCTTGCCCTCTTCGTATTGGGTGACATCGTCGAATCGCTGTTGGTCAAGCGCGGCGAGTCGTCGCTCGGGACGAAGGAGTGCACCTCGCGTCCCTGCCCGTCGTAGCCGAGAGCCTCGGGGACGAAGGTGACGCCCCGCTCCTGCAGGTGGCGCAGGTACGCCTGAACAGTCGCCGTAAACGGACGCACCGGCCTGCGCAGCGCCGCCGCAATGCGCACGACGCGCGTGACGCCGAAGTCGGCCAAGACCTGCTCGTTATGGCCGCTGACAGAAGACAACCTAGTGGCGGTTCTCAGCTGCTCCACCTTCTGCCGCCGCAGCCGGTCAGCGCTCGCCGCGCTTACGTGGTCCCGCGCACGGCGGGGGCACGCCCGGTGGTCGGGTCGAGGTTGGTGCGCGGGCGCCGTCACTGCTGTCTTCGGCCCTGCTCGCGGCGAGCGAGCTGTTCAGGGTGGCCCCGCCCTCAGCTTCCCGGCACAGGCGCCGTCAGCGGCATGAGCGAGCGTCGCCCAGCGAGCTCGATAGCACCCAGCCGGGTGTCGCGCTGCAATTGGCAAGCAGCTGACGGTGCCACCGGGTGGAGCGCGACGACGACCGCAGACGGAAGTGACGGCTTTTCCGTGCACAATGCACGCTTCAGATTCTCCTGGCTGTGCGCTGGACAACGAGTTGCCGCCAGATCGCGGCGCGCTGTACATCCTGTTCGCTAAGGAGCCGCATATGCGCAATCTTGTTCCGAATGGGGACGATTTCGTTCCGGAGCTTCGTCCACAGGTACGGCTCCAGCCCTAACCCCCCAAGTTCGCGCGATTCGCGCAAGTCAAGCAGCTCACTAGTGCTAAGCCACTCCAATGGGTCGCGCAGGTCGGCGAGCTTGGTGGCTCCAGGCTGCGTGTCCTTCCGAGCTCGATCAAGGACGTCGCTGCGCAAGTGCTCCGGAAGGCAGGTCTCGCGCCAACCTTCCTTCAGCTTCTCCATTAGGGCGAGTCGAATGATGTTGCGCAGTTCGCGCTCGAGGGTCCAGATCTCCACGAAGGAGCTTGCGACCCAGTCGCCTGCCGTATTGCTCTCAGAGCAGACTTGCGCAACAGCGACTTTGAGCTTCTTGAGCTGCGGGGCGGTCACTGACCATGTGATTTCAGCGCCGTCTGCTCGGACGAGTCCTGCGCCCCGCAGCGCCTCGACGTCGGGTCTTGTGAGTGACTCGAGTGCATCGCGGGGGCTGAGTCGCGACTCCCACATCGCCCCGCTCAAGGCGATGACTGTCCGATCTCCCAACTCGCGCACGCACTCAACAAAGAAGTCTCGAAGCTCGACTTGTGTCGACTTGTGCAGCGTGACCTGCCCGCCGTCATGGGAACCGATAGCGAAAGGCGGGAAAACCTGTTTGGCATCGGCTATCACGTCGCTGCCTCTGGTGTCCGGATAAGCCGTTTTCGGGGCGGTTGAGACGAAAACGAAGCAGTTACCGCTCAGCGCCTCCCGCATCACGCGGTCTCGAAGCGCCCCCAACCGCTCGCCTCGATTTCGTCGCAGCGAGTCGAACTCGTACAGGAAGACCGGGCCCTGCCTGACCGATTCTTGGTCGGACAGGTACTCGCTGACTCCAACGTGCGACCCCGGGACGTCCGTCAACGCCCGGCGAAGTTCGGCTGCAGCGTGCCCCAGTTGCAGGAAGGTGATCGAGTAGAGTTTGGCCTTCTCAGGCAGCTCTGCAAGCCACTGCACGGCTTCTGGGGTCGTCACTGCAACTCCAGGAGCACGCTCGGCGTGAAACGCCCTGCTTCCTCGTGGATCAAGCCCAGACTCGCGAGGTGGTGGACCGCCCTGTCCTCGCCCCGAGCGAGCTCCACAAAGTCATCGGGCGAGTCCTTCAGTGTCTCGAGAAGAACGCCCTCAGTGGGGTAGTAGCGAGCGAGATGACTGAGCATCTCCTCGATGTTCCCCGCCACGGACCGACGCCATGTATTCAACTGGTGCAGTACGTCCGACGTGCGTAGGACCCTTCTATACGTATCCATGGGGAGCGTGGCTACTACCTCGGAAGCAAGGTTGCGGTACAGGTACGCATGTCCGCCGGAGGCGTCGTAGAGCGCCCCGAGGGCGCCCTCCTGAATCTCGATTCCCATGCGCGCGCCTGTCGCCGTTGCGAGCTCGTTGGCCTCCTGCCGCGAGAAGGGCCCCACGTACCTCGCCTTCGCCCAGGAGAAGAGCGGATTCGGTCGTCCGTATAGCCGGCCATTCTCTAGTATGTGGTTCGTCAAGCCAGAGAGGAGGAAGGTAAAATTGCTTGCGGACTGCGCTACGGCGCGTAGGCTTGCCAATGCTTGAGCTACACCTGGAAAGTTGGCCTCCTGGGTGTCAATTTGGTCCGACGGAGTCAGGAACTCGATCTCGTCCAGAAGCAGAACCAGGGTGATGTCTCGCTCCTCCAGCCGACGCACAACGGAGTCGAGCGCCGCCTTGAATTGAGGTATAGCCTGCACATGTTGAAACTCGGCCAACTCTGCGTAAGGCATACCTCGCTTTTCAAGCTCCACAGATACACGCGAAGCCATCTCTCGAATAAAATCCGGACCAGGGTCGATTGGTGGCGACGGGAGTGTTTCGAGATCAATAAACACCGGGATGAGATTGTCGGAGGTGAGGGTCTCAGCCAGCTGTAGGAGGATGCTTGTCTTGCCGCTCTTCCGCAGCCCGAAGAGGCCCGACACGCGCTGATTCGCGATATCGTCGCGCAACTCCTGCATTAGGGTTTTGCGGCCGAAGAACTTGCTGCCACTGACAGGCGTCGTCTCGTAGAAGAGGTCACGCGCGTAGATGTGATCGCGCAATTGAGCGATGAGCGCGATCGGCTCGGCATCCAAAGTCGTGGGCAAGGGTATGGCTGTGAACTGCAGCTTGGACCACTCGTTCAATTTGAAAGTCAATCGGTCGTCCGGCGAGCTGAAGAAGATCAGGTCAGGAGTAACCTCGCGTGGCAGACCTGCCACCTTATCCTTGGCCAGCTTGAACGAGCGGCTTTGGAGGTCGAAATAGGGGGCGTAGAAGAATGGAACCTCTCGCGTCAAACCAAAGGCTGACTCGATTGCGCCACTGAACCGGGCAAGCGCTAACCCGCAGTGCTTGCCGTCCGTCGTCACGAAGACGTCCGCGTATACAAACTGCGAGCCTAGAGCCTGCAGCATGGAACGATGCTTCCGGAATTCCGGGAAAGTGCTTTCCAAGCGCTGAACGCGCTTGACCACCTCCTCGTTCGTGGGCTCCTTCACAGGATTGGCTTGCCAGCTGAGCGTGGTGGCAGGCGTGATGGGCTGACGCGCCGGTGCGCTGAGCGGGCTCCCCGTACGTTCCGATGATGATGCGGGCACGAGTCCGCCGAAGTGCTCGACTACCCGTCTCGCGACAGGTTCGGCTACGACGCTTGACGCAGAACGGGTGAACTCTCCGATCGCACGGAGATATCGCAGGACGTCATCTGGTGCTCGATCGACCTGTCTAGCCAAGTCGTACACCCGCTGGTTCACAGTCGTCACCACATCTCACAGCCGAGTGTAGAAGTTGAATCATGGCAGAAGCCTTGCCGTCCGGACAGCGCCAGGAATAGGAGGCGGCCACGCGCATTGCCAGATTACGAGCATGTGCGAGCCGACACAGAGCTGCCGTCTTGTCGCGGGTCTCGGGCTGCGGCAACGTGTAGTTACTAGCTCTGCTAGAGAGCGCGCGGCGTGCTGTCCTATTCGCGGCATGAGCGGGCGCTCCCACTGCTCTGGTGGCCGTGTCCCGAGCGGGCATAAGACCGGGTACGCGCGTCAAGAAGACGTTCCGCAATCGCTCGTTTGTGGGCCGGTCCGGGCTCGCGCTGCCAATTGGCTGGGGCAGCCGGCCGGTGAGCGTGCTCCAAGGACCCGGCGCGTCGCGCAACTGGTGTCCGGAACCTACGTGCCGTGAGTAGGTCGTGTAGGAGGTTTGCGGTACGGGTCGATCATGGCGCACCTGATGGCGGATCGGCCCGTGTGCGCGCCTGCTCGGCTCTGCCGATCGGCTAACAGGCCGGTTGGCAGACTGTCGCCATGCACCCTGCGGATCCGAAGGCTGATCTCCACCGTTACCTGCAGGTGGCCCGTGAGGCGTTGCTGTGGAAGCTCGACGGGCTCGGTGAGTACGACGTGCGCCGGCCGATGGTTGCGACCGGCACCAACCTGCTCGGCCTGGTCAAGCACGTGGCCAGCGTGGAGGCGGGCTATCTGGGTGAGACGTTCGGGCGGCCGTTCGGCGAGCCGCTGCCGGGGCTGGACCAGGATGCGGAGCCTAACGCCGACATGTGGGCTACGGAGGACGAGTCTCGCGAGCAGATGGTGGGGCTGTACCACCGGGTGTGGGCACACTCGGACGCCACTGTGGACTCGCTGCCGCTGGATGCTGTTGGGCACGTGCCGTGGTGGCCGCTAGAACGGCGTGAGGTGACGCTGCTCCGGATCCTCGTGCACGTGATCGCGGAGACCCATCGGCATGCAGGGCACGCCGATGTGGTGCGCGAACTCGTCGACGGCGCCGTGGGGCTGCGCCCGGACAATGACAACATGGCGCCGGGTGACGACGCTTGGTGGGAGGACTACCGCGGCCGACTGCAACGGGCCGCCCAGGCGGCCGCTGAGCGCGACCTGTAGTCCGGGCCCGCCACCGCCAAACTGATCTTCGCAAAAGGATCGTCCGCTGGTGCCTTCGCCTTGGTGACACAGTCGTCCGGTGCAGCACCAGCGCGAGTACTTCGTCGAGCTGCCCGACGGCCCCCGGCTGTGGGTCGCGACGAGCGGCGAAGGGCCGCCTGTCGTCTGCTGCCACGGCGGTCCTGGCCTCTGGGACTACCTGGGTGACCTCGCTGACCTGCTTGACGACTCGCACCTGGTCGTGAGGTTCGACCAGCGTGGCTGCGGCCGCTCGACCACGACAGACGGGCTGTTTACCGTGGCGCAGGCCGTCAACGACCTGGAGCGGCTCCGGCAGGCGATGGGCGTGGACCGCTGGGCGGTGCTCGGTCACTCCTGGGGCGCCGAGCTCGCCCTGCGGTACGGGGCCGCCTACCCCGACCGCACCACGGCCGTCGCCTGCCTAGCCGGCGTCGGAGCGGGAGAAGCGTGGCGCGAGCCGTACATCGCCGAGCGGAACCGTCGGCTCGGCGCCGAGCTGACGCGTTGGCAGCAGCTAGGCAGCCGCAGGCGTGCCCCCAACGAGGAGAAGGAGTGGTGCCTGCTGCAGTGGCGTCCGGACTTCTCGCCCGCTGGCGACGCCGAGGGCCACGCTGCCGCACTGTGGCGGACCCGTCCGCCCGGCATCGTGGTGAACGGGAGGGCCAACCGCGAGCTCACCGCCGACAGTGCCAACCAGGATCTGCTCGGGGTGGCCCAGCACGTCAAGGCCCCTGTGATCCTCGTGCAGGGCGCGGACGACCCACGCCCATGGACCGCGACCGACGGCCTCCTCAACGCCTTGCGGCGTGCGCGACGCATCGTCTTGGACCAAGCAGGTCACGCCCCCTGGAAGGAGCGCCCTGATGAGGTCCAGGCCGCCATACTCGAGGCCCTGACGCCCCGCTGACCGATCGGCTAGCGGGATGTCGACGTGATCAGCGCAGGGGCAGATCCGACCTACGTCGTCGGGCTGGACTCTGCCGCAGCGCGGGGGGTGCCGAGCTATTGACTCTTGACGTGCGCGCGAGCGCTGCGAGCAGCCGCCAGGAGGTCGGTGGACACGTTCCAGAGTCG
>JAABUK010004124.1_pt1 | contig 23925 bp, 26 predicted proteins | sample 5559141 | NCBI WGS metagenome assembly JAABUK01 (sample SAMN10711869, study PRJNA513367) | rock metagenome | isolation source: Antarctica rocks | place: Antarctica: Victoria Land, Pudding Butte nord | collected 2016-01-03
TGTCTGTCTCGTTTTCTGATGAAGAACCGCAACTTAGTCAAATGGGCTAGCTGGCCCCAACGACTGTAAAATCCATGAATGAATGTCCCCCGCTGTCGAAGCGACTTTTTAGTCGTTACATCACATTTGCTTGTCGCCCATGATATGATATTGACTGGCTGACCGTCTGAGTAACTGCGAAGCCTATACATGATTGTCCGAAGCAATGTCTTGCTGGAGCAACCTGCCTGTCGATACATGGGCCAAGATTTTTGTGGCACGCTTTGCTTGCAAATCGCCGCTGGACGACAGCGACATAAAGATTGCTGGTGAATCACGAACAATTTGTAAACAGATAGACGCTGCCCTCACGACCTCAGCATCCTGCGACATCTGGCGTGACATCGCTTTAAGATACGGTTTCAACGGCAGCGCCTTTGCATATACCATTGCACCCCACTTCAAGCGATTGGTCTGTGATGAAATCGAAGAAACAGAGACTTTGCAACGTTGCGTGTCTTTGGAGAGCGTGGAGCTGAGTCCACAAAACACAACTTGCTTTACTCTTGGTCATGAATGGCACAGTGTTATGGACAGCCTGCGGACAGGCCCTGAAGGTATGCAGTTTTAACCGAGTTGTCATCTTTGCAGTGTCCGGCAGTGATGCAATGGTATCTACAAATGTCACTCACACTGTGTACAGGCACCTTGAAGCATATGACCATCATTCGATGCATTTTCTCAGCAGCTGCACAGCCCGGCTTCCCAACATCCCTCACAACCCTTACGTTAGACAACGTAACCCTGGACCTAGACCAGGTTTTCCTGGCAGTTTCATCTCTGAAGAACCTGCAAGTCTTGTGTTTCTGCCATGATACATACCACCATATCCCTTTGAAGCATCTAATACAGTACTCACCAAGAAACTTTCAGAGTGCATTACCTTGTCTGCAGAAGCTCACATTATCCAGGATCATGGCATTGGTAGCTTGCAGAGAGTTTGCAGAACTGGTGCAACCACATGGCCTCATAGTAGAGCTCAAATTCTTCTGCAATAGTGTTGAGGCGCTGACATGCGCAGCGCCACATTGGTTGCAAATGACCAAGCAACAGACAGCAGACCATGGCATGTATTGTACCTTGGAATCTACTCATACGGTCAAGTGAAGCTGCCATGATTGACCCTCTGTCATTGTCAGTCAAGTGAGGTTCTGCGCTTTCACACAGACACAAGCCTTGATAAAAGGGTCTGAACCAAGCAGATCCAGCTGCTTGCCTGTTCACTGCCTGCAAATGGTTTATTGATGAAATAGGCCACTATGCAAGTATGTAACTTTTGCAGCATCTGCAATTGGATCAACAGCTCTGCATATATGCACAGCTGCGCTCCTTCCAGCTAGCTGTCCTCTCCTGTCAGTCTTGCTGTATATGGATGCTACTGTATAAGTGTTGTAATAGTAAGAAGCTGTATCATGCAATTCATCATGTATGTTACATCATGTCGATGTATAGTAGCTAAAGGTTGAAAATGTGAGTCTGTCATCTTCATCTCAGACGGAGCATGCCATGTTCTGAAACCAAAGTTAAAAGCAAAAGGGTGAGTCAATGTCTTGCGTCATGATCATTTGCACATTCAACACAGAAAATCCCCACAGTGACTGTTGCAACTGCAATAGGCCTATGGAGTTCCTATGGAGTTTCTGGAAGACATTGGGCAAGCATTCTCACTTTACACACCTGCACGACCCATTGCAACAGGATCGCAGACTCCACTGTGACTTCGAGCAAGTTCACAACATAATCACAAAAACCTGTTTGCCTATCAGTAATGGCAAAGTAAAAGGGATTGCCCAGAGCCCAAGGTCAAACCCCTTGGTGCATACAGTTGAAAATTTGCACATGTAGAGATCATCACTTGCCAGCCTGTCTACTAGCACTCACCCTGGCCTTCAGCATTGCAAACTGTGGCTGACTGGCCAAAGAGCCCGCAGATGATGGTCGGCTCCTCTGCTCTTCTTCCTCGTGCACCGGCTCTCTGATAAGACCAGACTGTTGACTGTGCTGACTAGGAGGCCTCAGAAAAGAAAGTGACTCATCGCTGCTGACGCGATGACTGTTGGGCTGACCCAATGCTTCACCAGGTTGCTGCAAATGCATGTGCAGAGGGGTCTTCCTGTGCACACTGACATTGTCTGTTTCTGCTGTATGAGGCCTGGAAGCCAGTCCCCGGGATGACGGCCTGGGGATCTGGACCAGCTGTTGCTCAAGTTGGTTCAAACAGCTCTGCATTTGGCTAAGATCCTCAACTGACGTCCTGGGGTTTCTGACTGGTGCCCCCTCAAGGCTGCTTCTCACAGCCCTGCCCCTGGCTGGGCACTTGCCCTTGTCCTGTTCAGGACCTGCCCCAGAGTTGCCATTTTGACAAGCCCATGCTAGGGTTGCTTCTGCTTGTGCTGCACCAGGATCCTGGACTGCTTGTTGAACCCTAGGCAAATTGGCAGCACTGCTGCCATTTTGACCATCCAGCAGCTGAGGTGAACAAAATCTGGCTGTGCTTACATGAGCAGCTGTAGGGTTTCTGGCAAATTCAAACACTGCAGGGCTAGGAGACAGACCAAGTCGTGGGCTGTGGCCAGGAAGTGCCCTGGGGTTGAGGGCTGCGGCAGATCCCTGATCTTGGCTGTGCTGTTGATGGTTCAAGCTAAGCTCTCTGGGGATGGCAGCAGTCCCATGAGCCACTGCTGCTGGTCCCTGGGGATTCAGGCTGAGCTCCCTGGGAATGGCGGCGGTCCCAGGGGTCAGAATGAAAGATCCCTGGCACGGCAATGTACCTGGATGCAGACAAGGTAGCGATCGATTGATTGCGTCATTGTGCTCTAGTGTTCTGCATTTTGACAGATTATTGACGGATATATTGGTGTTTGAGAATATGTGATGTGCGCTTGAAGAAGTGGCCAGCAACCTGAGCTTCAAGTCATTGCAGCTTTTGCATCAGTGGCCGTATTGAACTAGCGGGGCAGCAACGGCACATCATAGGCCTGAGGGGTTAGGATGTAAAAAGTTTTTGTATTGAAAATGTCATTGTTAGGAAGACAAAAGAAGCAAGCACTTTTTGCTTTAAGTAATAGTTTTGTAGACCTCAAACCACAAGCAAAGCCAGGCCTCACCAGGAAGAGCAGGGGCTGACTGGGAGATGGCCTGCAGCCTTCTTCTTCTCCTGGTCTCGCCAGGTGGCAGTTTCTGGAATATTCTGTCCAGGGAAGCTAAACGGCGGTCCAGGGTACCTGTTCCCCTCCCCCTGGGCCTCACATGGTATGCCTGCATGATTGATGGGACACTTTACTGAGTCAAAAGGGGGACAGAACAGACCAATGGACAGACAGTTGACTTCTGCGCTGCAGGATACAGTGCGGTCTTTGCAGAGCATCAAACAATCGTTCTCAGGCGCCTTTTTTCATTAATGCTTTTTGGCCTGTCAGACTCTGTACAGACCCTTGAAAGCACATCCCAAGAATATGGCTGTGCTCATGATGATCTTTTCCTGGTGAGGGAAGTTGCATGTGACTGCGCTGGTGACATGACACTGTTGCAGCACATGTGACATGTCCACTTCATGCTGAACATTGCTGCAAAGGAGAGGAACACTACCTCAAACAGTTCAGGTACAGGGACAGCAGCAGCTCCAGAGGGCTCTTGCAACAGCCTTGACTGCAATGGCCCTGATTGAGTCATTCTACCCGCTTCAGTATCCTGTACAGCTTTGCCAAAACAAGCAAGCCCTGCTGCTGCATCTGCTGTTGGGCGATGCCTGCGACTCACTCTCACAACAGAGGACTGCTGCTGCAGCTGCTGAGCAGGCAGCTGGTCAGGAAGCTGCCTGTGAACCTGTGCTTGAAGCTGCATGTCCTGCTGACTGTTCTGTGACTGCAGTATGTGCTTTGCATACCCTCGTTCAAAGTGGCCTCGCTGATTGGGCATCTCCGCAACCTGCCCCTGCAGCTGCTGCTGCGACTGCTGGTGCAGATCAAACCCTGGGTGCTGCACAACTGGCATGTGGTGTGCATGCAGATTTTCAAACCCGGGCTGCTGCTGTATTTGCTCTGACATCATCCTTGGCATGTGCTGTGCATGCTTTGCATGCTGTGCCTGCACATCCTGCTGTGCATGACCTGGCGTGTGCTGACTGGACTCAGCCTGCTGTGGCTCAGTCTGACCAGGGGTGGCCCTGACCATGGGGGGGGAGGGAGGGGGGTTAGGGGGCCGTACTCTGCTAGCACTCGCCCTTCTGTGCTGCTTCGGTTTCCTGACCTTCCCAGAAAACGTCCTGGCAGTAGAATTGCATGTCAGCAGATGATGTGTAGGTGTCACACAGCACTTTTGCTGTTGACTACAGTCACAAGGACAGTCAGCATGTCCTGCTGAAGGGTTTATTTGGGGTGCATAGAGTTTAAATGCCCTCCAATCCAGGTAGCACTGCTTCTGACACAGCTCACCAATTAACTACACATGTTGCAAACAACATGACAAAGCTGAACAAGCTTGTGTTGCTGAAATTGCATGAGCTCAGCAGCTTCCATGTAAAGCTATCAAAACCTGGTATCAGTAGCAGCATCGTAGCATGAATCCAAGAACGTAGCACAGGGCCAATGTTGATAACCTGGGCATGTCGCCGTTGCCCATCGCCTCTGTCACATGGCCCTCATGTGCTCCTGGGGTATTAGTCAATGCAACAACCTCTGGCTGTAAACCTGGCACATCCCTGCTCCTCCTGCTGGGGATTGCTGCCATCCCATACGCAGGTTGGGGACTGACTGCACAGCTGCTTGGGACTGCTCTCATGCTGGGGATGGCTGCAGCAACGTTGGGGACAGGACGACCCCCAGCCATCAAGCGAGAAGAGGCTCTGCTGGAGGATGATGAGTCAAGGCTGAGGGACTTCTCAATGCTGAATCTGGATGGGATCGCTGCCAGCATGGCCTCAATTGAGTCGGCCCTGTATGCAATCATGACTAATGAATGTATTGACACAACATATAAGTATAATGTATTCAGCATATAACTGGCATTAGCACAATAACAGTTTCAGCTAAAAGTTTGCCAATTTCTGAAGCAGATCATGCACCAGCTGAATGCTTTGAGCTTGTGCGTCGCCAAAAATTATTCTCCGGCGCTTTGATGCTGACGTCTGTGCAACAATATCATGACGATTTTCTCGTGACTCACACAGCCACTGTGAACAGCCTCGCAGAGTCGCAATGCTTCAGAAAGAGAGAGCTAGAGATGCAAAAGAAGCAGCACCTGTGAGCTCCTGGCAGAAACATATTACTTCCCCTGGGACTGCCACTGCTCGACCTCATGCTGTGCGTCAAGTTTGTCCTGAACAACACTTTTGACTTCAACCAGAGGAATAAGAAGATTCAGTACAGGAAGAGAGTCCTGAACAATACATCTGACTTCAACCAGAGAAGAAAGAAGAGTCACAGGAGAAAGAACAAGAAAGGACACAACAGACAGAAGCGGCAACAGCAGCAGTAGTGTGGATCTGTACATCAAAACACAATTTCAAATTACAGGGAAGGGCTGCAGCAGACGCACTCTGAAGCACAAGTCAGAACAGCAGCAGTTAGCTACATTTGGCGCAGCATATATGTCAAAACAGCCAGCTGCATGCAAGGGGCTCAACTAAACATTCATTCAGCAAACGGACTACATGAGGTGCAACGCAATTTGCATCAACATAGCAATGTAATCTCCTCTCACAGCAAATCAAGGGGTTGAACAGGGCGGGTGACAAAGGCCTTGCAAGGGTAACTTCACATGTTGCGGCAGAATGCATGTACACTGCCTACAACGTACTTGATGACATGACTGATCCTGTGGTTGCTTGATTGGTTGATAGTGTTACATGCAAGGGCTACTAAAAACGCCATGCACTGCGCAATCTCAAGCAGGATCAGCCTTTGGTGATGATGAGTTATGCTTTAGGAGTTGACGGAAAATTGAATGACATACCTGGTTGACCTTGGTAAGAAGGCACTTGGGGATGCTGGCAATCCCGGGGACTCTGAGCCTTGCATGGGAGAGCTGCAACCCAGAGAAAAAGGTTGGTAAGTGTTCGAGTGCCAACAAGATTACAAGAATGAGAGGCGTGAGTGACCCCACAAATCAGACAATATGCATGCAGAATACAGGCTGTGCTGCAAAACTCTGCCAACATCCTTCTGGGGCAAAGTTGAAAAAGCAGGCAATAGGGGGGCCAGAGGCAGGGAGGGGTGGTGGACAGCAAAAAAGAGGCAGGGGGCAATTGATCTGCAGGCATTGAAGACCAATGCATCTACAAGCTGACTGGCATAAAGGAAATTGCTGTGTGTGCGCGTAAGCATTCTGCATACAAGCATCCCGTTAAAAGGTAAGGGCAACCTTCTGACTTACACAGTCTGCATAGATTTCTTAACTGATGGTTCTATCTAGACTGTGCAGGTTCTGCTGTCAGGGAACATGGCAAACTCAACATCAGCCTTATGGCACATACAAGTATGACTATCACAAGATCATCTGCTGCCAATGAAGGCGATCAGCAGGCGCACCTTTCAGCGCCAAAGAGCTGCTCAGCATAGCCTGGAACACTGGGTGTTGAGACTTGTAGCGGTTGTCGATGTGCCATCAAACTGATGTTGATGCTGGGGAACAGTGATCTGTCCTTTCTGAAGTCCAGATGCAGCCGTGCGGCCGTTGAGTGGTGCCTGTAAGTATATGCAGGTAGTAACACCCTACACCGGGATCTGGCTCAAGCTCGACAATTTAGTGTTGATTCCACAGGGCATAATTTTTAAGAAAAGGTCGCCGCACCGCGGGCAGAAATCACAGAACCCGTTAGGGCCCGCAAAGTGCGGCAGGGAAGACCATCGTGAATATATACTTCTGACTGAGTTCGCGGACTGCCGGTTGTGAGAACGGACAACTGCCATGTATGTCCGGCCGTCCCATGTGTACATTCGTTTTGCTGCCGATAGTGCGTGCCGGCGTCTTCGTCGGACCTCCATGTCCGTACACGACCGCTGTAACGGGGGCACCTCGATGACTGGCTTCACTGATGACAAACCATGCACGTAAAATGAGCAACAGCACTAACAATTTTACTGTTCATAACAAAATGACATTGACACCGCCTCTACATTGAGGGGATGCTGTCAGAAGCATGTGGGCTCTATTCAAACCTAAACCAGCTGAATGTGGCCTACAATAGCAAAGCAAACAGCAGAGCTCAAGCACATGCATGCACTCAAGTCATGAAACAAATCTGTCAAGATTATCTGGTGCCTTGTCAGTGTTCTGAACAGCTTGTTCAACAAGATGTGCAGCAAAATACCAAGTACAACAGAAATCAGCACTAGCTAGTACACAGACAAGAAACAAAACGACATGTTTGAAAGTCAGGCAGTGTGAACAACAATCATAAGCTATGGCTATGTCAGGCTGGTACGCTAAGCCAGCACCTCAAGAAGCATTGTCTCAAAGGCAAAAATTTGCTCTGCAAATGCTGCCCCTGCTGATCAGCATGCTGAATTAGTCACCTTTGGAGTCACTGACGCAGCATGCAGATGTCAGCAATCAGCACAAGCAAGATCTCTGGCATAAGTTTTCTCCCAAAAGCATGCAAGTCACGTACGAGCAAGGTATCTTGATTCACACTACTAACAACAAAGTGTTGGCGTCATATGTCAGTGTCACTGCACCATTTGACACTGCTGTCAGGCCTGTGCATCTAGTGACTACCAAATGAAATCACTACTCTTGCATTTGTGCACTATTCATTGCCAGCCTGTTGGGCTGTCACACTCAAAGCAAATTCATCAGAAACTGTAGTAAAGCACATAGCCCAGGAAATCAGCTGCAGCCGAAAACATGGTACAGCAAGCATACCCCACACCACGTAGTGTTGATCACATGGTACTGTCATGATCTCATCTGCACTGTATGCCTGACCTTGTTCCATGACTCATGCATACCCACATCACCATTGTCAACGTGACTGTCTACTCCTGAAGATACACTGTCCAGTCCTGATCCCACACTGTCCATGATGATGGTGTGAGTGCCTGTGCCGGCACGTGGGCTGCTGACTGGACCAAAGGGGTTCTGCTTTCTGATGTGGAGGCGGTGCAGCACATGGTCACGTGGGCTGTCACACCAGAAGTCATCATCCAGATTGACACTGCCTGCACAAAGGCAACGGACACATTGGAGACTTAACCCAGTGACAAGGTAGCAGATCAATGCATTGATGGGTTTATGCAGGCAGCAAAGCTCAGGAGGAGGCGCGAGGCGGGGGAGGGGGGGGGCGGGGGAGGTGAAGGATTTGAAGGGGCCCAAGGATCAAATGGGAGGGTTTTTGCAGAAGGAACTGTAAGGAAAGGCATGCCAGACATTGTGCATGCTGACAATAGCATGTGTGCTTGTAGCACAAGTAGCAGCAGCAGCAGCAACACAGTTGCTGGTTTATTACCAACCTGATGTCTTGAGCTTTTGCAGGGATGCAAAGCCTGAGGCTGCAGGGCTGGCAAAGGCAGGGGAGCCAGGGGGGCCAGTCGAGGGGGTCCTTAGCTCACCCTCATCTGCCTTCTGGGCTTCCCGCCCTAAGGCTCCTTCATTCTGCCCCGACCTGCTCCTCTGACCTAGACGCCCTGTAGACCAACAAACAACTGTGTACCACTACTGACTGCAGAAACTGTCTTCAGGTTACATACATGTGTCTGCTTCTGCAACATGTTTGTAACAGTCTTGGTCAGCGCTGGCAAGGTGTATGATTGTTGAATGCGCAAGCAGCTGAAGCTTGAGTATGCATAAAGCTGGTACAGACATGGAAGGGGCAAAGCAGCAGGCTTGCAACAGTTTCATTGTTGTCACATGTGTTGGCCACTTCACTCATGTTGAGCCATGGTCACTAACGTTGATCCACAGTTGGTAATGATGATCCATGGTCACTAATGTTGATTCCTGGTCACCAAAACACTACAGCAGAAAATTTCCATCGTCAAGCTGGTGCACAACTTGGTTGGCAACAGCCTTGTTGTACACTCACATAGTGTCATACACGATGCCAAAAGACTGCAAGAGCCTGGATTTGAGAATGAGCCTATGACCATGAGTGATGGTAGGAAGCGGTGCTGTAGCATACCTGAGTTGGCATGTGTGAGGATGCGAGTCGGGCGGAAAGGCTGCTCAGCAGGCTGCATGCGGGAAGGGGGAGGGGAGGAGGGGGGCGGGGGCTGCTGTGACCTGGGGATGCCCTGGGGCCGTGCGGGGGAGCCCGGGCCCTGCCCTTGGGCCTGGTGCATGTGAATGGCAGGTATAACCCCTGCAGATAGAGGTGATATGCTACATTACACAGGAATTGAGTACAAACATTGCATGTCTGGCTCTTTGTGAAGACAGGTCGTCAATGAGTGACAAGGTTGTTGGAGTGATGCGGCACAATACATGGCTCACACAAAACTGGCAAAAATGCGCTGCTTGGGTGACCAGACTGAAAATTTGATGGCATGCCAAAGCAGGACTGCACAGCTTCAGGTGAGTGTGTGATGCATGTGACAAAACAGACACCCCCTGGGATCACGGTTCAAGCCACAGAAGGACCATTTGGGATTGGGAAAACCATGTGTGCAAGCATGATGATCTTGAATCTTGTTTTCACCTCTGTTCCAGGTGTCAGTCTGTGCAGTCACTGTAAAGCTCCTGGAGGCGTTGCTGAAGTTGGGGATGGCTGGGGGAGGCGGGGGCGGCATCACAAACCCTGCCCCATGCTGAGCATGCTGTGTATGCTGTGTGTGCTGTGTGTGCTGAGCTGCTTGAAAGGCAGCTGATGCTTGAGCATGGCCTGTCTGAGTATGACTGCATGTCACCACAAAAGGTGTCAAGGAAAAAGACAATCAATCCTGGCCTGAATGATCCAGGGTCGTCTGGCAATTCATCATGATCAAAACAATAAATTCGCTTCCAGCTCACGATGAGCTAGGTATAATCGAGACAAGTCTTGTCTTTCCAAAGCTGTCTGGCACTTCATGTACGGAACCCAACAACATACACTCCCACACAATCATGAGGGCCACTCACCCTGAGTGAGGGAAGCCCCCCAGCTGGGCAGGGGGTGGGGGAGGGGGTTCAGGCACATGGCGCATAGCCTGAGCTTGAGCGTGTGCCTGAGCAGCTGCCTGAGCGTGAGCCATGACCATGTGATGGGCTTGGGCCTGGGCCTGTGCAACTGGTGCGTGGTGGTGCTGCGGCACTGCTCCCCACATGTTGCCCTGCCTCTTCTTCTGCACCTGCAATTCATCGACTTAATTGAGTTTGCAACCAATCAATTCAATCTGGTTTGCAACCAATCAGTTTAATTTAGTTTGCAATCAATCAGTATATTTTAGTTTGCAATCAATCCTGCAGTCAATCAATTTAATTTAGCATAGTCATGATTGACCTGTTGTATATGGCACATATCAACTCTATGAGCACAGGTTCTGATACCTAGATTTACTGCTGATATTTTGGCGCATTTTGCCTTGAGGATAAATACACCCTAGTGTGAAAAGAAGCACAGATCAGGTGAATGTGACTGGCATGCCCATATGCGCATGTACCATGACCTGTTGTATATGTCTACTGACTGCAGCACCAGCTCTGTATGGTCGTGCTTCTGCACAATGTTGTCTGGGCGCCAGCATTGTTTTGTCGACATGCATCAACAGTAATAATGATCATTGATGCATTCGTGTGAACAAAGTCACACAGCAAGGGGTTTTGTACCATGATGCCAATGAGGAGTAATGAGCAGGTGCGTATTGGTATCATGCAGGGAGGCTTACATTATGACTGGGTGGCTCTTGAGCAGCGTTCCAGGCCTGCTGCATCTGGGGGGTGACAGGGGGGTGGGGCATGCCTGCCCAGGGGTAGGCTGCCCCAGTCAAGGGGCCCTGCTGCCTTCTGTGATGGGGGGGCTGATTGGCAAGCTGATGGGGGAGCTGATGGGAGCCACCCTGCTGCCCCTGCTCCTCCATGCACTCCAGAATCCTGTGCTGCTGCTGATGCATCATCTGCAGACCAAATGTGAGTGTGGGACACTATGTGACGCAACTTTGTAGCAAATGGCAAACCTGCATTGAGCCTCAAAAGACGCAAGCACGTGTTGGCATGTAATGATCATTCAAAACGGCATGAGGTGCTGATGAGATCCTGTCAAAGCAGGTTGCCTTGTGATCGAATGTGCACAACCAATTCCCTTCCATGCAAGGCTATCAACAATGTTGCAGTGTAATGCGGCTGTGAGGGCAGTGAAATCTGCAGCCATGTGGATGGACAAATTTATTGTAGAAAGAAAAGAAAAGACTATGCCTTTTGGCGTTAATTGAATGAGAAGCCAAGTATTATACCGGGCTGCCCAGGTCATGTATTGTAACAAGGAACCAGTGTCATCGAGAGTAATGCAGTGCTGCTGGCATGTGACAGTACAGACAGACAACAACGCACAGTCTAAATGCGCAAGCAACGCATATGCAGTGAGGTGCGTGCATTGCAGTGCATTGAAAATAGCTATGTGCATTGACATGTGCATTGACATGCGCATTGACATGTGTACTGACATGTGCATGGACATCTGCATTGACATGTGTGTATATGGTCATTGATGGCAGTTTCTCAGTCTGGACAGCATTTGAGGCTTTTCAGACGCACAGCAGCATGTGACAGACCTTGCGCTGCTGGTCCAGCTGGCGCTGCTCAGGCCGCTTGAGAGTGACCAGGAAGTGTGCAGCCTGGTCCGCCATAGGGCTGTGCTGGTTCAGCACCACACAGAAGCTCTGCAGACAGCCAAAACTAGCACAATTTTGCTTTCTGTCCCAGAAAATTCCTGCCAAAACAATGTTTTTGGTTGTGTTCGCATCAGTGTTGCCTTGAAGTGCATAGCTTGGTCCGCCATAGGGCTGTGCTGGTTCAGCACCACACAGAAGCTCTGCAGACACTCACACCAGTATCACAGTTTTGCTTTTTATACAAGAACATTGGTTTTGGTTATTTTCCCATCAGAGCTGCGAGAAAGTGCACAGCTTGGTCTGCCATGGGACCATGTTACTTCAGCACCACACAAAAAACTTTAGACGCCAATAATGTCATGCAACCCTGTGTGTGCAAGACAGCACGTTCACAAGTGTGGCGGTGCTGCCACAAAGGCTGTCATTTGCACAGCTTCAAACCAGCATGTGTCAAGGGTTGCAGCAATGTGAGTGCAGCCAAGTAATTGACGTCAGCCTCGGCAGGACTGTAAATTGACGCCACCAGGCATCGGGGTATGCCATGTACAATACGCCAATCTTGACTAAGCTTCAAATATTGCAGTCAAGCAATAAATCGAGGCATCAGACAGCAGGTCAAATGCACAAATTTTGTACATGAGCAAGTCTGCCAGATGCAGAGCAGTGCAATATTCAGCTTTGGAGGCAGTGAGCAAGCCTATTTTGCAGAAGAGCAGGAGCACTAAACCCTGAGCGGCTGCATGCTGAGCAACTTGATGCATAGTGTTTCTGCACGTGACTTCAGACAGCATCGCAGTAGGTACAGACAGGTGCATGCATTGAAAATGTCGGAGGGAAACAGCGCCTAATCCGGAAAGTCCTGCTGCAAAACGGATATGTACATGGAGAATGGCAGACTCACTGTGTTCTCATGGATGGGAATGTACTGCCTGGCGTCAGGAGGTGCTCCTGCTCTGCTGCAGACTATCTGGATGTGGAAGTGCTGGGGATCCAAGCCGGGGATTCTGCCGGACACCTGCCTCAGGAAGCTGTCAAAAGTGGTTGCTGTGGTGACTGTCACAGTCCCTTTATGGTACCCCTGCACAATGACAATTGCCCTTCGAGTGTCTTTTGATGCATGATGTTTGATATGTTGCGCTGTGAATGCTTTGCTGTGCAATCAGCCTAACAGAAGGGCTGGCTGATATTGGACAGACTGACATCTGTGCTGACAGGGTGGCTGCGCTGTCTAAGACGAAGAACCTTTTCCCTCAAAACAGCCCGTACCTGCTTGCCATCGTTGAAAATGATAGGAAAGGCGTTGTCGGACATGCTGTGGCTGTCCCTGAGGGCTTCCCTGCCACTGCCTCAACACTCCATGCAGCCAGCTGATGAGTGCAGCCAGCCTTTGCTGACGCCTTTCTAAAGCAACGGCGTGGCTGCCACAGCTTTTCTCAAAACCAAAGTAAGCTGATAGACCTGCCGGGCCACCTGACTTCCTTGCTCGTAAAGTCAAACACCGGTTCTAAAGCTGACAAACAGCGGAGGTAGCAGGCTGCTTCACCCCCAAGCCTGCCGATGAACTGAAGTGGACAGTCCAGCAGCAGCAGCAGAGGAGATGATGAGTCCGAACATAGGACTTTTGCAGCGGAGAAGTAAGGCAAGCAAAGCTGCACAATGCTGGCTTTGGGAATACGAGATTTTTGAGCCTTCTGCACACGTGACTCAACTTTACGACAAGTAACGACAGGGTTGTGTCTTGGCGCCAGTGCGTGCACGGCTCCACTTAAGACCTTTTTATTCGCCAGGGACTTGCCTGAAGCGAGCTGCACCTCCCACGACTACAAGCACCCCTGTGGTGGACGACTTTAACCAGCTCAGGAAAGTCACGAGAACTTACGACACATGTCACGTCTTGCTTGTCGAAACTGGCCTGACACGTACTTGTCCCTTCACGAATGGAATTCGCAGTCGCCTTCTGTGTGGAATCAGTACCTGTTGCCGTTGCTGTCCTGTGCTGCCAGGTCCCTGCAAGTCACCCTACATGTCAATAATGCCTGCACTGACCTTCCAGTCTCAAACCGATTTGTAGTTGTTGAGCCACAAATCATCTGTGGTGTCATGCTGCTATCAGCCTGCTGTACGTTTTGCTATGCGCTCATAGACAGTGCCAAGCACATGTCTCTATGCAATTTGCAGCGTAGGTTGCAACTCAAAGTCATCGCTTTGGGTTCCGCCACAGTTAAAGCTGCACCCTGATACATCCAAAGTGCAAAGGCCTTTGCATTCCTGCAGTCCCCCGACTGCTGCTTTGTCATTGGCTATACCATGCTGAAATGCATATGCCTTAATATGCAAAGCATTGTTGGTGATTTTCCCTCATCAGGTCCACAAGCGGTGATGGTGCATCCGACCAGATATGGTCAGTAGGCAGCAAATCTGGAGCCCCTGTTGTGTTGCGCCGCCTTACTGCCAACGCCTGGTAAGAGGCTTGGGGATGGTGCGTCTACTTGAGCATGCAGAAAACTTTATCGCAGAAAGGTTTGGCGGCTACGCCATTTGAGATGTTAACAGGCACCATGTTGAATTCCCATTTGAGACGGCGTTTTCAAAGTCCGCATTGACACATCTTTCCAGGTGCTTTGCATGCCTATGTCTCTCCTGTGTTGCCATCCTATCACCCGCATCCGAGTAGCTGTGGGCTTGCCAGCAAATGGATGTTGATTCTTGCCCCCATAGCATATAGGACTTATATATAGCATAAAGCAGTATGGGCTATTGTCCCCACACATGACCAGATGAAGGATGCCTGGCTGAGCCATGTGTGTGTGCGTTTGTGCGGTTTATGAGTGCACATGCGTGTGCTATGTGGTGTGTTTTGCTGGTATTGCAGGTGTTGCAGGTGTTGCCTCTACACAGAGAGATAGTGCTTCTGGGCAGGACAAGCTGTGAGCCACCTGTAATAATTGCCAAACACAAGCGCATCAGACTCTGCTCTATGGGCAATTAGTACTGAGGCTTGTCTCTTGTCAGTGCATGTCTCCCCAGCTGAAGGAGCTGTCAGGCATCATCCTTTTGACATGACAGGACTTTCAAAGGTGAAACTGCTTGGATGCTGGTATTCTCGTCCAGTGAACCTAAGCAGGCCATGTCATCCTATCAGAAAGTGCTGATGTTTGATGATGGCTGACAAAAGAGCATGCAGGAGTGACAGATGCAGGATCTGTCATCTGGCAATTTTCTGTATGAAACCTTCTGCATAGGCTGGCAGCATTACTGTACTTGGTCCAGCAGTGTTTCAAACTTAAGAGGTGAATTCAAGATTGATACGCAAGCTGACATGTGCTTTGTGTGAGGGGGCAGAAGTATGAAGGATTGTGCAGCCCATTTACTAGCCTGCTGTCAGCAAGCACCTGTATTGTGTGCTGCTGACAGCAGGCTAAGCTTACCAGCTGGCACAGGGGAATATAACAGTGCAGAAAGTTAGCCTCCTGACACAGTAGCAATGCGCCTTCTACCTCAGCTCTGCTACAAGTCCACACCATGAAGCTACTTAGGGCACTTGCTGGACACACATTGGTGTAATCAATGCTGCCTTGACAGCACTCATGCTTGGTGTGCATCAGTGTCTGCTAGCCAGCACTTGGGACCGTGTCCCATAAATGAACGGCAGACATATGTCATATCTCATATAGCTCCAAGTTTGCACTTTACATGCAAGTCATCATTACTGTGCCCATACAGCATGGTTATAGAGTCTGTGCTTTGACAGATCATGTGTTCCATGACACTGTGTTGTGTCAGGACGCACTATCAGGAAGGTCTAGTCTGGTCTCTGCACCAGCCATTTTTTGGGTATTACATATGCATGGCGGACCTGATGTGGTGAAGAGATCAGCTGACAAAGCTCGATTCGTGCAGAAAGGCCAATGCACCAAACGCAAATGGCCAATAACAGACGCCAATATTGCCACAGCAGCTTCTCAGTCAGCGACTCTACTGTCCGTGACTGTAAATATAGCCTCCGAGATGCATTTCAATGCATTGCGCAGCCTCACACAACCTTGCTTGACTGCATACTGTATCCGATGCAATACCCCTATGATCCAGGCACTTTACCAGGCTCTGCAAATTAGTGTATCCTTGGGAAAGCGTATCTGAGATCCAATCTATCAAAGAAACGCAAATGGCCAAGACTGGCATGACGACTTTGACTGGATTTTGACACAGCTGGGATGCCCGAGCTGCCATCAGTCCTCAATACCACAATTTATGAAGCTCATCCTGCACGTGCTGACAGAGACAGCAAGCAGAAGCCTGACGAGCAGATCTACAACAGCAGCCAAAGTAGAGGACAAGCAGCACAAACAACAGAATCAGCAAGTGCCCCACAAAGCTGTCAGGGGAAACAATCTGATGAGTGCGGATGTATTTCTTAGCAGAATTGGCAGTAAATCTAGTATACATATGCGGACGACTGATGACCAAATTTGCTGCTGAGCTCAGCACAGCTTGGCAACTCCATTGATCTTGCTTTGTCCCTCTGACCCCATCTGAACAGCTGTTGTTGATGCAGCCTTTCTCTGTAGCACATCTGCTGAAGACGTTCAACATATGTGCGTTCAACTTCAGACTCCACTCTATACCTGTAAACCACACAGGTGTTGTTCAATGAGGCAATAAATGTGCGCTGATGCTTGTGTATGACAGTGAACACCATCCAGCACCAATCCAATTGATGGCAGCAACACACAGCAGAAGAAAAAACGATGTGCAATGCACATTTTGTGTCCTGCAGAAGAGACATGGAAGGCATCTCAAAGACAATGAGCGCTGAGGGAATCCCACGCTTACCGATCTCGTTTCCCTATGGGATGCTTCTGCTCAAACTCATCCTGGTTCTTAACAAAGAAGGGGACAGAAGACGTCCTGGTGCGCATCTCATCAGTGAAGCCTGAGGTGCGGTCCAAGCTGAACGCCTGTGAACACAAACCATCAATATAATAATGATGAAAATGCTTTGAGCTGGGCCATGAACTAGGTACGTGCATGATACACCATACCATCTGACAATGTCAGGTTAGCAATGCCAAAAGCAAAGCTGCCTTGGCAGGACCAACAGCAAGACGTCAAAAACCATAATTGAGTCAGGGAACATCATGAGCTGGACAACATTCTGTGATAATTGTTATTATTGTTTGTCAGGCAACAGCAATTCAGCACAACTCATGTCTGTCAAGGTAATTCAGTTGACAAGCTGCAATACTGAGCGCATGCTCGCTTGTCAACAATCAGTACAAGAAGCTGCTGCGGCAGCTGGTAAGCAGGCACAGAAGAACACATGGAAAGCCACATGACAAAAGGGCCTAATAAGACGCCATCTCAATGGAAGAAGGTGAAGAGGGAGTGACATCACGGCTGCTGTGACATGAGGCAGCTTATGAAGACAGATGGGTTTGAATCCTTACTGGTTCTGAGGGTGATGATAGGAAGGTGAAGAGCAGCAGAATGACGACTGGGATGACATGCAGCAGCTGGTGGATGGGGTTGCTCTGTTGGGGCTGACCCCCTGGCTGCTGGGGGCGGGGGGGACCCCCAAAGTTGTGCCGGAACACATTAGCTCCTTGCCTGCAACATAATCATCATCTTTGGTGTCGTATTTATGTATAAATATATACAAAACATCTTCGCTATAGCACTTTCTTGGCTCTGTAACCAGCCAGCAGCGTGAACAAGTGGCTCTTTGGCATATCGGGGACGTACGGCAAGCAAGTTATGCTTGCAGCTAATATCTGAAGTCGGCATACCAGCCTCACAAACCCTCAGAGCAGCTGCTGGTATGTAAAGGCTCAGCAGATGTCACTCATGTTTCACAGATATGGGCACTACACAACCTGAACAAAGCCAGTGATCATTCAACGAACATCATCTGGCCAAAGCATTACATGTTTTTGACACTTGCCATTAACCCTCCTGCCTGGCATTTGAGTCAGTGCCAACAAGCAGAGGAATAGGTTGATAGCACGTTTCCAAGTCCTGCTCAGCAAAAGTGCAAAAGCACTAAGAAAGTCCACAAGTCAGCTGCAGCCTTGCAGACCACCCTTGCTCTGCACAGGTGACAGGAAGCAAGAGTGCAGGAAGCTGCTGGGGACTGCATGTCTGCCAATGTGACGCCAGCAAAAGATACTTTAGTTGTTATACTCTGATTGTGCAAGGACTCTGGTTTTTAAAGGAATGAAAGCGTGCAAGTTTGAATGAATGAGTGAATGAACGCACAACCAAACAAACAAACAAATGAGTGAATGAGCAATTGGGCAAGTGAGCAATGAATGATTGAGCAGAGAGTGAGTGACTCAGCAAATGGGCAACGCATCAGTGAGCGAGGAATGAGTCATTGAGCAAGCAGGTGAGGTAGTGAACAAGTGAGTGAGTCAGTGAATGTCTTCACACACCTGGCACCACCCCCAAAGCCACCATTGAAGAACATGTTGAAGATCTCCTCAGCATCAAAGCCGTCACCCCCAAAGCCTGGGCCTGTGGGGCCCGCCCTCCTGTGCCCACTCATACCCGTACCCTCCTGGTCCCCATACCGATCATATGCTGCCCTCTGGTCACCATCACTCAGACAGCTGAAGGCCTTGGAGACAGCTGCAGCAACAAATTGAGGTCAATATAAGTATCACTGTTGTTTTATTCAGACAGCTGATAGTTGTGAAGCTGCTGCAGCAGCAGCATGAGGTTACAACAGGACAGGGCAGCTAAATTGACTTTAAAGATGGGAAGCTGCTGGGTTCGCAACACACAGGGCATTGACTGCCTGAATGAGTTCAAGCGTTAGTGAGTTCAAGCACAGAGCACAATGCACATGATGGTCTTCTGCTCACGGATAGTCTTCCACCTCATGCACCTTTTTGGGGACTACATTCTTGTGTCATGACATCTGAGATTATGGTGGGGTAAGTAGGTGAGTGGGTCGCTAGGTGCCTAGGTGAGTGAGTGAATGAGGGAGCAAGTGAGCGAACGAGCAGCAGCACACCTTTGAAAGCTTCGTCTGCTCCCTTGGCTTGGTTCTTGTCTGGATGTAGTTTCAAGGCTAGCTTGCGATACGCTCTTTTGATATCATCATCTGTTGCTGTCTTGGGGACCCCAAGAATGTCATAGAAGTCTTTTGTCTTCCTGATGTTCTTCACCTGCACACACAAACAAAGTGATATGACTAGCATGTCAACCAAAGCCATGGTCAGCCAATATCATGGTCCCACTGACACACATGTCAGCAGGGAGATGTGACTTGATTGACAATATAGGATGATGTACAGGATCAATCACACTTGCACATGATTGATGCACATTGCATGCGTATATGTCATTTACACTACAGCAACTTTCACTGAAGGGCGACCAATGCTGCCAATAAACGATTGCTGCAAGGTAGGTGTTATCAAAGCTGGCTGGACTGGTCAGTGTTGGGACCACGGAGATGGTCATAACTCCTGAACATGAGTAACACCTATGCTATTTGCATGTGTGTGTGGTGCATTATGAGCGCTGCAGATGTCTCATCGTTAGATAAACAGCTTGACCTCAGATACACCAGCTTGCCAAGATGTAATTTGTGGATTTGCTCCTGGGCAGCCTGGTATAAGACTTGGCTTCTCATTAAATTGACACCGAAAGGTGAAAGGTGAAAGGTGGCTTTTCTTTTCTCTGTGGATTAGTTTATTTCTTGACGGGCTGACATGCAAAATGGCACAAGTCTCACCATGCTGTAACAAATACCACGTCATGCTGCTATGCTGACTGCCAAATCAGGGCCTGATACAGGGGGTTGCTGACTCTAGGGGAAGATGTGCATTTCAGACTCAACTGAGCCTGAGACTCACCAGCTCGCGCTGCTCTGGAGTTGAGTTGTCACTTTCTCTGACAGGCAGTGAGGGGCTACTGGATGATGCAGAAGCCTGCTGACGTGTGGTTGATGCGCCGTTAGGCATGCTACTTGAAGTGGATGGGCCATTGCTCTTTCTGGCATTGATCTGGATGACCACCTTGCGCACCTACGGGTGCATTGAAGATAGCATGGCTGCCATGCATACATGATGTGCTGCCTGATCCTGACCTAGGCACCGTGCTTGACATGATGTGCATGGAGCAATGCTGCAATGTGTGCAAGCAGGCAAGGGACCACTTACAAGCCATGAGATGACTACCGATACAGATGTTGCAAGCAGCTGCAAAGCTTACCTCATCAGAAGGATACAATCTCTTAGCCATGTCTGCAAACTTTTGAGCCTTTTCCAGATTGCCGGCAGCAAGAGCACTTCTAGCGAGTGCCAAACTTTGCTCAGCAGCATCCCTGTTGGCTTCACTCGCCATGTCGCTAAGTCCTGCCTGAGCAACACGATGCGCAGCATGAAGCAGTGCTTTCATGCAGGTATCATCCCACGGTGCGGTGCGGTGCAGTATCGCTCGACAAAATAGCTATCCTCCTGAGGAAAAGGCCCGCACCTTGTTCAAAACTAGGCTCGAATTGGTAAGCTAGCAAAGCATATGCAGGGTCCTGGAGATCCGAGAGCTGTGAAACGAGATCACGCCCGGGCTGCAAACGCTTTTAGGGGCCCCTTCAAGACAGATCCGACTCAACACCGACGCCTTGCCCGAAATTGTGACCTGTAACGATCTCCGTAAAGCGTTGTGACACAGGCTGCAGTGCTGCGCAGTCGGTAGTGACCCCGCGCGGCGAAAGTGTCTCTGTTTTGACCCACGATCACCCTGAGCGACCACAAGCCAGCGACCCAGGCTGCGCGTCCCGTCTTCTTCAGTTAGTCATCCTGTCTTCTAAACTGTGACGCCGTACCTGCAATGCATCTCGTCATCACAGAAACTTCTTTGCTAGTGTCAAGCCACACAACAGCGTACCGCACTGTGGCTAGCAGTTTTCGTATTCGCAAACAACCTGCACTTATTTTCACAGCCGCTAGTAACTTACTTACTCGTGTTCCGCAAACTAGTCGACGCGTTCACATGGGTAGCCAAGGTAGCAAGACACCGGTGAGTTTCTATCGTGTGCTCTTGTGGGCTGTTTTGATGTGAAAGCCTGTGCGGTGTAATCTGGGTAGGTTGTGATGTCCGCTGATGTTTCGTCTTGCTTTGTTCGACAGGCTTCGTGGCCACCAACCAATAACAAATACCCTCTGGCAACCTTTGCCTCTGGGTGCTTTTGGGGTGTAGAACTGGCGTTTCAGAGACAGCCTGGAGTCATAGCAACTGCTGTTGGCTATGTAGGTGGCAAAAAGGACAACCCAACATACGAGCAGGTGAGGTTAACCCTACATCAAGTAATTACGAGGCTGTCCTCCGGTTTCTTGTTTGCTTGCCTGGCATCTCAAGGCTGTTGTCACGAAGGTGCTGATTTGAAGATGATGTCTGTGCAGGTGTGCTCTGAGTCCACTGGCCACGCCGAGGCTGTTCAGATGACCTACGATCCTCAGCAGGTTGAGTACGGTAAGCTGGTGGATCTATTCTATTCCAGACATAACTCCACCACCCCCAATAGAGCTGGCAATGATGTTGGCACACAGTATAGATCTGGCATCTACTACCACACAGAAGAGCAGAAGCAGGTAGGACACTTGCTGCTGTCCCTCTTCTTGTCTAGGTCTTGGATCGACAGATACAGATTGTGCAATCAGCTAACCTATAGTTCATGAGTTTTGGCATTTTATTTTTATGCTGCTGGCATGTGATATTCAGCAGCATGAACATCACAGGCTTTGAGTGGTTGCTGCATGGCCATTTTGAGGATATGACAACATAAAATTGGCCATTCACTCGGCAGCTGTGGCTTTGCCTTTTCCTGCCAATGCACCCCATTGTGTCGAGAGATTGTCTAAACTACACTCTTGCAGGCAAGCTGTCTCGGCTGCTAATACAGATATACAGCCAAGCTGACTCTGCCTGTCATGTCTTTTCCTGCAGACTGCTGAGCAGAAGAAGAGTCAGATCAAGGGATCAGTCACAGAGATTGCTCCCTGCCACAAGTTCTGGCCAGCAGAGGAGTACCACCAGCAGTATCTAGAGAAGGGGGGCCGTATGGGCCGAGGCCAGAGTGCTGCAAAGCAATGCAATGATCCTATCAGATGCTATGGCTGATCTTCAGCCCCTGGTGCCACCAATTCCAATGTTCAAAGCTTACATTTTCAGATTGCAATTTGATTTCTCTAGAATCTTTCAGACTGCAATGTGATGTCTCTGGAACTGTGAAGTTGCACATTGAAAGCACAAGTAGCATGTTATGGTATTCAGCTGTGTCGTTGGGCCTTTGGTCAGCATAGCAAGCATGCATGCTGTGTGCTGTGCACAGCTGCAGATTGGAACTTGTGTTGGGTTCAAACGAAGTATTTTGGCGCAGGTGCTCTTCACTGCATGCAAAACGTTGATTGTAACAGGGCACATACTAGCAATGCTGGCTGTAGCATGTACGTGCACAGTTTATGTCGGCCTGCAGACCTTTGCAACATCTGTCCAGTTTGCGTCAAGCCGCACCCTCTTTGTCGAGCATCAGAGCATCTCTGCTGAATGTGTGTAGTCTTTCACAAACACAACACTACAAGGACTGGGCTTTCTTCGCCATGTGCAGCATGACCTTGTCTGGCTTCTTGAACAAACAACGTTGGATAAGCTGGCGTTACAGCCAGCAGCTCCCGGTCCAGTCACTGCACACATATACTTGCGGCTGCGTGAGCCTCCCAAAGCTTCTGCAGCCTTCCCGTTGGGATGTTTTTTGCCTGTGTAGCTCAACGGTATCCGGCAGCAAATATTTTGTGCTTTGATCAGCCCATGCACAAGAGGGTAACATCGCACGGTGTGGGAGCGACTCGATCACGCAACGTCGGTCATGGCAGGTATGCCACGATGGCAAGTACGGCATGAGTTCACAGATTATATCACTGTTCACGACTGCTGCAACTAACAGCAAATCTGAGACCTGTCTGTGGCATGTTATAGGCGTACCTCGCAAGCGCCTCACCGCATCAGGCGATTAACCAGTCAGGCGTCAGAAATCCAAAAACGTGATGAGTGTACACACGGAAGCACGAAGGCGACCGCCCTTTCGTCCTTCATAGGTGTGTCACTTAACTCGGCAAGCTAACTTGTGTAGACACATTCAAGCCCTTCAGTGTCTGCTCGTGAATGCTGACTAGCCCATCCACACACGTACGTTGACTTGCAGGCCATGCCCTTCGAATTGACAGTCGCAGTGACAGTATGCCACAGGAGCAAAGCCAGCAGCTTGACAAAGGTCCCGATACCAGCCTGCTTGCTTACGAGCTGCAAAAACAATGGCATGCAAAGCTCAACATGCACCTTGGCAACATTCTCATCAGGCCTGGCAGCAATCGCAAGGTCTGGTGGTCGTGTGATCAGTGTCCAGACGGCTTTCCACACATCTGGGAGGCTACCGTTCTCAACAGGACGTATGGAAGGGGCTGTCCCTTCTGCTCAGGGACCGCCATTTGTCAGCATAATACGCTTGCCAGAAAGGCACCTGAAGTTGCGCTGTTTTGGGATGCCGAGAAGAACCATCCATTGTCTCCAGACCAAGTAACCGTCAACAGCCACATGAGAGCCCACTGGAAGTGCAGCGCTTGCTTGCACGAATGGCAGGCTTCAGTGTTGAATAAAGCGCGTGGCAAGAGTGGGTGCCCAAAGTGTGCAAAGGCAAATGGCGGCAGGAAAGCAGATGGCACAAGGCAGAAGCACCCTACTTTTGCAGCGGCAAAGCATGCCTTGCTGCGGCAATGGGACCATGACAGAAATAGAGAAAATGGAAACTCTCCTGACAACACATCATTACAAAGCAACAAGCTCATCTGGTGGCAGTGCCAGGAATGCCCAAAGGGCAAGGTGCACAGCTGGCAGGCTCGCCCATGCGATCGGACCTCGTGTAAACAGCCAAGAGGATGCCCTTGTTGTGCCGGGCAGAAGCTTTGTGACTGCAACTCTTTAGAAACTGTCTGTCCTGATATTGCTGCTGATTTTGACGTTGAAAAGAATGGTGTCACTGCTGCTGAAGTGACAAGTTCGGCGACTACTGAGTATAGCTGGCTGTCAGATGAGCCTGGAGCCAAGAAGCGCTCTGCACATCGACGCACTAATTACTCAAAGA
>JAABUK010004125.1_pt1 | contig 23919 bp, 19 predicted proteins | sample 5559141 | NCBI WGS metagenome assembly JAABUK01 (sample SAMN10711869, study PRJNA513367) | rock metagenome | isolation source: Antarctica rocks | place: Antarctica: Victoria Land, Pudding Butte nord | collected 2016-01-03
CTGTTTCGAAGCGATCCGCCATTGGAATTGCAAGGAATGAAGGGTATAGGCAAGACTGGAGAGAAAGGAGAGATTGGCTTCATCACATTCGGTAGTTCTTGACAGCCTGAAGATCCTTCTTATTATTGACGTTCTTGTCAGTGCTTTTTCCCAGACACTTGACACCGCAAAGAAGAGCAGAAAACATTTCTCAAATCCAAACCTTCAGAGATTACTTTCACTACCATATCAAAGCTTCAAAGGTCTGCCATCTCGCTGTGAGTTGCTGATCAAGCTGACATGCGCAGGCATACATTCATTCCCGGATGCGAAGAAGAACTGCCGACTTTCTGCAAGGTGAGGCCCTACGGATCTCGATTCTGGCCCATACTGATATTCGAAAGTCCTCAATCGTGCTCGACCAGAAAACGAGGAGAGGGAGAGAAAGACGGCGAGCGGGCGGACTTTCCGGGTGCAAGGGTGATGTGGTGCATACCCGATGGCGTTTCTTGCTTGACTCAAAAGCGGAGTCAGTGCATCTGGTCCCGTTGACGCTGTCGGCTCTTTACGATCATATCATGCGTCGGAAAATGGTTGTGATGGCAATTATCTGGCTGGCGACTCTGTGCTATGTGTCCAGCATAGTACACTGTGAAGAGCAGTGTGTGATAATGTCCGGTCCCATAGTCCTCGCAGCCGTAAAGCCACGCCTTTTGCCCCTGGAACATGACCTGCTAGCGTGCATCTATTAGTACAGACTCGCTAGCAAACACACGCATCCAGATCTTTTTCTTATATCTCGCCCTTCCTCCACCTTAAGATAATGGAAATTCCTTGAAGACTCGTTGTTGGGGGCATCATCTGCCCTATGCTAAATGATCCCATCGCTCTAAATGCCTGGTAACATCCGGCGGATGAGATGGGCGATTGCGCCTGCGTTGATAATTGCTGCTGTGTTTCTTTACGTCTCTCCACCCATTCCACCGCATACGTTTTCATATCCTTCTTCAGGAAAGCAGCAGGCGCACGGTGCGGAAACATCGACATCTCCCTCTGTGCTACAATCGACCTCACATCCTATTGCGATCCTCATACAAAATGCCGAAGACGCTTTCTCGCATCTCCTTCCCAAAGAGACCCACGACCTGGCATCTGCAGCGCAAGCATACAGAGAAGCTCGAGGACGACATCCACCTCCAGGATTCGATGTCTGGCATGATGTAGCCAAGCATCACAATGTTGTTATGGTGGAAGAGTTCTGGGACCAGATCTATCATGACCTACGTCCGTTCTGGGCTGTCCCAGCAAATCAAATCCGCGCCGACGCTCGCGCAAACGACATGGTCGTCAGTGTCAAAGGTGGCGAAGCAGAAGCTAATACTGGGTGGCTTTGGCATACGTTATGGGCACAAATGATTGGCACCGTCTCAAAATACCTTCCAGATATGGTCGTCCCCTGCAATGCAATGGATGAGCCCCGCTTGCTCGTCTCTTGGGAGACCATCAACAACTACATTGAGACAGAGCAGAAATCTCGTCGTATGACCGCCGCAGCAGACACCTCCGACGTCTACCAGAATTGGCGCAAGGATGATGAGGACAGATCTGTGGAAGCCACCAACACCGAGTGGAAAAGGGCCGCCTCAATTTCACTTATACGCCAGGCCTGTCATCCCGATAGCGAGATCCGCAAGGTGAATGAAATCAGCGAAGACTTTCGGAATGGCTCAGCACCTGAACACATGCTCGATGGATTCGTAGCCAACTATACCCTTTCCACTAGCCTGTGCCATCAGCCAGATCTCGGAGCCTATCATGGCGCGGTGAATCAACCGGTGAGCTCAAGTTGGGGCCAGAATTTGATTCCATTGTTTGGCGGCTCAAAAATGGCAGTCAACAACGAGATTATCCTTCCTGCGCCAATGCCTTGGAGTGGGGACGAAAGATTCAATGCGGGTGAAGGTTCTGACACCGACTGGGCCACCAAGGAGAGCCAGACGATGTGGCGTGGCACGGCGACTGGAGGGCGTCACCATCCCACAAATTGGCATCAGTTCCATCGTCATCGATTCGTCTACTTGACGAACGGCACGAAACTACGCACCGTAGACAGATTTCATGACAAGATCCTCACTACCGACTTTATGCATACCGCTTCATCCCCACTCTCAAGCGCAACCCGCGGTCATCTATCAGAGTACATGGCCTATACCAGCGATGTAGGCTTCACCGATCTTTTCTGCGACGAAGCTGGCGAAAATGGTTCGTGCTGGTACCTGGACAACGATTATTCTGTTGTTCCTGTGTTGCCTATGTCACAGCAGTTCAACTACAAGTATCTCCCCGACATTGACGGCAACAGTTTCAGCGGACGCTATCGCGCATTTCTCCTCTCGACTAGCCTTCCCATCAAAGCCACAATTTACCGAGAATGGCATGATTCCCGCTTGCTGGCTTGGAAGCATTTCATACCTATGGACAATCGTTTCACAGACTACTACGGGATTTTGGAGTATTTCCGCGGATTCGAAGGGTTAGGTGGAAGCGAAGAGGCGCATGGCAACGATGAGGCGGCGAAAAAGATCGCCTATGACGGTAGGGATTGGGCGCAAAAGGTGTTACGGAAGGACGATATGCAGATCTATGTTTTCCGGTTGTTGCTGGAGTACGCGAGGATATGTGATGATAATCGGGAGAATTTGGGGTTTGTGGGGGATCTCAAATAGGATTCATGAGGATGGCTCGGAGTTTAGTAGGAGGTGAGCGTTGAGGTAGTCCTTGCAAATAAAAGCCAATAACTAGCCCATCTTTTGTCTTGTCGACTTATATTCTAGGCAATCCACAAATCGAGGCACTTGTGTATCGTCGACAGTTTCGGACCTTTACACGGTCCCTACTCTTCTCGAGACCGAAGGCGCTGGCCTAGTCGATCTGCTCAAAAGCACCCAATGGCAACGCCAAATTGTCCGTTGCGTCGCTCGCACAACCCGCGGCTTTTGCACTTCGGATGACTCTTTCCCGTTGTTAAGTCATGGGTGGTAGGTTAGGGGGAAGTGATTTCTGTTTCCTTCTGAGGTCGCATGTCCACAAAGCCGTACGTACTTCATCCACCGTCCCCAATCACCTCATCACCGAATGACTCCTCCGACCCCGGCCCACCCCAGCACAAATCCACTCAGTCCCTCTGTCAGCACCCCACCACCAAGCCACACATCCCTCCACGCCCCTTTCATGCCACTGCCACCTTTACCATCCACATCCAACCCTCTCTCCCCACTGCCCGGGAAGTATTTGCCTGGCTGACCTTCAGCGAGGAGGAAGTGAATGAGGAGGGAGACGAGGGAGCTGCCGAGGATGTAGTAGAGGAATCCCCAGAGGGATTCGAGATTGAGAATTGCGGCGGAGATGCCGAGGAGGAAGGACGATAGGGAGCGAAGGTTAGATAAGACCTAGGAAGATTGGGTTCAGCTAGGGAAAGGAGGATTGTTGGCGGAATTAACAACGGGTGATTGCAGAAGGGGAGGAGTGGAGGGGGGGGGGGGAAGTGGGAGGTGGGAATGCCTTCAGTGTGAGAATAGGAAGAGAACTTACGCGGGTATTGTGGGCCAGAGAGTCAGGGACGATTGGATGGAGGAGGAGGGATAGCTCTTGTGATGTTGGAGGCATGTTGGCTGCTTGCTTGTGGGGCGTGCAAGATGCTGTGATCTGATGAGATCACTGAAGAGCAAGACACCTCTGAATCATTGTCTTCTCAGTTCGACATCGGCTGAATCGTTGTCTTGTGGAGATGCGAAGTAAATCCCCGTCGAAGAGCAAGGTGTGAAAAGTTACCGCCCGCCAGCTCAGCCATGCGGGACATCCCGAAACTGACTTCCACATTTCTCCGCAGCCTAAACCAGATATCCTGCAGATAATCACATTCCCTCCGTTCAGTGCCCATTGGCAAGCATGGCTCTCTTCTTCGGCTTCGGAGCGTTCGTGAAACTCTTCTACGGTCGGACTGACCCTACCATCTCCCACATCTCTGGCTAACGACGCTCCGCAGTCATCGTCCTGCTACTGAACGCCGTGTCCATTCTCTCAGAGGACAGGTTTCTCGCCCGAAGTGGGTTGCACGAACGCAACCTTCCTCTGAAACATGCTAATCTCTGCAGTTGGCTGGGGCAGGACACAGGCGGATGCCGGCTTCGGTGGACGAGACGATTCAGGGACCAAAGCACGAAGTGTGGACTTGATTGCGAGTGTGAGGACGGTGGTGAGGAGTAAGATTTGATCAAAAGCGATTGAAATGGCAAACGTCGCTGACATGGTTTGGATGCAGTACCACTGATAGCGATCAACACGATCATCATATTATACGAACTTGTTCTGGGTTAGGACAGCATGGTAAGGTCCAAAAACTGGCGCCATGGATCTTGGGGCATCGAAAGAGGCGGAAGTGTTTTATCCTTGGGCAAAGATCTACTTTGCGAGAAGAGTCGGTCATGTTGCCCGCGGTATTATACATAGAGCAGATGCCCCGAGCAGTACTATGTACCAACAAGGGAGGAGATGGCGAGGCCGAAATCCAAGGTGCCACCCTTTTCGCTCGACCAGGCAAATCTGGCTGCTCTCTCCGGTCCAGAACACCATCCCATAACCGATTACTTACAACAACCCTCTCCGAACTCCCCCGCAATGGTGTCAACAGGCGCATTTGACGGTCGCTGCGTCGAGGAATGCTGGTCTGTCGTATTGAAGAATATGTGCAATGAAAGCGCTCAATTGAGAGAGGCATGGCTATGACAGTAGGCCGAACGACTTCTTCCGTATACTGAAGCGGTTCTTCTTCTCCTTCTCTGGAGTGTGCGGTGACTCGAGCTCATCATCCACCACCGCAGGCTTGTCTCTCTTGCCTAGCGATCCGAATTTGAGACTTTTGCTGGTGCGCTTGAACCGGTCAAGGCCACCAAGACTGACAGGCGTGTTCTCTTTACCACCTGTGTCAGCAAGCGTATGGTCATCCGAGACAGGTATTTGAGGAGCTTCAGAAGCAGAGCTAAGTTCGGTGGATTCTGTGGTCTGCACCTCTTTGGCTTTGCTTTCAAGCTCCTTCCGCTTATGCTTCTCGGCCTTCTCCTTCTCTTTCTCGGCCAATTTCTTTTCCTCTTTCCCTTTGTCCTTCCTCCAGAGAAAGTCAGCTCTTCTTGTTGGGCTGAGAGGTGATGAAATCGGTGAGGTTGGTGAGGTGACACCAGGTTTCAAAGGTGGCAGTTGTGGTGCCGTCAATGCATGGTCGAGGTTCACAAACTTGCCTGGGTCATCTGAGGCAGCGGGTGGACTTGCAGTGTGTATCCGATGTAAATCGGCCGTACCGTTCATCCTGACAGTCAATGGTTCCTCCACAGAAGCTCGTGGTTTGCCCTCCCTCTCTTGTTCTCTTTGAACCGCTTCTAAAGTTGTTTCTTGGTAGAATAGAACATAAGCGCATGCGAGCCCCGGACGATCGCCAAAGAAATTTCTAACATAACTTTTGTCAACGGGTTCCACCATTTCATCGTCAAACAAGAGCCACCCCCGATCTTGGGTCTTTATTATAGCGACATAATGACCATGATATGGACCACCACCAATATGAACGACCACAGCGTAGAGCTCGTATAACTTGTCGGGATCCTCGGCATCATCGGTCGTGTTGAAAAGTCTCAGATGATATGGGTATACAACCTTGTGAAAAAGCTTCTGTAATCTTTGTAGGTCTTCCGTGTACTTAAATCTCTTCAAATGTAAAGCTAGGATCTTAGGGAGTCGCTTGATCTTCATTCGTTTCTCGGCTTCCTGCAAACCTCCGCAGTTGTCGCAGTGAAACTTGTTCCGTTCGCATAGCATTTCCTCTTCCGAGAATCTTCGAAGACATGCTGTCACGGAGGAATGCTGATCCAAGTCCACTGAAAGGTCCAAGAAAGCCTCATCCCGCTGAGAAATATTCTCGCATGTCAGACATCGTGTTTCCGAGGTCAGGGTTCCTTCGAAAAGATCATGAATGAAGCGTTGAGGAGTATGGTCATTCTCTAACGAATGTAGTTGAGCAGGGAATGTCACTGGTGCAGAAGCTGTCCTAAAGATGTCGCCATTCGGTTGGCCTTCCGCCTCATGCACCCCTCTCTCGATTACCACCTTTTTGGTATTTGCATCGACGCTTTCGACGGCCTGGTTGAGCACCCAATTTAAAAACTCATGTGCATCTTGATGCATTGCTGTGCGGAACATCTCGTTATCTCTCCTTAGGACCTCCAAAAACTTGGTCGGACTGATCACGCCTCTTCGAGATTGGTTGGCAACAACAGCTTCAAAGACGTCCTTCAACGCCGTGAACAGTGTCTCTGGCATATCGTACCCAGCCGTATTGTGATAGCTCATATTCAGTATTGGTCCGTTCAATAACGCCTGCTTCTTCTTGTATTCAGGAGAGTCTTTATCCTCGGGCTTTTGTGAGATTCCCATTGGCGCGCCAGGGTTGCGCGCCGAAGCATTAGGAGCTGATTTGACGGCGGCACCGTTTGCTGATTTGAGTGCGGAGGTTCGAGGTATGGCGGTAGCTGATGCGGAAGCAAGGGATTCTGGAGAAGACCGTTTCGGGTAATTGAGGACATGTTCTCGAAAAGGCACAGAATAGTATAAGCACTGGAGTATCGAATTGCAGTAGCTGAAACGGTCAGCACGCTGCTTGCTCATCTCTTGCGACTCACTCACCAAGTATTTCCAAACTGGAGGCGCCCGACATTAGCATAGATCACGTTTAGCCGCTTCAAGTCATACATTTTCCATCCCAAAGAATTTGTCGCTTCCATCATTTCGTAGAGGTCCAGCATTCATCAACATTCTCTCCAGCGGTGTTTGATTCGAGGAAGCAGCATCTTTCTTGCTTGAGAGGGCGGACGGACTGGAGGGACCCTGTCGACGAGATAAGTCAACATCGGTGGGGAAAGCTCGCTCTGTCTTGATGAGCAGCCTCGCGCAATACGCACGACGCTGTTGACAGAGGTGTGGTACTTACCGAAGCGCTCTTCAATTTGCCAAAGAAAGAAGTCATGGTGGCGGCGAGAGAGGAAGGAAGAGTAGATTGAACAACATGAGCGGCGGAAGGTTATGTTCGAAGGAGAGGTAGGGCGGGGGAGTGGCCGTGGACGAAGAGCAGTAAGGATGTGTCAGCAGCGAAAGGGTGCTCCTGTAGGGAGAATGACTGGATAGACGTCGCAAGCAGTCTTGATGAACATAGGCAACGACGAGAGGCAAAGATGAAGGCTTCGACCATCCGAAGTGGGGTTTCATTCTTGGGGTCTGCCTTACGGAGGTCAAGGGGTGGGACATGAAGCGGCGGGCTTCTGTTGTAGGGCCTCCTTGGCGGCTTACTCAGCACAGGCCTATTTCCTTCTTCCTTGCTAGTTTGCGTAGATAGCTTCTTCTAACATACACTCATTCATCAGCTTCCCCCTGCACCCGCTGCTCCACTCCGTTCCACGACAGTTGCCACAGCGTCTTGGCGAGCACTGAGTACTTCTTCTGCAGACAAGATCCCTTATGCTGACCCTTCCAGATTCCTCGTAGATTGTCGAGTCCGCCCGATGACTTGGGAGGCAAGCGGCATACTTTTATTCCGGAGCCGAGGCGCACCTCGACCTCGAGAAGAATCTGCTCGCATTGTGTCGGAAGCCTCTCAGCGCAAGCCTCTGAGCGCTCCAGACTTCCAAAGTAGCAGAGAATACGCACACGCACGCACGCTCGCTTTCGCTTCACCTCAGCGATGGCAGTAGACACGAAAGAGGGCTGGTTCTCTCCAGATTCCAGAACGCGTCTTTACACCAAGACTTGGATCGTATGTTCTCCTGCGAGAGCCGTCGTCTGACTATGCTCTTGATAAGATGCTTCCCGACATTGATTCCCATTCCAATTTTCATGGGGACCCGTTCTAACTCCGACTTCAGCCTCCAGACGGGTCCGCTATCAGAGCTCGCCTTGCCTTTGTACACGGCTTCTCCGATCACTGCAACGCCTATTATGACCTCTTCCCTTCTCTGGCTAATCGGGCCATTGCAGTGTATGCGTTCGACCAGCGCGGATGGGGCCGGTCTGCGTCGAAGACGGGACAGCGCGGAGACTCTGGCCCAACCGAGGTAGTGCTTGATGATATCAGGAGCTTCCTCAAGCACATCGCTTCTTCATCAACGCCAGCCAAGCCTAGGCAGATATCAGAGTCTACGCCCCTCTTCCTGATGGGCCATTCCATGGGTGGAGCGGAGGTCCTTCTCCTTTCACTTCTGCAATCTCAAAGCGAACCATCACCGCGTCTTTCTGGAATTTTGCTTGAATCACCCTACATTGCTCTGCATCCGTCTGCCCAGCCTGGAAGCTTCACCGTCATGGCCGGCAAGCTTGCTTGTAAATTTCTCCCAAAACATCAACTCGTACAGAAGCTCGAGTCAAAACATCTTTGTCGCGATCCACGGGTTTGTCGAGAATGGGTGGCTGACGAATTATGCCATGATACCGGAACTTTAGAAGGTCTTGCTGGGATGCTGCAAAGGGCGGCGGACTTGACGGCGCTGGCTAACGGCCAGACCATGTTCGGCATTGACCGGAAGACCAATTTCGGCAGTGACCAGCCAGGCTACGATTCAGTACCGATCTGGATAGGTCACGGCAGCGAAGACCGGGTCACCAGCTGTTCATCGAGCCAAACCATGTTCGATAGGCTGGACGTCAAGGATAAGACCATCAAGCTTTACGAAGGTGCTTACCACAAACTGCATGCCGAGCCGGATGGTGTGGCGGAAGAATTCGGGAACGACGTTGCGAACTGGATATTGAATAGGGCAAGTACTGGCAGTCAAGAACACCAAGATGCAAGTGACGTGAGACCAAAGCTGTAAGCTAGTGAGATGAGCTTTTGGCAAATTGAAAGACGTGTTTGGAGAAATTTTATGAGAGGCTTGAACGCGAAAACGAAAGCAGAGTAAAAAGAGTCGGATTCAGTGTGATGGTAGTCGCCGCCACAGCCCGACAAAACCACCACCAATGACTCTCTCCCCAACCTTTGGTCTGCAGACCATGACCGGTTCCTCATCTAGGACGCCCTTCCTTGGAGCTAAGGCCGACAACAGCACGCTCTCATCCTCCTCCTTTGCAGAAAGTGTAGAAGATGTATCACCCTGCGTATCTGCTTCCTCTAGGCTTGATGCTTCCTGGTCGTCTTCTGGTGGATGAGTTGTGCTCACGTCGTCAATTGGATCCTTCGACTTTTTGAGAGCAAGCCTAACATCCCATAGTCTTCCATTACTGATTCCATCTCCTAGCTCTAGAGCCTTCTCCATCCTTAGACTTATTCCATTGGCTTTCATCTCCCGGACGCAATCGCCAATCTGCGTTATGCTTGGCACAAAGACAGCGATCAGTCCATTCTCCTTCATGGCGGATGTCACTTTCTGCAGGTATCGATGACAGCTAGGCATGTCCAAGAAGACATAGTTGAGGAATGGCTCATTGTTTCGTTCGTACAATCGCCTGTCGATCCAACCATTGACGTTGGCCACATGGAAGTCAATATGTGGCGAGTACAGTCCTCGACGAAAGCCCCCAACCACCTTTTTCTCAGCGTGCCTTGAGTAGGTCGGCGAAATTTCAACGCTGTGGACGATGGCACGTCGAGAATTACGCCAGTCCTGCCAACGTTGAGTTGAATCTTCGTTCGCATCCAAGCTACTCTCAGTGGACCCGTCAGATACGTCCTCACCCTGCGCGGCAGATGTCTCCAAATCGACGTCCGGTACAGGTGCATTGGCGGCTTGAATGGCTCGGGCAAGGTGTAGCGTCACAGACCCATGGCCAGTTCCAGCATCTAGTATCTCTAGTGGTTGTTGGCCGTCATCCGCAGAGGTGGGAGGTGCTGTATGAATATCGAAGAGTGATACAATGAAATTGGCATAAGTGCCGTAGACCTACTATCGTTCAGTCAGCTGGCGCACTCAGCGATAGCTTTCCTTCTCATACCGGTGTCACCTTCCTCGGCATTGATGAAATGTATGTATCGAGATCGGGAAGTGTAATGCGGTGTGGCTTTCCGGTGTTGGTGTTGAAGGTCTGACTCAGTCGTGCTCCAATGATCTCATCATGGGAAATGAAGCCATCTGGCAGTTCAAGCTTCCCGCCTTGTTGCAACGGCTTCGAGAGCTTCGGTCTTTTGCCGTGGATGTAGACACGGTCCCCCTCTGATATGACATTCTGTGAGCTTCCGCGACGGAATCCGACGGGAGAACGTACCGGCAAAGCGAGAGAAATCAAATCGAGTCTTTAGCGGTAGACTTTGCGAGGGAGTAGTGCCGGTCAGCTTTTGCCAGGTTTTCACGACCGTGGCCATCTATCTCAAAGGAAAGAATCAATTGAGCGACATCAACGGCACTGTCGACGCGTTTCAGACATTGTTTTGGTGAAGTGTATCCGGCCAAACTTCGGGCAAGCTCCGACCACCCCAGATTTCCCTCTCGAGCTCCTGATGGTGGCCGACGGAGTGCTTGTTTCATACAGTAAGTATCAATCAGGCCACGTTGAACATATCCCTCATCTCTTCGAGTTTGGTATCGATGGCGAGGAATCCTATACTACAGGACCAGCATGATTGACGGTGAGAGGCATGTTCTGGCGACGCTCCCTGTTGGGCTCCTCCGACATCCACAATGACGAGAAGAATCGTGGGTTCCATCAACCTATTTACAATCTTAGTAGCACTGACTTGAACAAGGTTCGTACCAGCTTTCAGCTCGGAACTCTCGTACTCATAATCCTCTGTGTCTTGCTTCTCCTGGACAACAAGATCAGGGTCCTACCTAACGCAATTCACAACCGACTTCCAGCGCACCACCCCGGCCTAGTTATAACAGATGTTAGATTTATGACATGCTCATCGATCAATATCTTCAGTAGCTGCAAGCTAGACGAAGAGAAATGGCATCGCATAGAGAAGGATCTTTATCTTGGCAGCGGGTTTCTTTCAAAAGCATATCTTCACATCGAGCGCAAGAAAGAAGAGGAACTAAAACCCGAAGATGCCGTCATCGTTGACGTGAAGATCAGTCGCCTCGATCCTGCGAACAGTCAACAGGCACAACGGAAGGAAAGCTGGGAGTCAAGACCAGGAGGGATCTGGATCAAGAGGTCTACAAAGCGCCATGGTAGTGATTCTGCCAAGGCAGTGACCGGCTTGGATATATTATTTGGATCTGATGCGGTGGACCCTCGGCCGAACTGGCAAGTTCAGGATATCGCTCTGCTACTTGACACACGCGCAGATGGACGTGAAGCACGTCTAACCGTACGGCGAGGCCCCGCAGGTAAAGTAGAGAAGCCAACTCCTCGCATCAATCAGAATGGGAAATTCAAGATCATGCAGGTCGCCGATCTTCACTTGAGTACGGGACTGGGAAAGTGTAGAGATGCATTACCCGTTGGCAATAATGGAGGCAAATGCGATGCTGATCCGCGCACGCTGGAGTTTGTGGAGAAGATGATCGACGAAGAACAGCCCGACTTCATCGTTCTGAGTGGTGACCAAGTTAATGGGGAGAGTGCGCCCGACTCGCAATCGGCTATTTTCAAATTTGCGGAGATGTTTAAGCGACGAAAGATACCTTTCGCTGCGATTTTTGGGAATCACGATGATGAGGGTGATCTCGACCGAGCTGGTACCATGGCTTTGATGCAGGATTTACCGTACTCCTTGTCTGAGGCTGGCCCGACGGATATCGATGGCGTCGGGAATTACGTTGTGGAGATCTTAGGCAGAGGTTCTACATCACATTCTGCCCTCACGTTCTATCTTCTTGACACGCATTCGTATTCGCCTGATGAACGACAGTTCAGAGGATACGACTGGTTGAAACCGAATCAGATCAATTGGTTCAGGAAGACCTCACAGGGTCTGAAGAACAAGCACAAGGAATATACCCACATTCATATGGACCTCGCTTTCATACATATTCCACTACCCGAATATCGCGATCCTGATGAACACAAAATCGTTGGCAACTGGTCCGAGCCACCAACAGCACCTGGATTCAATTCCGGCTTCAAGGACGCTTTGGTAGAGGAAGGTGTCGTCCTTGTAAGTTGTGGACAGTAAGTAAGCCATCCTTGCGCGTCATCTACCTGCTAACCCTTCTCAGCGACCACGTCAACGATTATTGCCTTTCGGGTAACAATGGTCAAGGTCAGCCAGCACTGTGGATGTGCTATGGCGGCGCGGTGGGGTTTGGGGGGTATGCAGGATATTATGGTTACCATCGTCGGATACGATTCTTCGATATCGACATGAATGAGGCTAGGATACACACCTATAAGCGACTGGAGTGGGGCGACACGGAGTCGAGAATTGACGAGCAAATGATCGTCGACCAGGGCAAGGTCGTGGTTTAGTTGAGTCGCTTTTGCATCACCAAACTCAGCATAGTTGCGCGTACGGCGTATGGCGTATAGATAGCCTGGTGTTATACCCAGGACAGAACATGGCTTATCAGAATCTCACCACCATTTTTCACAGATCACACGTCTCGAGTCCATTCCATCCGCTCTGCTCAGTATCTCTACAGAGTCGTCGGTCATCTTGGGCGGGCCACAGACGTAGGCCAAAGTACCCTTCCGCCCAGCTACCGGTCCCAGAGCCTCCAACAAATCTGTTGGTGTTATGCGTCGATATTTGTGGTCGATGTGATTTGTATCCAGCGTCTCATACCCCGAGACTTCGCAAGGTGACCAATGGTTCCCGCCTGTGAGGTAGAGGGTCGTTCTGTAGTTATGATCAGCAGCTGCGGGCCCAATCTTACTGTTCCTATATTTCTCCAGGATCCCTACAATCCGCTCATAAAAAAGTATTGCTTCACCCGATCTAGCTCGAGTCCCGTACAACAACCTTAGGGAGCGAATCCGTGAGGGCTTAAGGTGTGAGCCCAAGTGCAAATGCTCCAACATTGACATGATGGGATTGATTCCAACACCGCCAGCGACGAACACGACCCTCTTGATCTCCTGCGCCTCGTTCTCGCTTAGATCAGGAGGGGGGTAGACGAAACGACCACCAACGCGGACTTGCAACGGGGTGTCCAGTATATCGCTCTGGCGCCGCCAGAAGAAAGCTGCGGGAGGGTTGTTGGGGGATTTTTGTATCGCCAGCTCAAGGCGCTTGTAGTCATGGCGGCCATTCCCCACGTTTTGCGGTGCGGATGTGATGGTGAAGCCGCCGGCTTGGGTAATGGAAGGGATGTGGACATCGAGCCATTGGCCGGGGAGGTAGTCGAGAACTGACTGTGTAATAATGGTAAGCAGGGATGAGATAGTAATAATCCCTGGTGAACGCTCGTGGTTAGACGTAGCTCTGGCCATCACACCAAGTCTTAGAAACTGAACGGGACGACAAATGTTTGGTGATCTGGAGCAGCTACCCAAAGGCTGTTTTGATGAGCAGCTTTGGTATTAAAAAGACTGCTGAAGACGATCGACAGGATACGGAGGGGCATCGTTTGGACCTACACCAGTATTTGGAAGATCTAGCTGTATCAGCCGTACTGAAGAATTGACTTCATCGACCTTGGAGACCGTGACATTGAAGAGACCTTCCTGGCGAGGATCTTTCGCCGTGCGTACGATATGAGGCACAGAGTCGGATACGATAGCCATGTGTCGTCTGGGTGGATGAAACAGACTCAATGTGCGGCAGCACGTCCTAGAGATCTGCAGCGGCGTTGAGGTGAACACTCGGTGGATGTTGATGATCATTCTTGCTGAAAGGTTACTGATGGAAGGGGAGCATGGTGGAGAATTGGCGGTAGTTGATGGGAGGTTGCAAGGTGTCCACACGAGTGAGAATCGGCTGTATTGCGAGAAAGTGTGAAGTGCTGTGGGCGGAATCTAGGTATCTAATCTACTAAATCGCAGTTCTATCTACCGCCGTTCCGAGGTACACCACCTTGTGCCCATACTGATTGGCCCCGACCACGCTCTCTACTGCATCTTGGGTTGTGCGAGTCTTCCCGAAAGAAACAATCGACAGAGCGTAACAGACTGAGGACCAGAATGTTCTCCTGCCTCCTCATACACTTCATCCCTTCTGGCAAGGCGAGTTTCTCTCTGGTATTTGCCAGTGCACCAGCAAGCCGCTCCACACTCTTCAGGACGATCTCAATGCTCACTGGATCCAGCGTCAAGCTCATGGTGCCAGGGAGCTTGTGGAGGCATCTACCCGGGATCCTTTTGATGTTTGTTGGTTGCAAATATTGGCCGTTATTCCACCCGAACAAGGCACAGTGAGAAGATGAACTTCCTCGAGGGCCTTCAACGACGTATAGATTCGACTTTCCGAGGCTATGGAGATATTTTATGTTCGCTTCTGGAACAAGGTGGATTTGATGAGATGGGCCCAGCTCTGGTGATGGCGGCGTCTTGATCTACACGCGTTAGCATAGGACTGACCCGGATCAAGAGAGAACCACTCACCACCGCACAATGATAGAAATCATCGCCATTTGCAAGGTGTGAGCTTGACAGCGTTGACAATCTAAGAATGACAACCGACTCGTCCACCATGTCGTGTCTGGTGATGTCCGCGAGGCAGTTGGGACTGTACCGCAGAATTGAGCCGGCTTTCACGCTGTTCCTATCAATGCAGCCAGTAGAGCATGTATATCCATGATTGGCTTCCATCTCTGAGGATAAGATTTGAATGGGGAACATGTGTTGATCGTGTTCTTGGTCGGTGAAGGCATTGGTGCGGGCTGGATGTAACCTCAAATACACTGGAGGCTGTCGAGACAAGATGTTCATGTATCTTTGTCGTTGAGAGACATCTGCGATCACTGTTCAGCAGGGTGGGCTGAGCGTTTAGAGTCTTTGGTCGTGTATAAAGGAAATGCAACCCAAAACCGAGACAGGGGTAGAAGGGTTGTAGCAATGAAATGGCCACCTGGACCCTCGAATGCCAACACGAAGAGCATCACAGATCGTGGCCGCCATCAGAAGCTTGACTTGGGCCCCAGTAGATGTGACCCAGTACCTCAAACGCACTATCGACGCTCAGGTAGAATCGACGAAGGAGCCAGGTCCGCTTTGTCTAGTCTTTTCAAGCATCTCCTCACATTCTCGCGTAGCAGGGCTCGGGTCGTGGTGCTCTGGCATGGCCGTGAAAGTGCCAGACGGTGGCTACGGAGGCAGCTCGAGAGCTCTCTGGCCCACATTCACGGGGCGCGAGCTGTATTATGCTTCTGCATTATCAAGGACCCAAGATGAAGATCGCATTTCTCTTTTTTGATAAGCGATAACTCGTTCCGCAGATTCGTCAGCATGGTCTATAGCAGACCGATGAAGTTGAAGTTTTGAGGTGATGCGTGTGGGCAAAGGCTTTCTAGCCCAGAAAGGATTAGCCGGCTGCCATATCCTCTTGCTACACATTGATATCCCATGAATGATACTTCAACACGAAGACCGGTGTTTTGTCTAGACAACCATCCCGATCGATTCAGGCGGCTGTCATTTTGAAGACATTGTTTGACATTTAAGTCGACGTCCCGAACTTGCCTCCCTCGAATACTATCCTGCTCTTTCAGGCCACCCCCCTCCAAGGGCAAGTTTGCTCCTCCTGATCTCAATGCCTGAATTCATCATGATTCTTGGGGGTGCAATTGCTGACATTGATACAGGCGAAAGGTCGCACCAAACCCTAATTTCCTGAAGGCTTCAAAGCGAGTACACCATCTTGGCTCAGCCAGCCTAATTCTCTTCTATTCACCTCCATATATAACCAACATACTGCAAGGTCAATCTCGTGGGCTCCGTGAACTCGGCTCTACAGACACTCGAAGCAGGGCTGTTGCCCTTGTTGAGCCGACAGCAGGGATACAGACATGGACATCTCCATTGGTGCCCCCACCATTGCTGATGATGTATCGATGGAAGACGCTAAGAACCTTTCATCCCATTTCCCGAATGCTACAATCAAGTCGGAAGATGCGGAATTCGACTCTGACGGTGCTCGTGATGTACTTCGAACCCTCCGAAGTGAAGACAACGAGCGTGACTCACCTAACAGTTCAATAACTTCTACTTCCCTCATGTCTGGCTTGCTTGACAGGAAACCCTCGGATCTTAGCCAAGATTCGCGGAAGAAGAGCTCGATATGGAACACCACATCTCATTTACAGAGATCCAAATGGGTCTCGAAGTTTCGAGCAAAATCGTCCATTCCCACAAGATTGCCGCCTGCCGAATATGGACGCCAATGTGTAGCGGCAGCTTATGCATCAAGGCTAAATCCCTACGTACTACACGAAGACGAGCATCTCCTTCTTCGGGACCGCTTATGTCACCTACATGTCACAGTCTATCTGAACATTCGAAACGGCATTCTCCGCCTATGGGTACGCAATCCCAGTGTGAGCGTCAATCTGGAAGAGGCAATTGGATGTGCAAAAGATGAGCGGTGGACTCAACTTGCCTGTTTTGCATACGAGTGGCTCGTTCGAAGAGGTTACATCAATTTCGGCTGTGTCGAGGTCCCTTTGGGCATCAAGACTACAAGAGGTCGAAGGAGTGAAAGAAGGGGCGAGACGATTGTAGTCATCGGTGGCGGCATGGCTGGTTTGAGCTGTGCAAGACAGCTCACTAGCGTCTTCAACCACTTTCCCAACCACACCCCTCCTCGTATTGTGGTACTCGAAGGGCGCAGAAGGATAGGTGGTCGAATCTACTCACACCCGCTTGCCAGCATGTGCTCAAAATCTTTGAGGCCACATCAGAGACCTACAGCCGAAATGGGCGCGCACATCATTGTTGGATTTGAGCATGGCAATCCTCTGGATGCAATAGTGCGCGGTCAGTTGGCATTGGACTGCCATTCTCTTCGCGATTTGTCGACATTGTACGATGTTGACGGATCACCTGTCGATGAACATCAAGATACAATGGTAGAGAGATTGTGCAATGACATCCTCGATCGCTCAGGGCATTATAGGTACAAGCGGCAAAAGGCAGGAACTGCGAAGGGCGAGAAGGACATGATCGACTCGGGTAGAGATACGACCGAAGACGATGGATTGACTATCAGCCGGTATGAAGAAGCAACAGCCTCCGGTACAATTGACTCGTTACTGCCCACCAAATCAAGAAGACGGGGAGTCGGTCACAAGGCGGCCAAGCAGGACAAACCCAGCGAACAGGTGGATACAGACATGGACACTCAGACCCAGCTTCCTGCCGCAACTGCAGCCAAAGAAATTGGTTTCCACCTCAAATCTACCACTAGGATGGATGAGTCTCTCGAATTCGACTGGCTCGCCACAAAATCAAATGCTTCCTTGGGAGCCGTGCTGGACGAAGGTGTCAGACAATACACCAGATTCCTCGAACTGAGGCCAAAGGCAATGCGACTACTGAATTGGCATTTCGCAAATCTAGAATATGCCAACGCAACGAATGTGGAAACACTCAGCCTGAGTGGCTGGGATCAGGATTCTGGGAATGAATTTGAAGGAGAACACGCACAAGTCATCGGAGGATATCAGCAAGTCCCTCGAGCTCTCTGGAGGGTTCCAGACCAGCTAGATGTACGGACCAAGAAAGCTGTCTCGGAGATTCGGTACGATCTTGATGATCAAAATGGCAAAGCACTCGTGACGTGTGAGGACGGCGAAGTGATTGAAGCTGACAAGGTTGTCCTCACCGCTCCTTTGGGGGTTCTCAAGCAACAAACCATCCAATTTGATCCACCTTTGCCAGACTGGAAGCAGGGAGCTATCTCAAGGCTAGGATTTGGGTTGCTCAACAAGATCGTCCTCGTGTTTGACGAACCATTCTGGGATGTCGAACGAGACATGTTTGGACTTCTGCGAGAGCCAAGATCTGGCACTGGGCATGATCAAGACAACTACCGAGCTGGCCGAGGTCAATTTTATCTTTTCTGGAATTGCATCAGAACAAGCGGCTTACCAGTCCTCATCGCCCTGATGGCTGGGGATTCCGCCCACGAAGCTGAGATCAAGAGTGATCGGGAGCTTGTCTCCTCATGCGTGGAACAGCTGCGGAAAGTCTTTGGTCATTCAAAAGTAACTACACCGATGGAGACAATTGTGACACGATGGGGTTCGGATCGTTTTGCGCGTGGTACCTACTCCTTTGTCGCTGCAGAAGCGAAACCACAAGATTATGACGTTCTCGCGAAAAGAGTGGGGAATCTTTACTTTGCCGGTGAAGCAACGTGCGGCACCCATCCTGCCACCGTTCATGGCGCATACCTTTCCGGTCTTCGTGCTGCTTCTGAAATTCTTGAGGGAATTATGGGGCCAATCGACTTGCCTGACCCGCTGGTGGTGGAAACGAAGTCCAGAAGTGGCAACTCAGCTGAATTGTCTGCGACAGTGACTCCAGCCACAGCACCCAAGCGAAAGGGTGATCCTGTCATTCCAGCCGGAACATTCACACGTCCAGTGAAGGAGCCAACTTCCTCCCTTCAGCAAGACTGGGATGCCGCCATGTGGGATTATATCTACTCGACAATTGGCTTTGCACCCCCGCAGCCTGCCAAGTCTGGCACAAACCCATTTCTGCTGTTCCAGAAAGACCATTGGAATGCTTGCAAAGAAAAATGCGACTCGATAAAGCGGGCTTCAACAGGCAAGGTCAGTATCAAGTCTGGGAGAGATGAAGTCCGAATCGAACTTGGTAAGATGTGGAAGCTACTCAGTGACGAGGAGAAAGCGCCTTATATGGAGAGGACGAAGACACATAAGGACGCCAATGATGAGGCTGTTATCACGTGGAAGGCCGCATGCATGCAATGGGACAAACGCACGTGGGAAGTCAAGGACGAATGGATCAAGCAAGGGAATGGCTTTGAGGAATGGGTCAGGAAGAGGAACCATGGCGCACCAGATATGGGAACATTGCAAGGTGATAAGTTTGAGATCGAATAGCAGTGTAGCGTAGGATTATGTCTTCACATGTAGCTTAGATAGATCTGTGGATGAACGGGAGAACTCTCACAAAAACATTGTCAGAGATTCGAGAGGAGAGGCCAAGCGTGCCAGTGTCCTCCTTATTCTCAATCCGGGTGCAGAGGGTGCCGAAATCGTCTCAGGTCAAGCGCCGCCCTTCGACTACTCGTCGCCTTTTTGAGACTCTTAGGGATGTGATCACAACAAGATACAGCAGGCAAGCAGGCAGTTGGTTAGCCTCGTAATGTGCTCATTGACTCAAAGATCTATCAAAGTGTCTGAACGGAAGTTCAAGCCACTTACATAAAGCTTGCAGATCCCAATCAATCACGAAATATGGACCAGGGCCACGGGTCCGTTCCATGTATCTTCCAACGTAGGCGAAGAGTAACAGGTGAGAAGTTTCCCTTGAGCGGTCCACTTGCCGTCAATCTACCGTCTGGGATTCAAACCATAATAAGAGGTTCTTCAAACCGTGCAAAAGTGTCACAAGAAATCAACTACCGAGGATCAGCCTCGCGTGCTGGACATCAAGCTCCGAGACCTACCTGCTGCAAGTAACCTCGATCCCGTGGATTTGCCTACCGGTCGAGATCGAGGTCAGAGACCAGCCCAATAAGCTTTTCCCGGCACTCGATTTCCGCAAGTTCCGCTGTGAAGAGGTCATCCAGGGCTTCCTCAGGCGAGTAGGTATTGCTCCGAAGTTGAGCATCTTACCGCGCCTCCTCTTCCGTCATCTGGAGCGCTTGTTTGGAACGCTGAAGTTCGCATTGTGCTTATCATCATCGCTCAACTCGTGTGCAGCACGTGCCCAGAGCTCGTTACTATATAGAGATAGTCAAACAGAAGTCAGCGGATGGGTTTCATTCAATTGGATAGATTTACCTCCTGGGCCTTCGTGTAGTCGAAGCCATTGTGCTCGCACCTGGACAGATAACCAGAAGGAGTCAGAAGAAGCCAGACGTAAAGAATTTAAAAGCGATGTAGCTAGCCACCGGAAGCTGTAACAATGTGATGCCCTTACGCAGTAGAACATCACAATTGTATGCTACAAGGTGCCCTGTGCAAGGGGGGGGGGGAAGCGACACAAACTGCACCCCCCGTGGTTCGCCAAAAGCCGTCGTCGGTGATCTGCAGGGATCGCTGTCTACAAGAGGGGATCCAAAGCTGCGTTAACGGGACGGCGGATTCAGCACCCTCTTCACACTGATGTCCTGTACTCCGTACTCTATAGTTACAGATATTCTATACTCCGTATGTGCAACTTGGAATAGGCAGCTTGCCAAGCCCACATATCTCTTGGCGTCTTCCTTAGTGATCAGTCCTTCTTAGATTAGATAAGAGCTCATGATCTGGAGCTATCTACTGCTACACTTCACGTTGCTGTATCCTCAATCTTCTTCCATGGTCTTGGAGTGCAAAAGACATTTCTGAAATCCCTCGATCAGAATGAAGGCCTTGCAACCCCCAAGGTTCAAAGACTTCATCTGTAACTCATGCCGTCAGCGGCTCTCTCGAAGCCGAAGAAATCTTGCGTCGGCGGCAATCTCACCAGAGATCTACGATGTGGTCACAGTCGGAGGTGGACCAGTAGGTCTTGCATTGGTGGCAGCATTGAGTAAGATGGTTTGCGCAACCTCTCGGTTTGATTCTTACGGCCTGCAGAATCATCGCCAGTCACCAAGGATCTGAAAACGGCACTGATTGAATCGCAACCGCTTTCGAAGGTCTCGGGCTGGGAACCGAAGCTAGATCAATACTCGAATCGAGCAAGCAGCTTGACCCCTTCTTCAGTGTCTTTTCTAGAGTCGATTGGCGCTTGGAAGCATGTCGAGCATTCGCGAGTGCAGCCATACAATGAAATGCAGGTCTGGGACGGATCCAATGGATCGAAGATTCGGTTCGATTGGAGTGCGGAAGCAGAAAAGTACAACAGTCCATTGCGGACGGTGGCGACCATGACCGAGAATGCGAATCTGAGCAGAGGCTTGTTGGCTCGGGTGCTGGAAGCGGAGGAGAGGGAGTCTAGGGACGAGAATGATGGCGGAGGAAGTCTGATGTTCAACTCCACGGTCTCATCAATCGAGAATGGCGAGGATGACCCTGGAGGTCTGAACTTGTCTTCCTGGCCTGTCGTCTCGGTCTCCTCTAGCGAGCGAGAAGTACCGCTTAGCATTGCTGCAAGACTTCTAGTTGGTGCTGATGGAGTAAACAGCCCGGTACGAACCTATGCCGGTATATCTTCTAAAGGATGGGACTATAATCGACACGGCGTAGTGGCAACGCTCAACCTCGAACCCCAACAAGAAAACCACTCCGATTCCTTCTTCACAATTGATCCTCCAAAGATCACCGCTTACCAAAGGTTCCTGCCTACTCTTGGAGGTCCGATCGCGCTTCTGCCATTCCCTGATGGGAAAGCTTCACTTGTCTGGTCGACCACACCCGCCCACGCAGCATACTTAAAATCTCTTTCGCTAGAAGCCTTCACTACAATGGTCGATGCCGCTTTCCGACTCTCCATGACCGACTTATCCTACTTGTTCACGCTCCCCACTTCTGATGCCCCACCCGCCAACCACTCATCGCCCTCGATGACCACCATCTACAACCACTCGCAAGAACTCTCCTGGCGCCTCCAACACACCACCCTCCCACCGCATCTTCCTCCCCTGATAACCTCCATCCAACCCGGCAGCATTGCCTCCTTTCCCCTCCGCTTCCGGCAGTCGTCAACGTATACCTGCCCTCGCGTTGTACTGATCGGTGACGCGGCGCACACGATCCACCCGCTGGCGGGGCAGGGACTGAATCTGGGGCTCGGGGATGCAAGGGCGCTGTTCCAGACGATTGAGACCGCGACGCTGCAGGGCCAGGATCTGGGGGATGCGATGATGACGCTGGGAGAGTATAATCGGCAGCGGTGGGGCAAGGGGGTTATGGTGGGGGGCACGTGTGATTTGTTGCAGGGAGTCTATGGGGTGGAGGGAGGAGTAGTGGGGTGGGGAAGAGGAATTGGGATGGGAGTGGTGGATAGGTTGGAGGGGGTGAAAGGGTGGATTATGGGGCAGGCTGAAGGGAGGTAGTTTTCATATCTCCTGCCTTACTCTACCTTCGTTTCTGGTCTTGAGTGGGGTTTGGGTGTATAGCATGGCGTTAGGGAGGAAGAGATGTGTTGCAAGCATGAGATGATGTTCTCGGAACACAGAGGATGGATGGCTGCTGTTGACAACGTCCAAGCTGGGAGAAGCCACCGTCTGTTTTTACCCCTTCTTTCATACTCCATCATCTCCCGTTCTCACGTCCTCCTTCTGCTGCTGCTGCACACCGCTTCCCCCACTATCTTTCACATTCAACAATCCCGCCTTGCCAATTATCTCCGCCAACTCCGCCATCGTGCCCGCCTTCTTCGCCAGACGCTTCTTCACCTCTACCGTCAACTCACTGATATTGACCAGCACGCCATCCTTCTCAGGATGACCGTCTGGCAAACCCATCTCCTTGATCTTGACTTTACCAGCCGCTTGTTCTTCTTCGCCAAGGATGACGGCGTAGGGGACCGAGTCGCTCTCTGCCGATTTGAATTGAGCCTGGAGTTTCGGTTTGAGTTTATAGGAGAATTCGGCTTTGAGGCCAGCGTCCCATAACGATTTGCAAATGGCCATGCGTTGCGGGAGCATGCCGTCGAAGCCCTTTCCGCCAAAGGCCATGACGTAGACGTCTGTTTCGGTGGAGCGCATGGATTCGAGTCTCTTCTCTTGTTCCATGCGGGCTTTGGTGAGGCTGAAGATGCGGTCGACGCCGAAGGAGACGCCAACGCAGGGCATTTGGGCTCTCGGGAGGAAGCGGTCGACGAGGTTGTCGTATCTGCCGCCGGCGGCGACACTGCCGACACCTACTGAGGGGTCGTCGGAGCGATCGTCGTCATCGGCTTTCTTCTCTTTCTTGGAGGTGCGCTGCAGCTGTTTGGCTGTCTCACCGCCGTTTTGGTTCGCTGTGAGGCTAGGTGGGGCGGAACCTTCAGTGATCACCTCGTATATGACGCCTGTGTAGTAGTCGAGTCCTCGCGCCAACGATAAGTCGAACCAAATTTTGTCCAAGACGTCGAAGGCTTGGAGGTAGTCCATCAGAAGGGACATGTCTTCGATTCCAGTTTTTGCGTTGGCGTTGCTCATCAGCCGCTGGTCTGCTTTCAGCTTGTCCAGGAGATCTCGTCCGCCTTTCAGTGTGACAAACTCCTCAATCTTGTCTGCCACTTCTCCCTCGAGTCCCTTCTCATCCACCATTTCCCTCCTCACCTCACTCCATGGCATCTTGTCCAGTTTATCCACCGCCGAACTGATAGTCCTGATCTTCTCCGCCGGCACACCACATACCTCAAACATCCCATCCAAAATCTTCCTGTGATTAATCTTAACTGTATATCTCCCTCTCCAGCCCAGATTCTCGAAAACATCACTGATAATCCTCAAAACCTCCGCATCCGCGACCATGGGATCCCCACTCAGGCCAGCGACATCAAAGTCACACTGATAAAACTCCCTCATTCTCCCCTTTCCCATAGCCGGCTGATCCCGCCTGTAAACCTTAGCGATCGCATATCTCTTCACACTCTTGGTATCCGGATTCATAGCCAACCACCTCGCAAACGGCACCGTGAGGTCATAGCGTAGTGAGCACAATTCCCCACCCTGGTCCTGCAGGTCATAGATAAGTTTGGAGTCCTCGCCATAATTCCCGGAGAGGACGTCCTTGAGTTCGAAGACCGGGGTATCAAGTTGGATGGCTCCATGGGCGCGGAAGACGGTGGTGATGGTGTTGAAGATGCGATCGCGGAGGAGGACGTCAGGGCCTGACCAGTCACGGGTTCCTTTGGGGATTTTAAGTTGGAAGGAGAGTTTCTCTTTCTTTTCTTTGGGCATTGTTGCGGTCGTCG